>VFSW01006084.1_pt1 | contig 17774 bp, 14 predicted proteins | sample 5358111 | NCBI WGS metagenome assembly VFSW01 (sample SAMN11554181, study PRJNA540505) | mine drainage metagenome | isolation source: sediment from site ElyBrook_90M | place: USA: Ely Copper Mine, Vershire, VT | collected 2017
CCTATTAAAACCCCCCAATCAAAAATTAAAAAAAAAAACCCCAATTTTAACCCAAATTTTTTTTCCGCCCCCCCGGCGCGGGGGCGGGCCCGGGGCGGGCTGGCGCCGCAACTACGTTGCGGCTCCAGCAGCAGAAGAAACGCTTAAAAGTTTAGGAAGAAAACAAAATACATTTAATACTCATAAAATTTTTTAACCAATCTTGCCTGCAGAATGCGAAATACCCACCGCGTGTGCCACCAATTTTTTTATTTTCCCGCAAACAATCCAAACCGCGCCGTAACCCACCACGTGTGCCAACGAACTATTTTTACAAAATTTTTACATCACGTTGTTTTCACCCTTGACATTTAACACGTTTTGTTGTACAATAACAATATCACAAATTAAGGAGACAACATGCACACAATCACGATCCGAGTAAGTATGCAGGACGCAATCGGAAGTTACGCCGGTAACGACATCGACATAGAAGCGACGAGAGTTAAATGGTTAGACGCAGCGGCGAGAACAATCCTGCAAGCATACGGCAACACAGCAGTAATCACAAAAACTGACGAAGCCACGATTGCGCACAATAACAGCGCAGTGCAAACATCATGGCAAGCGCCAAAAGAAGTACTCGACCACATAAACGAATTGATCGGCATATCCCTAACGCCCGATTGTTGGGTGGACGCAACGCATCAAGGCGTTCCAACCACACCACCACCTGACGGATACGTGTACAGGTCCTTCGAAGACGGCCACGATGGTCGTTGTAGGCAGGACATAGACGTCGCCGTGCCAGAGGATTTAATGCACCGCCTGGACGTACAATACAATTCGGCAGACTGGGATCCCTTCGCGGCCTGGCGTGACATACAGGACGTTGTGCTCATCCGTTGCACACCCACCACACGTGAGGACGATGGTAATTGGTTCCCGCTCAATAACTTCCAGCAGTAACTTCAGAGTAGCCAGCCGGGGCGTCGTACCGGCGAATAAGGAGAAATTGAAATGACAACACAACAGCAGATTATCGAGTTCGTGTCCTCATGTGAGGATATTTTCTCAAAAGTGGCAACCGAATATGTAGCTTCCATGCCAGAAGAGGCACACTTTTGGGTTTGCCCATGGGCGGGTTACGGGCAAACACTTACGGCAGACGGAATGTACCCGAACGGGTACGCCGTGAGTTTGAATTACGGCACCCGAAAACCGGGGTTCTCGATACGTACACCCGGACGGGAGTATACCCACGCTATTGAGCACTATTGGGCGCAAATTCTGTGTAAGGCCGTGGCGGCGCGTTTCCATGACACACATGAAATATGGAACGAGCCTGACCGCGGGGTCCAGCAAATAGATTGTTGGGCGCGGAATAAACCACGCCCAAGATGGGCAGTAGGTTAATCTCTTTTCCGCAAACGCCAGCCGGGGCCTCGTACCGGCAACAACAAGGGGTTAAATGACAACGCAACGAGGACACCCTGAACGCGAAATAGAAAACGCAATTCATGAACTGTTAAATACAGTGGGTTTTATATGCCTACACACATCCGCCCACACGAGGAGGATAAACGGACAACACGTAGGCAACCTGGGAACAGACAAAGGCGTTCCGGACTTGTTAGTGACGCACCACCTATTCCCTCAGGGAGTGTGGATAGGACTGGAGGTGAAAACCGCCAGTGGAAAACTCACGGCGGAACAACAAAATCTGTTAGACATGAAACGCATCTACGTGGTTAGGGGTATAGCCGACGCAGCAAGGGCGATAACAGATTACGTGCTATTAAACGCCCACGATATTAACCCGCTACCGAACGTTGATCATTTATTAACATTGTGCGATAAATAACCACCACGGAGGTAATTATTGATTACTACAATTCTCTTTATAGGGACTAGCGAAACCCACGTACCGATACGCATAAACGAAGCAGCATTAAAAGAATTTTCCCGTTGTTGCGCAAGTGACATATGGATGTGCTCAGAACCGACAACGCAAGGAGAGTTCGATGTGCCCGCAGACTGGGTGTTTGTAGTGTATCCACAGAATAAACAATACGGCCGCTGGATGAACCCCACGGCGTATAAATGTTGGTACGATAGTGCACAGGACAAAATGGACAGGACCTACCAGTTTGAAGGGGTCCCAAAACGTTAGGGGCGTAACCAAATAACACGAAAAGGGAGCAGACGATGAATTTCAAAATCTCGACAGAGATTGCAAACGCAATCAGGTTAGGAACCAACACGACCGCAGTATTCGCTAGGGACCACCGCCTAGGGTGCGGGTCCAGACCAGACCTGCTAACGTTCCGACACACAGAGCACGGATGGCAGGTTCATATCCGGCAGTATTACGGCACGGATCGGCCCGGCAAAACATTCATCTGGGATGTTTCGACGCTGGCACCATTGCCAGACACCGGCCAAACCCCGACATCTCGCGAGGTTGATATATGGTTGTCAATGTTCGCGGCTAAATACCCGGATATTGAGATACTGGACCACATCATAGGAGTACCGATAACCCTGGTGTACACCGACAAGGGAAACTCACCCGTATGTTAAACAACATTATCGCAGCACGTGTATCTCACGAGACCGCACAATCCATGAAAGAGCAGGCAAATGAGCTTGGTATAGACGTTTCTAAATACATAAACTACCTACACGCACAACACGTCGCCGGTTACCAACTATACGTGATCCATGTTCACATGGTGAGTGCAACATCAAAACCTGAACGGCATTATCTTCAGGAAAAAGAATTGGTGATGTACGAGAGTAGTTTTAATTGGGCCAAATATTTCGCAGAGGACCAACACCCTGGGTACAGGGTAACCTGGATGACCTGCCTAGACAGAATCGGTACCGAGGGCCTGGGCAGGGTTCACGTTTCTGATCGTAACGGAAAACGTTACGTAACGATAGTAAAGGACACGGAAAATGAGTAAACCTGCAGCACCTGTTAAAATCTCGATAGGTATCAGCAAAAAAGACATTGACACGTTTGACGGATTGTGCGAAACCTACGGGGTAAATAGGACCGACATGCTGGCGTTCGCCGTAGCAACATTGCCACGCCACAAACCCGCCAATTTGCATTGTTGGTTTGTTCGCATGATGGCACCGTTCAAACGTGGTGACTACACGCCCACATGCAAAATATCTGTGTGGGCGGAGGACGCAACGGGTGCCATGAAAGCGGCATGTGAGCAACTCGAAGATTGGGTCCCCGCAGACGCACAACTTAAACCTAGGAGGGCGAGCGTAATATGATCAGCAAACGAATAATCGACGCAGAAAGCCAAAACAACCTCAAGAGTCTAACCGAGCAGGAACGCGCCGAATTCCTGGCGCACAAGGCGACAATGTTAGGCCTTAAACCAGAGTCATCAGGCTTGAGATGGCTTGTTTTGCGGGGGAACCTCACACTGTATGCTAGCAGAGAGACCTGCGACCAACTCTGCAGCACACATGGCATCAGTGTGAATATCGTTAGCCAAGAACGTATTGAGGACCTGTACGTGGTCACCGCACGTGCACAAAACAGCGAGGGCCGGTTTATGGACGACCTAAGCGCCGTCAAGTGGCAAGGCACTTCGCCAGACGGAAAACCTATTGATCCCGGTATCGCGATCAAAAAATCCGTAACAAGCGCCAAACGCCGGGCAGTACTATCATTCGTCGGATTATCCATAATGGATGAAACCGAGGTAGAGGGCCTGCCGGACGCTCAACCATACGTTCCTCCTACGCAGCAGTACGCACCACAACCTGCAGCAGCACCACAGCGGCAGCAGCATTTGCAACCACCGCAGAAACACAACCGGAACGTATATAAACAACCGGAACCTGCAGAGTACGCCACCTCTCCAACACCGGTTGATCCACCCCCCGTAGAACCGTACGGGGAACCTGACGAGGAATACGTTCCAGTCGCACCTAAGCCCGCAGCGCCTAAGCCCGCAGCGCCAACGCCTGCTAAAGCCGAAGCGCAGGTCACTTCTGTCAAGGCCTACCAAACGTCAGTATACAATTTCATGGTGAACCTATTCCCTGAATGTAAGGACCTGAAAAAGTACAAATCTCAACTGCAGTGGACGTTCAACCTGCAGGAGGGAGAAAAACCTTCGGACAACCTATACAAGACGCTGGCGAACTACATCAGCGTCATACCCGCCGGTTCAACTGTGGAAACCATTACACAGTATTGCCAAGAGAACGGATTGCCTGAACTGGCGGATATACCACTAGACACATGGACCATGGGCGAATTCAGTCGCCTGTTTGCTAGTATCCAAGCGGGGAGGATGTAATGCCATATATCAACAAGCAGGTGATAATCGACACTCAGGCCGAGGAGTTCAACGCTGATCTAGAACAGATCGGCAAACCAGAGGATTTTCTCCAAGAGGATTTTGACATCATTAGGGCCGCCGAGCGAGTAGTTAGACGTGCACTAATAATTCAAACCGAAGAGGAGCACATCAAGGCCACATCGAAAACGATCCTAGAAAACCTGAAAAAGACTAAAGAGGGTCTAAAAGCGTATTTTGGTCCCATGTTGGACATGTTGATAGACGGGATCGAGGAGAAAACGGGCAAAAAAACATGGAATTGCATGTACGGCAGGATTGCGCGTCGCCCCGTTGACGCCAAAGTAATAGTGAACCAGAACGTTCCACAGGAACAGTGGCCGCCAGAACTCACCTACCAACGATTAGAGATAGCAGATCAAGGCAAGATGGTCCAACTCATGAATGACCTGGCGGGCCGTAAACTAAAAATCAACGGCAACGAATATGATTTCTACGAGTTAATCAAAACCACAGCATCATTGAACGTTGAAATGATTAAGGCCCTAGGTGAAGAGTTAGCCGAAACTGGAGCACTAGACGGCTTAACCGAACAAGCACGAGATTGCGGCTTGTTAACGGTTATTCCTAAACACGACGAGGTATACATATGGCCTGCGAAGGGGAAACCGGCCGATTAACACCTGCGCGCATAGCAGCACGCCTACGAGGGGATTTAATATCCCCTCTAGCCAGTTACATGCGCACTATTCCGAGAGATACCGACATATCGGATCGTCTCGCGCTAATGAAAAGGTTGGGTGCGTCAATCGCACTACAGGAGAATAAACTTGTCTCACAAACCGAGAAAATATCAGGCAGATATTGTATCCGATGTGCTAAGATCGATAAAAACCGGGAATACATCCGTACTGTACACCGCAGCAACGGGAACCGGTAAAACCAATATAGCGGGGTACATATTTAAAGGTCTGCTGGAATTGGGTTATAAACGCATCCTATTTATTGCGCATCAACGAGAAATTATTACACAGGCCCTGACAAGGATCCCTGAATTGTGCGGACTGTACGAAGAGGATTGCGGCCTAGAAATGGCAGGTGACCGAGCAAACGGGCACGAAAAAATAGTGTTTGCTAGCATCCAAACAGTATCCAGATCCGGACGTCTGGACCATTGGAAACCTGACGTAATATTCATAGATGAAGCGCACCACGCAGCGGCATCCACATACTTAAAGGTCATTGCCGAGCACTGCCACAAAACCGGCGCTATCCTGATAGGGTGCACTGCAACACCGTACCGCATGGACAACAAGGCCCTGGTTAACAAGGGACTTGATGGCACTATAGCGTTTGAAACCGATGACAACGCAGCAGTGTTTGACGTACATGCGGCACATTACGACATCGAGGACGCTATACAGGACGGTTGGTTGGTTGAACCCGTTGGCGTCGTAGTGAGGTCCAAGGTCAACCTGGATGACATAAAAACAAACAAGGGGGATTTCAACGAACGCGAACTATCAAAAAAGATCAACGAGAAGCGCCGCAACGAACTTGCCGTTAAAACATACCTAGAACGGGCAAGCACTCGCAGGGCAGTCGTGTTTTGTTGCGGCATTGACCACGCGTCAGAAATGGCCGACATGTTTGAACGCGCTGGCGTTAAATCTGCATACGTTTACGGCGACATGGATCCCACAGAGAGGGAAAACAAAATACAGGCGTTCCGTAAAGGTGAAATCAGTGTGTTGTGTAACGACAAATTAGTAACCGAGGGAATCGATATACCCGCCATTGATTGTATAATATGCCTGCGGCCTACAAAGTCATGGAGCTTTTATGTGCAATGTGTTGGCAGGGGGTTACGCCCGCATGGCGTCGATTTACGCGACAACGACACTGACGTTGAACGATGTTACAAGATCCGGAAGAGCATCAAACCTAACTGCCTTGTGATCGACGTTGTAGACGTGTCCAAAAAACACAAACTCTGTTCATTGCCGCAGCAGTTCGCACTGCCAGTAGATTTTGATCTGCAAGGCGAGTCTGCAGCAGCGGCCAAAACCCTTAAAAAGAAGCATGATGATTTAAATGTGTTAATTGATAAGGGCGCACGTAATATCAGCGATCCTATAGAGCGGATACCAACTGATTACAGATCACTCCAAACGGTGGTTGAATACGCACAACTACTAAAGGATTACGGCCAACCTGCGCAAGGTTGGCGAGCAACTCCGCAGGGGTTTGTAAACCGCAAGTATTCCGGAATTACCGGATACCTCGAAGGAGGTAGCCGCGAAGGGTGGCACATTAGAATAGAGACACCCACAGGATTGATTAAAAAACGGCAAACCACAGGTGAGATAGTTTCAGTGGAAACCGCAGCACGGTTCGCCAGCAATCTGCTGGAAAAAGTCGCGCTAGAACACAGATCTACCCGCGTCGATCATCCGCACGACACCAAAACCACTAGCCGGGCAACCGACAAACAGGTAGCCTGGCTAACTAGGAACGGTGTCAGTCAGAGTAAAGTAGAGACACTAACCATAGCGCAAGCTAGCAAAATGATCAGCGACACAATCGCTGGATTCAGAAAACCGAAAGGACAGTTCATTGCCAAAATATGATAACGAGTTAGCCGAATTAGGCCAACGCATGGGGAAACTGGTTGTAGTCGGCGACGATATAGGAAAAGAAATTTTCCGCCGCCATGGGTACGAAACGTCGGACGTCTGGGATAACGAAGCGCAGCAGGCTTGCGACGCGTCTATCAGGACCGTTAAATCAATTGACATGACGACACGGCGAGAAATCACTCAACTGTTCATCCGTCGGTGCTGGCCGCAATACGGTTGCAAGTCATTCGTTGAGTTCTGTAACAGAGTACTTAACATATCCCCGGCAACGGCATACCGGCACGTCAAATGTGAGTTCTGTTACATGTTGTTGAGCAACGCGATCACAGACGACGGGAGCGAGTTAGAACGATCATCATTCACAGATCAGGCACTCCTGGAATTGTCAGACATGGATCCTGTTAAATCAATAGAGGTGACACGCCGCGCCCTCATAACGAGTGAGAACGCCCAAATAGGATTGTTGACCGTACAGAATTGCCTAAAACACATAACAACTAACCTGGATCCTATCACTATCAACGAAGTTCCGAACTCGTTGGATACTATAGCGGAAGAGCGCAAGGCACTCGCCGCTACACAAACACCACCAGATACGGATGAATACTACGATCCGTTCGAAGTGGTTGATCCTACAACGGAACAAACCGAACCTACACCCGCTGGAGTTCCTGAAGATTTACCGTTCGTACATGAAATTCCAGAACCGGTACCGCCTGTACTGGATTGCCCGTTCGAAGTGCTTGAACCCACCGGAATCACAATTACACGTTGCATCAAAACAACGATCGAGTATATCGACGATAAGGTTCCATTCGAGAGGTTTGCTGATACACTCGCCGAGTGTGGAGTAGCCGCAGCAGACATAAGCGAGATAGATAAAATCATCAGGAGGACGCTTAAGGTTTAGGTATTCTTGACGCGGCATCCATTTCGCGTCTCATCTCTTTAATCGGGTCTGCATTGGACACACGAACCTTAGTTTTGTGACTCTGCAGGCCCGTTGTCAAACCAGACGCAGCGTTAACATACCCCCATGCTTTATCCGTGAACGAGTAAGCATTCTTCTCTGCTCCGTACAACTGGATTGCAGCTCCCACATACGGGCTTAACTGCCCTATCATCTGTTCGCTGATCAACTGGTTAGGATCCCCATATTTACTCACGACTGCACTTCTCATCAGAGGGTACAGGATAGGTGGTGTAAACACCTGCGCAGCAACCTGGGCAGGTCCCTGCAACGCGCCTAACACGCTTTTTTTATGAGCGACACTACTAATGCCCTGCGGAACCCCCATTGCGTCTAAAGCCCTCATCTCGCCTGGTTCAGCAAACCACGCCAACGGTACGAAACGGTTAGGCGAAGGTTCAATATCGAATAGGTGTCCTGGCTTATTCTGCCACGGCCAATGACCGCTGATTGAATAGTTTAATAGGGATAATGCAATAGCACTGCCTACCCAACCGTTCCGCATAACATGTAAACCGGCAAGGGCTTTTTCGCCTGGTGTTGCCTTGGACATATCCATGCCCGCTGATCCGAATAACGCTTTCATTTCATGAACGAAAAACGGCCCGGTAGTTCTAATGAAGGGGTTTATGTTAGACATGAAATGGATAGGGTTATCCGGGTGCATGGTGTATTGACCGATTGAATTCACGAAGTTCCTTATGTTCTCCGGGTTTAAGTCTCCGGTTGCGGCCATGTATACCCTGGCGGCCATAACACGCGAGCGCATATCAATACCTCTAACACCTTTACCGTCTGCGTGTGAGAACAGTAGATCATGACCAAAATGTGTGATTTTGTTACCTGCAGTCCACATCTCGTCAAACGGGTTAGTTTTTAGAGAATTGTTACCAACAAGCATTTTTGCTATTTCAATATTAGCAGGCGAATTCATATCTACACTGGACACGTTGAGCAAGCCCGCTAGACGAGGTCCTAACCAAGGTATGTTGCCCAACTTGCCCACCTTGCCAACCTTCTGCATCCAACCGTTTTTAATCTCGTCATGCAGAAGCAAGCCTGCGTTTCTCGTAGCATGGTCACGCATGGCAGTAGTATAATCTGCCATTAGTTTTGTTTGATCTTTAACCGGTAACGCCTGCACCAGATCCAGAAACCGTTTTGCGTTTCTGTGTTCGGAACCTGGTTTAAACATCTCATCTAGTGCACGTTTAGTTATAGAATCCCAATGGCTTTTGTTAATCCAACGCGCTCCTGGCTTATCAGGGTTTGTGCTGGTAGCATCCGTGAGAGGGTCCGCAGTTTCGGCTATTTCAGTTTCTACACGGCCCTTCCTCAACAAAATACGAGGGACTCCAGTCGCAGTTTTTTTGAATAGGTTGGAAACGTTATCAAACGTAGTTTCTAACGATTTCTCTACATCTTGACGCGCAATTTTAAATGATTGCGCAACCTGGTCCTCATACGGCGCATCAGTGTTCACCAACGCGAGGTTCGCAGCATTACGCTCCGCCATGCCAGCGTAAACGGTTACAGGCATCCTACCAAGCCATCCTGCTATCCTGATGAAGTGCCTAGCAAAACCGCTGGGCGCAGTGAAGTTTACGCCTATTTGCAAACGTTGCAGCGGGCGCAATACGGATAGCGCATCGTCTATCGCCCTGCCGCTGCTAAGCATCTTGAGGTCTTTAGCAACTTCGGGGTGTACGAAGTGGACATCAGGTTTATAGCCGCCGCCAATGGCCCTTTCACGCCTGGTCTCAATCGGCATGTACCCAACCGGCCCTGGCATCTGCTTCGCTTCTTTTCCCTGCTCCATCACCAATGGAGTAGGCGCGAGTTCACCACTACCGGCTTGAGGATGATCCACTGTTATCTTGCTTAAGTTATGGTAAAGGACGTGCAGCGCAGCGGCCCTGGCCGCTTCAACGTGAGCATACGCGAATATTTTGTCAAAATCAGTTTCATACCTTCGAAAACCAGAGAACGTAATCTCTGCAGCACCTTTTGTGTGTTGCGCAGTCAGACTATCCCATGGCATTGGATCCTTAGGGTGTACTGCGTTCGCTGCTACCATGGGCACGAACCGCCCGCCCTTCTGCCAGTCCTGACTGTCTGCAGACGTCATCCTCTTAACCGTTATCCTGCCAAGTGGTGATTCAGGGTCCAGCACTGCATGGCCGTTATCCATCTGTTTTCCTGCGTAACGGTTCCAAGCGTCTAGGATCTTCTGGCGGGACGCCTTGAGTTTAGGGTCCTGGGTGTCATCTGGGTTACCCCAATAATCTTTGATCCTGTCATGGAACAATTTTTCTAATGTTTGAATGTTGTCAACTTTTAATCTCCTGTCAGGCAGTGGTACCTTATCAGCATTAACAGGATCCAATCGTATCTTTGAATTGTAATCCGCAACCGCCTTGTCGCGGCTCCTCGTCAACTGCTCAATGTTTTCGCTTAGGATTTTCCTAGTCATCATAGATAGGTGTTTATCTGATTCGTCTGCGTGTGGATACAACGTTTTTAGCAGACGCATAACCGGCAGTGGTTCACCTTTATTAACAATAGCATCCGCCATCCTCTGGTACGCCGCATGTGCCCACATAGCGTGTTTTTCCATGGGTGACAATCCGTCTGTAATACTGTTAATCAGATGTTCTGATTCTAGAACCGAATAGGTGACTGCAGATACAAACCTGTGCATCTCGTTAGACGCGTCTACGGACAACGCCCTGGTTCGCCTAAATAATCCGCCAGTCGATTTTTTTACCGTATCATCATATGCGCGTCTTAGGTGATTTAGGATTGACGGGTTTTTCTCCTCTTTCGGTTTTGTTACAGGGGTGTTGGGTTCTATCCTGTCACCGGCAACGTTAACAGTAGAACTACTAACATTACCTTTTATAACATCAAACGGCGTCTGCTCCAGTGGGATCTGACCGTCTCTGGTTTTTCCTGTGTTTTTTGCCACGTCTAGGAATTGACCGGGATTGTCGGCAATCTGTTTCATGCGTTTTGCGTTTAATGCGCGTCGCTTTTTAGTGTAACCTTCATCGTCTCTGTTCTCCTTTATTGCATCAGCAACCGTCTCCCTCCAGTTCTTCCCCTTGTTTATCTCCTCGTAATTGACTAAGCTTTCGCCTGTTTTTCCACCGTCTCCTTCGTTTCCGTTGTTTTTGTTTTCATAGGCGTTTCCTAGGTCTCGTGGGTCCGGTAATGCAGGAACCCCCGCCATGGCATGAAGCGCTGCTGCCATGTAGGGAACCTTAGATACCATGTGCGTAAACGCGTCATATGTGAACAGGTTCTTGGAAAACAGTAAGCCCGCTGCTAACGACTTTACGGCATCAGCGTGGATGTGCCCGGTAATCCCTGCTACCATATGGCCCGCAATTGCTCCCTGCTGAATGAAGAACGATCCCCCCGTGATCACGTGGTGCATGATAGTGTGCGCTGCCTGCTTGAACCAATCTGCTATATCACCACCCCTACTAGCAATACCGGGTATTAATGACAACACGGGTGAATTATCACCACCATTGTTGGGAGACGGCTTAACTCCAGTTTGCTGTATAGAACTCTCTGCAGCATCATTAAGTACATTAAGCACCTGGTTGCCCGCCCCCTGGGTGTTGGTAGCGTTAAAGGCATCACTGATCCTCGTTTGCGTCTCATCATCGAACGGCATCGCGCTTTGAGAAGCTTTATTGGCGTTAAGGATTTCTTGGACACGTTTTTTACCTAGCTCAACCTTCGCCCTTATTTCAGCGCTTGGTTGGCCCTTGCCGGTATACGACGTGATGTACCCCTCCGATTGAGCTTGCTTAATGGCCGCTTCCATCTCTTGCAGTTCTGAATTTGTCCTGCGTTGTTTTGGACCTTTTACGGGGTTATCAGGATCTGGGTACTCATTGTTGAACCGCTTCAAGACATCCTGCATAGCTTCACGCATTTTTAACGCATTGTCGTATTCAGGTTCGCCTTTGCCGTATATCTTCAGCAGGTCTTGCGTCTGCCTGATCCCCGCTTTAATAGCGTCGCGTTTCTGCTGTATGTAGGTTTCCTTAATGCTGTCACTTGGATTAGATTTATCAAGCGCTTCTATTTCAGCGGGTGCGGCCAACGCTTTTTTGTATTTACTAGCTATAGATAACTCTTGTGTAACATGTTGATCTTCGCTAGACAAACTGGCGTTTTTCCCGGCATCCCACGCTTTAGTAACGGATGATAAATGTTGTATATATTTATCCGTATACGGGGTTTCAAAAGGCAAGTCCTTTGTGGTGTCCTGGTATTGCGCTAGCTTTTGTTTAACATTGTCGCGCCGTTCGTTTTCTTTCCTGTCTTTTTCAATTTTTTCTAGTTCAGTAAGGCGAGCGACGTGTTGCTTACGCGCTAGATCTTTGGCCCTCTTTAATTCGCTTGCTGTCATATCACTTTCACGGGCTTTCTGCTCCGCCAAGTGTGATTGTGTCGCCTTTTTATCTACCGTGCGTTCGCTTTCGGTTTTAGGGTTCGCCAATCGCTTGCGCTCATTCTCTGCAGCGTCGGCGTTCACGTAATCTTCAATCCTCTTCGCGCTGGCTATTTTGTAAGGGGTAGTTACCTGCTCCCGCTCATCCGGCGTCATCGACTTTAACAGGGCCTTGCGCTTTTCCCCTAGGTCTTTTATCTTGACGTCTATACTCTGCAACTCATCGGGTGTAATCCCACGCGCTTCACGCCGTATAATTAGTTTGCGCAATTCTTCGTGAGTATCCGCAAACACCTTCGCCCGTTCATCAAACGTACCACTAGGTGTCACTGGCGCAGGTGTCACTGGCGTAGATTTACCTTTAAGAATATCCTCTATATCCTGCTGTGCCTTAGTGATCTCCTCTGGCGTCATATCTTTTTCTAACGCCATCTTCCTATCCACATAATCAGTGATAGCTTTCCTGTCTGCAGTTTTTTCGTCATCAGTCGTAGGAATATGATTGTTTCTGCGCTGTTGCTCTGCCACGCCGTTATCGATATATTCTTTGATAATCGCTGCTTTTTTCGCAACTGGATCTTCCTGTGGATCCACCGCAGTAGCACCCTGCTGTGGCGCGTTAGGATCCGTAGGAACCGCAACTGCCGGGTTAGAAGCGTGACCGCTCCACTGTATTTTTGCATCAGGGCCAACTCTAAGTTCACCTTGATCAATTAATAGTTTTTTAATATGGTCTACGAACCCGTTGTTGGCAGGATTGTCTTTCAAACCAAGGGCATCAACTACGTCTTTAGTGGTTGCTGTCATCCCATCCTTAGGACCGTTCATAAACAACTCACGTATAGACACTGCCATTGCATACGCACGGTTAACCGCACGGTAAGGGATTTTGCCGTCAGTTTCTTTGCCCGCATGGAATATACCGTCTTTCACGCCCTCTTTCAGGATCTGTTCGACATCCTCCGGTTTTAGGTTGACTTTCGCAGCAATATCTTCAGCGTTCGTGCCTTTTAGGTGTGTTTTTGCAACCGCATCAATGACGGCTTTTTTAGGTTCGGTTGCATCGATGTGCTTGCCTAATACGGCATCTGGGTGCAACACATCGCCGTCTTTACTTGCTGCTACGTGCGCACTCAAAGTAGCCTGCGGTGCTTGCTCTTCCTCCACAGGTGGTGCAGTCGCACCCTTCGGTACCGGTTCCGATCCATGGGCCATATCCATGCCAAAAAACACACTTGCGATAAGCATGTTAGCAACGGATTTAGGATCCATATCGTTTCCGTACAAACCTGCAGCAGACTCTAAAGCGCCGTTCGCCATCTGTACGCTAAATACCGGCTTAACCGCCTGTAGAAACGCCCTGGATCCTCCAACGCCCATGGAAGCTAGCCGTTGGCCCATGTTTGATTTAGGATCTATCTTCACGCCATACTGGCGCTTAAATATGTTGGGTTTTTTATCTTCGGGAATAGCTTCGTTAGTGGCTTTAGCTTCCTCGCTGTTAAGCTCCTCTGCTGTGCCCACTTTCGATTCCTGCACTGGATCTATCTCACCCGGTTTAACTGCGTTCGCCAACTCTTCCGGGGTTTGCGCCGCTTCTGCGCTAACCACTTCTTTGCTCATAGCATCTTCTAAAACACTGTCACTCAACATACCGTTTATAGCACCGGCACCCATCGACGCTAAAAATAGCGGATCTAGTCCGAATCCTAAAACGGTATTCAACCCCCAATTGGCATAGCTTCCTGCACCGCCCGCCTGGTCAATCAGTTTAAGCGTCTTAGGGCTTGCCGCTAAATCGGTCCAGTTAATATGGCCTGCAATAGCCATCTTCTTCATGAAGTTAGCAGATTTCCAAGCCTTATATGTGGGATTGTTTTTACTGATGTGGCCAAACGGGCTTACGTGAGCGAGCATTGCAACTGATTTAGTTATCCCACTAATATCACTCAACATGTTCAGTGGTTCAAAATTCTTCAAACCCTTCGCTATCCGCTTGTGTCCGGATCTCTGCGCTATCTGCTCCATAATCATCTGCGGGTAACCGAACACCTCATTAAAACTACGCTGAATTGCTGGCATCAGCATAGTTCGCATTACACGGTGATTGTAACTCTCTGCTTCAGGGAATGTTTTGCCGATCTCGCCTAGCGGGTTCATGTGAGTAGCGAGCCGCAATATTGTGTACTGTCCTAGCGGGGATAGATTACTTCGCTGGATAGCGGATAAGCGCTCCGATACCGGCAACAATGTAATACGCCTTAACCATTCATAAGGAATACTCTTGTTGGGCGTCGCAAAATAACGAGACGCATAGGCGTGGGCGTCGGCAGTTTTAACCCCTGCTCCGCGCCTAATCTCATCCATGTACTGGCTTATATCCCCTCGAAAATCTCCTGTATGTGGTCTAGGTGACCATTTGTTTGCGAGGTAGTTAAAGACCTTAATTTGCGCTTCCTGCGGCAAACTCTTATATTGAGGAGTTCGCTCTAGGTCCGTCATGATTAGACGTTGCCCTTGATACCAATCGAGAGAATGATCCCGCTTGATCTGCATTAACTGCGACATTCTCATAAATGGCATATTGCCGGTAGTCTTAGAATTTAACGGTGTCGGTTCCTGGTAAGTGTGGAACGGCAGTTCTGGCACGGGTTTAGCCGCAGGCGTAGGTTTTGCCGCACCACCTGCAACCTGGTTCGGCTTGATGAACGTGCCTGCTGGAACCTGTGGTTTTGCTGGTGGTTTCGCTGGACCTTGTGGTTTTGCTGGTGGTTTCGCTTGCGTCATTTGTCTATCCCTAACAGAGAATTAAGCACCTGCTGCTGCTTCGGGTTTAACCCGTGGTAAATGCTCTTCTTATACTGGTCAATCCCCTGTACTGCTACTGGGTGTACAGGGCGCTCTGGCGGGCCTGCCAAACTTGGAGTTCTCCTGGGCGCACCCGCTCCCGCCATTGCGTTCAACGCCGCTGTGGCATTAGCATGGGATATAGGATGACCACTGACGGATCGTATTGGGGGGACATACCCTCCATCTTCCATGAACTGCACGGACTGTTTGAGAAACCCCTGCGCGTTCGACAACGTGTGATTCAACCCGTCACTCACATTCTTTAATGAAGCTAACGTATTATCTACCTGCCCCATCGCATCCGCAACCTGCTGCCTGGAGTATTGCTTATTTGTGCTGGGATCAGTCCAAACGTCGTTGTCGCCCATGTTGTCTTTTATGCCCTGCCAAAAACCTTTTTCAGTATTCAAGGTATGGTACTGTCTGTCGACGTTGGCAATATGTGAATTAACCGTGCTGATAGTATTAACCCAACCACGGATACCGCCAATCATGCTAGTTCTTGCCTTGATTACATCGCCCTTTTGCGCAAAATTACGCGCCTGGATCATGCTACCAACGTTGGCAGCGTATGCTTGCGCTTTCTCTTTTGATATACCTAAAGTCTCTAGTTTAACAGAGTCCTCAACCGCCCTACTGTGAGCCATTGAGGAATAGTTCTGTATCTGCGCGTCCACTAATTTACTTTTCAGGTCAAATAAACGTCGCGTGTCTGCTAACTGTTGTTTCTGTATTGCCAGTCTCTCTTCATCTACTTTACCAATAGTAGTGTAGTTCTTTAGCCGTGCAGCAACCAACGGCAATGGCTTATTAGGGTCCATGCCTAACCCGTTGGCCTGTGCGGGTGTCATTGAGGCCGCGCCAGTCGCTGGCATTACAGGTGCTGCTGCTGGTGTACCTGGAATCAACTGTGGTGCAACCGGCGGACCACCAAGCACTCCGTTTGCCAACTGTTGCGCCTGGAACGGCGTAGCACCCTGGCCAAGGAGACTACCCATCAACGGGCCTGCTGCTCTGGTCCTGGCAACGCTTAATTGGTTACCTTCCATTGTGGTATCATGGCGCACACGCTCTTTCAGACTATTGCCCTGCATATCAAGGGCTTTCTGTTTTATGCCCAACCCCTCCTGGAATTGCTTGCCCTCTTGTGCAGTTTTCTGTTGCTGGTTGTTGATATATGCCTGGTGGTATGCTTCCATATCCGCAGCGCGTTGACCGGCCAATTGGCCCATGTACTGATGATAAGCAAGTGTAGCCTGTTGCATCATCATGGACTGCTTCATCTGTCGCGCTTGCATCATCGAGTTTAATGCGTCATCTAATATTCCACCGGGCATAGCACCCTCCTTAACCTAATGAACCGCCCAAACCTAGTGACAAACCGGGAAACATCCCGTTTAGTCCTAACTGCGCGTTCCCTATATAGTTCGAACCGCTAGCAGGCGTTAACGTTCCACCTGCTGCCTGCCCGTAGTTAGGGCTTTGTAACCCGCCTCCTAGTATAAACGCACCCATGCCAAGTGCAGAACCAATGTTGGCTTGGTTCTGCTGGTTGTACATGTTAGCCTGCTGCTGGTTTGTGTTGGCAATCCCTAACTGCGTGTTTGCTACGTTACCCAAACCCGACATGCCCATCTGTTGCATGTTCAGGCCCTGGTTCGCCAAGTTAGAGTAATTAGCATACAGGTTGTTCACATTCGCCAGATTCTGTTGGTACGTCTGCTGGGCGAAATTGTTCTGCAACTGGCTAATGTTATTGCCAAACTGCTGGTGAAGGTTTGCTAACACGCCATCTAACGCTGCCGGGTCATTGATACCCTGGGCCATGAGGTGCGCCCTAGTGGCATTGATCGCGGCCTGGTGGTTCTGGTGTAGTGTACTAATCATACCGTTCAACTGCTGCTGCTGCTGTGGCGTCATGCTATAAAGGCCCTGCTGGTTCTGCATCTGCCCTAGTAACGCCTGCTGTTGCGCGTAGGCGTTGTTGTACTCACCACTGCCCTGCTGGTTAAGGGTATTGCTCTGGTTAGCGACGCCCTGCATTGTATTAGACGCCGCTGCCATGTTTTTATTCGCAGCGTTCTGTGCACCAGATTGTGCACTGTGGTTAGTTAACCCAATTGCATCGGTTACTCCGCCAAGAATATCACCCAATCCTAAAAATGACATATCACACCTCTAGTATGCAACGGCAATGTTCAACACATCTGCCGCTGTGGTAAGTCTGTACCAGAACCCTTCATTTTCAAACGTCGTCAGGGCCTGCCCTGCTGGCACCGCGAAACCGTACGAAGGTGCAGCGGCACTAGATCCACCATATAGCCAACTCGTCGCGCCCGCACCCGTCTGTGCGCTGTTGCTGTTAAGCGCCAGCACTACCGCTCCGTTAGAAGGGACAGGCAATTGGAAGAAGTGCCAAGCCGTATCACCCGGCGTTAGCACTGATATAGACCTGTTCGGATAATCACTAAATGTTAATTGCATTAACCTACTCCCATCTCGCTCATGTTCACACCGCCGCCTACCGTTGT
>VFSW01006085.1_pt1 | contig 17774 bp, 24 predicted proteins | sample 5358111 | NCBI WGS metagenome assembly VFSW01 (sample SAMN11554181, study PRJNA540505) | mine drainage metagenome | isolation source: sediment from site ElyBrook_90M | place: USA: Ely Copper Mine, Vershire, VT | collected 2017
TGTATCTTTTTGGCGGACGCTTACCAGTCCAATGCCAGCAATGATTTCCTGTTTAATGTTAATAGTCGAGCCATTAATTGTTTATCAATAATCATTAATTTGTATGAATATAAAATGGAAAGAAGTGAAATGGCACCCTCGACTTCTTTTGATCATCCTTTTACTCGGCGTCGTTGCAGTCCTCTCATTTTACGTTAGTGCGCAGTACGCGTTGGTGGCCATGTCGTCTTCAGCGATCTCCCCTGCCAACCAATCTTCAAATCTGTCAACAAATACACCGATTATTGGATCGATAGAAACAACATTTACCGCAATCTCAACTCCCAAAAATATCGTCCACAAAGACGACAGCTCAACTACAGCAGTGAACAGAGACTTCAAAACATACCAAGGAACAGGTTATTCGATCAGCATCCCATCTGATCTTATTTACAGCAGTCCGAGGGGGAATTATGATACATGGCATTCTAGCGATAATAGTGAAGCCATAATTATTCAGTGGGAACCAGATTCACCCAACGCGCCGCTAAGACGCAACGCTATCAGCGGCTCGACACAACCCCTGCCTCCCACAACGGTTGTATCGCATCCAATTATCAATGGCGCATCAGCTCCAGGTATACTGATAGACAATCCAATGTATATTGATGGGGCTTTTAGTGCGAACGATTATAGTGCGACCCTCTCTGTCGCTGGGGAAAACGGAAATTTTTATGAAATTCTTGGTCTATCAACCACGCCTGCCGCACGCGCTTCTGTCGAGGAAATCTTAATGTCTTTTTCAATACCAAATATGTAAGAACAATTCTTTTTCTACAGGCGCGTACTGACCAATGTTGGTTCGTATAGACCAAAGGCAATAAAATATATGCGATTAGGGAGGCTTATCCCGTTGACTCAGGTTGCTCTTCCCTGTCTTTTCCGGCGTCGTGGCCGGCTTGCGGCGGCCACAGAGCGCCACAGGCACGGTCAGCGATGGTTGCTTGACGGCGGATTTCATCGGCCACCAGCGGAGGCCAAAGCGTCCGCCGGACCCACTGTGACCATCACCTGAGTCAACGGGATAAGCCTCCGATTAGGCGAAGAGTGAATGACTAATAACAAATTGTTCCGGAATACCCGCAACAGTTATCCAAGTCAAGGGAAGATGAAGATCGGCCGCGTAATGAGGAAGGGGGTGATATAGTGAAGCGCCGACAGCTAGACCATCCAGCGGAGTTCCAGTAACAATCCAAGCGAGGATTTCAGCGGCCGTCAGGACCCCTTTATCATGATGCGGGCCTTCGAGCTGAACCGCGCCAAAGTGGTTCCCCCAATTCCCGATCGGGTCACCGCGGTCAACATAGTTAACCTGCACACGCATGTCGCACAAGGGATGTTGCGCAACCCTCTGTGTGCGGGCTTGTCCTGGCAATACAGCTGGATAGTTGAGTGTGACAGCGAAGAAGGGGAGCGTGCGGCGGATTTGAGCGAGACCACGAGCCGTTTTTCTGGCCGTTCGGCTCGATATTGCAGAAGACATCGCCCTCGTCGCCGGCGTAGGAGACTTTGCGCACGAGCTGACGGGGTGTGATTTCGGAAGCAAAAGGTTGCACAACATCCCTTGTGCAACTTTCGGCATTGTTCGGCATTTGGAACACACCTGAAATCCCCAAACGAGACAATTATTTGAGGCACACAAATAATGTCTCAAGCCTCCCATCTCTTCGTGTTTAAGTCATTGTCTGGTGCACATACGACATGTGCGCATCTTTTTGAAATGTCTAAAAATTGGGATTTGTTGGGATTTCAGAATCTGTAGGGGAGTGACGCGTTTGTCGCATTCTGCCCAATGTATCGATTCGCAACCGTGGGACATCGAGTGGAACACGCGCCCCACGCTCGAAATCGTCGAAATATCCTTGTGATGCTTGCTGGAATCGTGAAAACAGGACACACCTCCAATCAAACGAATACTATCTCAATCATACAATTCTGACCGTGACCGTGGGGCCTCTGGCAACACTGTAGAGGGATCGCTCAAAAACCTTGAACTGTCTGATTTGGTGTCGTGCGGTACCGCGCGGGGGCACACACGTTAAGAAAATATCAACTACTTAATGTTTTTAGTAGGTGCTGGCCGGAGCGATGTTCGGTCAGCAGACCGAACCGCGAGGCGGGGTCGCGAACGGTCCGAGCGACGGCGAGGGACGATTCGTGACCATGTGTTGTCAGACAGGCTCGGAAAGCAGATTCCCACTCCTTTTCCACAAAAAGGCCTTTTATCGCGTTGCGGATGCGCCGGTGAGGCCTCATGATTGGCACATGCATCTGCCCCAGCGGTGGTTGAAAGAGCGCGGCGCATCGGTACTCGCGGCGCTGGTGCTCGTCGCCATACTCGGCGGGGTCCTCATCATCCTCCAATACGCCCGCTCCTCGGGAGATTTCGCGTACGATTCAGCAGCTTTGACGGCCGCGACCGCCGCCGCGACGGCTCCTGTGGTAAAGAATACGGACGGTAGCATATGCAACCCGGCGACCCAGGCCTGTCCTTGCGATCAGACAGAAGCGAATCCGACGTCTGTAAACGCCAACGGATCAAAGGAGGGAGTCGAGCAGTGCCTGTTCGGATGTTCCTATAAATTAACACCTGGTGATCCGCCGGTTATCACCGCACTTCCTGGATCATCAAATCCGTCCGCGACATCATGCACGATCCAAGTCTGCACGAGTAGCGGCACGTGCTCGATGGTCAATGACGCTCATCCGAATGCATTACTAAATTCAGATGCTACGGCCATCACTGCACAGGGTGCTTTAAACGCAGCGAATCCGTCTGTGGCGAGTCAGATCATCTCGGAGTATCAAGCAAACGGCGGTTCAAATAGTACTATGTCCGCTGCTATTGATCAGCAATTATCCAATGTTTATAACACTGCCGCTACTAACGGATCCTCGCCCTACGCTACAAGCCTGAGCAATGCCAATTCGGCCCAGCAGTTACTGTCCCCCCCCTCGTCCCCGACGGATGCTAATTTAACAGCTGCTCAGCAGGCACAGACAACGGCATCTGTCGCCTATAACGCGTGTCTGCAATATGGCGTTCCCGCAAATTGTGCCAGTTTGCAACCAACTGCTGCAGCAGCACCGGCACCAACTGGAGGTACTGGTCTGAACACCGATCTTTCCAATACCGTTACGACAGCACTTCCTCCTGCTCCCTCCGCTAGTGAGATTAATACGATAAATAACCAGAATGCGGCGGAAGCTAATATGCTGAATACGGTAGGAGCGGACGGTTTCAGTGGGGGAAGTTCTGCAAACCCGCAGAACCAAAATCTGTCAGCTCCCGCCTCGACCTTCCCGACAGTAGCAGAAGACCAGACCGGCCCCGCGGCCCCTCCTGGAATTGCACCTCCCTCTGCGGAATCGCCCCCCATTCCGCCTGTCCCGGTAGCTCCCGCCGCTCCGAATACGGGCACTGTCAATAATTATTATTACAACACTCCGGGCCTCGGCAGCGGCTATGGCAACAACAGCCCGGGAGGCATCGCGACGTCGTTCCTCACCGGCCTCGTGCAGGGGATAACGGCAGGTCTCATGCAGCAGAACATGATGCAGTCATACGCGGCTGCCAACGCTCCCTACGGCGTCGGCACCGACGGCCTCTCGTGCCCTGCGCCGCAGGCACAGCCCGATCCTTCGCAATGCACGGTCGGCGCGTGGCAGCAGATCTACCAGAGCAACCAGTGCCCGACGAGCTGGCAATGCGTGCCGAACAGCTCAGGCACGGCGCCGGCCACGCAGCCGACCGCGACCCTCTCCTGCGAGCCGCAGGTCGCCGATGTCGGGATGAGCGTCTCCATATCATTCTCATGCGCCAATGCGACGGATTCGGCCGGCAGCGGCTTCGATACCAAGGATAATCTCTCCGGTTCGCGGACGAAGACCGTCGCGGCGCCTCCCGCCGGCGACAACACGGTCACTTACGCTCTCACCTGCATCAACCAGAACCTCACCGCCGGCGCGCAGTGCTCGGTGCAGATCAATCAGCCTTCCATCGTGCTGATCGCCAATTCGAGCAGCGTGCCCTCCGGCGCCTCGACCGCGATAGGCTGGGTGACGAGCGGCATGCAGTCGTGCACGGTATCGAGCCCGGACACTCCGGCCTTCACGGCGGCTAATGCGAGCAATACGAGCGTCAACGGAGTCGCGACGACGCCGGATCTCACCGCGCCTATGACGGTGGATCTCGTCTGCCAGACGCTCGGCGGCGGGACGAGCGACGCGACCACGCAGGTGACCGTCGGCGGCTCAGCGGGGACGAGCACGGCTGCCGTCACGGCGAGCTCGAGCGCCGACGGCAGTACCATCGCCCACGGCGGCTCGGTCGCCATCACCTGGAGTTCCGTGAGCCCGCCCTCCGGTTCGGCGATGGCGCTCTTCTTGGTCAACAATCAGACAGGTCAGGCAAGCGATGTCATCGCCGGCGATCTCGCGCCGAGCGGCACCTATACATGGAATGTTCCCTCGGTCGGAGCCACCTGCAACCCGAACGCCTCGAATGTCTGCGATACCGACCTGGTGCAGGGAGATTCCTATACGATAGAAGCGGTCCTCTACACGCCGAGCAGTGCCTATGTAGGCGACGGCACCGCGCCTGCGAATCCTGTGGCGCCCTCGTACGGGAACTCCGCGGTCACCGGCACCTTCACGGTCGATGACACGAGCCAAGTGGGGGGAGAATAAATAATCGATACTAGATGGATACAAAGGCCGGTCTTTGGGTACTCCCGAGGGCCGGCCTTTCCCCGGTCGTCTGATTCCGATATTCAGAGTCCGAAGAACTCCAATATCTTGTGAGCCACGGGCTCTTTCATCGGCATCTCTTCGGCGTGCTGCTTGAGATACGCGCGCACCACATGCGGGTCGATGTGCTCGATGGGGATGATGATGTTGGGATGCATGAGCTTGACGGTGTCGACCATTAGGATCGGCCGCTGTGCGTGCTCATGCTCGTCCTCGACCCAGAAGCCGATGATCTCGTCGTAGCGATGGAGCTTCCCCGCGACCCGGATGCCGCGCTCGGAGACCTCGAACTCCACGAGCTCCGGCGGATGCACGGCGAGTATCGCGATGGTCACCGCCGCGACGAATATCAGGACCGCGAAGAGGATGTCGTGGAAGAGGATGCTGATGAGCGCGATCGAGACCGTGACGATGCCGAGCGCCCAGAACCAGTCGCCGCCGCGCTCGATGTGCTCGTGCTCATAAGCGTTCCAGCGGAGTATCACGCGCGATTGGGGCATAGATGCGGTAATTGTAGCATTGCCCATGTGCGTAAAGCGTGTCCGCATGGTACAAAAGGGATTCAGGGATGGGTGGCCGAGTGGTCTAAGGCAACGGTCTTGAAAACCGTCACACCGCAAGGTGTCGTGAGTTCGAATCTCACCCCATCCGCACTGGAGTTTGCTATCATTATCTCCTATGGGAGAGCGCAAGATTTCCAATGGCACCGCGGCCATCATGGTCGGATTCGCCGTCATCTTCGACCTCGTCAATATCGGCGTCGACTTCATCACCTTCGGGATAGGCGGACTCCTGGTGGATGCGGCCGCCGCTCTATTCTTCGGCATATGGTTCTCGCATTTGGGCGCGAGCCTGTGGTCGTCGCGCAATGTCGGACGCACGATACTTGCGATGCTGCTCGACGCGATCCCGATCGGGGACCTCACGTTCCCGTGGACGTGGCAGGTCGCTTATACCGCATTCACGGAGCGGCATCCCGCGCCCGCACGGCAGGCGCCGGCGCGCCGGAGCTCGTGGCGGATATAGCGCGTGCTAGACTTTCCGTATGGAAGGGGCAGCGCCGGCAAAAGATGAATTCTCGATAGTGAAGCGCGCCAAGAGTTTCACTCATGCATGGCGCGGAGCCGGCGTCTTCATACGGTCCACGCATAACGCGTGGATCCATCTGGCTGTTCTTGCGCTTGCCGTGCTTGCGGGGATATATTTTCAAATAACGCAGACGGACTGGCTCTTCATCGTGCTCGCCGCAGGCGCCGTCCTCGTCGCCGAGGCGTTCAATACCGCCATCGAGATAGACATCGACCTGACTTCGCCCGAGTATCATCCATACGCCCGCGATACCAAAGATGTGGCAGCCGGCGCGGTCCTCATCGCTTCGATAATGGCAGCCATCATCGGCCTCGTCATATTCGTGCCCTATATCCTGAGAATCATCGGCTGAATGGCGTCGCCCCCGCCCAGTCCTTGTCGAACGTGCTCTCTATAGATGAGATCGTCGCGGCGTCGCTCACGATGATGCCGAGCTCGCGGTTGTTCTTAACCGAGCCCGATGAGAAGTTCTCGCTGCCGATGAAGGCCTTCGTGCCGTCGGCGACGATGACTTTCGCATGTATATAGCGCAGGGCATTGGCGGCATACGTGCGCACTGAGGCACCTGCGGCAGTGAGCGCCGCGAATGCCGTCTTCCATTCGCTCGAGTACGTCATATCGACGCGAACGGCGACTCCGCGTTTCCCGGCATCTTCGAGCGCCTCGGTGATGTTCGCATCGGCCATCTCTTCATTGTATATATCGAGGGATCTTTGCGCGTTGTTGATCAGCGAGAGCAGCGCGGGCTCCGAGCCGGGACTCCATACGAGATCATCGCCGTTTCCTGTTGGCGTATTATCGCTATCCCAATCAGCATCAAAGGCCGTCTCGATAGCGGAGACGTCATTCGGGTCGTTATCGACGATGTCGAACTCGCGGCTCGAGGCGTAGTATTGCGGCGTGAGGTTCATCGTCATGATGACGGCGGACCTGCCGTCGACGACGAGCGTCTTTTGATGGGTGAGCGCGAAGTATGCGGGCGTCCAATGCACGGCCACGTTATTCTCGGTGAAATACTGATATGCCGCGTCGTTGTCGGCGCTTTCTTTCTTGCCGTAGTAGCCGCCGTTGAGCAGTACGCGCACGTTGACGCCTCGCGCCTCGTCGAGGGCTATGGCGTGCTCGACGTCCGTGTCTTCCAATTCATACATGACGAGGTCCACGGACGACGATGCTTCTTCGATCATTGAAAGCAGCGGAGCGGTTCCCGCATCCGGCTCGGTGATGAGATAGTGGTCGTCCGGCTCGGACGCCGGATTCGTCGCGGCCTCCGGCGCGGAAGGCGAGAGCGTATGAGGATGGACGAGCCCATACGCGAGAAGCGCACCAAGCGCAACTACCAGCGTGACCCCCCGGCGCAGTGTCATAGACTTCCGATTAGTATACAATGCCGCAATGAAGAGAACGCAGGCCCTTACCGGCGTCGTGCAGGAGGGAGAGAAGCGCGGCGCGCGACTAGGATTCCCGACCGCCAATATAGCGCTTCCTGAAGCCGCTCTATCGGGCATCTATGCGGCGCGCGTCGTGGCGGACGGCCGGATGCATACGGCCGCCGTCTATGCCGATGAGCGGCGCAAGCTCTTGGAGGCGCACCTCTTGGATTTTTCGGGCAACCTCTATGGCAAGACGGTCACGGTCGAGCTCGTAGAGAAGCTGCGCGAAGACGCGCGCTTCGAGAACGAGGTTGCGCTGAAGGCTGCGATAGCCGATGATATCGCTCGCGTGCGAGAATATTTCAAAGCTAACCCATAAGCCTCATGTTTACCGGCATCATACAAGCGACGGCGAAGGTGACCTCGGCGAAGTCGGCGGGAGATTGCATCCGTGTCGGCATCAAGAAGCCAAAGGATCCGAAAGCCTGGAAGCTCGCACTCGGGCAGAGTATTTCTATAGACGGCATCTGCTCGACGGTGACGGCGGTGTCCAAGGATGCCTTCGAGGTCGAATACATGCCAGAGACCTTGAAGAAGACCACTGCCGGATCGTTCGCGAAGGGTGTCCTCGTGAATCTCGAACGCTCGCTCGCCTTGAAGGATTTTGTCGACGGGCACATCGTGCAAGGCCATGTCGATGCGCGCGCGCGCGCCGCTTCGATCGCCGATGAGGGGAATACGCGCCGCATCGCCATAGAGATCCCGAAAGACCTCGCGCGTTTCGTCGCCGCGCTCGGCTCTATCGCCATAAACGGCGTGAGTCTCACGGTCGCTCGATTTGAATCCGGCAAAGCGACAGTCGCACTCATACCGCATACGCTCTCGCATACCAATCTGGGTGCCTTGAAGCGGGGAGACTCCGTCAATATCGAGGTCGACGTCATGGCGCGCTACATCGTTGCCGCGATGGAGGCAAATGGTAGAGTAGGTCATGCAAAGAAGGCACTACGAAAAGGAACAGGAAAAGCGTGATGCGTCGAAGCTCAAGATAGGCGTGGTCGTCTCGCGTTTCAACGAAGACATAACGGGCCGCATGCTCGATGGCGCCCTCGAGACGCTGCGCGCATGGGGCGTCAAAGAGAAAAATATCAGGGTGGTGCACGTGCCCGGAAGTTTCGAGATACCCTTCGGCGCCTTGAAGCTGATAAAGAAAATGAAGCCGCACGCGGTCATAGCCCTCGGCTGTGTTATCAAAGGCGATACGGATCACGACAAGTATATCGCTGATGCGGTTTCCCATGGAATCATGCGTCTCTCTCTCGACAATATGATCCCCGTTTCCTTCGGCGTCATCACGACCAATAATCTCGAGCAGGCAGTCGTCCGTTCGACCGGGAAGACCAACAAAGGTCCCGAAGCCGCTGCCGCTGCGCTCGAGTCCGCGCTCTTGAAATTCTAATCTCGTTATGACGAAGATCATGGTCTTCGGCACCTTTGATATGGTCCATGCAGGCCATGAGGACCTCTTCCGACAGGCCCGCGCGCTCGCTCCGGACCCGTACCTCGTCGTCTCAATCGCGCGCGACGCGTCCGTCGCACGTATCAAGGGAAGCCCCGCGCGCAATTCCGAGAAAGATCGGCTCGCGGCGGTCTCAGGGAATGCATTGGTGGACGAGGCGATCCTCGGCGACGAAGAAGGCTATATCGCCCATATCAAGGCCGTAGCGCCGGATATAATCGCCCTCGGCTACGACCAGGAAGGCGAATACGTCAAAAACCTTAATGAAGATTTGCATCAAGTCGGACTTGATGCGAGGGTCGTGCGGCTCTCGCCGCATAAGCCGCACGTCTACAAGACATCGAAGCTCCTCGGATAGCGCGCATCCCGCATCGCGTGTATCCTTGTCACGTATATGGCTGAAGAGACCGACGAGGCTATAGCATTGCGCGTGCAGAACGGCGACGACGAAGCCTTCGGCGAACTCCTCGAGCGCTATCAGGCGAAGCTTTCCCGCTACGCGCGCAAGTTCCTGCTCGATCCGGACGACGCCAAGGACATCGTGCAGAACATCTTCATCAAGTCGTATCAGAACATCCAGAGCTTCGACGCCACGCGCCGCTTCTCTCCGTGGATCTACCGCATCGCGCACAACGAATTCGTGAACGCGCTGAAGAAGCGCGCATCGCGGCGTACCGTATTCACTATCGACTTCGACACGCTCTTCCCGCACCTGACAGCGCTCGACACCGCCGACAGCGGCGCCATGGAGCGCGACACCCGCGCGACCCTGGAGCGGTATCTCGACAAGGTGGGTCCGAAATATCGCGAACCGCTGGTATTGTATTATCTAGAAGGAATGGACTATAAGGAGATATCCGAGATCCTCCAGATACCGGTTTCCACCGTCGGCGTGCGCCTGGCCCGCGGGCGCACGGCGCTCCAGAAAGCCGCGGGCGCCGAACCCCCGCTATGAACGAACATATGAATGATGACCCGCAAAAGATGCAAGAGCAGCCTTCCATCAGACAGGGCGTGATGGATGCTATCAAGAAGGGCAACGTCCAGATGCGTCCCCGCTGGCATTTCGTGTTGCTCTCGTCCTTGGCTGCCCTCGGCGTCTTCATCGTGCTCTTGGCGCTTCTCTACATTGTGAGCCTGTCGGTCTTCCTTTTGCGCGACAGCGGCGCGTGGTTCGCACCGAGCTTCGGCGGCCGCGGATGGTTCTCGCTCCTGTATTCGATCCCGTGGCTCCTCATCCTTTTCATTGTCGTATTCGTCGGCATCCTCGAGATACTGGTGCGCCGATACCGCTTCATCTATCGCAAGCCGCTCCTCTTATCGGTCGGCGTGATATTCGTCATCGTCCTTCTCGGCGGATTCGCGATAGCCAACACGTCCTTCCACCGCCAGATGGAATTCTATGCGGAGCATAACCAGCTCCCAGGCCCTCTGGCGATAGGCTACGGGGCGCCGTTCCGCATGCCGCCGCCGCCCGACGTGTATCACGGCGTCATCCTCGCGACCACGACCTACGGATTCGTCATCGACGACCAGAACGGCGCGGGTACCACGACGATTCTCCTCACGCACGAGACCCGGCTGCCGTACGGCGAGGATTTCAGCGTAGGGTCCGAGGTGGTCGTCGAAGGGGATACGGTCGCCTCCGGCACGGTGCGCGCCTTCGGGGTGCGCGAAGTCGACGAATGAAATATTTATTCATGACGGGTGTAATAGGAAGTGACATTACCTCGTGCCAGACCCCGGCACGGGGTCTTGTCATTTTAAGCTTCCTCTAAAAAGGCTATACTGGGCGAAATGAAGTATTTAGGCATCGATTACGGGGCTAAAAGAGTCGGCATCGCGGTTTCCGACGCCGATGGCTCAATAGCTTTCCCCCGCGCTACGATTGCCAACGATGACGGCCTCATCGCCGCCATGCGCAAGGCCATCCTTGAGGAAAAAGTCGGACACATCGTCATCGGAGACACGAAATCGCACGGCGGGGCGCCGAATCCGGTGAGCAAGGAGGCGGATTCCTTCGCCGAAAGCCTCAAGGCGCAGACGGGGCTTCCCGTAGAGCGCAGCTGGGAGCTCTGGAGCACGATGGAGGCCGGCAAGCTCGCCGGGAAGGGCCGTGAGCACGACGATGCCGCCGCCGCGGCTTTCATCCTCCAGCGATTTTTAGATATGAAGGGCGTTCGTGTAGAATAGAGCGATGCCAGAGATCCAATACGAAGATTTTGCTAAGCTTGAATTCCGTATCGGGACCGTCATCGCCGCCGAGATGGTGCCGGAGACCGATAAGCTCATCAAATGCACGATCGATTTCGGAGAGATGGGCACGCGAACCATCGTCTCGGGGATCGCGCAGTGGAAAAATCCTGAAGCTTTGATAGGGTGTCAGTTCCCTTACATCGTGAATCTCGCGCCGAAGATGCTGCGCGGCGTGGAGAGCCAGGGCATGCTCTTGGCCGCTAGCGATGACGACGGCGTCGCATTGCTAGAGCCGGAAAGAAGCGTCCCGCCCGGAACGAAACTCAGATAATTATCTTCATGCTGATCATCGCGCTTCTTTTCGCGATGATATACTTATCGCATGAACGTCTCTCTAGGGAATAGGGAAGGCATGCGTCATGCGCCAACATCGGCCAACATCTTCGCGCGCGCGTTCCCGACGCCGAAATTCCTATTGCCGGCCGCCGCCGGCATCGACGTATCCGATACTTCGATCAAGTGGCTCGCGCTGGTGCCGGATACCTTCGGCCTCAGGGTGCATAGCTTCGGTGACCAGAAATTGCCGGAGGGCATCGTCGTGCGCGGGCTCATCCAGGACAAGGAAGCCTTCGTGCTGGCGCTCACCGAATTGAAAAGGAGCCTCGGCAGCATCGTGTGCGTTCATGCGGCACTGCCGGAGGAGGCCGCCTACGTCTTCAGCATGGACGTGCCGCACGGCACTTCGCGCGAGCAGACGCTGCGCATGATCGAGTTCGAGTTCGAAGGGCGCGTGCCGATACCGGTATCGGCCGCGGTTTATGACTTCGACGTCATCGAGGAGCGCGATGAGGCCGGCAACCAGGAGATCGGGGTCACCGTCTTCCCGCGCGACCTCTCGGAGAGCTACGCGCAGGCGTTCATGCGCGCGGGGTTCACGCTGCTCTCGCTCGAAGTCGAAGCGAGTTCCATCGGGCGCGCCGTCTCCTCATGAGACCCCGGCGAGCCCGTGACCCTGGTCGCGGATTTCGGACGCGCGCGTACGGGGTTCGCCGTCTTGAAGCACAGCATACCGATATTCACCTCGACGGTAGAGATCGGGGGCGACAGCATAACGCGCGCGGTGGAGAAAGAGCTCTCGCTCACGGGCGGCGCCATCGAGGAATTCAAGAACGAACAGGGGCTTCTTGCAGCTTCCGGCCCTAAGTCCGCAGGTGTCGAGGCCATCATCGGCACCGCCTCCGCGCTCGCAGGCGAAGTCGTGCGCCATTACAACTACTGGGATACGCGTCGCAACGAGCGCGGGGAGCGCATGACGCCGGTCGGGCGCGTGGTCCTGGTCGGCGGCAGCTCAAATCTGCGCGGGCTTCCGGACTACATCGCCGGCCGCGTACAAGCCCCCGTCTCGCTCGGCGACATATGGCAGCGCGTGACATCCTTCGACGATTACATACCGCCCATCGACAACAGAGTATCGCTCGAATACGCAACCGCCGTGGGCCTTGCGCTGAGGGGCCTTACCCGCTGAATATGGCGAACATCATTCCGGAGGAGATGCGCAAGAGCATGCAAAGCCGCCTGCGGGCGCGATTCGTACTCGCCGCCTCGATCGTCGCCTTGATATGCGCCGGATTCTCCTTCCTCGCGCTCTTGCCGAGCTATTTCGTGCTCACGACGGATACCTCCGGCGCTGGCTCGGGCGCCGCCATCTCGGCGGCCCAAAATGCACAGGACAGGTCTGCGATCAGCAATGCCGCGGCGCTCCTCTCGGAAGTCACCCCGCTCTCTTCGGCGAGCTCGACGGCGAGCGATGCGATAGCCGCGGCGCTCTCTCTGCGCCCCTCCGGCGTGCGAGTCGACCAGATCACCTATACCGCGGGGTCCCCGTCTTCGCTGATGCTCGTCGGTTCTGCCGATACCACTGGCGGGATCAGCGCCTACCGCGCGGCGCTCGCGGCCGACCCGGCCTTCGCTTCGGTCTCGGTCCCGGTCGGCGCCTTGGTCGGCACCGAGGGAGGCCGTTTCAGCGTCACGCTATCAGGAACGTTCTGATCCGCGCATCGGCATTTACGTATGGAACGAAACATCACTTACATCGCATGGCTCGCCCTGGTCCTCGCGGTCCTCGCGTGGCTCGGCGTGGGCTTCTTCGCTTCGACGATACTCGCTGAGCAGGACAACCGAGTTGCGGATATACAGCAATTGCAGGACTCCTCGAGCCAAGCCTCCCAAGCGCTCGACTTGCATGCGCTCGTCTCGGATACCGCATCGGCGCGTACAAAGCTCGCTGCCTTGGTCACCGTCGATCCCGCATCCCTCGCCCAAGCCATAGACACCGCAGGCACCTCCGTGGGAATCCCGATAGCGATCAGCGATGCATCATCCGGGAGCGCGCCGTCGGTCTCCGGCGGGACCGCGACGCAGGCATTCGCCTTTACCGCGGCCTCGCAGGGAAGCTTCGCCGCCGTCATGCGCGCGGTGCAGCTCCTCGAGAGCCTTCCCGTGCCTTCCTCAATACAGCAGATACAGATCATCCGCTCTCCGAATGCCGCAGGCGCTACCGGCTCGTGGCAGATGAGCGCGCAGGTCCAGGCATTGACTGCTTCGACCGTATCCTCATGATATCCGTATGACATCCTTCGGCACACATTCTTTCGCGCGTATCCGTATGGTCTTCAGCAACAGATCGGATCCAGAGTATGCGCGCGATTTCGCGGAGCTCTACTGGCGCACGCTCACGCTTCTCGCGTGCGTCATCATCATCGGCGCGGCTCTCTATGGTGCCTCGCTCTTCTTCTCCGCCCTCTCGGAACTCAGTTCGGTCGACTCGTCGCACTCCACCGCGCCGTCCGCATCTTCCAAGCTCAACCAGGCAAAGCGCGATGCGACCCTCTCAGGATTCGCCGCGCGGCAAGCCGATTTCCAGGCGCTGCAGTCGAGCGCCTTGCCTGCGATCGCCGACCCGTCGCAATGACAGTGAGGCTGCGTCGGATTGACCGCGCAGACGCCTGCGGCTACTCTGGTGAGGTGTCCGCAGAAGTTCAGAGACTGCCTTTGTAGTTCAATGGATAGAACAGGGCTCTTCTAAGGCCTTAATGTAGGTTCGATTCCTACCGAAGGCACAGCAGTCAGCGGCCCATCGATGCGTCCACGAGGCCTCGAAATTCGTCGAGGCCGGTTCGCAACCGAGAGGGGTCGTTGAACGAAAACGCCGAGCGTTTGCTCGGCGTTTTTGCGTGCTAATTGTCGAGGAAAATATTTTTGTCCTTCATCACGATTCTGTTTCGGAGATGTTGCAATAGCTCGCGCTTTTCAGCTGGCGCACCATGCTGTAGCAGATATTTGGCATATTTGCGTACATCCATATCTCTCGCCTTGTCTCGGTCGCTGTGTCCCATGGTAGCTCGCAACTGGTTGTACCTTTGCACTTCGCGCTCGATAAGGTGACGTGCACCGATTTCGTCGATAGATATCTGATCAATCAGTTCGAGCAAGAGCGTAATCAGATTGTCCTCACGAAGGAACGGATTTTTGCAATGGTGATCCTTGAATTTGTCGCAGCTGTAGTAGATGTACCAGTTGGTGCTACCGTCTTTGAGCGCTTTGGATTTTTCCTGCGCCGTCACGCCTGAGCCGCAATATCCGCAGGTCATGAGTTTCGTAAAGGTGAAGTCTTGGAACTTTTTCTTCGGTCGATTCTCCTCCGCGATTTTCTCTTGTACTAGTTGGAATAACTCTTTCGTAATGAGCGGCGTATGTTTGCCGGTGTACCATTGACCGCCGCCGCGCGGGTATTCGAATATGCCGCAATAGAAGGGATTTTTAAGCACGTTATATACGTTGCTCATGCATCACCTTCTGTTTCACTAAATATCTCGTGTTGCATTTTCATATTTTACCACCAACCATAGAACAGAGGAGGAATCGTAGGGGGACACAATCGGTGTGATACATCCTGTCACACCAACGCCACTGTTATAGAGATTTGTTATGTCGGTCGTTGAAAGCGCGACGTTCCACCAACCTACTTCATCCAAATCTCCTGTCAGATTTCCCGTTCCTTCCGAATACAATTGGTAGCCCAGTGCCTTAGTAATCCTGCACAAGCACTTCGTACAAAGGTGATTGTGCGACTGTTTGTGGAGCGTGTCGCATTTGTTGCATTTTTCGTTGCCGAGGTATTGAAACGACATGGGCGTTTCTGGCCTCGTTTGTAGCTTTTCGCAAATGCCAAAAGTGATCTCGGCATAATCGAGCAGGAAACGTACTTTCGTGCCTTAAATCCTTATCTTTTTCATAATTTTGCCCACTTCTCCCACCTTCAAAATATTGGCATTGTTTGGCATTTGACCGGGAAAATGAGACACGGCCTGAGACAGGGTAGGACTGTCTCATTTGTCTCAAAAGCATCGAGAAATTCGTACCGTTTTGGTGCGGTACCGCCGGAGTCCGAATGGGACACGTATCCTGTCGCCAAAATCGCAACAATACCCTTATGCTGCTTGCTGGAATTTCAAAAACGGGACACATTCGGGACACGCATAAAAGTGTCCCAAATGTCCCATTCTCTTACTGACCGTCAGGCCTCAATTTGTTATGACCGAGGACGCCCAAAGCACCTTTGTGTTGCCTCACTTGGGTTGGTGCGCTACCGTGAGGGGGCACACGCACGCTTAGCTCAGTTGGTAGAGCAACCCCTTTACACGGGGAAGGTCGTAGGTTCGAGTCCTACAGCGTGCACATGGAAAACGTCTATTGCCGCATATACGGCAGGGTGCAGATGGTGATGATGCGCGATTTCGCCACGCGCAAGGCGCGCAAGCTCGGGCTCGTAGGCTTCGTGCGCAATCTGCCGGACGGTTCGGTCGAAGCATATGCAGAAGGGAAGAAAGAAGCGCTCGAGAAATTCGTCGCATACCTCCGCAAAGGCTCGCTCCTCTCGCGCGTCGAGCGTGTCGAGACCACAGGGGAGAAACAGTTTCTCCCCGATATGCCACGGAAATCATTTGACTCATTCGACATTGTCTTCTAGCCTGCACTGATGTCAGCGCCAACAGTCCCCGAATGCATCGGTATCATCCTCGACGGCAACCGCCGCTGGGCCAAGCGCGAAGGCCTTCCGACCCTCGAGGGCCATCGCCGCGGCGCCGATCGCCTCATCGAATGCGTGCGCTGGGTGCGCGATCGCGGTATCAAGCACCTCGTCGTCTATGCGTTCTCGACCGAGAACTGGAACCGGATGCAGGAAGAGGTCTCGTACCTGATGGGCCTCTTCCGCGAAGTCGCCGAAGGCACTTTGAAGGAACTCGCCAAGGACAACGTGCGCATCCGCTTCATCGGTAAGCTCGATATGCTGCCGAACGACCTGCGGACCACGATAGAGAGCCTCGAAGCGACGAGCGCGGGCAATACCGCCATCACGGTATGGGTCTGCATGTCGTATGGCAGCCGCGCCGAGATCGCCGCTGCGGCAGATGCCGCCAAAGAGGCGGCCGAGGCGGTGACCGAAGAGAATTTCTCAAAGCACCTCTGGAGCGCCGGCATGCCGGATCCAGCGCTCATCATCAGGACCAGCGGCAGGCACCGCCTCTCCAACTTCCTCCTGTGGCAGGCTGCATACAGCGAGCTCTTCTTCCTCGACACCCTATGGCCGGATTTCTCCGAGGCCGATCTCGATCGCGTACTCCTCGAATTCGCCGAGAGCACGCGCAACTTCGGCGTATGAAGAAGATGAACGTCAAGGAAGCCGATACTATGCTGCGCAAGGCGAGCGTCCCCACCGATGCCGAGATATCGCGCTCCTTCAAGAAGCGCGGCGTCGGCCCTGCGGCGCGCATGTACGGCATGCTCGGCTATTTCATGGGATATCTCGACGAGAAGTTGAAGCCGGTCAAACGGCAATCCGGCAAGCGGTTCCGCTCGGGTCTGTGCCTCATCCTCGCTGATGCGTATAAGGCGCGCACAGCGACGTCTGATGCGGCGATAGCGATAGAGCTCTTCCACAATTTCACCCTGATACACGACGACGTCGAGGATCGCGACGAGATGCGCCGCGGCAAGCCGACCGTGTGGAAACTCTGGGGCGTCAACGATGCGATCAACTCTGGCGACGCGCAGAATCTCCTCGTCGCCGAGCGCATCGCGCGCACGGCGCTCGTACCCAAGGTCGGCGCGCGATTATCGCAGGCGCTCACCGAAGCGTTCATCGAGGTCCTCGAAGGCCAGCATCTCGACTTCGAGCTCGCCGAGGCACCCATCGGCTCGAAGCTCGTCAGTGAAACTGCATATCTTTATATGACCGAGAAAAAGACCGGCGTCTTGGTGCGCATAGCAGCCGAAGCCGCGGGCATCGCCGCCGGCAAGAATGCGAAGGAGCTGGCGCACTTGCGCCGCTTCGGCACCTCGCTCGGCATGGCATTCCAGATGGCAGACGACTATCACTCGGTGTGGGATACCGAGGCAGAGACAGGGAAGGATACCTACAGCGACATCCGCGAGCACAAGCGCACGCTGCCGTTCTTGCGGGCTTATGCGCAGGCAAAAGGAAAGGCCAAGGCGCGTCTCAAAGAACTTTATTCATTGCCCGACCAGCTTACCGAGCGGCAGATACGCGAGGCGCGCGACATCATCGACTCGACCGATGCAAAGCGCTACGTGCTCTCGCGTATAAAGGTATATACGATGCAAGCCAAGAAAGCCGCGCAAGCGCTCAACGTCCCAGAAAGCACCCAGGCATTCCTCTTGGGCCTGATAGACCTTTTGGTGCCGGAGATAGCAGGGCAGCGTTGAGCGATCCAAGCGGCATTTGCCGA
>VFSW01006086.1_pt1 | contig 17773 bp, 12 predicted proteins | sample 5358111 | NCBI WGS metagenome assembly VFSW01 (sample SAMN11554181, study PRJNA540505) | mine drainage metagenome | isolation source: sediment from site ElyBrook_90M | place: USA: Ely Copper Mine, Vershire, VT | collected 2017
CCGCAATCACACCAGTGACGGGCTCGTTGGCAGGCGCACGACCACCGTACCGGCGATCTTGTCGTGCCATGCTTGCTTGTTCTCGTCGAACGCGATCCATATGAACCCGAGACCGGCGACGGCCAGCGAGAGGAAACAAGCGAGCGCACGCACGACCGCCGTCGCCCAGTCTACTTCCCGGCCGTCCAATCGCACGACCCGCAGATGAAACACGATGCCGCCGACCGTCGAGCCGCGCAGCTTCCACATGACGGCGCCATACACCGCCAAAGCCAGTAGTTCGGCATGGCCCATGTGGACGACGAGACCGGTGAGAACGCCGATGAGCACGGCATCGACGAAGAGCGCCGCGATGCGGATCCAAAATCCCGCTCGCGGCATGCTCGCGGCGACCGCCGGCTGGGCGGCGCGGCCGTGCCCGGGCGCGGCGGCGGTCGCCGTTGCAGCGTCGGTCGCGTCCGCTGCAGCCGGGGCCGCCGCCACAGGGGTGCCGCCGTCAACGGCGTTTTGCCGTGCGCGCAATTTCAGCATCAAGGTATAGACGACGACCCCCAGTCCCAGCAGGGCGAACACCTGCTGCGCGACGACGCCGACGACGGGAATGATGTACAGCAGGAGGAGAATTGCGCCGCCGATAAGTACCGCGAGCGCCGGATTGCCGAGCGCGCCCATGTTCCGGCGGCCGAGGCAGGCCCGGCCGAGCCACGCGAGTATTACTGCTTTGCCAAAAAGTCCGGCCGCGAGCAATCCGAGCAATACAAACGGCACCGCCGCGATGCCGATCACGGTGATGCACATCAGAACGAGGAGAATCGGCATCGACAGCATCGTCAGCAGCGCGGCGACGACGGTCTGACCCGGCTTCGTCTCGATCGTCCGAACGCATTGCATCAAGCCGTCACGGAACAGCAGCGCGAAGACGAGATAAAGCGCGAGAAAAAAGGCCGCGACGCCCCAGGCCCAGGCGAGCCCGGGACCGACGGCGAGCGGACGGGCATAGCGCAGACATTGCTCGATCCACGGATGAAACCAGTTAAAATCGCCAAACGGTCCGAGTCGAACGCTTTGGCTGCTACCGCGTATGATCGCCGCGGGATCCCGATAGAGCGAACCGCCGACGACCGTGACGTCGCCGCCGATATCGGCCTGCGGGCCCAGCGTCATGTTGCCGAGAACCGTGACGGCATCCTTGCCGACCGTGCCGTTGATATACGTGTTTCCGAGTACCGCAACGGCCGTATGGTCCACCGATCCGGTGACGCGGGTGTTGCCGAGCACAGATACCACGTTGCCCGCGTGGCCGTCGTTCGTCGACGAGCCGACAATCGAGACGACCGAGTCGGCCGATTGCCCGGCCGCCAGCGTCGAATCATGGCCGATGCTGACGACCGCATCGTCGCCGTCGGCAGGCGCGGCGGGCGTAGCCGATCGGGCCGAGGGAACGACGGCGAACACGCATGACAGGATCGCCGCGAGCGCGGTCAATCGGGGTTGAATTGGCTTTTTCATGATGTACGTCACCGATGATTCATGCGTTGAGATAGAGCGTGCGATACAGCGCCGCGCAAAGCCCGAACAGCGCGGCGTAGAGAATTGACGCGAACGCGAGCCCGCCGAGGATCCAGGCCGGCGGCATGACGCCGGCCAGCAATTTGACGACCTCGGCCGCGGCGCTCAACGTTGCCGCGATATCGTATACCCGCGCGATCGCAGGCGAGCCCGAGCGGCTCCAGGTCTCGAATCCAGCCGTCGCCCAAATTCCCGCGAGCCAGGCGAGCCGAACCAATCCCGCGCACAAGACGACGAATCCCGCTTGCGCGAGCCCGGGCCAATGCCCGATGGAACGGCGCCACCACGGCAGCTCGGCGCGCCGCGCGAGTTCGGCGAGCACGCGACTTTCGAGCGCGCGCGGGGCCCGCCGCGGTGGCAGGCCGCGCAGCGCGCGCGCAACCAGTGCCTCGGTTTGATGCGACGATTCCGCTGGTGTGTTCATAGCTGACTCAATCTTCCAAACTGTCGCGGACCAGGCCGCGAGTTGAGAGTATCGGCAGGAGCGCCGCGCGTGCGCGCCGTATGTCCGTTTTGACTTTCGCGAGCGAGATTCCGAGCCGCGAGGCTATTTCGTCGTAGGAGAAGTCCTCGAAATGATAGAGCACCAACGGCAGGCGCTGATGCTCCGGCAAACGGCGCAATGCGCCGTCGATGAGGTCGCTCCGCTGCTGCGCGCCGAGATCCGCGGCGAGCGTGTCCGGCACCGGGGGATCGAGAAGCGGCGATTCCGGGGCGCTCTCGTGCGGCGCGAATTCGGAGAACAATCGCCACCGCCGCCGATGGCGCGTCAAGTGATTCAACGTCAGGTTCGTTGCCACCGTCTTGAGCCAACCGCCGGCACGGGCGTTTGCGCGCAAATCGGCGAAGTTCTCGAAGGCCTTGATGAACACGTCCTGGGCGATATCCTCGGCCTGCGCGTCATTCCGGGTCATCCGCGCCGCGGTCGAAAAAACCATATCCTGATAGGCGCGCATGAACATCGTGAATTCTTCCGAGCCTGCGGGTTCCGTGGGTTGAGTTGGCACAGCGATTATTTCGTTTAGACCAATAACACCGCTGCCTGCGAAAAGTTGCAGAACCCGGGAACCAGCCGAATTCACCCCGCCGCCGGGCCGCCGCCGCTTCGCGGTCCGTGTATCCGGTCGTCGAGTTCGCCAATCGACGCGGCGAGCGAATTCGCATTGTCGCGTATCTCGGTTCGCAGACCGTCCTGCAATTGCTCGATATGAGCGCTCAATCCCTTGAACTCGCTGCGCACGGTATCCCGCAACTCGGTGAAGCGCGAGGATTCCGCCTGATCGGCGAGCGATTTTTGCGCCTTGAGTTCCCTTGCATGGCGGCGCGACTCGAGCAGCATGGCGCTCTGCCAAACGGCGATATAGGCGCCGAACGTCGCGATCACGAGACCCAAGAGCGCGAGCATCACGAGCCCGACGGGCGCCTCGATCGTCGTGAACAGCAGACTGAATTTCGCCGGCGCGGTGATCGCCGGCCAGTTGACGGCCATGAAGGCGCCCACGAGCGCGAGGACGGCGATTACGATCAGGGTGCGGGTGCGCATTGCCTAGGCCTCCAGTGGATCGATGATTGCACGTATTTTTCTCTCTCGGTCAATATTCGAACGTGTACGACAAGCCGATGCTGCTCCCCGGATCGTTTTCGGGGGTTGTGCCTTGCGTGATCGCGGTTCCATTGCCCAATCGCGTCTGAAGTTTCAGGTGCTTCGTCAAATCGACGTTGACCTGGACCTGACTCGATCCGGTCGTGGTTTGCTTCGCCTCGACATACACGCGGCTGGAAATATAGCGCCCCGCCGCGATGCTCGTACCGGAGGGGGCCGCGCCCGGAGTTGCGCCGGCGCTCTCGGCCGTGCCGACGGTCAAGCGGTCCAGACCCAAGATCCGTTGCAATTTGACCAGCGGGTTCAATTCACCGTTGCCGCCGACGCCCGAGAGCGTCGCGAACGCCGCGCCGAGCTGCGCCGCTTGCAGCGGCGAAAGCTGCGCCGCGTTTGCGCCGAACAGAAGCCGCGCCATGATTTCGTCGGGGGGCCGCGGCGGCGTGCTCGTGAGATCGAACCGCAGCGCGTCCGCAAGCCCCGTGATGCGCAATGTGGTCGTGCCGTCCGTCGTAGCCGTTTGCGCGGTGAAATCGAGCATCGGGTCGATCTTGTGCCTGAGTCCGGCGCCGTTGAAACTGACCCGGCCGCTGGTGAAGGATAGCCTCGTGCCCGCCAACGAAAAGCTGCCGTGCTGCAGATCGAATCCTCCGCTCACCTGAGGGGTGTCGCTCGTCCCGGCCAAATGCAGTTCGCCGCCGAGTTCCGCGTCGAGACCGCGGCCCCGAACCAATATTTGGCTCGGCGCCGACAGCGTCACGTTCAGTCCGACGATCAATGGCTTCAGTGCGGGTGGCGCCGGCGCAGTTCCGCGGCGGCGCACGTCCAACACCGCGACGTTCGGCGGCATCGCCTTCGGTATGCCGATCACCGTACGACGCAAATTCACGGTGCCGGCGACATCGATGCGCTCGAGCGCGGTGCCGCCGACATGCAGGTTGGCGTCGAGACTCGCGGTGACGAGATTGCTGACGATCGGCCGCGCATTCTTGGCGACTATCGTCAGGTCGAGCGGTATCTTGGGCTTGAACAGGCCGACGGTGCCGGTCATCGAAATCGACCCCGGAGCGGCAGTCGCCTCGAAGCTCTCGATTTTCGCGCCGTCCGGATCGCCGACCATCCGCGCATTGATGTTCTCGAGATTCACGCCGCGGCCGTAATCGCGCAAATGCCCGCCGGCGATCTGCATCACGCCCGCAATCTGCGGGGTACCGGTGGCGCCCGTGACCGTCGCGGCCACGCTGACCGCGCCGCGCGCGGACAGACCGTGCGCTTCGAGCATGGGACTCACGAGCGCCAGGTCCAATTTGCCGCCAATTTTGAGATCGAGCGCGCCGCCCGCTTGCAGCGGTGCATCGCCGGTCAGCGTCAACGCCGAACTCCTGCCGGCATTCATGCGGGCATCGATGCTGGCCGCCGCCCCGTGGAGTTCGGCGGTGCCGTGCAGATCGACGGCCGGCAAGCCGAGCGCCGCCCGGCCGCCCACGCGCAGGCCCGTGGCATCAAGCGTAACGGTTCCGAGCGTCGCGCCGATCTTGCCGTGCAGTGTCGCGCTGGCTTCGATCGTGCCGCCGCTCAACAATCCGGGCGCCATCGCGTCGACGAATGCCGGCGTCACCTTGCGCAAAGAGGCGCGCAGGTCGAGGTCGGGCGCAATTCGCCCCGCGAGTTCGAATACCGCATTGCGGGCGCCAAAACGCAGATTGTCCAAAGACACCCCGTCGGCGAAGGACAGCACCGCCGGCGACAACGAGTGCGCCGTTTGACCGCGATATTCGAGCGCGGCGTCGGTGAAGCGCAACGCACGCGTGGCCGAATTCCAGGTCACCGTCGACGACAAGGCCGCGGGACCGCCGGGCAAATTGGGCAGCTGCGCGGCGATCCGCAGCGCAAGGGCATCCAAGGGTCCGGCACCCGACAATTGAGCGTTCGCTGCAATCCCGCCGACGCGCATATCTCGCACGGCGCATTGCAGCTGCGCATGCGGCCGTCCGCCGACCGGCGCGAAGGTCGTGCTCGCGGCGAGGCTCCCGTGCATCGCGATTCCGACGAGATGATCGAGATCGGCAAGATCCGCGATACTGAGCTGAATTCTGCCGCGACTTTGCGCAGCCGCCGCACCGACCGTCATTGCGCCGTCGAGGCGCACGCTTTTCCAGTTTGCGCGCCGAATGACCGCCAATGTTCGCGCCTCGCGATCGGGGTGCCAGTCGAGCGCCAATTTGACGGGCGCCGCGTCGAATTTCCCGCCGACCAGCAAGGAGCCGCTCATCGCGGACGGCCAGCCGCGCGTGTGGACATCCGCGGTCAGCGCGGCCGCCGCGGAGCCCCGCCAGGTAAAATTCGAAACCAGCCTGGCATTGCCGGCAAGCGCATCGGGCGGCCCCTCGGCCGCGCCGGACATCGTCAAGCTGCCGGCAAGCGCCGGCGACACCACGGCCAGGTCATGGACGTCGAGCCTCCATCGCGCCTTCAGCGAAGCGACGTACCCGCCGAGGCGCCCATACGCGCCGGCGCTTTGCCGCGGTGCATCCGCGGATGAGCGGCGCCGCGCATCGCCGTCGAGCGACAGCGACCAGGCGCGGCCGGTAATGCGCATGGTCGATACGGCGATGTCATGCGCGCCGAGCGTCGCCGCGAGGCGCATCGACACGCGCTCGCCGATCGGTTTGAGCCACGCTTCGGGTCCCGACAGGTGCGCTGCATCCGCGTCCGCCAGGATGCTCACTCCCGCATTAGCCCACGCCAGATCGAGATTGACCCGCGCATTGCCGCCGATGTCTCGGTGCGCGAGCGCCGCAAACGGCGCCACGTCCGGCAACGCGATCGCCGCGGTCATGGATCGATTTGCCGTGGTGACCGCGCGGCCGCGGATCGAGAAGAGCCGATGCGTCAGCGCAAACTCCAACGGTCGCCCGGCGCTCGTAAGCCGCATCGCTGCGTCGATGCCGAGAGGATCTCGCGCCAGGAGCGCGGGATCGACGCCGGGCACTTGTAATCCGGTCGCGCCGCCGTGAACGGCGAGCACGTCGCCGCGCGCACTCAATTCCAGGTGCAGAGCCCGAAGCGCGAAGCCTGCGCCGACGCGCAAATCGGAGATATCCAATTTCCCGTCGGCGCTCGGCGCGCCGATCGCGCCGCGCCAATGCCCGCTCGAGTCGATCCGCCCCCAGGCAAGGTCGGCGCGCGGCCGCATCGCCGGCGCTTCGATCGAATACGCGAAATCCGCGCTGCGGCCGGGCAGATTCGCGCTGCCGTGCGCGCGTGCGCGCAGGCCGCCGGCGTCGACCTTCAAGTCGAAGTCCTCCGTCGTGCGCGCGCCCTTCAGCGTCATCGTCGCCGCCAGCGCGCCGAGGTTCGGCAGCCCCACGATGCTTTCGAGCGGCCCTCCCGCGGGCTCGTGTACCTCGAGCGCGGCGTCCATGCGCTTCGGATCGAACGCGAGCCGCAGCCGGTATCGGCCGTCGCCGCCGATGCGCTCGGCCTCGACCTGCGCCTGAAGATCCTCGGCCGACCGCATTGAAATGCCGCCGCGGACGACGAGCGCCGCCGGCCTACCGGCAAGGTTCGGCCCGAGCTCGAGTGAATCGATCGATCCATTCGTCACGACGATGCGGGGAATCGCGCGGTGGGTGCGCTCGGCATTCGCTGCGGACACCGGCAGACGGGCGAGGAGAACATGGTCCGCGTGCAGTCGTTCGATATGCACCGTACGCCACAGAAGATCAAGCGGCGCCCAGCGCATGGAGATGTTTTTCGCCGTCAGCCAAACACCGCTTCGATCGCTGAGCTCGAGCCCGGCGAGCGTCAATTGGCTCGGCCAGGACCCGCCGAGTCCGGATAGTCTCACGCGCCCGGAGGTCAATGCATAGGTGACGCGTTCGATCATCGCCCGGCCGCGCGCGCTCATGCCGGCGGTGTAGATCGCCCCGCACAGCACGACGACCGACAGAACAACCGCGCCTGCCGCCGCGGCCGTGATTTTCAAAGCGCGGCGCATCAGAATGCCTGCCCGAGTCCGACGTAGATCTCGAACCGATCGTCCTTCGCGGTGTAACGCTTGATCGGCACGGCGACATCGAAACGGACCGCGCCGATCGGCGTGTAGTAGCGTATTCCCGTGCCCGCGCCGACGTGAAAGACATTCGGCGGCGGCGGCAGCGCCGGCGGCAGCGCCGGCAGCGGCACCGGCAAGCTGGGCGGCGATCTCGCGCTGACTTTGCCTCCGTCGACGAACACGGCGGCGCCGAAGCGTTTGCCGAAGCGCTGGCGGAATTCGATGCTGCCGGCGGTGATCGCGGTGCCGCCGATCGGGTTGCCGCTATTGGGGAACGCGGGACCCACCGACTGATAGCGAAAGCCGCGGATCGTTCCGGCTCCGCCGCCGTAGAAGCGTTGGTCCGGCGGCAAGCTGTACTCGCCGGCTCCGCTTGCGAGGCCCGCAAGCGCGCGCACGGCGATCACGCTGCGCCCGGCGGGCACCGGCACGAGCGCGTGCAGGTCCAGGTATGCCGCGAGTTGCAGCTGCGTGATCAGGAAGGTCGCGCTCGTAGCCCCGATCGAATGCGTGGGCGTGACGGTGAGCGAGTCGCGCATGCCGTGCACGGGGTCGTCGATGGGTGAGCTCAAGTTCGTCGAGTCGTAGGTCAAACCGAAGGGGATCGCGACCAGGGTATAGCCCCGCGTCGTGCCCTCTTGCACGATCGTCTCGCTCGCGCTGGTGATCCCGAGGCTCGCGCTCCAGGTGCTCGACAATTTGCGGATCAGCGAAGTGCCGGTCGTGAGGGCCTTTTGTTGGTACGCCTGCAGCGACTGTTTGACGGCGGTGACCGCGAATTGCAGCGTTTGGTCGCGGTGACCGAAGTCCGGCTTCAACAGCTTCGCGCCGGTGTTGTAACCCAAGCCGGTCGCCGCGCTGCCGCCGATGTTGGTCACCGCCGCCGAGACGCTCAGCCGCTCAGCCCTGCCGAAAAGGTTTAGATTGGTCCAGGTGACGCCGCCGCTGCCGCCTAAATCGCTCGAGTAGAGCGCGTTGAGCGACACCGCGTGCCGCCGCCGCTCGCTGACATCGAAGGTGATCGGCAGGCCGCCGCGACCGTCCACCGCGGCGCCGGTTTGAACGCTGACCGCGGCAAATACGCCCAATTCCAGCAGGTCGCGCCGCGCGCGTTCGATCGCATCCGGCGAATACCGCTCACCAGTGTGCAGAAGTAGCCGCGAGCGCACGAGCGATGCGCGCACTCGCTGCAAGCCGACGAAGCGAATCGCGCCGATCTTGACCCTGGGTCCCGCCGCCACATGAAATTTCAGGTCAAGCAGCGGCAGCGTCCGATCTTCATAGGCGACCGGCGGGTCGACCTGCGCAAAAGCGTAGCCCTGCTCCTGCAGCGCCGTCAGCAGGCGCGCACCTCCGGCAAGCACGTACGCGGCCGCGGCCGGCGCGCCCGGCGCCAGTCCCAGCGCGCCCCGCACCGAATCCGGCAAACTGCCGTCGATATCGATGCGGCGCAGGTGATACAAGGGGCCCATCGTGAATTTCACGGAGACGCCGGCCTGGCTTTGCGCCGGCAGCGCGCTCAAGATCTCGCCGAGATCCGGATCCTTGATCTTCCGGCCTTCGATCGTGATCGATACCGTGGATTCGTAATAGCCGAAGCTCTCCAGAACCGTCTCGAGGCGGTCCTCGTCGCTGCGCGCGCGCATGATCAGCCCGAATGGACTGACCGGCGCGGACTTCTGCAGAGATTTCAGCTCGGAGGTGGCTTCGATCGTGTTGTCGAGGGAATCGCGGCCGGTCGACGCTATTTCGACGCGGTAGGCCTGCGGATCCGCGGCATGCGCCACCTCGGCTCCGCCCGCGGCGATAGCGATGCCGGCGGCGGCGAACAACAGCCAACCAGGGAATTGCCGGAACCCGGCCCGAATTGTGACAAGATTCGCCAAAACGCGGCCTCGTTGCAGAGCGGCCGAACTTAGATCCGATGCGGGCGGACCGTTGCCCCGGCCTCCGGGGTCCGATGATACGCAATACGTCGGGCCGCGGTATTATCGCAGCATGGTGGATCATCGAGCGCCGACGCCGCCGCTCGGTCGGTCGGGACTCACGCGATGATTTCGGGCGTTGGAATCGGGACGATGAACCGGCAGCCCCAGTCCCGGACGAAAGCCATTTGCGCCGTGATCTCGTCGCGCAAATTCCACGGCAGGATGAGTATGAAATCCGGCTTGGTTGTGCGAATCATGTCCGGCGAATGAATCGGTATGTGCGTGCCCGGCGTGTATTTGCCCTGTTTGTACGGGTTGCGATCGACCGTGTAGTCGAGGAAATCCGTGCGGATGCCGCAGTAATTCAACAGCGTGTTGCCCTTGCCCGGGGCGCCGTATCCGACGATTCTCTTGTTCTCGCTCTTCAGCGCGATCAGACACTCGAGGATGTTCCGTTTCGTCGCCTTGACCTGCTCGTCGAACTTCCGGTACGTTTCGATACTACCGAAGCCGAGACGAGATTCGCGCTCGCGTAATTCCTCGATCCGGTGCGTGCACGGCTTGGAACCCTCCTCGGCGTGGCGTCCGTAGATCCTCAAGGAGCCGCCATGCGTCGATAGCTCGTCCACGTCGAAAAGCGTCAAACCATGCGCCGCGAACACCTTTTCGACCGTCAGAAACGAGAAATAGCTGAAGTGTTCGTGATAAATCGTGTCGAACTGATTCCGCTCCATGAGTCGCTGAAGGTGCGGAAACTCCATCGTGACGACACCGTCGGGCCTCATCAGCAGCTTCATGCCGGCCACGAAATCGTTGAGATCCGGCACATGCGCGAGTACGTTGTTGCCGAGCACGAGATCGGCCTGCCCGTATTGTTCGACAATGCGTGCCGCGTTCGCGCAGCCGTGAAACGACACATCGGTCCGTATCCCCTTTGCGCGCGCAATGGCGGCGACGTTGGCCGCGGGCTCTATGCCGAGCACGGGCACGCCGTTTGCGGCGAAATGCTGCAACAGATAGCCGTCGTTGCTCGCGATTTCGATGACCAGGCTGCGCGCGTCGAGCCGAAGGCGCGCGCGCATCGATTCGGCGTAGCGGCGCGCATGTTCGACCCAGGAATCCGCGTAAGATGAAAAATATGCGTATTCGCTGAATATTTCCGCCGGCGCGGCGAATTCGCCGAGCTGAACCAGGAAGCAGCCGTTGCAGACGCGCGCATGCAGCGGAAAGAACGGTTCCATCGCGTTCAAATTCCGCGGCTCGACATGCGTGTTACAGAACGGCGACATGCCGAGATCGACGAAAGTCTTAAGGTCGCTCGAGCCGCAAAACCGGCATTTCAGGCCGGGTCCCTGGTTGGCTTGTTCGTGCACCGTGCTCATCGTCGAATGTCTCGGCCGCTTCCCCTGACGGGTCGCAGTATAGAGATATCGCGCGGGCTGATGCTATCGACGGGCGCAAAACCCGCGGACCGACGGCCGTGAAAGCCTATTGCCGGCGGGCGCCGGCAATAGGGCTGATGCCGCGGACTATCCTCCTAGAATTTGTACAAGCCTTCGAGCGCGAGCGAGTCGACGTTGTCGTTGAGGCCGGCACCGTTGGACGTCGTGCTGGTCGAGGCAACCACGTTCTTCACGAACGCGTCGTAAATATTCGACTTGTCGTACCTGGCTTCCAAGCGCACCAAAATGTTCTTCGTCGGCGCGTACCCGAAGGTGACGGTCCCCTCCTTCCATTTCTGTCCGGCGCCGGAGACCGGATCGACGACTCCGGTACGGTACCCGTTCTTGTCGTCGAAATACTCGCCGCGGACCGAGACGCTCCATTGATCGGTGAACTGGTAATTGACGTAGCCTGCGTAGCCGTCCCATTTGTACGTGCCGATCGCGGCGCCGGCGGTGTCGTCCTTTTGCTGTCCGTTGTCGTAATTCAGGATGAACGTAAGCTTATCGGTGGCGTTCCAGGTCGCGACCACGTCGACGAGAAAGCGCTGCCCGCCCGCGCTCGTCGGCGTGTTGTTGACGATGCCGAGCGGCTCCTTTCCGGCGTAGCCGTCGACGACCAAAGAGACGCTCTTGATCGGCGCATAGGTTACGCCGTATTCGACCGTCTTCTGTTTGTTCGCATCGGTGACCTGGTCCCAGCCGTTGTTGACGCCGAGCACCAGGGACAGCTGATCGTTGATCGCATAGGTCGCGCGCAGCCCGGTGTGGGTGAACGGAATCGCGTAGCCGAACAGGATCGAGCGCGAGAAGTTCGTGTCTGCCGTCGGGTTGATCACTTCCGCGCCCGCAAGCGTCACATACTTGCCCATCATCAGCGTGAGCGGGCCGTTCGCGTATTGGACGAACGCTTGGGTGACGTCGAAGTTCGAACCGCCCGTTATCGGATAGGACTTGATGACTTCCGCATCCTGGCCAGCGGTCAGGTTGACGACCGCGCCCCATCCTTCCTTGGGCTGCTTTGCGACGGTGATCGAGGCCTGGTGCAGCGTGAAGCTGTTCGCGCGCGCATCGAACACGCGCGACGGCACGCCGCTCGAGAACATTCCGGTATCCGACTGGTACTCGTAGGCCGTGTCCGCATAGCCGGTGATCGCGATTCCGGCCGCGTCGAGCATGTCCGACAAGGTCGGTAGGGCGGGCTTCGCCGGTGCGTCCGCCGCAGCGGCGCCGGCGCACAGCGCCCCGGCCACCAGCGCGGCTATCGGGATGGCATATCCGTTTCTCTTCATAAGGTAGACACTCCTTGGATTGACTCTGGATGAAAGCGGTCGACAGGCTGGGCCGGCGATGCAGCGGCCCCTTGAGGCCCGGCGGCGCGACCGCCGCCGGGCTTCGCCGGCATTACTCCATGCGCTCGCCGTGCAGCGAGATATCGAGACCCTCGCGTTCCTGCTCCTCGGTAACGCGCAGCCCGATCGTCATGTCGATCAATTTCAGCAGTATGAAGCTGACCGTGAACCCGTAAATCACGGTCGTGCCCACGCCCCAGAGCTGCGTAATGACCGAGCCGTCGGATCCGCTGATCTCCTTGCTCGCGAACACGCCGGTCAGCAACGCGCCGATGATTCCGCCGATGCCGTGCACACCGAAAGCATCGAGCGAATCGTCGTAGCCCAGTGCGCTCTTCAGCGACGTCGCGGCGAAGAAGCACACCACTCCCGCGACGACGCCGATCACGACGGACGGAGTCGGTCCGACGAACCCCGAAGCGGGCGTGATCGCGACGAGTCCGGCGACCGCGCCGGAGGCTATTCCGAGCACGCTCGGCTTCCCCTTCGTGGCCCATTCGGCGAACATCCAGCCGAGCGCGGCGGCGGCCGTGGCGATTTGCGTCGCGACCATCGCCATGCCCGCGCGGCCGTCGGCCGTGGTCGCGGAACCGGCGTTGAAGCCGAACCAGCCGACCCACAACAGCGATGCGCCGATCAAGGTCAACGCCAGGTTGTGCGGCGGCATCGGCTCCTTGCCGTAGCCCACGCGCTTGCCCAACACGAGGCAGCTGGCCAAACCGGCGATACCCGCGTTGATGTGCACGACCGTACCGCCGGCGTAGTCGAGAACGCCCTTGGCGGCGAGCCAGCCCGACGGCTCCCACACCCAGTGTGCGATCGGCGCGTAGACGAGCAGCGACCACAAGGACATGAACACGAGCATCGCGGAGAACTTCATGCGATCCGCGAACGCGCCGGTGATCAGCGCGGGCGTGATGATCGCGAAGGTCAGCTGGAACATCGCATAGACCGACTCGGGAATCGTCAGCGCGAGATGCGATACCGTCAACTTTCCCGCATCGTGCATGTACGCCATGCCGTTGAACAGCGCGCGCGATGCCCCTCCTAGGTAGGGCGTTCCCGGCGTGAATGCCCAGGAATAGCCGATCAGCCACCATAGAATGGTGACGACGCAAGTGATCGCAAAGCTCTGCATCAGCGTCGCCAGTACGTTCTTCTTACGCACCATGCCGCCGTAGAAGAGCGCGAGTCCGGGTATCGTCATCATCAACACCAGCGCCGTCGACGTCAGCATCCATGCGGTGTCGCCCGAATTGATCTTGTCGAACGTGACCAAGATGGGTGCCGTCGGCGCCGGAGGCGCGGCCGCGGGTGCGGCGGCGGCGGCCGCAGCCGGTGCCGGCGCGGTTGCGGCGGGCGTCGAAGCGCTCGCCGCCGTGGATGCGGATGACGCCTCGTCGGCCCAAGCGGCCTGCAGCGGAAGCGTCAGCGCGCAGAGAAAGATCAATCGAGACAGTTTGGTCATCAATGCGAATCCCCCTTTGCCTTCAGATAGCGCTCGCGTCCCGCTCACCCGTGCGAATACGCACGACTTGCGCGAGATCGAACACAAAGATCTTTCCGTCGCCGACCTTGCCGGTGTGAGCGGCCTTGCTGATCGCTTCGATGACTTGATCGGCCATCGAATCGGCGACTGCGATTTCGATCTTGGTTTTAGGAACGAACTCCACTACGTACTCGGCGCCGCGGTAGATCTCGGTATGGCCTCGCTGCCGGCCGAAGCCGCGTACCTCGGTGACGGTGACGCCCTGTACGCCCACATCACCGACGGCCTTGCGGACATCGTCGAGCTTGAACGGCTTGATAATTGCTGTGATCAGTTTCATCGCTGCACACCCCTCCCCTAGTAATCGCCACGAATGAATCCCGTAAAATGCGGGGACGCCAGTCGATACTGCAACGCTTGTGCCAGCGAGGACGAACCCTTGAAGATCAGTGAGTTGTGCGGTAAAGCGCGCTCTGCGAGTGATACCGCAGGCACCCTAACGGTGCGCGCGCAGGCGGCGCTGCATCAGTTCAACGCATGATTTCGGTGCGAGCCCCGCCGGGGCATGTGCGCCAAGCACCGGTTGGGCCCGGTGCGCGTGCGCGTCGCCGGCTTCTGCGAGTGGGCGCGGCTCGCGCCCTAAGCGCCGCGCAGCGGGCCGAACGCTAGGCCAATAACCGATACGCGCCGTAACACACCGCCGCCGTGGCCGCGACGGCCATCCCGAGCGTGATGTAAGCGCCACGCATGATGTCGCTGATCGTCTTTTTGACGGACGCGCGGTCATTCAGGTTCGGGAACTCGAGTTTCGGTTCCTCGACGCCGAGAAAGGCGCAAAGCGGCGCCCAGCCATCGGTGACCTTGAAGATCAGCAGCTTCTCCGGCGGCACGGCCGCTTTGACTTCATCGATGTGCGCGTTGTAGCGGGCGATCGCCCGGACCTTGTCCGACATCGTTCCCTGCAGGGATCGCTGCCAAATGAGTTTGCGCGATATATCGCCGAATTTGCGCCCGAACGGCGTCAGCCATTCCAATACCTTCCACTGCCACAGGGTCTCGGTGAAATAGATCGTATCGATCGTGCTTTCAAACCAGGCCTGCGCGCCGCGCGGGTGGATGGTCAGAAGGACCTTGGCATCAGGGTAGGCGGCGATCAATTCGCGCCATACGCAACAGCCCGGATTATCGACGGTCGCGCTGTATCTTTCGAACACGTGGTCCCAGGCGTGCTGGGTAGCGGGCGGCGAATTCGCGACCTTGCGCCAAAAATCCAGATGCGACTTGTTCGCCTTGTTGATGATGACCTCCTGCATGTGGTAACTGGGGAAGCCGAGCTGATTGAGCGCGACGAACGTCGACCACGTTCCGGTTCTGCCAAATCCCGCCCCAATGATTTTCAATCCCATGCTTCCTCGCTTTAGTTGCCCGCACCGGCACCCTCATGGCGCATGTCATATCCATCCGCTGCCCCTCGTTGTCAGCGCCACTTACGCCGCAGTTTCGTTGCGCGCGAGTTTGGGCATCATGTTCCTGGCCCATGTCGGGCTCAAGATCTTTGTGTTCGTACGACCGCGAGCGCGGCACCGCAACCGGCCTGCGATATATGCCCGTTCGCGTGAAAGTGCTTTAATCTCTCTGCTCGGCGCCCTTTAGCCCGACGCGCATCCCATGTTGGGCGGCGCGGGGCGCCGCGGAGTTGACATGAGCACGCATACGCACTGCGACGGCGGCCACCGCGCGATGGCAGCCGATTCGAAATCGGCGGTCGACCCGGTCTGCGGGATGCGGGTCGATCCGGCCACCGCCAAATATCGCAGCGAATACACCGGCGCGACCTATTTCTTCTGCAATCAGGGCTGCAAGCAAAAATTCGACGCAGGTCCCGCGCGCTATCTCGACCCCGCGCCGGCGCCCGCGTCACCCGCGGCGCCCGCCGCGACCGGTGCAATCTGGACTTGTCCGATGCACCCTGAGGTGCGCCGGGATCGTCCCGGCAGCTGTCCGAAGTGCGGCATGGCGCTCGAACCGCTGCTGCCCAGCCTCGATGAGGACGACGGCGGCGAGCTTTCGCGCTTGGCGCGCAGGTTCTGGATCTGCGCCGCACTCAGCCTGCCGGTGCTCGTGGTGGCGATGGTCCCGCACCTGTTCGGCCTGCGCCTGCCGGCGCCCTGGAACCGCGCCGCCGCCTGGATCGAGGCGCTGCTCGCGAGCGTCGTGGTGCTCTGGGGCGGCGCCGACTTCTTTGCGCGCGGCTGGCGATCGCTGCGGCCGTGGTCGCCGAACATGTACACGCTGATCGCGCTCGGCACCGGCGTTGCCTGGAGCTACAGCGTGATCGCATTCGCGCGGCCGGCATGGTTTCCACCGTCTTTCCGCGCGGCCGGCGGTCACGTCGCCGTGTATTTCGAGGCAGCGGCGGTGATCGTCACCCTCGTGCTGCTCGGAGATTTCCTCGAGCTGCGTGCGCGCCGGCGCACCGGTGCGGCGCTGAGGGCGCTGCTCGGCCTCGCACCCAAGATCGCGCATCGCGTCGGCGCCGACGGCGGCGAGACCGAGGTGCCGCTCGAGCGGGTGCAGCCTGGGGACCGCCTACGGGTGCGTCCCGGCGAGAAGATTCCCGTCGACGGCCTCGTGCTGGAAGGCGCCAGCAGCGTCGATGAGTCGATGCTGACGGGCGAACCGATGCCGGTGGACAAGGCCCCGGGCGATCGGATCACCGGCGCCACGCTCAACCAGACCGGCAGCGTGCTGATGCGCGCCGAAAAAGTAGGCGCCGAAACTCTGCTTGCGCAGATCGTCGCGCTCGTCGCCGAAGCGCAGCGCAGTAAGGCGCCGCTGCAGCGCGTCGCGGACCGCGTCGCCGCTTGGTTCGTGCCCACCGTCGTCGCTGTGGCCATGCTCGCGTTCGCCGCGTGGGCGCTCATGGGTCCCGATCCGCGCTACGCCAACGCATTGATCGCCGCCGTGTCGGTGCTCATCATCGCTTGTCCCTGCGCGCTCGGCCTGGCGACGCCGATCACGATCATGGTCGCCACCGGCCGCGGCGCCCAGGTCGGCGTGCTGTTTCGCAACGCCGCGGCGATCGAGGCCTTGCGCGAAGTCGATACTCTCGTGGTGGACAAGACCGGCACGCTGACCGAAGGCAAGCCCAGCCTGCTCGAGGTGGTGCCGTACGGCGCTTTCGACCGCGACGCCGCGCTCAACCTAGCGGCATCGCTGGAGCGCGCCAGCGAACATCCGCTCGCGCGCGCGATCGTCGCGGCCGCCGACGCCAGCCGGCTCGCACCGGTCGAAGATTTCGCCGCGCCGACCGGCCGCGGCGTGCGCGGGCGGGTACTCGGCCGCGCCGCGGCGCTCGGCAACGTTGCGCTGATGCGCGACTTGGGGGTGAACGTGGACGCGGCCGCCGAGCAGCGCGCGGAGGCGCTGCGCAACGGCGGCGCGACCGTGATGTTCCTCGCCGCCGACGGCTCCCTGGCCGCGCTGGTCGCGGTCGCCGACCGCATCAAGCCCAGCACGCCCGAAGCACTGCGCGGATTGCGCGCGGCCGGTCTGCGCATCGTCATGCTGACCGGGGATAATGGCACCACGGCGGCGGCGGTGGCGCAATCACTGGGCATCGATGTCGTGCACGCCGAGGTTTCGCCGGCCGACAAGGCGCGTGTGGTGCGCGAACTCAAAGCACGGGGCCGGCGCGTGGCCATGGCCGGCGACGGCATCAACGACGCACCGGCGCTCGCGGCGGCGGACGTAGGCATCGCCATGGGCAGCGGCACCGATATCGCGATGGAGAGCGCGCAGGTGACGCTCGTCAAGGGCGATCTGACCGCGATATTGCGCGCTCGCGCGCTTTCCCAGGCCGCGGTGCGCAATATTCGCCAGAACCTGTTTTTCGCGTTCCTTTACAACAGCGTGGGCATTCCGATCGCGGCCGGCGTACTGTATCCAATGTTCGGCGTGCTGCTGTCTCCGGCACTGGCGGCGGCGGCGATGAGCTTGAGTTCGGTCTCGGTGGTCAGCAACGCATTGCGCCTGCGCCGCCTGCGCTTGTAGGGTCGATGCGAAAAATCCTCCTGGCTGCCGTCGCCCTGCTCCTCGCTCTGCCCGCGTGGGCGCGCCAAATCCAATCCGCCTGGGTGCAATATGCGCCGGACGGCGCCGTCGAGGCGCGCGCCATCGTCTCGGGAAAAATCTGTCCGGCACTGTCCGCCGACGGCGTCGATACGGCGATGAGCGTGCGCGCCGCGGCCGACGCGGCCTTTCCGACCGTCTGCAGCGCGAAGGTTCCCGCGGGCGCGAAAAGGCTGTCGATCGGGGCGCATGCGCTGCCGGTTGC
>VFSW01006087.1_pt1 | contig 17772 bp, 9 predicted proteins | sample 5358111 | NCBI WGS metagenome assembly VFSW01 (sample SAMN11554181, study PRJNA540505) | mine drainage metagenome | isolation source: sediment from site ElyBrook_90M | place: USA: Ely Copper Mine, Vershire, VT | collected 2017
CGACTTCGCCGCGCGCGCCACCCGCCGCAGGCGCTCGCGCACCTGCACCGCCTGCCCAACCGCCCCCGCCCGCGTGCCAACCAGAGGAGCATCCAGCGACTTTCCTTCCGCGTCCTTCTCCACCCAGTGCGGCGGCTCAACCGCCGTGAATGAGTCCAGCTCGAACCTCAAATCCGGATGCCCCGCCGCGATCAACTCGTGATCGACCGTCATCCCCGGCGCTCCCAGGTGGCACGTCAAACACCTCTCCGTCCGCAGCACAAGGTTCCTGTTGTCGTACAAACCCAGTGCCACCATCTTCGAATGAACCGCATTGGTCTGGATGTGCGGCCCAATCCACAGCGACGCAGGCCCGTGGCAACTCTCGCAGCTCACGCCCTCGGCAATATCGAACTCGCGCGCGTGCTCCGCCGCAGACACACTCAGCGCATGGCACACCAGGCAACGCTGCGCCTTCTCCGCCGGCCCAATCTTCAGCGTAACCGCAATCTGTTTGCCCAACGGCTCGGTGAGCGCAGCATAAGCGTGCGCATGTTTATCCGCAGTCACCCACGTGCTGTACTCGTTCTGCAAAACCCTCGTCACCGACCGCGCCTGGATCCCGCCATGGCACGCAACCGCCGAGCACGACCCCGGCCCAACATACTTCCCATCATGCTGCGGCAGGTCCGCATGCATCTCACCCGAGCTCGCCGCATGCAGCATCCCAGCCAGCTTTCCTCCCTCCGTCTGGCCATGCATCCACGAGCCGGATGCCAGTAGCAAAAGGCTCGGCAGGACCAAACTAAGATGCTTTCGAGTGAGCAGCAACGTCCGCTTCCTGACTTGATTTTATAAACGGTTGTATTCGCTGACTTTATATTCTGACCAGCCAGAGAATGCAATCCAATTATTAATGCAAGCACCCGCCGCCCTCTGGATGTACAGTGTTGCAAAGAATTCCAAAGCAGTTCCAACGGTGCCTCACGGGATGGACACCCCTCAGCTACATACAATCGCGACCGCAGCACCTGGGCCCACCGGGGTCTTTGAAGACCTGCATCACGTGCAGAATCTGCACGGCTACGTCTCCGCGCGCGAGATCGAACTCATCGCCGACAGGCGCTCTGTCCACGTGCGCGATGTCCACACCGTAGCCAGCTTCTATCCCTACTTTCGCCTCAAGCCCCCCGTTCCCGTCGACGTCCGCGTCTGCGACGACATGACCTGCCATCTCCACCAGGCCCACAGCCTGAAGGCAGCGCTCGAGAACAAGTATGCGCACATTCCGAATGTCGTCCGCGTGCGGGACATCAGTTGCGTAGGCCGCTGCGACCACGCCCCCGTCCTCATCCTCAATGACCGCTACTACGAAAACACATCCCTCGCGGATGCAGCCCAGTTGATCGACCGCGAGATCTCCGTCCGCGACGCACAACACAACGCGCCCGTCCCTCACAGCGCCCCGCCGCGCAGCCCCGAAGAGCGCGGAATCACCCTCCAGTGCAACCCCTACAATCGCAAAGAAGACCACTACGGAATCTTCCGCGAGCTCATCTCAACCAGGAACTTCGACGACGCTCTTCTAAAGCTCAAAGAAGGTGAACTCCGCGGCATGGGCGGCGCCGGCTTCCCCACCTACATCAAGTGGGAGGGCTGCAAAAAGAGCCGCGGCTCCCACAAATACGTCGTCTGCAACGCCGACGAAAGCGAGCCCGGAACCATCAAGGACCGCTTCATCCTGCAATACCTTCCGCACATGGTCATCGAAGGAATGATGGTCTGCGCCGCCATCGTCGGCGCCCAAAAAGGCTACCTCTACATTCGCCACGAGTACGAACTCCAGGCCGAAATCCTCCGCGAAGAAATCCAACGCGCCCGCTCCCTCGGCCTGCTCGGCAAAAATATACTGAACACCGGAATCGACTACGACATGGAGGTCTTCGTCAGCCCCGGCGGCTACATCTGCGGCGAAGAAACCGCGCTGATGGAAGCCATCCAGGGCAACCGCGCCGAGCCCCGCAACAAGCCGCCACGCACCATCAACTCCGGCCTCTGGGAGTCACCCACCGCGCTCAACAACGTCGAGACATTTACCCACGCCATCACCATCCTCGGTAAGGGCGGCGACTGGTACAAAAGCACCGGCCTCCCCGGCTCGCCCGGCGTGAAATTCGTCGGCGTCACCGGCCACGTAACTGCCCCTGGCGTCTTCGAAGTGCCCATGGGCGTCAGCTATCGCCAACTCATCTACGACTACGCAGGTGGCCCGCCGCCCGGTCGCGAGGTGATCGGCTTCGCGCCCTCAGGCCCATCCTCCGGCTATCTCCCTGCCTCCCTGCTCGATACCCCCCTCGACTGGGACAAGGTCAAAGCGCTAGGCTCCATGCTAGGCTCCGGCGCCGTCGTAGTCTGCGCGGACAACGCCTGCATGCTCGACATGGCCCTCACCGCCGTCCGTTTCTATCGCAACGAAAGCTGCGGCAAATGTTCCCCCTGCCGCATCGGCACGCAGAAGCTCGTAGACCTGCTCGAAAGCTGGACGCAAGGAGTCGTCGGCGCGGGCGATCAGCAACTCTATCGCGACCTCGCGCAGGTCCTCCGCGTCACCTCCATCTGCGGTCTCGGCCAGATAGCCCCCGCGCCAATCCAGTCCGTCATGAAACACTTCCCCGACATCATGAAGGAACATCTCGACGACCGGTTCTGCCGCGCCGGCATCTGCTTTGGAGGCGAGCCACGATGAGCGACCATCACGACTCCGCAGAGCTAATGACCGTCACCATCGACGGCCAAGAGATCAGCGTTCCGCACGGGACCACCGTCTTCGACGCCGCGCGCCTCGCGGGCATTTCCATCCCCACCCTGTGCCACCAGCAGAACCAGAACCCCGTTGCCGTCTGTCGCATCTGCGTAGTCGACACCGGCGAACGAGCGCTCCAGGCCGCCTGCATCTTCAAAGCCGAACCCGGCATGGTCGTCAAAACCGATACCGAGCCCATCCAGCAGGTCCGCAAAACGCTCTACGAACTCATGCTCAGCGACCACCCGTCGCCCTGCCTACGCCAACAGCAAAGCGGTGACTGCGAACTCGAGACCCAGGCCGCCAACGTCGGCATCACCAGCACCCGCTTCAACAAGCGCGCCGTCCCCGTGCTCGCCTCCGACGATTCCTCACAGTCCATCCACGTTGATTTTTCAGCCTGCATTCTCTGCGACCGCTGCATCCGCGGATGCGCGGAGATTCGTCACAACTACGTCATCGCCCGCCAGGGCAAAGGCTACTTCACCACCATCGGCTTCGACGCGAACCAGCCCATGGGCAACTCCACCTGCGTCTCCTGCGGCGAGTGCATGGTGAGCTGCCCAACCGGCGCTCTCACCAACAAAAAAGTCCTCGGCTCCGGCCGCCTCTATCCCGAGGACACGCCCAACGTCTTCTCCGTCGCCACCGAAGAGCTCCTCGCCCTGCCCGTCTTCAAGGGCGTCTCCGGAACCTTCCTCGAACTAAACGAAGGCTCCGTAGTCAAGCGCACCTTCCGCGCCGGCGAGACCATCGTGCGCGAGGGCGACAATGGATCGACAGCCTTCTACATCCTCGACGGTGATGTCGATGTCTTCATCAACGCCCCACGCGAACACGTAGCCACGCAATCCAACGCCGCAGGATGGTTCCCGAAGATGCGCAGTCTCCTGCGGCCAAAGACCCAGCAGCCTCGCGATGAAGAGCGCAACACCCCCTCCCACATTCGCATCGATGCGCCCGTTGATCTGCCCTACGACAACCCCATCGCTCAGCTTCACGCCGGCGACCTCTTCGGCGAAATGACCTGCATGAACTTCTATCCGCGCTCCGCCACAGTACGCGCAAGGAACGACTGCGTCATGCTCGAAATGCTGCGCAACGTCCTCGATGTAATGCAGAAAAACAAGACCTTCCGCGCGCAGCTCGAGGCAAACTATCGCGGCCGCGCCCTCGGAACGCACCTCCGCAGCGTGCCCATCTTCTCCACCGTGAGCGAAGACTTCGTCGACCTTCTGCGCGATCGCGTCGAACTAATACGCTACGCGCCCGGCCAGGTTATCTGCGAAGAAGGAGCACCGGCGGATTCCTTTTTCCTCGTTCGCATCGGCTTCGTAAAAGTCTCGCAGAAGCGAGGCACAGAAAATCTTGTCCTCGCCTATCTGCCCCGCGGAGGATACTTCGGCGAGATGGGTCTACTCGAAGGCGGCGTTCGCACCGCCACCTGCGTAGCTCTCGACCACGTCGAAGTAGTGCGAATTCTGGCGCCAGACTTCCACCAGATGCTCAACCGCTTTCCCGAGGTCCGCGCCAACATAGAACAGACCGCCCAACAACGCGCCCGCGAAAATCAACTGCATCGCACCCACGCCGACCAGGTAAGCATCACCACCCCGCTCGGACAGTTCCTAGAGCAAGGTTTAATGGATGCCCAAAGTCTGCTCGTCCTCGATCTGGAAAAATGTACCCGCTGCGACCAGTGCGTGAAAGCCTGCGCCGACGCCCACGACGGCGTCACCCGCCTCCTCCGCGACGGCGTCCGTTTCGAAAACTATCTCGTCGCAACCTCCTGCCGCCAGTGTCGCGATCCACGCTGCATGATCGGTTGCCCCGTCGGCTCCATCCGCCGCAGAAACTCCCTCGAAGTCATCATCGAAGATTGGTGCGTCGGCTGCGGCCTCTGCGCCTCCAACTGCCCCTATGGCAAAATCACCGTGCACGAGTTCGACAAGGACGGCAACGCGAGCGCGCTCCAGTCCGTCCAGACCGACAAGGATTCGACCAACTCCGGCAAGGTCCGCAAAGCCACTTCATGCGACCTCTGCCACGACCTCGCCGAACCCAGTTGGGTCTCCGCCTGCCCGCACGATGCAGCTCACCGCGTAAAGCCAAATGAATTTTTCGCGCAGGTACTGGGCGTCGACCTTGACCAGGAGGCCGCGTTCGTCGGCAAGAACCGCTAATGCGCATCGACAGCACGCACAAGCCGTGGCTCATCTTCACCGCCTCCGCCATCGTGGCTGGTGCAGCCATCTACATTCCCTACGTCCTCTACACGCCAGTCCCCAGCGGCGGCACGGCCATCGGCCTCACCTTCGGCTCCATCGCGTTGGGCCTGATGTTGTTCGCGGCACTCCTCAGCCTGCGCAAACGCTTTCCCATCTGGCGCATCGGTCGCACAAAAATCTGGATGCGCGCGCATCTGTGGCTGGGCTTTCTCACCCTCCCCATGGTCCTCTTCCATGCAGCCTTCCACGCGCGCGGTGCCTTGACGATCGTCCTTCTGTGGCTCACCGTGCTCGTCGTCGTGAGCGGCATCCTAGGCGCATGGCTACAGCACATTCTGCCCTCGAAGATCTTTCGCGAAGTGCCCTTCGAGACCATCTACGACCAGATTCCCATCATCTGCGCACAACTCGTAACTGAGGCCAGCACCCGCGCAATCGACGTCACGCAGAATCTCGCACCAGCAACCGGCCCCGGGGCGACAGTAGTCGATTCACTCCTCGGCATTCCAACGCTCGAAGCAGAGACAGCTTCGTTCGACCTCTTCTTCGCCGATGAAGTCCTCCCCTATCTCCACCAGGAAAAGACCCGCGACCTCGCCCTCACCAATCGTGAGTGGGCCACAGAAGCATTCGAAAATTATCGCCGCCAATTTCCACCTTCAGCCTGGGAACCCATCACGGCAATCGAAGAGATCTGCGAAGAGAAGCGTCAACTCGACCACCAGAAGCGCCTCCACAAATTGCTGCACGGATGGCTCCTGATGCACATCCCCCTCTCCGCCGCACTCATCCTCCTCGCCATCCTTCATGCCATAGGAGCGCTGCGCTACTAGCCATGAGTATTCGTCAACGCACCACCAAACTCGTTGCGAAACGGCATGACCTGAACTACTTCAAGCGCATGTCGCCCATGCGCGCCTGGCAGTGGTGGCTCGCGTCCGCAGCTCTGATCGCCGCAATGCTTTGGTTCGCCGGAAGCACATTCGTTCATGGCGGCGCAGTGCTTTCGGCAGGCCCAATGTCCAGCTCTCATGCGGTGTTTGGCGAACGCTGCGAGCTCTGCCACGTGCCCGTCGTCCACCAGACCAGGTGGACACCCAGCTTGGGCATGCGGCGACGCGTACCCGATTCAGCCTGCCTCCGCTGTCACGTAGCCGCGCCCCATCACCCGATGGAGACAACCCAAACTCCGACCTGCGGCTCATGCCACACCGAGCACGTTGGCGCGATGCATCTCGCAGGGGTGGAAGACAGCAGTTGCACCCAATGCCACGCGCACCTCCAGTCGCACAGCGGCGACCTGCAGGTCGCGATAGACATCCGTTCATTCGCGGACCACCATCCAGAGTTTCGCCCACTCCGCGCCGCGAGCTCGCCAGACAAAAGTGCTGCGACGGCCCTGGTCTTCAATCATGCAGAGCACATGAAACCCGGCCTCAAAGGAACCGACGGCCCAACCACGCTACAGTGCTCCACCTGCCACACCGCGACTCTGCGCGCGGACGGACGACAAGCCAACGGCATGGTGACCGTATCCTTTGAACGCAGTTGCCGCAGCTGCCACAACCTCCAGTTCGACGCGCACCTCAAAACCGAGGCACCACACAAATCGCCAACAGACGTGCAGGCATTCGTAACCCAGAGCATCACAGACTACGCCCGCACTCATCCGCAAATCGTAGAGAACGAGATTCGTAACTGGCCGACGGACGCCCCACTGCCTGGACGCATCGCCATCCCGCCGCCACACAATTCGCAGGAGTGGATCGCGGCCAGCGAAGCGCGCTCGGAGATAATTCTCTGGCGCGAAAAGTGCGGCCTCTGTCACAAGAGCGACACCACATCAAGCCTGGCGCCCTCCACCACCACCCCCATCACTCCGCCAACCTATCAGGCAGTCAAGCAGCCGGACCACTGGTTCAGTTCATCGGTATTCAGTCATCCAGCCCACGCTTCGGTAGCGTGCGCAGAGTGCCACACCAAGGCTCTCACCAGCCCCAGCGAGCATGATGTATTGATGCCTTCGATCTCGACCTGCCGCCGCTGCCATAATGGCCGCTCCAGCCCACAAGGCCCGGCCCTCGCCAGTGGCCACGCCGAAAGCGGCTGCTTCCTCTGCCACCTCTATCACGGTCCCGAACAAGCCGCCATCACTACCCACGGTCTGTCGCTCGACCAACTCCTCAAACACTAAACGCTACTGCGGTGCCGAGGGCGGAGCATCGCTGACCGTATACAGTTCACCCTCGCGAAGATACATCCGTTGCATCTCCGTCGCATTCAGCGGACGCGCACCGCGACGGCCAAACACCGACAGTTGATTCCCACTCTCATCCACCGCACGATCGCGATCGACCCCCTTCGAAATAGCCAACGCCGGCGCGGACGTCTTCCATGTAGCAATCAACTGCGGTACAGGCTTCGGGCTGAATCCATAGAACGCATGCGTCGACTTCGGCGAGAACAGTTGCAGAACTCGCATCCCATTCTTTCCGTCCGCAACGAAAGCAAACTGACTCGAACTAACCATCCCAATCTCGATATCGTTGACGTCGTTCAGTATTCCCCCAGCATTAAACGTCTCGTCAAGCACCGCGTGCTCCGGCGCCTCCACATCGACAATATCAACGCCATGCACACCCGCGGATACATAAGCGTACGTTCGTGCAACGTAGACATTTCTCGCGTCCGCAAGCGACAAAGTCTTACCAACGCGACGAGGCTGGTCGAGATGCGTAAGATCGAACACCTTCAACCCCTCGTGGTCCGTAACGAACGCATAGCGAAACTGCACGCCAATCCCAGTCGGACTCACAAGCTCCGGCGCACCGATCTCCGCGGTAATCTTCGGATGCAGCGGATCACCAAGAGCAACCACCTCCAGACCGCGATCGCACAGGATGTACGCGTACGTCCCCGCAATCGTAATCCGCCGCGCTCCATTAAGCTGCCCGCCAGGATTGAACGTCACCGCACGCTTAAGAAAATTGTTGCGAGGATTACCATCCAGCAGCGTCCCAACCCCTGTCTTTGGATCGCCAACGACGATGAGCCCTTCATACTTATCCGTCACATAGAGGAACGCATAGAGTGGTGCAATCGCCTGCTCCTCGTTCTCTGGAATCTGCGCACGCAGCGGGTCGAGCGCCAGTGTCGACGGCGACGCCACCGCCGTCGCAAACTTCGTCTTCACATAAAACCGCTGGCCAAGCGGCGACACCGGAGCCGACGTCACTCGCTGCGAAACATCCTTCACATCCACATTCGCAACGTCGAAGATTCGAAAGCCGCCAGCACCCACCGCAGCATAAAGATACTCACCACGCAGTTGCACATCCTGCACATCATCACCACCATGTTTGTACGCTGTCTTCAACTCCCTGCCTGCATCGACGAAGCGCTTATAGCCTGTCGGATAGGCAAGCTTCTGCAAATCACTGCCTATGATGGCCGGCGGTTCCGTACTCTCCGCAACGGGCACTGCGGCAAACCCCGCATGGCCATCCGCGACATAAATATACTTGCCCATAAAATTAAGAAAGTTCGTACCCTGCACCAGCAGCTGCGCCATCCACGCGTTGTTATCTCCATTGCGCGAAACGTGGCAGTCCGTGCATCCCTTCGTCTCTTTCGCGCGCACGGTGTGCGGCACGTAAGTACTAAACGCCTGCCCACTAAACCCCGGCGCCGAAACCGTCTGCTGCTGCTGATAAAGCCAGTTGCGATTAGCATTTTGCGAACTCACCACCACAGCACACGCGGACCTCACCGGAGCAATGCGATTACCCGTAACCGTGCCGTCCACCCCGAGCATATAGACATCGTCACGCAGCACCATAAAGTCGTAGTTCGTATAGTTGCGCGTCGTCTCGCCCTCATTGTGCAGCATCGGGCCCTTCTGATTTGCGCTCATCGATAGATGGCATCCAAAGCACGAAGTCGTCCACGAAGAGTGGCAGCTATAGCAAGTCATGCGCGAGTCCGCATGCGCCAGCTTCTGCATATCGTCCGCGCGCCCCCAGGTCGTACCATCTTTCTGCAACGTCTTCGCAAGCCGCGACTTCGCAGAGTAGTGGGCGTTGCCCGGCGTAATCGTATCGAGCACCTGCACCACCTCCCACGTCCTCCCCTTCACGACATTGGACCGCTGGTAGAGCTTGCCATCTGCCCAATAAAATCGCGTCTGTTTCCACGGCGTCCGCATCCGCAGCAAGTTGCTCGATTCGTCCTGCGCACTCGCCGGCCCCGAAGTCTTCAGCGTCGCTTTCTTATAAATCGTCCCATGGCAATCGACGCAGCCAATCTCGACAGCATTGCGCGTCTCGCCATACAGCTTGCCATTGCCATGCACATCCTGCGTGTAATGACAGTCGATACACTGCATCCCCTTTTCAAGATGAATGTCGGCAAGATGCACAGCCTTACCCAGCGACTCATCGTTATCGGGCAACAAATTTCCATCCTGATCCAGCAGGTGCCCATGCCGATCGCGCTTGTACACCGCGCGAAACACCCAGCCGTGCGAATGAAAATCCGCGAACTGCGTATCCTTCAGCGAGCTATTGAACTGCCGCGTACCAATCTGTTCGAGAAACCCCGGGTCGCTCCAATTGCCGCGCGCCGCCGAGCCCTCAGGGTCGCGCAGCGCAACATCATGCAACTCCTTCAGCGAAGGATCGCGTTGATGCGCCGGATACATCTTGTCCCCATCGGCCTCATTGTCCCACCACGTAAACCCATAGTAGGTCGTCTCCATATTCGTCCCCGGATGAACGTGGCAGGTCATGCATTGGCTCGACGGAATCTGTTTGCTGAACACATGCTGCAGCGGATGGCCACTCTCCGCCTTGTTCATCGTCACGTCATTGCTGATGCTCCGCCCCGTGTTTCCATACGCCGACGTCTGCTCACCATGCAGGCTATCGCGGTCGTTCGCGTACAACACATGGCACGCCGAGCATCCGCTCGCGCGGTAATCTCCCGGCTGATCATTCGTCCCCGGGAACGACAGCATCGGATCCATCAGCCGCGTCTTTTGCAATCCGAGAAACACCGGGTCCGTCCGCAGATTCGTTCCCAGCCCACGATCCGACAGCTTCAGATCAGGCTCCCCCGCGCTCTCCTCCGTGTTGGGATTTCCAATCTCACCACGCTTTTCTCCGCCACGCTCAAACACGCGAAGCATGTTGCCTGGCTCCGAATACTCCCATCGCTGCAGCGGATCGAGATACGGCAGCACCCCCTTCGTCCGCGTCTCCTCCGCTGTCGGCGGAGGAAACGTCCGCACCCGTTCCGGCTTTCCATTCTCATCGTAGGACTCGCCGAAATGCGGATTCTTCAACGGGAACGCCCCGTTGTTGTAGAGCGCCGCACCCCACAGCATCGCACCGGTGGTCATCATGCTGGTCTTCACATTGCGCGTCTCCTGCGCATGGCAAACGCCGCAGGTCTGTGGTGCAACGCGCAAGTCGCCGGGATTGGCAAAGCGCACAAACGCACGGCTCTCCTCAATCCAATGCGTATAAGCGCGCACCGGATTCCCCCCACGCGCAGCATCTTCAGCAAAGCGCGGCTGCACGTGCGCCCTTCGTTCCGCCGCCGCATACTCCGCCGAGCCCTTGCTCCCCGCAATCTGAATCGATGCATCCCCGCCATGGCATTCCGCGCAGCCCACCACCACCGTATCCTCTGTATGCATGTTCGGGTGCTCAATGCCCACATGGCACAAGATACAACCGGTAGACGCAGCCGCTGCCCGCTCCGGCGTCTCTCCGCGCTGCGGCAGCGACAGCATCGGCGACGCACCTTGCTCTGAAGCCGCCTCAGTTGCAGCAACACTCTGCGTAGCCTGCCGCGCCCCCACCATCGGCGCATTCCTCAACTCCCGCACAAGCCTCGCACCGAGGACGACCGCAATCGCCGTCGTCACCACCGTCAGCGTACTGCGTCGTGTCCCCCTCTTCAACATGTGCGCAAGTATAGACATCAGCTTCAACCGAAACCCCAATCAGAATTGAAAACGGACCGTAGTGAAGATGGAAAAAAGTGTCTGCGCCGTATAAATGTCGCGGAAGCCGCGCCCCGGCACCAACGCGGCAACGCCTCCCGCGATCACAAAATTATCCGATAGAAATGGCCGATACACCGCACCGAGGCTAGCGTCAGTCCCAATCGTCCGACGAATCCCATTCTGCTGCATCAGAAAAATCAGCGTCTGTGTTCGCGCAAACTGCATAAAATTAACGTTCGCCGAAAGCTTGAGCGTAGGCAGCACCTTGGCATCGACACCAGCGTTATAAAGATAAAGCCCCGGGTTATTAAAGTTGGACTGCCCCTCATCCTTACTCGCGCGAAGATCAGGCAGGAAGCTATCCGGAGCATTCAGTGCCACACCCGTCCCTGTAAGCCGAATCCCCTCACGGTTGAAAAACGAAAACTCTCCCCCCGCAAAACTCTCCGCATCGACAATCGAACTAAAGCCCCGCGACGTTCCATCCAACGGCTTATTGTTGCCCGACGCATAAAGCCCAGAGACCCGAAAGCGCAGCCAATCACGGTCGCGCGATAACTCAACCGCAGCAAGCTGCGCATTAATGCTGGTACGTTTCCCTGCAATTTGATTGAAGTAATCCGTACCCCACGCCTGATAAAACGCGTGTGTAATATCCAGACGCCTGATGTGCCCATCGCCCGTCCACCCAGCATATTCGCTGTCGACGCGATGCGGCACCGGCAACCCAATCGGCGCCGGACGCACCAGGAATCCGTTGTCGTCATAGTGCACACTGCCGTTGTCGCGAAGAAAATGGTAGCTGAACTGCGTCGTATATCCCTTGGCAAAAACGTCCTGAATATAAATATTCGCCACCGCCATATCGCGGCCTCGACGCGAAAAAGTATTCAGCCCACTGTTCGTATTCTTCTCAAGAAAATCGAAGCCAGCAAGATTCCACTGAAAGCGATTCGACTTGAAGTTTCCAAACAACCGGACGCCCGGCTCTTCGTCCGCGTAAATGAATCCCCGAAAGTCGCTGACGAACTGCTGAATACCCACGCGCACATTGACGAAGTCGTAGCTCGGTCCAATGTCCGCAAGCTTCACTTCACCAAAGGCCTCCTGCAGTCCAACGTGCTCGTCAAAACGAGTAGTCCCAACCGCAACATTCGGCGACACGATCCCATCTTCCCGCGTCGCAAGATAATTCAGATTCACCGCCGGCGCAACGCGAATCCGCCAATCCACAGGCCGAAACGCCGTCGTTTCACCGTGGAAAAGATCAAAGCTCATACGCAAGGTCTCCGCAATAAAAAACTGTCCACCCTTTCCGAAGAACCCAAACTCACCCGGCTGCGCAGTCGAAATACCCGACGGCACCGACACCCGCCGCCCATCGGCAGCCGTAATCGCGTCGCCGGTGAAGCTGAAGAACGTGCGTCCAAACACCGGCTTATCGCCCTTCAAAATATTGCGATTAAACGGGTCATACCAGTGCCCAAGAATATAAGGTGTCTCCATCCCCGGATACCGATGGTAGCTCGGCATCTGCGTATCCCATCTATCCGGCATCGGCTCAAACACCTGCGCCGCCGCTGGCAGCATCAACTCCTTCGGAGCAACAACCGCACCCTCGGCATCAGGCCGCCGGCTCAACTCGTTGTAGCTCCCGGCACTACTCAATTCAATCGGCGTCTGCGGAATCGGCATCGGCAACGCCCCCGCGCGCGCCCCCGAAAGATCAATCTCAATCGAGAGCACCTCGCCAGCATTAATCTTTATGCCCGCCTGATGCAGCGTCATCCCACCCACCGGCGTCAGCAGCAGGTCATACGTCCCGGGCGGCATAGCAAGCAAGCGAAAGATCCCATCGCCCGCCGTCTGCGTCGGCGCCATCTTCTCCAACTGAACCCGCACCCCCGCCAACGGCCGGCCATTCTCATCCAGCAGCATCCCCTGCAGCGCTCCCGTCTTCGCTGTCTGCTGTTGCGGAATCCGTTGCGGCGGCGGCTCGGCCCGCTGGCTCCGCACGCTCGTCGACACCTGTCCCCACGCACCCCCGCACGCCAGCATAACCAGCGCCAGCGTCGCCGTCCAAAATCCTGCACGGTCCTTGTGCATGCCGTTCCTTGCCCATTTGGATTACCGCGCCAGCCTATCGTGCTTGCGTAACCACTGCAAGCCTTTCCGTACTCTGCTAGACTCCTGCGCATGTCGAACACAGATCTACCCGCGCCGCTAGAGCAGCCGAAGTACGACAGTCGCCTGATCTTTCTCTACTCGGCCGTGCAGGACACCCAGAGCACCATCCGCTTCCTCGACACCAAGGCCGGCTTCTGCGTCACACTCATCTCGGGCACCGCCGCCGTCCTGCTACAGCGCCACCACTCGCCCGACTCGCGCCTCGAAAAAATTCTGCTCGCCCTCTTCGTCGCCTCCATTGCCATCGCCCTGCTCTCCTGCATGCGCGTCATCTTTCCCGTCATCAAGCCGCACAGCGACCACTCGCAGCACACCACCCGCGTCATCCCCAAGTTCTTCATCAGCCAACACCCCACTCACCACTGGCTCCGCCACACCCTCACCAACTCAGTCGACGACGTCCTCTGCGAAGACCGCGCCACCTACACCGCCGCCATGCTCACCGCATCCGACGACGACCTCCTCATCTCCATGTGCGACGAGATGGTGCTCATCTCTCTCATCCGCCAGATCAAATCCGACCGCCTGCGCACCGTCATGTACACGCTCGCCGTCGAGATCGCTCTCTTCGCAATCATCATGCTCAGCTAATCTTCCAGCCGGCTCTAAACTCAGTTCGACTGCGCCAGCGCATTGTCGATCATCTGGATGTACTTCCGCGAACGCCCAGCCTCATCCGTATCCGGGTTCGCCGCCACCACCGCCTCAAAGTGCTCGCGCGCCGCAGCCAGCAGGCTCAGCGAATTCTGCTGATTAAACTTCTGCGTATACACCAGCCCCAGCCGGTAATTCGCAAACAGGTCTTTCGGAATATACGTCAGCGCCTGCTGGCAGGACTGGATCGCAGAGTCGTACTGCTTCTGCATCCACTCGCAATCACAGATCCCAAGATTCGCCTGTCCGCGCAACTCGCGCCAGATGTCCGTCTGTGCCGCGCGCGTCTTCGAACCCGCGCCAAACAAATATCCCGCCAGATAATAGTTCAGCTTCCCACCAAAGCCAGAGTCGAAATTACTCAGCACAAGATACTGGTTATACTCGCGCTCCGCAGCATCCGGCATATTCAACTGACGCATGCATTCGGCCAGCCAGAAGTGGGCCTCCGCGTTCTTCGGCGTCTTCGCAATCGCCTGCTCCGCAGCGTCCTTGCCGTCCTTGTAGTCCCCCTTGCGCGCAAACGCCTGCGACAGCAAATACCATCCCATTCCATTGTCCGGCTGACGCTGCGTAACCACATTCAACTGCCGCACCGCTTCATCCAGATCGCCCGCGTCCAGCAGCGCTGCCGCATAGCTGGCGCGGGCCTCAACATAGTCGGGGTCTGTCTCGATCGCCTGCCGAAACGCCGCAAGCGCATCCTGATCTTCATACAACGCGTTCTCAACCCGCCCCAAATAAAGATCAGCCTGCGAGTACGTCGCATCAACCGCAAGCGCCGCACGAAACTCCTCCGCAGCCTTCTTGTAGTTACTCTCCGAGCCCTTCTGATAATCCTCAATTCCCTTATCGAAGTGCTCCACCGCTGCATGGTTATGCGTGCGCGCAATCAGTATCCGCACCGACACCGTCGTATCCTGGCCCGGATAGACCTGCTCATCGCGCGGCCCATCCGGCTCATACCCCATCCGCACTGCCTTGATCGTGTGCGCCCCCGGAGCGATGCCCGGCAGCCGCAGCGGCGTGCCCTTGTTCACAATGCCCGCACTCACTCCATCCACCCAAACCTCGGTACTATCCATGTTTGTTTCGATAATCAAATTCCCAAACTGCGGTGGTGGCAACGCCGCCGCTGTAACATGCGACGGGTTATACGCCAGCACCATATCCGGATCGAAGCTCCCGCGCTCCGACGTAGGATTCTGCCGCGCCTGCGTCGCCAGCCGCACATTGGTGTGGACATATTCAGCCAGCTCATCCGCACTCACCACCCCATCGCCATTCGTGTCCGCCTCGCCCTGCAACCCCTTCACCACGTAGTACGTAAAGATCCCATGCCCGCCGCCCCAGTTCGCACTCTCAAAACTCTGCTCACGATCGCGGCTCGCGGTCAGAGAAAATAACGACTTCTGCAAATCAAGCAGCGTGCTATTCAGCTTCGCCCTGTCCGCCTCGTTATCCGCCTGCGGAGTGATCGCGCCCGAGTGGCAAGCATCCGTAATCAGCACCTTCCACTTGCCATGAATCCGCCCGCCAATATCCTCGCCCAGCGCATTCATCGGATAAGCCGTGCCCGTGATGTTGTGGATGTCCACGTCATACGGCGCCAGATATCCCTGTCCACCCGACACAAACCCATGCCCCGCAAAGTAGATCAGCACCCGGTCATCCGACTTCGTCACCGACGGCAACCACACCTCCAGCTCCTGTCGTATATTCGCAATCGTCGCCTTCTCATTGATCAGCTTGTGAACATTCTCCGCCGGAAACTGCCCACCCTCCGAGCTGATCAGTGTCGTATAAATATCCTCCGCATCGCGGTTGGGAAATTCCAATTGCGCAGACGCCGGCAGGTTCTTATACTGCGACACGCCAATGACCAGCGCATAGCTCCGTGGGATAGCCACCGAAGCCGTCTTCGCCGCCGGCCCAACCGTCTTCAAATCACGCGAAGGTGCCTGCTGCGCTGGATTCTGCTGCGTAGGCATCGCCGCACCCCCGCTCTGCCCGCCCATCGGCAGCGACAACACCGGCAACATCACCAGCGCCAACATCCGACAAAAAATCATCATGCTCTCCTGTTTCCGAGCCTGCTAGTGATGCGCCGACTAGTTATGCGCCAGCCGAAACACATAAATCACAGGCGCCGTCCTGCTGCCCTCCGACGTAACCGTAACGCCGTCCTTCTTCTTCGTCACAATAATGTCCCGCGACGCGGTAGCTGCCAGCGGCGCAATCGGAGCCGGCAAAGCCTCTCCCTTCGGCACCGCCGCCGGTCCCGCCGACGCATCCATACACTCTCCCCGCGCGCGGAAGATCCCATCATTACATCGTGGCTTCAGCGAACTCGCAGGCCCAGGCGCAACAAAGCTCGCCGCCGTCGGCGAAACGATCGTCTCCGGCGAAAGCAGAAAATACAGCACATCGAATCCCGCCGGCCCGCTCACCTCAAACCATCCATCTTCGGTCGACGGAATCAGGTAACTCTGCCCACGACGCACCTGGTTATCGCTCCCCGCCGCAAGGCTCGGAAACACCGTGCTGAACTGCCCCGACGTACCCTGGTCCATCACATAAAGATAGCCATCGTACTGGCTCGTCACGCGCACCCGTATCGTGTCGCCTGCATTGAATACATGCGTCGGCGCCATCGCCTCGACCTTGCCATCGGCAAGCTTCCGCTCCACCTCAATCCCCAGCGCAGGCCTCTCCGCGGCCTTGGCATCCGGCACCTTCGCCGCCGAACCCGCCTGCAACCCTCCAGCCATCAGCACCGCCATCCACACCGCCGGCATCGAAACCGCTTGCACAATCATTCCCCGCATCACGGCCACCTCGCTCTCCGTTCGCTCGTAACGTGCTCGTGGCCCGTCGCAAGAAAACAATACTCCCGTCGCGCCTCGACCGTGCGATCTTTCTCGCAAAAAATCCCTGGGCAGGCCAAAAGATTCACTTGACCCTTTCGTCGTCAGGGCGTATCTTCCTGCGAAGCATTCAAAAACATCGGCCCGGCTTTTTCTTCGGTTTCTATCTTTGTTGCAAGGGATGCTGCCATGCTAAATGGGCCATCTACGCGCAGATTCACTCTAGGTTTTGCTCTCTCCGCCCTCAGCGTGAGCGCCTGCGTCACGACGGGTTGCGGAGGCAACCTCAGCAGTGCTGCGTCCTCTCCCGTCTCCGCCGCCGTCTCCAACGGCCCGCAACTCGGCTACCTCTGGAACGCCGTCGACAGCACCCTCCGCCCCATCCTCGGCGTCCCCGGCTCCTCGCAGTTTGGCCAGCCCCTCACCACCCCGGGACTCTACATCAGCGGAGCCGCCTCAACTCGCAGCTCCATCGCCTTGCTGCAAAGCGCGAGCGGTGCCATCAGCCTTATGACCGTCCCCCAGGGAATCGCCCAGGCCGTCAACGGCGCAACCCTCAGCGGCAGCGCGCAAATTGTCTTCTCGCCCTCCGGCCTCAACGCCGTCCTCTACTCGCGCAGCGCAAACTCTGTACTCCTCCTCACCCATCTCGCTACAACCCCGCAGCTCCAGACATTCCCCGCACCCGGCAACCTCCTCGCCGCCACCGTCAGTGACACCGCGCAAATCGCAACCGTCTCCGGCGCCCATCCGCTCACCGTCGCGCTCCTCACCGGCAACACCACCGCGCTCACATCTCTCGGCGGCTTCGGCGGCTTCGCCTTTCTTCCCGGAGCCAGCGACCTCCTGCTAGCCGACAGCGCCACCGGCGTCATCACCCTCATGCGCAACACCCTCAGCACTCCGTCCTCCCCGACCTTCACCGCGTCGTCCATCAAAACCCCACTAGCCATCGCCGCCTCGGCAGACGGCCTCTGGGCCGTAGTCGCCAACAGCGCCGACCCGAGCGTCGTTCGCCTCGACCTCACCAGCGCGACCCCCCCT
>VFSW01006088.1_pt1 | contig 17771 bp, 13 predicted proteins | sample 5358111 | NCBI WGS metagenome assembly VFSW01 (sample SAMN11554181, study PRJNA540505) | mine drainage metagenome | isolation source: sediment from site ElyBrook_90M | place: USA: Ely Copper Mine, Vershire, VT | collected 2017
CGCCGGGATCAGGGTAATCCGCTTGCAAATCTGTGTTCATAACACGAAGTTTACTACCCCGGAAGTATACACCCAAATGCATCGCCGGCTCGTTCCGCCTCTGGTCTTAATGCCATTGGATCCCCAGCCAAATAACCGAGAGGATGTCTCCGCTCCCTGCGGAGACGTGCGCTTGCTGCAACACAAACACGATCCTGCCGTTTCGTTGTGCACGGAGAAAGACCGCCGCGGGGCGCCGCGTTCCGGGTGGCGGACGAAGCTCCGCCGGTTGCCCCGCATTGTTCCATTTTGGAACCGGCCTTCCCGGAACGGAAAGCAGATGGACAATTCATGCCCTGGTCGCTGCCCCACCGCCAGTGCACTGGAGCCTGCCCCAGCGGTCTGCGTCGCAGTCCGAAATCGTCACCCATTGGAGGCTGAAGCCTCGCGCCCGGGCAAGCATTCCGCGCCTGGCATCGCTCCATCCTCACTGATTTATTGTAGGTTGTGACTTGATTGTGAATTCGAAGCGCAACCAAACCGATTTCTCACTTCCCACACAAAACCTCAACTCAACCGAATCAAACCGGCCATGGGCTTCGCCTAAGCTCGATCTCGTCCACACATGGCAGCCCGCATGCACTACCCATCGCAGCCGTTCTTTTTTGGCCAGCCGTCAAGGGCTGGTGAACCGACGATTTTAAAAGTCCTTATCTGTGAGGGGTACAGAATGAAAAGTGCGTCTACGATTAAGCATTCACTTTTTACCGTAGTCGGCGTCCTGCTACTGGCCAGTTGCCTGCAGGCTGCGCCAATGTCTTCAAGCCATTCGACCAAGGGCGTCATGAGTATCTTTGGCACGATCACTCAATGGGTGGAGAGCGCCATGAGCCGGCCGGTCAAACTGCCTCCGCCGTCGCCCATGCCCCCGAGTTAAGCCTCCGTTTGCAGATGCCATGCGGACACCAGGGAATGACGATAGCGATCTCGGCCTGGCCGATGAGCGGATGTGCTGCAACCATTGATCAGCGGAGAGAAGCTGGTTCCAAAGATCGCCGCGAAGCATGGACGGAGGGGCGAAGCCGGGGATCCCATCAAAGAAGCGTTCCTGCCAAGGGTTGAACCCGGCGCGGGGGAACTTTTCCGCATGCGCGATTTTGCCAAACCCGAAAACAGCAACGTTCGCCATGAGATGACTTGATTTGACGACATTGTGTTGCTCCTCGCGATCCTTCTTCGAAATCGACTTCACTCCGTCAAAGCAAATGGCGCAAAGCTGACTCTAAATTCTGCGGCTCCTTGATCACCCTTCACTCAAATTCTGCTCTCCGCGGCAGGCAGCCGCACCCGGTCGGGTCTAAGCATCGACTGCAGTGGCTGTTCCTCCGCCGGGCCGGTTAACCATCCCGTCGATCCGCTTTGTATCAGAGCCCGGCTTCTGGAGCGGCGCTCTATGAGGGCCAGGGTTAAAGCCCTCGTTGGTGGGGCATGCGCATGCGGCACGGCTTAAGCCGTGCCCTGATACAAGGCGCTTTGGAGTGCGGTGGCTTGCCGCCGGGGATGGGCGCGGGGTAGCGCGGAGGTTTCGGTTTGTGAAACTCCGCGGGTTTTTCCGTTCCGGTTTTTCCGGGCACGCGGGTGGCACACACATCGCCAACAGCGCGACGTAGGCGCCCCCCATGTTGAGAAAACATCCGTGTGAAAGGCAGGCAACGACTCTGTTAAACTTAGCTAGCATCTGGAGCTTCTTGAAGCAGGACTATGCCAGCAGACCAAAGTAAAACAACGCGTTCGATGTTCCGATCCTTAAGCCTGGCTTCTGCAAAGAGAGCACCGGGCATGTGCGCAATGCTTGCCTACGATTTCGATCGCTTCCGGCAGCAGGAATCGATATTCGTCACCTTCAACCTGCTGGTGCTGGGAACCCTTATTCTGACCCATACGCTGTTTGGATCAGTGTGGGGAGGGCCCCCTCCAGTCCTCCTCATCGTTCTGACCGGCGCCTTCGCCGTCCAGATCGGCGAACTGGCGTGGTTAAAGGCGCGCAGGCAAGCCTTAAGGCCCCCGGCGATCACCGTGCTTACCTTATTCTCCATCCTGGTGAACCTTGCGCTCGCCTTGCTGCTGGGTTGGCTCAGCAATCGCCAGGACATTCAATATTTCATCGTGCTGGTGGTGCCTGTTCTGGAAGCAGCTTTTCGCCTGTCGCTGCTTTCAACCCTTATCGTCATTGGCGTGGCGGACTTTGTCACCTTTTTCTGGGTGTGGGAATACCAGAGGCGTCATCTCGTATCGGTACCGGGTGAGTACCTGGAATCCGGGACGGTCTCGCTGATTTTCGGGGTGGTGGGCATTGTGGTATGGCTGCTGGTGAATCATCTGGAACAAAGAGAACGGAGTCTTTCCGAAAGCCTGCACCAACTTGACCGGGCCAAAGAACGTCTACTCAGCGAGGAGAAACTCGCTGCCATCGGACGCCTTTCGAGCGCCATCGCGCACGAGATCAGGAACCCGGTCGCCATTATCGCCAGCGCCCTTTCCACGGCGAACCGCGCGGACACCAAGCCCACAGAGCGCGATGAGATGTTTGATATCGCCGCCAAGGAAGCAGCCCGCCTTGAGAAGCTGACGACGGACTTTTTGACCTACGCCCGTCCCCTCGCGCCTCGGAAGGCACATACTCCCGTGGCCAATGTGCTGGCCTACGTTGCCGAAGTTTGCCGCCCCCTTTTGACCGCGAAAGGTGTGGTGCTGTCGGTTGAGAATTCCCACCCGCTGACGGCAGCCGTTGATGCGGACCAGGTGCAACAAGCTCTCATCAATCTTGTAATGAACGCCGTGGAGGCCTCGCCGCCTGCCGGCAAGGTCAGACTATGGGCCGACACAGACGGCGGCCGGTGGGTGCGGATCGATGTGGAGCAAGCGGCCGGCCCGATTCCACCCGAGGCGACGGCGCAAATGTTCGAGCCCTTCTTCACAACCAAACGCGGTGGCACCGGGCTTGGCCTCGCCATCGCCCGGAATATTGCCCGCGCACACGGCGGCGATCTTGTGCTTTCGACGAATCGGCCGGGTTGCGTATCCTTTACGTTCACAGTGGCGGCGACCGCAGCGTCAGCCGCAGATTAGGCCGGGAAGCTCGCTATGGGTAGAATCCTGATTGTAGATGACGAACCGCACATGCGGCGCGTGCTGGCGGTGAACCTGCGGCAGCAGCACTACGCCGTCCAGGAATGCGAAGGTGTTAAGGATGCGCGCCAATTCATTTGGGCCGAAGACTTCGACGTGATCATCACCGACCAGAAAATGCCTGACGGCCAGGGCCTTGAGGTGCTCGCCGCGGCCCTGGAGTCGGATCCTGCCGTCTCGGTGATTGTTATCACCGCCTTTGCCACCGTAGAGCTGGCAGTGGAAAGCATGCGCCAGGGCGCATTCGATTTCATCACCAAGCCCTTTCAGCCTGACGTGGTGCTGGGAACGGTGCGCCGCGCCGTGGAGCGAACGAGACTGCTGCGTGAGAACGAACTTCTGAAGGGCGCCGTCGTGCGTCTGCAGGGCTCCTCCGAAATCCTTGGCGAAAGTCCAGCCATCCGGCAAGTGCGGGAGATGGTAAGGCGGGTGGCGGCGACGGCGGCGACAGTGCTGATTACCGGCGAGACGGGCACAGGTAAGGAACTGGTCGCTCGCGCCATTCACAACTCCAGCCCGAGAGCGCAGAAGCCATTCATTCCCGTTAACTGTGCGGCCTTTGCCGAAACGCTGCTTGAGAGCGAACTGTTCGGCCACGAGAAGGGCGCTTTCACCGGCGCCGACCGGGCCCGGCCGGGACTTTTTGAAGCCGCTCATGAGGGAACGCTATTTCTGGACGAAGTGGCCGAAATGTCACACGCAGCGCAGGCCAAGGTGCTGAGAGTTCTGACGGACGGGCTGGTAGTGCGCCTGGGAACCACCCAGCCGCGCAAAGTGGACGTGCGGCTGCTGGCGGCAACGCACCGCGATTTGCGGCAGCGCGTGGCGGAGGGACTGTTTCGTGAGGACCTTTTTTATCGCCTTGCGGTTGTGCCGATCGCCATACCGCCGCTGCGGGAAAGGCGGGAAGATCTTCCCGCACTCTGCGATCTTTTTCTGAGCCAGGCCGCTATGGAATTGAAGCTGCCTCGACACAGAATTTCCGTGGAAGCTCTTGCCAAACTGCAACGCTACACTTTTCCGGGGAACATCCGTGAATTGAGAAACCTGATCGAACGAGCTGCGATACTCGCCAACACTGACCCCATCGGCGAAGAGAGCTTTCCGCTGCCTTCGCTGGACATGGCGGGCGGATCGGACGGTGACGGAAGCCGCCGGAACCTTCCCGGCAAGTCAGATTCCTGGATTGATCGTCTCCCCGAGGTGCATGACCTTCGCGCCCTTCTGACCGACGTCGAGAAGCAAATCATACTGCGCGCTTTGAAATCCACGGGCGGGGCTCAGGCGGAGGCGGCGCGGCGCCTTGGGCTTTCGCGAAGCGACCTTGGGTACAAGTTGACCAAACTTGGGATTCGGAACTCCGGCGAGTAAATTTGCGGATCCTCTTTGCAGCGCAGGAGCAGGTCGAATCGGGAACCTAACCGGTGGCGGCAGGGAATTCCGCAGGTCACCCCTCACCGTGCGAAATTCCCCGCCACACGCGGAACGAAAACCTGAAGCAGCGGCTTTCGTTCCTCTGTTTACGCGGACTTGCGGCGACCGCGCCACTTCGCTACAAACGTCGCCAGTCCGGAACCAACCAACGCCAGCGTCGCTGGTTCAGGTACAGGCGACACGGGAGGGGGAACGGCGCCGAACCCATCCAGGTAGACGTAGCCGGCATGACCGCCATAGGGGCAGTCTGAGGCAAGCAGAGTCAGCGTGAAATCGTGCCCTTGCAAGGCGCTCACGTCAAGAGTTTCAAGCTGCCATGGCGTGTAGTACCAGTAAGAGCTCGACTCGGTGAACAGGTTCGTACCAGCAGCACTGGCTGAACTATACGAAATATTGTACAGGTCAGTCCCTGTCGTGTTGTCAGTCAACTGCAGCGTGAAATTGTCTGAGTCAGTCAGATCATGCGAACCTTGCAGGACCGCCGCCCAGGCAAAGTAAATGTTTGGGTCGGTGTAGTTGTTCACTGTCTGGCTTATAACGGAAACAGTGTAATCATTTATCCCGTCATTGACGCGGGCCGCATAGGTATTGGGTGCGAGGACACTGTGCAGCATGTAGTCAGTGTTAGGATCCAGGTAATCGGTGACAACTGCAGACCGGTTGCCGCTGATGTTGTAATTGGATCCGCCAGGCAGGTACGAACTTGGATTGAGTGGCCATCCACCGTACCAATACCCTCCGCCTTGCGTCCATCCCGAGAAGTCACCTGACTGGAAGTTGCCGTTCACAAAGCTGCCCGCAAGCGCTGGCAAGCTTGAAAACAGGCACGCCAAGGCGACAAGCAAAACCCCTTTCATGGGTCGCATAAGTTACCCCTCCCTTTGAGAAGTTACAAATCGATATCGCGTTTTTGGTGCAAGAAAGCACTTACTCACGCCGCGCGCGATTTAAGACTGCAATTACCAGTAGCAATCGGGTTTCCAGATCCTGTAGCAGAAAACCCATTTAGATTGTGGCAGGTAGCATTTAGTCATCTGCTTAGGTGTGCAAGTTTTTTGACGCGCTGATTTCAATTCGTACGATTGTTTTGACAGATTGAATGGACCGAACTCACCAATTCGTTAGGAAGCTGCCGTTGCGGTACCGCCAACGGAACCCAGATTCGTCGTGCTGTGTATGCAGATCAGAATTCTTCATCAGACGGGCGGGTTGATCCGTCACAATAAGAGCGGAGTTGGCAGATTTCGGGTATATGACTGTTCCTGGCCACTCGGAACGAAGCAGCCCGACACCACCGATGGTTTGGCGGGAATAGCCTTGACTGGCGGAGACGGAATCTTTGGTTGCGCGAATTGCCTCCGCGCCCGCCTTGACAGCCATTCACACATTACATAGAGTGGGATGCTCGCCGGCGATTGGAATATGGGAATGAGGACGCAGCATATGTCGGTGTGGAAAAGCTCGGTTTGGAGGTGCATTACGGTTTTGGCGGTCGCCCTGGTTGCACAGTTCGGCGTGGGAGCCCAAGCGCCCAAGTATGACTTACTTCTGAAGGGCGGCCACGTGATCGACCCTGCCAACCACCTTGACGGCATGATGGATGTGGCCGTCTCATCCGGGAAAATAGCTGCCGTCGCTCGTGGGATACCTCCGTCTGAAGCAGGCAAGGTGGTGGATGTATCCGGTTTGTACGTGACGCCGGGACTGATCGATATCCACTATCATATTGGACACGGCGGGGCTCCCTTGAACTGGTTTGCCCCCGAAGCACGATCACACACGGCACCTCTCGGAATTCCCGCCGACCTGGCGCTTACGGCAGGGGTAACCACGATCGTTGACGCCGGAACTTCGGGAGCCAACACCTTTCTCCAGGAAAAGGAAGAAGTCATCGACCACGCCACTGTGCGGGTACTGGCCTTTCTGAATATCGTCGCCGATGGGATGAACGGCGGTCTGGAACAGACCCTGGACCAGATGGATCCCAGGTTGTGCGCCGATACGATCAACAGGTTCCCCACAATCATCGTGGGCGTCAAGACTGCGCATTATTGGACTTCGCCGCCGTGGGACGCCGAACATCAACCCTGGGTCGCCGTTGACCGCGCCGTCGATTGCGGCAAGATGGCCAATGTGCCGGTTATGGTGGACTTCTGGCCGCGCCCGGGGCGCAGTTATGCCGATTTGATTCTGAAACACATGCGGCCGGGTGATATTCACACCCACGTCTTTGCCCAGCAATTCCCCATTATCCTTGCCGACGGCAAGCTGAATCCCATCCTTGAAGAAGCCCGGCGACGCGGCGTGATCTTTGACCTGGGCCACGGCGCGGGCAGTTTCTGGTTCCGGAACGCCGTGCCCGCCGTCAGGCAGGGGTTCATTCCTGATTCCATGTCAACCGATCTCCACACCGGAGATTTCACGGTTCTCAGCATGACCGAAGTGATGTCCAAGTTCCTCTCCATGGGCGTGCCCTTAGCCGACATCATTCGCCGCTCCACGGTTAACCCGGCGGCTGAAATCCACCGCCCGGAGTTGGGAACGCTGTCGGTGGGAAGCGCAGCCGATGTGGCCGTGTTGCAGGAGCTGCACGGGGACTTCAGTTACATCGATTGTGGTTACGCACGAATGGCGGGCAAGGCGAAGCTGGTGGCTAGGATGACCCTCCGCGCCGGGCGGATTGTCTTTGACCCCTCGGGGCTGAGCGCGGTGGAATGGGAGAAAGCGCGCCGGCAGTACTTCACGCCGCCGGAATTACAGAACGGACCACCTTCAACGGCAGACGATTATCCCCGGCACTAGAAACAGCGCCCTGAAAACGGGCCCTCAGCTTTGGATTGCCGCTCTCAGCACTTCGCGCAACCGCCGCGCGACGATCCGATCCTCACCAGGTTGAAGCATCCAAACTCCAACAACAACGCTATGTTCCCCGGAGGCCAATCCCGCACTGGCTGCTCCACCGCCCGTGGCAGGATTTAATTCGATGCGCGGCTTTCCTTCCCGCATCTTCTGCTGAACCTGCTTCCCGGTGATGGGCACCCGCTTGGGATCATAGGTGATCAGAAGATGGGGCACGTGGTTGGCGACGGGAGGTATGAACACCTTTGTCTCCACCGTGGGAAGCCCCTGCAAGTGCGCTGCAATTCGGTCAGCGCGCTGGCGATACTCCGCTTCCAGGCCCTCATCGGACTGCCTCAGCAGCCAATCGACCGCCGCAACAAGGCCGACGATTTCTTCCTTGGCCACTTTCATGCCGCGCCCCACCGTGTTGGAGTAAGGAGAATTGTTTTGCGTGGCTGCTTCGATCAAGTCTTTTCGGCCCAGCAACAGACCCGTGCACTGCGGCCCGCGGATCCCTTTGCCGCCGGAAAAGGTAACCAGATCGAAGCCCATCCTGGTGTAGTTCCACAGGTTTGAGATGGGCGGCACATCGGCGGCTGCATCGTTAAAACACGGTACGCCGTGCTGGTGAGCCACCCGGATCCAGTCTTCGCGACCGATCCTGCCACCTTCCCCGGCGTTGAAGAAATGCGCCATCACGGTTTGCGCCGTGAAGGCTGATTCATACTCTTCCAGCGTTTCCACTTCGACAAAACGAATACCGCAATTGCGCAGCGCATGGTCGTATTCGTACCGATGAGCCTTTTGCACAAGCACTTCATTCTTGAGGCCGGTCATATCAGCAGGAAGGTTCACGATGGCCGGCGTATTGCCGAGCGTCAAACACGCCGCGGTGCCGAGAGTCAGCCCTGAAGCCGCTCCTGCTGTCACCAGCGCGGCCTCGCACTTCAGCCGCCGGGCAAGGTACTCACCGGCGGCGCGCAGGAGTTCCTCGAGCTGAACGGGATACTTGGCCGCAATGGCTACCGCCGCCTGCACCTCTTCCGGCATCGTGGAGGCCGACAGAACCGTGTAGGTTCCAGCAGCATTTATGAAAGGAGTGACTCCCAGCTTTTCGTAGTAGTTTACCCGCCGGGGGCGCGGCTGGGGCCCGGCCTCTGCCCTTAAGGTTTTGCTGTTCGCAGCCACGCTGCTCGCGGCAATAGCCCAGCTTCCCTTCTCCAGAAAATTGCGGCGCGTGTAACATTCAGCCACGACCTTGGCCCTCCATCCCCGTAAAGGGTCTATCAGGAAACTTCTCCGCTGTCCAGGCTCTTCCGGATTGTTGACGTCGAGGTGCAATGCCTTGTCGGCCACCGCCCTGCCGCGCCTTAACGAGTATTAGCCCCCGTTCATTCTAAAGCAAGTGTCTACGATTCCGGCGCGGCGCAGAGGATTTTTTCAACCTGTGTGCCGGTTTAATGGTGCAAGGATTCGCTCTGGACTGTTTACGCACTCACGGGCTCGATGCCGTCTATAATTCAGCCTGCAAATACTCCTTGACTCAGGCATTCACGCGGGCCGCGGCGCCGATCAGTAACTGATTGCGTCAAGCTTCGCTTCTCCAGGCTGCCCGTTTAATGCCGGCAGGCCGGCGCCTCTTACGGCATTCTCGCGCACAAAAAAGTTCTGGGCCCCGGTTTACTCTCGGTGAAAATAGGATGCTGGCATTCTGGGTACTTGACACGTGATTGGTTGCGGGAGTAGTTTCCACTCCATTGCCGATCGTTGGGAACAGTAGGGCAAGCTCAACCGCGGGGGGAGCGGGGGCCGTGCAGGGAAAGCATTTCCTGTTTGTAATGCCGGGGGGCGCCGGTTACACGGAATGCGTCTGCAATGCCGCGGGCGAAAGCGTGGGAGAGAATAACCGTAGCATCTGGACGGAAAAATACTTTACCTTTGAGGGGCGCAACCTGGCGCACTACCATTCCAACGGAACCTATTTTATGCACCAGGGCCGTATCGGCACAACGGCGCAGGTGACGGATTATTCCGGGGCGGTGGCGCAGGACGAATTGCATTATCCCTGGGGGCAGCAGTGGCAATTGGCGGGGTCGCAGGTGGAAGAACGCTTTGCCAGGCTTGGCTTGCGCGACGCGGAAACCAGCTTTGACCCCACGCGCTATCGCATGTACGGTTCAAACCTGGGCCGCTGGCTCTCGCCCGACCCGCTGGGCGGAGACGTGGCAAATCCCCAGTCCCTGAATCGCTACGCCTACGTGCTCAATAACCCCGCCACGCTCGTTGACCCCCAGGGGTTGAGTGGCTGTGTGCCGGGCACATTAAACTGCAAGACTCTTCCGACCTGCACCACCATGACTTGCGCCTGGGAATACTATGGCGGGGCGTTGTTCGAGGATTTCGGAGCGCAAGGCATGATGGGCATGATCTGTGTAATTAACGGGGTGGCAGGCTACTGCGGCGAGAACGGATTGGCATTTTCCATCTCTCCTACCGGGAGCGATGCCTTCGACGCCCCCGACCCTTCCAGCGGGGTGTACTGGAACACTCCACCGGGCTCGCCAACCACCGCCCTCAATGGCGAGACGGCCGTCTCACCCGGCAGCGTCGGCTTCAGCGACCTGCTTTGGGGCGCGGCGAATGGTACCAGCGGTTGGGCGGCGTACTTGGGGCCAAATTATCCAAACAACCTGCAATTCCAAGATTTCGTTAATGGCAATTACGGGTTTGACGTCTATCCTGGGCTTGCAACGAGCCAAGGTCCCGGCGTGTCAGCGTTCCCAGTGGCACCCGATTTGCCGCCGCTGCCCCCTTGGTGGTTTACGGGACAGTAAGGCAACCTCGGTTGCGCAGACGGGAGTGGAGATAGGAGAAGGAGTGCGTGTTCCCGTAATTCTGCTCTTGATAGTTTCGACACCCCACGTTTCAAGGGCGCAGAAACGCCCCTGCGAGGTTACAGCGGGCGTGCAAATGATTGAGCCAGCTTCTCTTCCCGAAAAGGCTTTTGTAAGTTCTTTCTTCTCTAAATGGCGCGCCCAGCACCGCGACCCCCGGATGATGCTCGAATATCAAGACATTAGCGCGTTTTGCGACGATCTGCCTTACAATTACACCGTCGCGCCCCTGTGGGTGCCCGTGAAAGGCCTCCCGCCCGAGGCGTTTGTGGCAATTGAGGGGAAGCGTTTGATTCCCGTGCTCTCCGGCGAGCCGCGCAGCGGTCCCCTCCGCATCGTCTTCGTTGTTGAGAACGGGGGGCGGCTGACAGCGGCGCAACGGCAGGTTGAGGTCACCGCCTTGAAATCCATTCTCTCCGCCTCCCGCCGCGAGGACTCTTTTGCCTTTCTCTCTACCGCCGCTCCGCGCCTGGCCGTGCCGTTGGGCTCCGGTCGCGAGGCGATTGAGCTCGCTCTTGAACGCCTGCGGGAGCCGAGGCAAAAGGGACCTAAAGACGGCGGAGTCTCCAGCGCCCTTCTGGAAGCCGCGCGATTTTTCGGAAGGCCACAGGAGGGAGATGCGATCATCCTTCTTGCGCGCACGGTGGATGGCAGCCGCCGCGTGGAGGTCCTCTCTGTCTTGACCATGCGAGGAATTCGGCTGTTTTCTTTGGCGCTCGACGCCATGGTGGAGGCGGACTGGTCAGTCTCACTCAGGTTAGTAAACCCTCTCGCCACCCTAAGCGAGGAGACCGGAGGCGGCTGGGAGCAGGCTGGCCCGCTGCCTTACAAGGATCGGCTAACCGACGCAAAGCTCCGCGTAGCGCGAAAGTACGCGCGGAAGCTGTACGAAATGGCCACCACGTACTACGTCCTGCGCCTTGAGCATACGGGGCCGCATGTCGTGATCGATCTCTCCCCGCCCACGCTCGATCAGATGCCCTGGGCGCGGGTCCTCTACCCCAAGCCTTTGCCCGTGTGCCCATAGTTCGTCGCTGCTACGAAATCTGCGCACTACGCAGGTGGCGCCTCGATGAGAAGACCGGCGGGTGGAAAAACAGTTGTGCTCGAGTTACACCGAATTCGCATACAATGGAGCGGGCGAAAGCGTGGGGGAAAATAGCCGCAGCATCTGGACGGAGAGGTATTTTACCTTTGAGGGGCGCAACCTGGCGCACTATCATTCCAACGGAACCTATTTTATGCACCAGGGCCGCATCGGCACAACAGCGCAAGTGACCGACTACGCCGGGTCGGTAGCGCAGGATGAGTTGCATTATCCCTGGGGGCAGCAGTGGCAATTGGCGGGCACGGCGGTGGAGGAACGCTTTGCCCGGCTCGGCTTGCGGGATGCAGAGACCAGCTTTGACCCTACGCGCTATCGCATGTACGGTTCAAACCAGGGCCGCTGGCTCTCGCCCGACCCGCTGGGCGGAGATGTGGCAAATCCGCAGTCCCTGAATCGTTACGCCTACGTGCTCAATAACCCCGCCACGCTGGTTGACCCTCAGGGACTGAGCGGCTGTGTGCCGGGCACATTAAACTGCAAGACTCTTCCGACCTGCACCACCATGACTTGCGCCTGGGAATACTATGGCGGGGCGTTGTTCGAGGATTTCGGAGCGCAAGGCATGATGGGCATGATCTGTGTAATTAACGGGGTGGCAGGCTACTGCGGCGAGAACGGATTGGCATTTTCCATCTCTCCTACCGGGAGCGATGCCTTCGACGCCCCCGACCCTTCCAGCGGGGTGTACTGGAACACTCCACCAGGCTCGCCAACCACCGCCCTCAATGGCGAGACGGCCGTCTCACCCGGCAGCGTCAGCTTCAGCGACCTGCTTTGGGGTGCGGCGAATGGTACCAGCGGTTGGCAGGCCGGCCTCCCAGTCTACCTAATGCCGCAATTCCAAGACTTTGTCAACGGCAATTACTGGTTTGGCGTCTACCCCGGGTCTGCAACCAGCCAAGGTCCCGGTGTGTACCCGTCAGTGCCCCCTTGGTGGTTTACGGGACAGTAAGTTGGCTGCCGTCGTAGCGTCCGGTTTGGAGAAGGAGAACGGGTGCGCGTTCCAATAACTCTACTCCTGACGGTTTCCTTAGCCTGCGCCTCGCGGGCGCAAGAAAGATCCTGCACGACGATCGCGGGCGTGCAAACGATTGACCCAGGTTCCTTTCCCGATAAGGCCTCGGAAAAATTTGTCCTCCGTTTTTGGCGGCGAACCACCCTCCGGGACCCCCGGTTGCTCGAAGCTCAAGACGGCCTCGCGTTTGGCGCCGTTCCTCGCTACTATTACGCCACCCCGCCCTTGTGGGCGCTTGTAACAGGCCTCCCGCCCGAGGCGTTTGTGGCCATTGAGGGGAAGCATCCGATTTCGGTGCTCGCCGCCGAGCCGCGCTGCGGTCCCCTCCGCGTCGTCTTCGTTGTTGAGAACGGGAGGAGGGTGACCGCGGCGCAAAGGCAGGTTGAGGCCGCCGCCCTGAAATCCATTCTCTCCGTCTCTCGGCGCGACGACTCTTTTGCATTTCTCTCTACCGCCGCTCCGCGCCTGGCCTTGCCGTTGGGGTCGAGTGGCAAGGCGATTGAGAACGCTTTTGAACACCTGACGGAGCCAGCGCATAGGGGGCCGAAGGACGACGGAGTTTCCAGCGCCCTTCTGCAGGCCGCGAGATCGTTCGGAACGCCGCAGGAGGGAGACGCGATTATCCTTCTTGCGCGCACACTAACTGGCAACAGGCGTGCCGAGGTCCGCTCCGCCTTGACGAGCCGGGGAATACGGCTGTTTTCTTTGGCGCTCGGCGCCATGGTTGAGACGGACTGGGGATGGCCAGGCTCAGGCGAGTTGGTGAGCCCTCTCGCCACCTTAAGCGAAGAGACCGGAGGCGGCTGGGAGCAGGTCGGCCCGCTCGCCCACAAGGATCGCGTAACCGACACAAGGCTCCACGCAGCGCGAAGGTACGCGCGGAAGCTGTACGAAATGGCGACCACCTACTATACTTTGCGACTTGAGCGTACGGGACCCCGCGTGGTGATCGGCCTTTCCCCGCGCACACTCGATCAGATGCCATGGGCGCGGGTCCTCTACCCTAAGCCCTTGCCCGTGTGCCCGTGACCCGCCTTTGCATGCAAGCCAGTGCCGCTACGCGTGTGGAGCGCCAATGAAAGGGCCGGCGGGTGGAAAAACAGTTGGGCTCCAATTACACCGAATTCGCTTACAATGGGGCGGGCGAAAGCGTGGGAGAGAATAATCGCAGCATTTGGACGGAAAAATACTTTACGTTTGAGGGGCGCAACCTGGCGCACTACCATTCCAACGGAACCTATTTTATGCACCAGGGCCGCATCGGGACAACGGCGCAGGTGACGGATTACACCGGGGCGGTGGCGCAGAGCCTGCCCTGAGCTTAGCGAAGGGACGAATTGCATTATCCCTGGGGGCAGCAGTGGCAGTTGGCGGGGTCGCAGGTGGAAGAACGCTATGCCAGACTCGGCTTGCGCGACGCGGAAACCAGCTTTGACCCCACGCGCTATCGCATGTATGGTTCAAACCAGGGCCGCTGGCTTTCGCCGGACGCGCTGGGCGGAGACGTGGCAAATCCCCAGTCCCTGAATCGTTACGCCTACGTGCTCAATAACCCCGCCACGCTCGTTGACATCCAGGGGTTGAGTGGCTGTGTGCCGGGCATCAGCCGCTTTCCCTACTTGACTGTCGCCGACCTGTCTCCCTCGTAATGCATGATGTGGTAGTACGCTTCCCAGCCGTCCCAGAGCACGGGCGGAGAAATATGCGTCAGCGGATCGTCGAGAAACTTCGCGAAGGTCTGGACCATCTGGTGAGTGCGGTATACGCCGGTAAGCCAGTCTCCGCGATACCAGTTCTTCCACTTACCGTACTCGGCGGCGGCCTCGGCCTGTTGAATGCTGTTGAAGGCCCTCAAGGCCTGTTGCGTTGCTTCGCGCGCCTGCAAGGTCCGGCCATTTTCGGCGTCCTGAATCGCCTTGGACACGAGATATAAAATCTGATTGCTCTGCCGGTTGATGGCAATCATCGCCAGCACCTGGGCGTTGTAGAACGGCCGGCGCGCGGGCGGAATCAGCGGCTCGATGGCCAGCGCCTTTTTCCACACCGCATCCCAGCGCGGCTGTGCATCGGCGCATTGCTGAATTTCCCGGGGCACGGCCTGACGCAGCCACTCTTTCCCCGTCATTCGAGTCGGGCCGAACGGCGGAAATCCCTCCAGCAGCCGTGGAGGCGCCCATTTGGGCGACTGGCTGGGGATGGCATAAAGCGGCGAGTCGATCATGTAAGTCAGCATCATGCGGCGCGCCTCTGTGTGGTAGAGCTGATCGCCGTATTCGTGCACCGGACTGCCAAAATGCGCCGGAGCGTTGAAGTAATCTTTGTAGAGCGCGGCGAGCTCGGGAGCTGCCTTTTCCCCAAATTCCTCCGCCGACCATTGCCGGTAAAACTGGTCGGCCGGCCCCGCCCCGCCCGGAAGTCCTTTCCAGGTCAGATCCATCACGGCTCGAATGGACATGACGACCGGTCGAATATCGCTGGTGTTGACAAGAAAATACTCCGTGGCGCCCGCTTTGACGTAGCGGCCGAGCTCGGAAAAGCTGCGCTCAACGGGCACCATCTCCGTCAACTGATTCGCGCGGCCGTTCATCATCGCCACGTGATCGTAGGCCCCTTGCCCGGCGGCGACTTCACCGTGGTCCTGAAGATAGCCATACCCGCCATCCGCCCACACTCTTACCACTTCAGGCGGAATATTCAGTTCGCCCTGCTGAACCAGCCGTGCGCCCTCCTGCCACAGGTTGGTCACAAACACGGCGTCCGGATGGACGGCGCGCACAATGCCAATCTGGGCCGCGATCGCTTTGCTGATCAGCTGGCCCAACGCTTTATTGTTGTTCCGCACGCTCGGGTCTATCGAAGCGTAAGTAACATCGGAGAGGCCGCGCAGACCCACCGACCACACCACCTCCTGGTGTGGAAGATAAGAATTGACGGCATCCTTCCAGGCCCGCTCAAGAATTTCAGGATGCTCCGTGTAGTTGTAGGGAACGCCTTGGGGCCATCGCGCCACGTTCAGGCCCAGCGGAATGGCGTGGTGTTGCGTGACGATCAGGCCGCGTTGGGCCGCGAACTTCACTTGTGGATCATCCGGAAAAATCCACGTTCCGGGCGCCACCATGTCTCCCTTCAGCCGCAGAATGGCTTCGTACACCCTGTTCCATACGGCGAGGGAAATTCCCGTTTTGTCTTTCTTCTCTCCCGGCGCCCATCCCGTCAACAGGTCTTCGTCGTTCAGGAAGAGACCGCGATAGTGAAACAGCGGCGACTGCGACTCCGAGACGCCCTCCTCCAGGTTGATCTCACTTCGCTGCCTGGGTGCGTGATCCGTCCACCAGTAGAGAGGGTCAACGCCCAGGAACTGCTGGGAAAACTGATAAATCGCATAGATGGCGCCGCGCACGTCTGAACCGGTCAGGATAACGGCATTGCGCACTGCCCTGCCCGGCCACGGATGGCTTACGGTCTGGATGTGCAGGCGCTCCCAGCCGGAAGGCTTGGCCACGGCTGGCGGCAGGTTGTAATCGAAGGCGATGCAGATTGTAACGGGGCCGGCTTCGGAGGGCCGGTGCACAAATCGAACCGGGGCGTTAAATACCTTTTCCAGGTCCGTGCCCAGGTCCTTTGCCGCCATCTGGATTGGCCCCGGCTCCCGCGGATCGATCAGCACCGTGGTGTGAGCATTCAGGGTGATCCGGGCGGGAGCAGCGCCGGGAAGCAGGGCCAGAGCGAACACGGTCAAACATAGCCGCTGAATCAAGGAGCCTCCTCCTTATATTTAAGCTCGACGATCAGAAAACTCGGTAGTGTCTCAGTTTGAATTTCTGAGCGCAGTCCCTCGGGCGAGTCGCGCGATTAAGCAGGAACGTACGTCAACCGAATCAGGTCATCGGCGATTAAATCGCTGGCCACCAGGTGGAGCGGCGGCCGGGGGCCGGCGAAGAATGGCTTGTCACCACCAAGCACGACGGGGCGGAGATAGAGTTGATACTCATCGATCAGGCCGGCGTCGGTCAGGCTTTGCGCCAGGACTGGTCCGCCAACTTGAATCTCGCCAGCCAGCTCGGCCTTCAGCCTGCGTATCACCTGCTCGAAGTCATCCGCGACCAGCGTGGCGTTGGGGCCAACTGACTTGAGGGAACGCGATACGACCCACTTCGGCTTGCTCCGCCACGCCACCGCGAACTCACGGTCCTCCGCGTCCCAATCAGGAAGATCTTCGTCCCAATACTGCATGATCTCGTACATATGGCGACCATAGATGACGCCCGTCAGGCCACGCACCAGCTCGATGAAGTGACGGAAGACCGCGGGTACAGGCGGCCCAAGCTTCGCGTGGTCGACGTAGCCATCGAGGGACTGGTTCAATCCGTAGACAAGTTTTGCCATGCTGCAAATCTCCTTCCCACCTTCTTCAGAATAGCTTGAGCCGACGTCGCGCAGAAGTAAAGTTGAACACTATCTGCGCGCCGATGCGGGTGTGGTTAAAGTCCGCCGGCCCCCGGTCAAAGGCGAATTGATATGGATTGCCATACGAAACACCAGACCCGTTGCTCGAATTCACGTCTGTAATGCCGCCTCTCTGCGCCAGCTCCTCCATGGCTTTGGAGTATGTGTAGTTGGCGAGCAGCGTCATGTTGTGGAAAATTCCCGGCAGGCCGGCTCCGGGCCGCTTCTCAAACGTTACCTGCAGGGCGTTATAGTTGGAATTGCCGCTGGTGCTGTTCATATAAATATTGGAAAAAATCGGGCTGCAGCCGGGTATGGGGTTGGCCGGCGAGCACCCCGAGTACACGCGGCGCTCCCGCCGCTCATAGAGCGGCGCTACAGCAACGCCGTTACCCGGAGTCGCTACCCCGCGCCCCTGGGAACGGGTTCGTAGAGCCCCGGAGGGGCGGCATAATTTAGCCCAGCGCGGCAGCGCTGGGATGGCCAGCCAAAATGAGATTCCCGTTAGCGCCGTGGGCGCGGCATCTCCCAACCTGATTTCTGCAAACGCACGATGGATGCCGCCCCTGACGGGGCTGAATGAAGATTATTTTGCGCCCAGCTATCCCATGGTTTACACCATGGGCTATATAATGCCGCCCTTTCAGGGCTCAATGCAGCGCACCCAAACCCACGTGGCACAAACCCGCGCCGTTTCACAAACCGAAACCGCAGCGCTACCCCGCTTTGGAGTGCGGCGGCTTGCCGCCGCCTTCCCGGGGCGGGGCTTGCCCTGCCGCGCACAAAGCGGGAGCAAGCTCCCGCACTCCAAAAGCGCCTTGTATCAGGGCACGGCTTCAGCCGTGCCGCATGCGCATGCCCCATC
>VFSW01006089.1_pt1 | contig 17767 bp, 16 predicted proteins | sample 5358111 | NCBI WGS metagenome assembly VFSW01 (sample SAMN11554181, study PRJNA540505) | mine drainage metagenome | isolation source: sediment from site ElyBrook_90M | place: USA: Ely Copper Mine, Vershire, VT | collected 2017
GCATGGCCGGCCTCATCCCCGCCGGCGTCATCTGCGAGATCATGAACGAAGACGGGACCATGGCTCGCGTTCCCGATCTCATCGAGTTCTGCAAAACCCACGGCCTCAAGATGGTCACCGTAGCCGATCTCATCCGCTACCGCATGGCCAACGAGCGCTATATCCACCGCGTTGCCGAAGGCCTGCTCTCCACCGAACACGGTGAGTTCCGCATGATCTCCTACGAGAGCGACATCAAGACCTCCGAGCATGACGCCGGATCCGGCGGCGAATCGCACGTCGCCCTCACCTTCGGCGATCTCAGCGCACCCGCAAGGGACGACAGCCCCATCCTCGTCCGCGTCCACACCCACTGCCTCGCAGGCAGCGTCTTCGGTTCAACCAGTTGCGACTGCCGCGCAACCGTCGATGCCTCTCTCCGCGAGATCGCCAAGGCAGGTCGCGGAGCCCTCGTCTACCTGCACCACACCCAACCTGGCTTCACCGTCGACCGCTCCTCCAATCCCGCTCAACTCTGCATCCACCGCACCGACCGCACCAACACCGAGCGCCTCAGCGCTCCCGACCAGCGCATCCTGCGCAACATCGGTCTAGGAGGACAGATCCTCTCCGATCTGGGTATCCGCAAGATTCGTCTGTTGACCAACATGCCAAAGCACGTACCCGCACTCCAGGGCTTCGGCATCGAGATCGTCGAGCGTGTACCGATCGCACTCAAGCCGGAGACGCTCGCTACCTCGTAGCCGGAGAGAGCAGGCTCCCAAGCCCGAGCCGCTGCATCTCCTGCACAAACGCCTCGTGGCTGGGGTACTGCACCGCGACCATACCAGCGGCTCGCGCAGCGAGGATATTCTCCTCCCTGTCATCGACAAACAGGATCTCATCGGCTGGCACCTGCAGCCCTTCGGCAGCGTGCCGGTAGATCGCCGGGTCAGGCTTGGCGATCCCCAGTCGATGCGAGAACGTATGGTGCGAGAACTCATCAAGCCACGGGAATCGTGCACGAATTCCAGCTTCCATCGCATCACCAATATTGGAAAGTATTCCGGTCTTGATCCCAGCTCGCTGCAGACTCGCAGCCCACTCGATCATCGGGTAATTCGGCAGCGTCCAGAGCGCATTGTCCGCGTCAATCAGTGCATCCAGACTCACAGCGTCGAGCGATTGATGGAGTTCGCTAGCGACGCTATCCCAGTAAGTAAGTCCTCCAAGCGTCCCGCGATCATAGGAATCGCGGTGCTTCCAATAGGCCGCTTGAAACGTCTCCTCATCGACACCAAGGATCCGTTCCATAGTGCGTCGAGCTGTTAGATCCGGTGGTCCGCTGAGCACCATACCGTAGTCGAAGAGGACAGCATTGATCTTGGGTTCGTTCGTCATGTCCAATCCATTCTATGTGGTCAGGAATGACTCTGATCGACGTACCATGAGAGAGTCCGAACGAACCCCATGAACTTCTCCCTACGAACGAACTGGAACCTGGCCGAGAACGAACTCACCGCAGCAATTCGCGCGCGCCGCGCAGCAGGACAATCGCTATTCGACCTGACTGTATCGAACCCTACACGTTGCGGATTCGCATACGACGACGCAGCGCTTCTCGCTCCTCTGTCCAACATTGCAGCGCTGCACTACGAGCCCGAGCCGTTGGGCATGATCACCGCTCGCGAAGCGGTTGCGTGCTACTACAGCGATGCAGGATCGAGCATCCCGCTCGATCGCCTCTGTCTCACGACGAGCACCAGCGAAGCCTATAGCTTCCTCTTCCGACTCCTCTGCAGCTCAGGCGATGAAGTGCTCGTCGCACGGCCAAGCTATCCGCTCTTCGACTACATCGCCCAACTCGACGATGTACGCTTGCGCGAGTATCCGCTGCTCTACGACCCCAACGCAGACATCCCCTCAGGTTATGGCTGGGCAATCGATCTCCACGCGCTCGAGGCAGCAATTACGCCCAGCACACGAGCCGTAATCCTCGTGCATCCGAACAATCCGACAGGGAACTTCGTCTATCCCTCAGAGCGCGAAGTCCTCGAGGCAATCTGTGTGCAGCATGGTCTCGCTCTGATCGTGGATGAAGTCTTCCTCGACTACCAACTTGGAGAAGCGCAGCGCAGCTTCACCACAGGCGACTCGCAATGCCTCACCTTTGTACTCAGCGGCATCAGCAAGGTCTGTGGTCTGCCACAGATGAAGGCCTCGTGGATTGCCGCATGTGGACCTCAGAGCCTGGTGGGCGAGGCGATGCAACGGATGGAAATCATCGCGGATACCTTCCTGTCGATGAACGCTCCAGTGCAGTTTGCGCTGCCCACTTGGCTGGCAATGCGACATACCTTCCAGCAGCAAGTCCGCGACAGAATGGCCTCGAATCTGGCGCTGCTTGACGCACGTCTGCGAAGCACCTCCGCCCAGCGTCTCGCGCTGCAAGGAGGTTGGACTGCAGTGCTCCGTGTTCCTCGCTCCGTCGATGGCAAGCAGTTCTCCGAAGCTGCGCTGGATAGAGGAGTTCTGGTTCAGCCCGGCGAGTTCTATGGCCTCGACGAAGGCAGAGCGGTCATCAGCCTGCTCACGCCGCCAGAGATCTGGACAACTGGACTGAAGCTGTTGCCGATCGACTGAGGCCTCAACCCAGAAACGGATTGCTCTCGCGCTCGATGCCGATGGTTGTAACAGGTCCATGGCCAGGAACGACCAGCGTCTCATCAGGCAAGGGAAGCAGGCGCTCGCGAATGCTGGTGAGCAGTTTGCTGGAGTTTCCTCCAGGCAAGTCAGTACGTCCAACTCCGCCAGCAAAGAGCGTGTCGCCGGCGAGAAGCAGATTCTCCTTAGGGATATAGAGCGAGAGGCTGCCCTCAGTATGACCCGGAGTGTAGATCACCTGTCCATCGATTCCGCTTACCCTAATTGCCTCGCCGTCTGCGGGCGAATGGTCCGGTGGTAGAACTGTCGGCACGGTCAGGTTGAGCCATCCGGCCTGCACGTCCATCATCGCCACCAGCGGCAAATCGGCCTGGTTGTAAATGATCGGCGCTCCTGTGATCTGCTTGAGGGTCTGGGCGTTGGCAATATGGTCAATATGTGCGTGTGTAATCAAGATCTTTTTGACTGTTAGTTGATGCTTTGCGAGCAAGGCGAGGATGCGCGGAATATCATAACCGGGATCGACCACGATGGCCTCGTGTGAAGCCTCGTCTCCTAGGATGGAGCAGTTGCAACCGAGCAGGCCGACGGGAAAGGTCTCGCGAATCATGAAATTCCTTGCACTGGACAAAATCAGAAGCGCAGGCTGATAGCCTGCGCTTCTGGCATAAAAGGAGACTTGCTCTATTTCTTTGCGGGCGTCGTCTGACTCGGAACGTCGGACAGCACGGAGCCGTTGCTGCTGGTGCGTGACATCACAACCGTGAGGGCGATCGAGGTGATCATGAAGATGATCGCCGACCAGGTGGTGAGGCGAGTCAGGAGATTGGCGGCACCGCGTGGGCCGAAGGCGGTCTGTGATCCCTGCCCGCCGAACGCGCCAGCGAGGTCAGCGGACTTGCCCTGCTGGATCAAAACGACTCCTATTAGGAAGAGACAGACGATGACATGCAGGATAACGAGCAGAATGAACATGGTGGGAACATTGCCTTCAATGCCGCAAGAGCGGTGAAATAGTTGGACTGGCGCGGAGCAAGGGATTTACCCCTTTGCGTCACAAAATCAGCACCTTAATCCACTTCTGAGTGTACCAGTTCCGTAAACACTTTGGCGATACTCAGTCGAATCTATCCATGACGTAGCTGCGGCGATTCCTCTTACAGACCCGGTGAGCACAGATCTTCATACGAAGCGTATGCGATTTACCCGCGTCCCGTCTGTTGCGTAAAAGAATGCGACAAAGCTTTTTGTTATCGGTATCATGGACTCGCTCCGCCAAGGCCTTATTTGGATGAACGACGCTAAATGTGGCAAATTTTTCAATTTTCGCGAGGACATTTCATTGAGAAAACTCTTACTGCCGATCTTACTTCTGCTGCTTAGTGCTCCTGTAGTCGCTCAGTCTTTCCCGGTGTGTAACGTTCGTACCTTTGGAGCAACGGGAGATGGTGCAACGCTTGATACAAAAGCGGTTTCTGCTGCGATCGCCGCGTGCGTACGGCAGGGCGGCGGAACGGTGTACTTCGGCCCAGGACATTACGTGATCGGAACGGTGCAACTCTACAGCCACATCCATTTGTTCCTCGATAGTGGCGCTGCGCTTGTCGGTAGCCATGATATTCATCAGTATCTTGCCAGCCCTCCATTCGGATTTGCTCGGCATTACGGCGTCGATATCACCGGTGAGGGAACGGTGCTAGGTATGCTGATTGCCAAGAACGCAGAAGATATTTCGATCGAAGGCCAAGGCGAGATCGATGGAGAGGGCGATGCCTTTATGGGCATGCAGACTTCCCACGGAGGCAATGATTATGAAGCCCAGTATGTCCGCAATCCGGTAGCCTACCAGGCTGCCATGACTACCCTCGAGTACGGTCCAGTTGAGCCCGTGAACCGCCCCGGAACCATGATCGTCTTCTTCCATTGCAAGAATGTGAGACTGCATGGCATTACGCTTAGGCAATCTCCCAACTGGACTTTGCACCTACAGGATGTGGAAGGCGCGAAGATCTCTGACATACAGATCCTCAATGATCCCAAGGTTCCGAACAACGACGGCATCGACTGCATGAAGTGCCGGAATGTGGAGATTTCAAACTGCAATATCGATACGGGAGATGACGGCTTCGCGATTGTTGGCAGCGAGCATGTGAATGTAAGCAACTGTTCCATCGCGTCACGGTCTGCAGCAATTCGCCTCGAAAGCACGAACCTTAGTACGTTTACAGGCCTGACGATGGACACAAACCGCGGTATAGCGATCTTCGCCAACGGCTATGTGGGGCAGGAAAATCGACCGACTGAGGATGTCATGTTCTCGGACATCGTCATCCGTACGCACCTGATTCCTGGTGGCTGGTGGGGCAAGGCAGAGCCGATTTATATTGCGGTTCAGCCTTGCATCAAGACTGTTCCATGCGGCGTGAGAGTGCGCAATGTGGTCTTCAATGACATTACTGCCGAGGCCGAGAGTGGCATACTGCTGTGGGGTGGCGAAGGAACGCCGGTTACCGGGATCGAATTCAACGGCATTCATTTGCATATGATTCCTCCCACCCCATCTCTGAGTGAGAGCGTTGGCGGCAATCTGGATCTACGATGGACCGCCACAAGTCCACGCTTTGGCATGATCAAGAGTGATATTCCGGCCTTCTATGCGAAGCATGTGGCTGGTTTACGCATGCGGGATGTTCAGGTCGACTGGGCGAAATCCATGCCCAAGTACTTCTCCGATGGAGTGCGCGTCGAAGACTTCAGCGATCTCACCATCGATGACTTTACGGGACGACAGGCGCAGGATACGACCGGTGCAGCAATATCTTTGCAGAACGGTTCCGGAGTTGCTATCACCGACTCCCGCGCTTCTACCGGGACGCAGACCTTTCTCCAACTGGACAAGGTAACCGGGCGCCGTGTGTTTGTGAACTACGACCTAAGTGGTGCTAAGAAGATTGTTGCGCCCCCTGATCAGCATTTCGACACTCAGATCAGTCTGCCAGGAACCACACTTAAGCCGGGTGGCTTTTAGGGGTTCTCCATAACTTGGCCAAAGTGGCGAACAGGGTTCGACTGGAGATTTTCAACTTACAGATAATAAACTGTTTACGCGCTGAAAGCCTACTTCTCGCGACCTGTCCCATCCCCAATAACAGATCCCATTTCTGTGGCATCGAGGCCTAATTACCGCAATTCGCCGGTCGTTGCTAGGGAGCTGTCGACCTAGCAGTGCTTAGTTAAGAGGTTACGTGTGCTCAATCACAAAAAAACTTTCCATTTGGTGTAACGATTTCAATGTCGAATGTATTTATTGAGATGTACAAACAGTGGGAAGAGGGTTCAGGCTATGCGGAGAGGGAGTCGGGCGGGCAAATGGATGCTGGTGCTGCTGGGCATGACGTGGCTCACAGCAGGCGCGCAGGAGCCATCGCTAACATTGCGGCAGGCAATTGATCAGGCGCTGGGGAAGAATCCTGATGCAGCGGTGGCGCAGGCCGATGTAAATGCAGCCAGGGCCGGAGTTGGTCTGGCGCGCACAGGATTATGGCCTCGCTTCAATTTTACAGAGGACATCTCACGCGGCAACGATCCGGTGTATGTGTTCGGAACGCGGTTGCGCCAGCAGCGGTTTGCGCAAAGCGACTTTGCGCTGAACTCACTGAACCGTCCCTCGCCGATTGGCAACTTTGCGACACGTTTTGACGGTTCGTGGATGATCTTCAACTGGTTCGGCACGCAGCAGCAGATCAAGGGTGCACGATTGGGAGCAGCAAGCGCCTCCTCCATGAGTGAACAGGTGAAGCAGGGAATTGTGATGCGCGTTGTAGAAGCCTACCAGTCGGTCCTGTTTGCAGAGCGGAGGGTCGCTGTGGCTCAGCATGAAGAAACGACGGCCGAGATGTTGTCGTCAGACTCGAAGACCAAAGTAGCAGCAGGCCTGGCGGTGGACTCGGACATGTTGGCAGCACAGGTGAATCTTTCGGAACGGCAACAGGAACTAATCCCGGCCCAGGGTGATCTGGATCTAGCCTGGGCCCAGTTGGAGGCGGCAATGGGAACGGATATGAATCCCAAGGCAACGCTGAAGCCGATGGAAGCGCGAAGCTTCCCAGATGGAGTTCTGGCAGACGAGATAGCCAGCGCCCTGAAGACCAGACCTGATCTGCAGGCACTGCAGCAGATGAAATCCGCGCAGATAGCCGGGGTTAAGGCTGCAAAATCAGCCTTTGGTCCACAAGTAAGTGCGTACGGCAACTGGGAGATGGATCGTGATTCTTTCGCTGGCAACGGAGGAAATAATTGGGTGGCTGGCGTGCAGCTTCGTTTAGACATCCTCCCTCTCGCAAAACGTCAGCAACTGGCACAGGGGGAAGCTGCCCGGCAGAAAGCTGTAGCTCAGGAACAGTCCGCAGAACAGCAGATTCGCCTAGCGGTTCGGAGCGCTTATAGCCAGCACCAGACTGCTGAACATATTGTAAAAACGGCCGAGGCATCCACGGAGCAGGCCGCAGAGAGTCTACGGATTGTGCAAAACCGCTACAAGGCGGGGTTGTCGACCATGACCGAGCTGCTGCGTGCAGAAGATGCACAGCGCCTTAGCCAAAATGACTACTGGCGCGCCGTGTATGGAAATACAGTTGCGTACGCCAACCTGTTGTATGCCACTGGAACACTTACCCCCGATTCAGCGGAGAACCTGCAATGAAGCTCATCTTTTCCTCGTTCTTACTCATCACTCCTGTCTTCCTTGTCTTGGGTTGTACCAATGAAAACAAACCAGCTCCGCAAGCTCCTGCTACTGCGCAGGCGCAGCTTGTCAAAAGCGTGGACCAGCAGGGGCAGCAGTCAATCTGGATGACGGGCACCGTCCACGCGAAGGAATCCGCAGTGATTTCAGCGCAAGTTCCAGAGCCTATTCGCCAGGTGCTCGTGCAGGCTGGCGATCGCGTGCATGCGGGGCAGTTGTTGGTGGTTCTGGATGATGCTGCCATGCGCTCGGCTTTGAATCGGGCCAGCGCGGCTGGAGAGGCAGTCGATAAGCAACAGATGGCTGGGCGCACGGATGCTTCGTTGGCTGCCAGCACCTTGGCGCGCTACCAGATGCTGAAGGATCAGAAGAGCGTAAGCCCGCAGGAATTTGACGAAGTGCAGAAAAGATCGGAGGCTGCACAGCTAAGGCTGCAGGCGCTCGCGGCACAGAGCGACGCGGCAAAGGCAGAGGTAGCAAGTACGCGCACGCAGCTGTCGTATACGCAATTACGCTCACCGTTCAATGGGATTGTGACGGCTCGCTTAGCCGATCCTGGAACGCTTGCGACACCGGGAGTTCCACTGCTCCAAGTTGATCGTGACGGGCCACTTCAGCTCTACACGATGGTCGACGAATCCCTGATTGGCACGGTGAAGCCAGGGATGAAGATTCCAGTGAAAATCGATGGGATGGTGCCGGCCGAGCTGACGGGAACCGTAGCGCAGATTGTTCCTGAGGCTGATCCGGCGAGCCGCAGCTTTCAGGTGAAGCTCGATCTGCCTGCGCTCAAAGGGCTACGCGCTGGGATGTATGCGACGGCTGCCTTTCAGGGGGGAACGCGTGCAATGATTACTGCGCCGCAGTCGGCGGTGGTGATGCGCGGCTCGCTAGCCTGCGTGTACGCTCTCGATCAGGCAGGCCTCGCTCAATTGCGCTATGTGACGCTGGGCAACCATCATGGCGACCAGGTAGAGGTTCTCTCCGGGCTTACCGGGGGCGAGACTCTGGTCAACAATCCGAGCGACCGGGATCTGGCAGGAAAGAGGATCGAGGCCCAACCATGAAACACCCTCTCGGCATAGCGGGCCAGCTGGCGCGTGCATTCCTGAACTCGAAACTGACGCCGCTCATCGTGGGTGGGTCTCTTGCTCTCGGTATCTTTGCGGTGATGGCCATTCCTCGCGAGGAGGACCCGCAGATCCAGGTGCCAATGCTCGATGTGATGACGGCGATGCCGGGCGCATCGCCTGCAGAGGTGGAGCAGCGCGTCACCAATCCGGTCGAGACCCTGATGCATGAGATTCCGGGCGTACAGTATGTGTACTCGATCTCCAGTCCGGGACAGAGCCTGGTCATCGTGCGGTTTCTCGTTGGGACATCAGAAGAGGATGCGCTGGTCAAGGCGTACAGCAAGCTCTACTCAAATGCCGACAGGATGCCTGTAGGCATATCGCAACCTCTCGTAAAGGTGCACTCCATCGACGATGTCCCCATTCTGGCCGTAACGCTATGGGGCGAACATTACGACGGGTATCAACTACGGCAGATGGCGGATGAGGTGCAACATACCATCCGCCAGATTCCCGATGTTTCAGAGACAACAGTCATCGGTGGTCAGCCACGCGCAATGCGAGTGGTATTGAGTAGTGCGAAACTGGCGGCATTCGCCATCTCGCCAGAGACAGTTGTCCAGCGGCTGCAATCGGCAAACGCGCGGACGCAAGCGGGTGAGTTCGCCGAGGGCAACGAGGAGATAAAGGTAGACGCGGGCAATTTGTTTCGCGACACGTCCGACCTAGGAGGGGTTGTTCTTGGCGTGGCCAATGGAAGACCGTTGTACTTGCGAGATGTTGCTGACAAGATTGTGGACGGGCCAGCAGAAGCGACGGACTATGTTCTCTTCGGCACCACGCAAGTGGGTGCCAAGGGTGCGACTCCGAAGGACTATCCGGCAGTCACCATCACCATCGCGAAGCGCAAGGGGACCAATGCCACAGACATCGCAAACGCGGTGCTAAAACGCGTTGGGGATATGCGTGGCGTGACATTGCCGGCTGACCTCAACATCACATCCACGCGGAATTACGGTGTTACCGCAAAGGATAAATCCGACGCTTTGTTGGAGCACTTGCTGCTAGCGACGCTCTCGGTAACGGTTCTCGTAGCCTTGTTTCTTGGGTGGAGGGAATCGGGCGTAGTATTGCTGGCGATTCCAGTCACGCTGGCTCTCACCTTGGTGATCTTCTATCTGCTGGGCTACACGCTGAATCGGGTGACGCTCTTCGCACTCATCTTTAGTATCGGAATACTTGTTGACGATGCAATCGTTGTAGTGGAAAACATGGTCCGGCATTTCCGACTGCCGGAAAGCCGGGGCCGTCCGCTCGGTGACGTAGCCGTTGAGGCGGTTGCGGAGGTGGGAAATCCCACGATCCTCGCTACCTTCACGGTCATTGCGGCGATTCTGCCGATGGCACTTGTGCGTGGACTCATGGGTCCCTACATGCGACCGATTCCGGTGGGAGCGTCTGTGGCGATGATGTTCTCCCTTATCGTTGCGTTTGTGGTGTCGCCATGGGCTGCTCTGCGGTTGCTCAGTGGGCATCTGAGCGGGGCGCATACGTTGACGCCGGAGAAGGAAGGCTGGCTTACCAGGTTCTACCGGCGACTGATGTGGCCGCTGCTGAACCGTGCGCGAAATCGCTGGATATTTCTGGGGACAGTCGTGGTGCTGCTGGTGTTATCCGCAGCGCTGGTGCCACTGGGCATGGTCCTGGTGAAGATGCTGCCCTTCGATAATAAGAGCGAATTTCAAGTTATCCTCAACATGCCGGACGGTACCCCTTTAGAGCAGACAACTCGTGTCGCGCAGGCGATGGGTGGATATCTGAGTCAGCAGAGTGAGGTGCAGAACTACCAAATCTACTCCGGCACCTCCGGACCCTACAACTTCAATGGCTTGGTGCGCCACTACTATCTGCGCCATCAGCCAAACCAGGCAGACATTCAGGTAAACCTGCTGCCCTCGAACGAGCGCAGTGTGCAGAGCCATGAGATCGCAAAACGGTTGCGACCGGAGTTGGTGCGCATAGCAACTCAGTATGGCGCACGCATTCAAGTTTCCGAGGTGCCGCCTGGCCCACCCGTACTACAGACCTTGGTAGCTGAGGTCTACGGTCCGAATCTCGACGGGCAAATCAGCGTGGCGCGCCAGATCAAGCAGATCTTCCAGCAGACCACGGGCGTGGTCGACACGGATTGGTATATGGAAGATCCGCAGAAGCAGCTTGAGATCCATGTGGATGAATCGAAGGCAGCGCTGCATGGCATTGCTGTGGCAGAGGTGGCGCAAACTCTGCAATTGGCGACTTCCGGCATGCAGGCCGGCTTGCTGCACTCTCAGCAGTCGCGGGAGGTAGTCCCGACGATCGTTGAACTGGAGCGGTCGGAGCGTTCATCCGAACAGGCGCTCGAGAACATCAAGCTACGGGGAGCGGACGGTAGTATGGTTTCGCTTCGTGAGTTGGTGGATGTGGAGCACACGACCTTGCAGCCGAACATCTATCACAAGAACCTGATGCGCGTGGTCTACGTAACAGGTGATTTGGCGGGTGCAGAAGAGAGTCCAGTCTATGCAATTTTGAAGATGAACAAGGCTCTGGACAAGCTGACATTGCCGGATGGAGACCATCTGGCGCGTTACAACTCGGTGCAGCCGGACTCGACCGACCACTACTCGATGAAGTGGGATGGTGAATGGCAGATCACGATCGAGGTCTTCCGCGATCTTGGACTGGCGTTCGCAGCTGTCCTGATCCTTATTTATGTGCTGGTGGTCGGATGGTTCAAGTCTTTCACCATCCCTCTCGCGATCATGGCGCCGATTCCACTCACCCTGATAGGTATTCTTCCCGCTCATGCAATGCTCGGAGCATTTTTTACCGCGACGTCGATGATTGGGTTTATTGCAGGCGCTGGGATTATTGTTCGCAACTCGATCATCGTGGTGGATTTCATTGAACTTCGGCGACGCGAAGGCATGCCCTTGGCTGAGGCGGTGATCGATGCCGGAGCTGTAAGGCTGCGCCCCGTACTACTAACAGCTGCGGGGGTCGTTGTGGGCGCCAGTGTTATCCTGAGCGATCCCATCTTTCAAGGGCTTGGCCTGTCTCTGATTGCTGGTGGAGTGGCCTCTACTTTCTTGTCGTGGCCCGCCGTGCCGGTGCTCTACTACATGATGAATAATCATAAGGCAAAGGCCGAGCCTCAAACCCTAACCCCTGAAACAGAAGGAGACTTATCATGACAGTTGACCGTGCTGTTCGCCTGCTTGCTGGAGCGGTTGTACTCATTTCACTGGCCCTTGCACACTGGGTTTCACCCAACTGGCTATGGCTTACAGCATTTGTTGCTCTGAATCTAATTCAGTCTGCCTTCACAAACTGGTGCCCAGCCATGGCAATTTTTCGGATGATGAAATTACCTGACCCCAGTATGGTGAAGCGGGCATGAATGACAGACGATTTCCTGCATCGCAGGCACAACGATTGGAAGATCCTGCGCGACTCGTTTGGCTTCCACCCGCAGACGTATTGGGTGCTCTCGCCGTGCACGCAGGAGAGACGGTCGTGGATGTTGGCGCTGGAACTGGATTTTTGACTGTTCCGCTTGCCCATACCGTCGGTCCGAATGGAATAGTCTATGCCCTTGACGCACAGGATCAGATGCTGCAGTGGATTGCCGCAAAGATCGACAAGGCTGGACTAACGAATATTGTTCTTGTACATGCTGATGCCACTACCACCACGCTACCGCAGTCGAGTTGTGATCTATACCTGACGGCTAATGTTTGGCATGAACTGGAAGATCGCGAAGCTGTCCTTGCAGAAGCAAGACGTGTGCTGAAGCCAGCGGGGAGGATTGCCATACTCGACTGGAGACCGGATGTAGAGCGCGTAGCCGGCCCTCCACTTGAGCACAGGATCGACTCAGATGATGTGCAAGAAGAACTGCGCAAATCAGGCTTTAGCAAGACGGCATCAACTCATGTGGGCCTATATTCATGGCTGGTGCAGGCGGATCGGTGAGGGAAGAGAACCCCGCACGGTGCTCCTTGCCCCGATAACCATTCTTCTCTTCCAGTCAATTGCGGTGAAATCGTTCAACTTGACGAATGAACACGAAGCAGTAGCCCCCTTAATCATCCACGCGAAACGCAATAACCCTTTCTGAGATGTGACGTTCTGAATCTACCTTCACTGAGCCTATCCGTGAAGGCGATTTTCTGTTCTTATGGTAATTAGCCATGTTGTCCATCCCCTCGTGATTGGACCAGCATGGTATTACGTTCCGATGAGACTGAACATTGGGCTGGAGTTGCAGAAATGCGGTCTGATGTTGAACAAGCGGTTCATCTCCTGAAGCGTGGCGATGTAGATGCGCTGGAAAAAGCACTGGAACTCCTACAAACGTCGGTCTTTTCCTTTAGCATGCGCGTATGCGGGCAACAAGAGGATGCAGAAGACACGATGCAGGAGGTTCTTATCAAGTCGCTTCCGTATCTACCTAAGTTCACAAACTCTAAAGCTTTGGCCGTGTGGCTTTACAAGGTGGCGAGGAATAGTTGTCTGCTGAGCCGGCGAAAGAGCAAGTTCGCGCCCAAAGTAGAGATGTCCCTCGAAGAATTGATGCCCAAGGGTGAAGAGTTGGAGGCTTTCGACCTGAGCCCCAATGATAGTCCAGAGTGGGCAGCCATTCGTGGTCAGCAGGATCAGCGCGTTCGTGAGGCGATTAGAAGTCTGCCGCCACACTATCGGATTGTGATTGTACTCCGCGACATGGAAGGCCTCACCGATGACGAGGTTGCAGAAATCACAGGTCTGCGCCCAGGAACAGTCCATGTGCGACTGCACAGAGCGCGTCTATTCGTACGCAAAGAGTTGGCTAAACTGAATAGCCCTATAAAGAGCAGCGTCAAGCATAGAAAGGCGAAGTCGCTATCTAGTGCGGGACATTGCAAGAAGATGTTTTCTGGGCTTCTAGACTATCTTGACGGCCAGTTGGATGATTTCTCGTGTCTGGAAATGGAGACTCACTTGAACGCTTGTGAACCGTGCAAAGAGTTCCTGCGAAGTTTTGAGACGACGATTTCGAGCTGTAGGAACGCCTCAGCGGAATATCCAGATCCAATCAAAGCAGCAACGCTTCGAAGGCAACTGCTGGCAGCCTATAGCCGTGCTCTCGCGAGCGCAGAGGTTTAGGGACGTCATCCGAAATAATTGTGGAACGAAAATGCGCACAGCGCTTATTGTCTAGGCAAGAGCGATTTTATCTGCGTCTCAAGCTTTTTCAGGTCTGTCTCGCCCCGGTACTGTGCCCTAACTTCTCCGTGACTATCAATCAGGAATGTCACAGGTAGCCCGAGAACGCCTCCATAGAGTTCTCCCAGCGATTCATCGCCCATCGCTACGGGATAATTCAACTTCAGCTTTCCATATAGGCTACGTACGAGCGACGGATCATCATCCATAGAGATGCCGATGATTTGCAGGCCGCGCGGTCCATATGCTGTTTGCCAGTCGATAAATCTTGGCATTTCCACCCGGCAGGGACCGCACCAAGTGGCCCAGAAATTAAGCAGAACTACTTTGCCGCGGTACGCTTGGAGGTCCAATTTATTGTGGCTAATATCTGTGAGGACAAACTCAGGGGCTCTCTTGTGCACGAGTCCATCCGCTGCTAAAGCGGGGTGGATGCAAATTGCTATAAGGCATAAGGCCGGGAGCCAGGCCGTCAGTACGCGCCGGCGAAGCGCAAACTGTAATCTACCCCAGACCAGCGGGCCAGATGCAACCTCAACTGACCTGCATTGCTCAGCGACCGTGTTCAACCGGATAACCTCTGTCAACCCAGTCTGCGCCGAAATTATCAGCAAGATAAAGGACTTTGACGTTGGTGTAGCCCAATTGGTGCAGTTGTTGGAATGCAGGTCCTATGTTGGGACAATGGTTCCATGGGCAACAACCGCAATAGAGCACGATGAATTGTTTGTGAGATAGCGACGCAACCTTGTTGCGCAACGTTTGGAGGCCGGTGGCCTCCGCCCCTGGACCTGCATATGCTGAGCCGGGTATATGCGCCTCTGCGTAGAGAACATGCGAACCAACCTGTAGCACCAACGGCTGCTCAACGCCTCTAGCTTGTAGCAAATGGTGCAGGGCTTCAGGCTGAATTAACTGTGCCTGAGGAATTGAGTAGGCGCTTCCAGATCCCGATGTAGGTGCGGGTCCCTGTGCTGGGCATGACGAGAATCCAAAGAGGAGCGCGAGCGATGCAACGATCACTGTCAGGCCTCTTCGCGGAATGAAGTTGCGGTTCATTAATCATCTCCTGATATCAGTCTAAACCCGGAATCGAGCACATGAATCAAGTCGACTATATACGACGGCTTCTCCAATATTCAGCGTATTGAGGCTGCTGTTTGGAGTGAACCGCGACGAAGTTCGGCAGCGAAATTGTCCGATGGTCTGAGATGCACTCAGCGTCAGGAGTCCAGCAAGATTACCTTGCGTATTTGTGACAAGTTTGACCTGCCCTTCATGGATGATCGTCGCGTGCACATCGTGCCCGTTGCGATGCGGATAATCAGGCTGTGGCTGCAGAACTTGTGCAGAGTCGCCTTAGCTGTTCCGCAAGGCGAAGAGGTGTTGTTCGCGCCGCCGTGCCTCGGCGCATCTTCATGTGATCCATTGACACAAATGTATGGGGGCGTGCTCCACAAATAGCTGTACGTTCGTCATAAGCAAACCTAATCGCTAATAAGAACTTCCGGTTGGACTCTGCTTCGCCGTCAGATGACACTTCAACAAGAGGAAAGCATGAATCTCTTATCGAAACTCAATCCGAAGACCATGTTCTTCATTGCACTAATTCTGACCGCCTCCGGGATGATATCGCCGCCGGTTGCACTTGTTTTTGGAATTGTTTATGGCTTCAGCTTCGCTCATCCCTATCACCTCGAGAGCCGGAACCTGTCTCGTCTACTGTTGCAGTTGGCTGTTGTAGGTCTCGGCTTTGGCATGAACCTACGTCAGGTTGTACATGCAGGCAAAGCCGGTTTTTTGTATACCGCAATAAGCATCTCAGGTGTCATGCTGCTGGGATGGCTTCTCGGACGACTATTCCGTGTGAGCAAGAAGGCCTCTTACCTCATCACCGTGGGAACCGCTATCTGCGGAGGAAGTGCCATTGCTGCCATCGCGCCGATCACGAACCCGAATGAGGAAGAGATGGCCATGTCGCTCGGGACCGTATTCGTCCTGAACTCAGTCGCATTGCTTCTCTTTCCACCAATCGGGCTTGCGCTACACCTGACCCAAACACAATTCGGGCTGTGGGCTGCGCTCGCAATTCATGACACTAGTTCCGTCGTCGGTGCATCAGCAAAATACGGTAGCCAAGCCCTGCAGATAGCCACCACCGTGAAGCTCACCAGAGCTCTCTGGATCGTTCCGCTGGCGATGATCACTGCCTATTTCACCAAGAGCCGCGCGAAGATTAAGTTGCCTTGGTTCATCCTGTTCTTCTGCCTCGCAGCCGTCGCGTATACCTACGTCCCAGCCGGACAAATCCTCTATACGGTGCTTAGCAAGCTCGGCCGCGTCGGACTGACAGTGGTTCTATTCCTGATCGGCACAGGGCTTTCCAAAGAAACGCTCCGGCGTGTGGGAGCTCGTCCATTCCTCCAGGGTATCTCCTTGTGGATTGTCGTTGCCGTCCTCTCGCTCATGGCGATTCGAGCGGGTTGGATCTCGCTGTAGCGAACCTCAATGGGGGATGCGCGGCTACTTAGCTATGAGTAGCTGTGCATCTCTCCAATACCATGTGCGAGGCCCTACCGCATACCTTTGGTGAGGCTATAGAGCAGGATCACCAGAACTACGGAGCTGATCAATACATATAGTCGATCGCGTTGTCGAGCAAACCCAATCACACAGAAAACGACGCGCGCGACAGGTGTCGCGATCAGCAGCAGCAGGCCAAATTGGATGATGCTCTTAGAGTCTAGGTGACTGAGGCCATGAACGATTCCAGTGATTGTTTTGCGCGTCGCTCCACCTGAGTTGAAATGCGAGTAGTCAGGGATTGCTGCCCAGGGATGCCGCAGATACAGCAGTCCTCCTACCAGCACAACGGCCGCAGCTAACGTCACGCCAACGAGGAGCATCCCTGAAACAGCGAGGTCTATATCGTGATCGGTAGGTCTGCTCATCTAGATCCTTCCTGTGATGCCGCTATAAATCATCTCGCAACCGAGCCCCAGGATGACCAAAGCGAAGAAGCTCTTGAGTGTCGTCACACTCGCCTTGACCAGAATCCGTGTGCCGATCAGAGACCCACCAAGGACACCAAGCATCACCGGCATTGCAATGCCGGGATCGATATACCCACGAGCGAAATAGATGCCCGCACTTGCCGCAGCCGTCACTCCGATCATGAAGTTACTGGTTGTCGTCGAGACCTTAAAGGGTAGCTTCATCGCCTGATCCATCGCCAAGACCTTGACCGCACCTGAGCCAATCCCCAGGAGGCCCGAGAGCGTTCCGGCAATGAACATGATTCCAAATCCAAGCGGCACGCGTTGTGCTGTATACGCCTCGTTTCCGTGCAGGCCGGGATATGTTCCCGACAGCTCAAGTCTTTTTGCCAACGGATTCACTAGATCCGTTGAAGCCTGTTCGGATCTCTTATGGTAGGAGGCAAAGGCTGAGTAAAGTAACACGACGCCGAAGATAATTACGATCCAATGGCTGGAGATCTTTACCATAAGGTATGCACCGAGGAGTGCTCCAAGCGTGGTCGCCACCTCCAGAAACATACCAATGCGTATATTCGAAAGTCCTTCACGCACATAAGCAACGGCTGCCCCGGAGGATGTCGCGATCACTGAAACCAGGGAAGCTCCGATAGCGTATCGAATATCAACCTTGAAAAGTAAGGCCAACACCGGAACAATGACCACTCCACCCCCGAGGCCGGTCAATGCGCCAAGGAATCCTGCCGCAACGGATGTGAGGAAGAGTAGGGAACTGAATACAACAATGCTCATCCGTCTTCCTTCGTAGAAGTGGCTTCGGTATAGCGTATAGAAAGTACAGGGCAGGTTGCCTTCGCAAGCAGGTTATATGCGAAGCTGCTATGAAGGCGTCGGCCAAGTTGAGACGCAGTACGAACCCCAAGAATAATCAAGCCGGCGTTCTGCCTTTGGGCTCGCTCGATAATTTGGTCAATCTCCATGCCGTGTTCCAGTTGAAAGGCAGGTACACACCACTCGGAGCTATTTTCACCGAGGACCTGTGCCATGCTCTTGCAGTAAGC
>VFSW01006090.1_pt1 | contig 17765 bp, 14 predicted proteins | sample 5358111 | NCBI WGS metagenome assembly VFSW01 (sample SAMN11554181, study PRJNA540505) | mine drainage metagenome | isolation source: sediment from site ElyBrook_90M | place: USA: Ely Copper Mine, Vershire, VT | collected 2017
CGCATGGCCAGCACCGCGCAGGGCTCAGGCCCCTCGGCCGTCTCCATTGGAACCACCGCGCACCCCGCCACGCCGGCTTGCTGCTCGATCGCCGCCTCCAGGTCCTCCGGGTGCAGGTTCAGCCCCGCCGCCGTCACAATCACCTCGCTCTTGCGCCCCAGGAAGCGCAATTCCCCGGTCGGTTCGCTCCGCGCCAGGTCGCCCGTCGCCAGCCACTCCGTGGTCCGCGGGTGTTGCGCCCCGCCCGACCACGTGGCGTGCGAGATAGCCGCCCCGCGCACCAGAACTTCGCCGTCGGAGCCCAGCTTCACCTCGCGGCCGGGGAGGGGTTTGCCAAGCGTCCCCTCTGCCACGTGGAAGGGATGGTTGAGGGTAATGATGGCCGTGGTTTCCGTCATGCCGTAGCCCTGCACCAGCACCAGGCCAACCGCGTTCCAGAAATTCTCCAGAGGCCCCGGCAGCGCTCCGCCCCCCGAGATCAGCGCCCAGAACTTCATCCCGAAAGCCCGATGCACATCGCGGAACCGCCACCAGCGCCGCACAGCCCCCGTGCCCTTCGCCTTGCCCCAAGGCCCTTCGGCCCGCTTGCTCAGCCCCGGAAGCGTGGAGGCAAGGTACGGCTTTAGCAGAGCATGCACTCGCGGCACCTCGGCCAGCACCGAGATCCGCTCCCGACGTATCGTCGCCACAATCCTCTGCGCCACCAGCCGGTTCTCAAAGTGCAGCTCCGCCCGGTAGATCGGCGGAACCCACAGCCCCATCGTCTGCCCGAAAACATGGCTCAGCGGCAGCGTGTGCAGAATCCGCAGTGGATGAATCAGCCGCTCCCAGCGCAGGTAAGGCTGCGACGCGTCCTCGATGGGGCCCACGCTGGCCAGCACGTTGCCGTGCGTCAGCACAATCCCCTTGGGGTCGCCCGTCGTCCCTGACGTAAACAGAATCTCCAGCGGTGTCTCCGCCGAGAGCCCGGCAATGGCGCCGGCCTCCTCCTGCGGCAGCGCGCCCGGCCACTCCTCGAAGGCCATCCGCGCAATCCCGGCCGGCAACCGGCTCACCAACGCCGCATCCCCCACGGCCAGCAGCGGGTTCACGTCGGCGGCCACGCGCGCGGCAAACTCCGCCGTCCCGTTCGCGTCCAGTGGAACCGCCAGCACCCCGCCCAGCAGACAGCCGTGGAAGGCCGCAATCCACTCCGCGCTGTTTTCCGCCCAGAGCAGAACCCGGTCGCCCGCCCCGATCCCGCGCTTGCCCAGCAGCGCGGCAAACCGCCCCGCCAGTGCCGCAATCTCCCCGTACGTCGTCACCCGCCGCCGGTTGCCCTGGTAGCGCACCACGGCCGTCTCCCGGCCGGAGCGGCGGAACTCGTCAATCAGGGTTCCCAGGTGGTCGCGCATAACGTTCTCGACAGAAACCAGCTTCTTGGATGCCGGTCCGCTGCATTTGTTCCACATAAAAACAGAACCACGCCAGAGATTTAGCCCGATTGTGACACTATTTGGGCTATCACACGCTGGCGCTTTGCAGGAACAGTTCCACTCGGTCCGTAGTCCAGGTCGCGAGACCGGCGCCGAAGAAGTCAGTGTCCTCAGTCCAAATAGGGCAATTCAGCGCCAGGGCTGCGGCCAGCACCGGCCAATCTTCAAGATCGCGTCCGGCAAGACGTTGACGCGCCACCTGCTCAAAAACGTTGTACGTATCCGCGCTGATGGGCTGGACGATCCGACTCAACGAACTCAGGAATTCCAGGCCCTCCGCAGCGGAGACGCCTCGCCTCGCGAGAATTTCAGGCAGGTGCTCGCGCGCCTCTTCGAAAGCTGACTCCGGTGCAAAGAACTGCACCGTCGCTCCGTACCGGAGAAGCAACGATAAGACACGCCTGCCCAGAACGGCGCGGATCAGAATGTTCGCGTCAAGAACCAGCACCTCAGCGTCCAGCGCGGCGATTCTTGCGCAGCGCCTTGAACTCGCTCACGAGTTCTTCCTCTGTCGCGCCGGATGCCGCAAGCAAGGAACTCAACCGCTCCCCGGCCCTGCGGAGCGCCTCCAGGTCCTCTTCGTTGGGTCGCCGCCTGGCAGGCACGTAGAACCCAATCGTCTCGCCGTGCCGCGTGATTGCCACCGGCGTTGGCGACTCCAGATAGCCCGACAGTTTTTCGCGAAACTCCCGAATTCCCACCCTCTCCGTCGCCATCCAAGCCTCCATTGCGTACACAAGGATAACACAAATCCGCAAACTCCTCCCGGGGGGCCGAGCCGAGTAAGTATCCACCGGCAGAGCCGGTGGCTTTACGGTTGCTGGCCCCTCAAAGGGGCCTTTTCGCAACCGTCCGAAGCAAAAGCAAGAACAAAAGCAAAAGCCTCGAACTGCTGTCTTCACTGCCGTAGCACAGGCATTTCGAGAGAAAACATACTCCCGGAATTCTCAAAGTTCTACTGCCACCCCGGCAGAGCCGGGGGAACTCCCGTTGGATTAGAATGGGAATCCGATGAGCGACCCGCCAATCGAGACGACCATGCTCTTTCGGCCCACAGGCGAGAAAGAACTCTCACTGATCCGCGCCAGCGGCTGGCGTGCGTTTCCGCCGCGCTTGCCCGAGCAGCCCATCTTTTATCCGGTTGTGAACGAGGAGTACGCCGTCCAGATTGCCCGCGACTGGAATACCCGCGACGGCGGTGCTGGCTACGTGCTGCGCTTCAAGGTTGAAACCGAATATCTGCGGCAATTTCCCGTGCAAATAGCTGGTGCCCGCGTTCATCAGGAATACTGGATACCTGCCGGGCAACTCGACGAATTCAATCGGCACATCGTTGGCTTGATCGATATCCTCAGTGAATTTCGCGGCCCAAGAACATAGCCTGCCGGGGTTCCGGCCCATCCCCTGTTCCCTGCTCCCTATTCCCTGTTCTTTCGCTTCCTCTTCGCCGCTCCATGCGCTATTCTCAGAGCACCGTGTTCCCCGGTAAACCCAACTCGGAGACCGACCCCTTCGCCTGTTTCCACCCGGTCATAGCCGAGTGGTTCAAGGCAGTCTTCGACGCGCCGACCGCCCCCCAGCGCATGGGCTGGCCGGTCATCGCCCGCGGCGAGAGCGCCCTGATTCTCGCCCCCACCGGCACCGGCAAAACCCTTGCCGCCTTCCTTTGGTGCCTCGACCGCCTCATGCTCCATCCGCAGCCTGCCGGAAAGCGGGAGGGCTGCCGCATCGTCTACGTCTCACCCCTCAAAGCCCTCGCCGTAGACGTCGAGCGCAACCTCCGCTCCCCGCTCGCCGGCATCGCCAACATGGCCCGGCGCCGCGGCGTCGAGTTCCGCGAACCCACCATCAGCGTCCGCACCGGCGACACGCCGCAGCGCGAGCGCGCCCGCTTTGCCCGCCACCCCGCCGACATCCTCATCACCACGCCGGAGTCGCTCTACCTGCTGCTCACCTCGCAGGCTTCTGAGGCCCTGCGCACCGTCGACACCGTCATCGTCGACGAGATCCACGCCCTCGTCCCCACCAAGCGCGGCGCGCATCTCGCGCTCACCCTGGAGCGCCTGGAAGCCCTCACCCGCCGCCGGCTCCAGCGCATCGGCCTCTCCGCCACCCAGCGCCCACTGGAAGAAGTTGCCCGCTTCCTCGGCGGAGTGGAAGAACAGGGAATTGGGAATAGGGAACAGGGAATAGAAGGCAATAGCGAACGGCTCGCGCCGTCAGTGGACGGAAAAAGCCCTCTGGAAGACTGCGCCGCATCTACAGATGCTCCCGATCCGACACTATTCCCTATTCCCTATTCCCTATTCCCTGGCTCGGCGGAAGCCGAGCCCCGCTGCCGCCCCGTCACCATTGTCAACGCCGGAGCACCCAAGGGTCTGAAGCTCCGCATCGAAGTCCCCGTCGAAGACATGGCCCGCCTTGGCGAGCAGGAGTACATCCCCAGCGGCCCCGCCTCGCAGGCCCCCAGGCGCGTCTCCATCTGGAACGCCATCCACCCGCGCCTGCTGGAAATCATCCGCGAGCGCACTTCGACCATCCTCTTCGTCAACAGCCGCCAGGTGGCCGAGCGGCTTGCCGGCGCGCTGAACGAGCTGGCCGGAGAGCCCATCGCCCGCGCCCACCACGGCTCGCTGGCTGCCGCTCAGCGCTCAGTGATCGAGGAGCAGCTCAAAGCCGGCCAGATTCGCGCCCTCTGCGCCACCTCCACCCTCGAGCTCGGCATCGACATGGGCGCCGTCGACCTCGTCATTCAGATTGAAGCCCCGCCCTCGGTCGCCAGCGGCATGCAGCGCATCGGCCGCGCCGGCCACCATGTGGACGCGGTCAGCGAAGGCATCCTCTTTCCCAAGTACCGCGCCGACCTGGTCGCCTGCGCCGCTGTCACCCGCGCCATGCACGAGGGCCACATCGAGTCCACCCGCTTCCCCCGCAATCCCCTCGATGTCCTGGCTCAGCAACTCGTTGCCATCGTCGCCCATCCTCCGCATGCCGCGGCGCCGCCGCGCAAGCCAAAGACGATCAAGGCCGCACGCCGCGCCAAAAACCTAACCGCCGAATTGAAGTTTTCCGAAGGGTCCGTAGAAACGCACCGCGCCCCATCCTTGCGGCGTTTTTCTGCCGCAACGGTGGGAGACCACGACCCCCAATCCTCCTCCACCTTCAACGAGAACCAGTCGGAGTCAGCAAAGCCCGAAGTCAGCGTAGACTTTCTCTTCGCACTCGTCCGTCACGCCGCTCCCTTCGGCGCTCTCAGCCGCGCCGCCTTCGAAGGCGTACTCGATCTGCTCAGCGGCCGCTACCCTTCCGACGAGTTCGCCGAGCTCCGTCCCCGCCTCACCTGGGACCGTGTCCGCAACGTGGTCACCGCCCGCGACGGCGCTGCCCGCCTCGCCATCCTCAACGCCGGCACCATCCCCGACCGCGGACTCTACGGCGTCTTTCTCGCTCACAGCGAAGGCAAAGCCGTCCGCGTCGGCGAGCTCGACGAAGAGATGGTCTTCGAAAGTCATCCCGGCGAGACCTTCATCCTCGGCGCTTCCACCTGGCGCATCGACGAGATCACCCACGACCGCGTGCTCGTCACCCCCGCCCCCGGCGAGCCCGGCAAGATGCCCTTCTGGAAAGGCGACGGGCCGGGAAGGCCGCTCGAGTTCGGCCGCCGCATCGGCGCTCTCGTGCGTGAACTGCGCGCGTTACCGAAAGCCGCCGCGCTCACGCGCCTCGTCGCAGACCACGACCTCGATCCCGGCGCTGCCGAAAACCTGCTCACCTTCCTCTCCGACCAGGCCGACGCCACCGGCTCCGTTCCCGACGACCGCACCGTGGTCATCGAGCGCTGCCGCGACGAGCTCGGCGACTGGCGCGTCTGCGTCCTCACCCCCTTCGGCAGCCGTATCCATATCCCCTGGGCCATGGCCGTCAGCGCCCGCATCCGCGCCGCCGGCGGCCCGGAAGTGGAAACCCTCTGGGGCGACGACGGCTTCGTCCTGCGCTTTCCGGACACCGACGAACCGCCCGATGCCGATTGGCTCCTCGTCGAGTCCGCCGAAGCCATGGGCCTCGTCCTTCGCCAGCTCGGCACCACAGCCCTGTTCGCCGGCCGTTTTCGCGAAGCAGCCGGCCGCGCCCTGCTGCTCCCGCGCCGCCGCGCAGATGCTCGTACGCCGCTGTGGCAGTTGCGCAAACGCTCCTATGATCTGCTCAGTGTGGCTTCGCGCTATCCCAAGTTCCCGCTGCTCCTCGAGGCCTATCGCGAGTGTCTTCGCGATGTCTTCGACATGTCTTCCCTGGTCGAAATTCTCAAGGAAGTGGAGGAGCGGAAGCTCCGCGTGCATGTCGTGGACACGCGCAAGCCATCGCCCTTCGCCGCGTCTCTCTTGTTCAGCTACGTAGCAAACTTTCTCTACGATGGCGACGCGCCCCTTGCCGAGCGCCGCGCCCAGGCACTCACCATCGATCAGGACCAGTTGCGCGAACTCCTCGGCGAAGCCGACCTGCGCGAACTGCTCGATGCCGATGCCATTGCCGAAGTCGAAGAGATTGCCCAGTGCCTCGCCGAGGCCCATCGCGCCCGCTCCGCCGACGGCATCCACGATCTCTGCCTGCGCCTCGGCGATCTGTCGCGCGACGACCTGGCTCGCCGCGTCGTCTCGCAGGATTTGTTGCAGCATGTGGACCGTCTGGTCCGCTCGCGCCGCCTGCTTGAGATCCGGGTTGCCGGCGAGCGCCGCTTGATTGCCGCCGAAGACGCCGCCCGCTATCGCGATGGCCTTGGAATTCCGCTCCCCCCCGGCCTCGCCGCGGCGCTCCTTGAGCCTGTGGCCCATCCCGTTCTTGAGCTAGTTCGCCGATATGCACGCACCCATAGCCCCTTCACCACGCGCCAGGCCGCGGATCGCTTCGCGCTCGATGCAGTGCTCGTGGAAAACACGCTGCGTCAGCTCGTCCACGAAGGCCGTATCCTCGCGGGCGGATTCCTCCCCGGCGGCCTTCATCGCGAGTGGTGCGAGGTGGAGATGCTGCGCCTCATCCGCCGCAAGTCGCTCGCCAAACTGCGCCGCGAAGTGGAGCCGGTCGAGCAGCACACGCTGGCCCGCTTCCTCACCCACTGGCAGGGCCTGCTTGCGCCGCGACGCACCGGCCACAACCTCGATGGTCTGCTTGACGCGATCGAAAGCCTGCAGGGCGCGCCGTTGCCCGCGTCCCTCGTCGAAACCTCCATTCTGCCTGCGCGCATCGCCGAATATGCATCGGCAGGCCTCGACACACTCATCGCCGCGGGCGAAGTCGCATGGGCCGGCGTCGAGCCCATGGGCGAACGCGACGGCCGCATCGCGCTGTTTCTCGCCGACAAGCTGCCCCTGCTCCTGCAACAGCGCCCGCTCCCCAATTCGAATCAGGACCCTCCGACCGAGCGCGAACAGAAACTGCTGGCCGTCCTCGAGTCCACCGGCGCCAGCTTCTTCGATCCAATTCACCAGGCCCTCGGCGGCGGTTATCCCGGTGAAACGATTGAAGCCCTTTGGAGCCTCGTCTGGCGCGGCCTCGTCACCAACGACTCGCTGCATGCCCTGCGCGCTTACACCGCCCGGCCCGACAGCGCCCGCACCCCGCGCCGCCTGCAAACAGGTATAGCCTTCCGCTCGCGCCGAACCACCCCGCCCACCGCGCAGGGCCGCTGGTCGCTGCTGCCCGTTCGCGCGCAAAGGGGAACTGAAGCTGCTCCCACCACCACCGAGGCCAGCCACGCTCTCGCCTTGCAACTGCTCAATCGCTACGGTGTCCTGCTTCGCGAGCACGTCGCGGCGGAAAACATCCCCGGTGGATTTTCAGCGGTCTACGACGTGCTCAAGGCCCTCGAAGAAAGCGGCCGCATCCGCCGCGGCTATTTTGTGGCCGGCCTCGGAGCCACGCAGTTCGCCCTGCCTGCCGCGATCGATCTGCTCCGCCAATTGCGGTCCGCGCCGCCGGATGAGAAGCCTGAATTTGTGCAGTTGGCCGCGACGGATCCCGCCAACCCCTACGGTTCAGGCCTGCGCTGGCCCGACCTGCCGGTTGCCGAAGAAGACGCCGAAACAGCGCCGCGCGTCCTCGCGCGAGCAGCCTATGCCGAAGTAATTCTGCGCAACGGACAACTGGTTGCATGGCTCCGTCGCGGCAATCCAAACATTCTCGTCTTCCTCCCGCCAGAAGAGCCCGAGCGCTCGCAGGCCGCCGCGGGCCTTGCCCACTTTCTTTGCTCCCGCGGCCAGGAGCGCATGCGTCTCAGCAGCCACCAGGGCGTGCTCATCACCACCATCAACGGCCAACCCGTTGCCGTGCATCCCATGGGCCGCTTCCTCATGGATGCAGGCTTCCACCCCGGCCCGCTCGGCATGCACCTCCGCCGCATCCCCATGGCCCTGACCGAACGCGGCCACATCCAGCGCGAGGTGCAGTAGCCGATGCCCGAGGGCGACACAATCTTTCGCACCGCGCGGTCTCTTGGCCGCGCGCTCGTCGGCAAGCCGGTAACGGCCTTCCGCTCCACCTACCCCTTGCTTACGCGCTTCAACGACGACACGCCCATCGCCGGGCAGCAAGTCGAGGAAGTGGAACCCCGCGGCAAATGGCTGCTGATTCATTTCTCCGGCGGCGGCACGCTCGCCACCCACATGCTCATGAACGGCAGTTGGCACATCTATCGCCACGGCGAGCGCTGGCAACAGCCGCGCGCCAACATGCGCATCGTCCTTGAAAATAGCGACTACATCGCGGTCGGCTTTCGCGTGCCGGTGGCGAAGATGATCAGGTCAAAGGACGTGGAGCGCGCGCTGCACATCCCTTCGCCAGCAATCGACGTGCTGTGCGCAGAGTTCGACCCCACTGAAGTCGCGCGGCGCATCGTGGCGCATGGAGCCGAAGAGATCGGCGATGTCCTGCTTCACCAGGAAGTGATCGCCGGCGTGGGCAATGTCTTCAAGTCGGAGATCTGCTTCGTCACCGCGACCAACCCCTTTTGCAAAGTCGCGGCATTGGATGCGGAGAAGGTCGCCGCTTTGATCTCCGCCTCGCATAGGCTGGTGAAGGCCAACGTGCTCGAAGATTCAAGCGATGCGATCGTAACCTATGGCGGCCGCAAACGCCGCACCACTCACGAGTCCGACCCCGGCGCCAGCCTGTGGGTCTATGGCCGGCGCGGAGAGCCCTGCAGAAAATGCGGTCAGCGCATACGACGCCGCATGCAGGGCCCAGACGCGCGCGTCACCTTCTGGTGCCAGCAGTGCCAGCCCATGCCCGATGGCTCCGATATCGACGGCTAGCCGCCGCACTCAGTTCCCCGGTTTGCCCAGCCCAAAGATCTTTTGCAGAAAGTTCCTGTGGTCCGGCGGATGGTCGCACGTGTCGGCAGGCGCCGTGCCGTCCAGAAACGCCATCTCCACGCCGTCCGGGCAGGCCATGTCGCTCAGCAAACTTGAGGTCTTGTCGATATCGACCATGTCGACGCCCTCGGGCACTGAGAATTGGTGCGTGTCCGAGTATTGCGGCAGTTGCACCGCCTTCTTCATGAACTCGGCCCAGATGGGCGCCGCGGCGTGCGCGCCCTCGATCTTGATATCGGTGTAGTCGTCGTTGCCCACCCACACCACGCACAGCAGGTTGGTGGTGAACCCCGCGAACCAGGCGTCGTGGCTGGTCCCCGTCTTGCCCGCGGCCGGAGCCGTAAACCCGCGGGACCGCGTGGCCGCGCCCGTTCCGTGGTTGATCACATTCTCCAGCATGTCGGTCGTCAGGTAGGCGACCCGCGGATCCAGTATCTGTTTCGAGGTGGGCGTATAGTCGGTGACGATGTCGCCCGTGCTGGTGCGCACGCTGGCCAGCATCCATGGGTCCAGGTGCAGGCCGTTGTTGGCGAAGATGGTGTAAGCCCCGGCCATGTCCAGCGGCGCCGCGTCGTATGAGCCGATGGCCACCGACGGCGTGCCGCGCGCATTCTTCACGCCCGCCTCGCGTGCCAGTTCGGCCACCCGATCGAATCCCACCAGGGCCGCTAATCCGATGGTGGCGTTGTTCAGCGACTGCTGCAGAGCATAGCGTGCCGTCACCTGCTCGTGATACTCGCCCTCGTAGTTGCGCGGCGTGTACTCCTGTCCGCCCACGTCGTAGGTGGTCTGCTCGTCGCTCAGCATGGTCAACTGCGTAAACGGCTTGGTCTGCCCGGACAGTATCGTGCCTTCCAGCGAGGTGGCAAACGCCGTGGCGTACACAAAAGGCTTGAAGATTGATCCGGTGGGCCGCTTGGAGACCGCGTGGTTCAACTGCGAGGTTCCGTAGCTGCGCCCGCCCACCAGCGCCAGCACCTGTCCCGTGTGCGGATTCAGCGCCACCAGCGCCACCTGCGGATAAGTCCACGTCTCGCCCGGCTTGTGCTTTCTGTGCAGCCGGTCCACCTGCTCATCCACCACGTGGATGGTTGATTCGACGGCCGTGGTGGCCTCGCGCTGCAAGTCCGGATCGAGCGATGTATAGATGCGCAGGCCTTCGCGATTGAAGTCGCGCTCGCCCAGCTTCTGCACAAGCTGCTCGTGCACCAGGTCCACAAAGTAGGGCGCTTCGCTCGCGTCCACGCTGCCCGGCGTTAGATGCAGCGGCTCAGCCTTGGCGCGCTCCGCCTGCTCCTTGGTGATTGCGCCCGTCTCCACCATCGAATCCAGAACAAGGTTGCGCCGCTCGATGGTGCGGTCAGCGTGGCGGAAGGGATTGAAGTAGTTGGGCCGCTGAATCATCCCCGCCAGCATGGCGGCTTCCGACAGGTCGAGCTGATGCACGTCCTTGCCGAAGTAGGCCTCCGAAGCCTCGCCGAATCCGTCGATGGAAAAACTCCCGCGCTGGCCCAGGTTGATCTCGTTGGCATAGAGCTCGAAGATCTTCTGCTTGTTGAAGCGGTGCTCCAGTTGGAAGGTGATGACGATCTCGATGAACTTGCGCTTGATCCGCTTCTCCGGGGTCAGGAAGAACCCGCGCGCCAGTTGCATCGTCAGCGTCGAGCCCCCCTGCTGCTTCTGCCCGGTCGTTACATCGCGAAACACCGCTTCCATCAGCCGCCAGTAGTTCACGCCGCTGTGCTCGAAGAAGCGCCGGTCCTCAATCGCCAGCACCGCCTGCACCAGGTTAGGCGGAATCTCGTCGTAAGTAATCAGCCGGCGCTTGGTGCGGTTCGCGTCGTCGCTTAGTCCGGTGATCAGCAGCGGCTCCAGTTCGTAGCTCGACAGCGGCTGCCCATGATCGTCGCCGATAGTGTCGACCACGCCGGCATTGACGTGAATGGTGGCGCCGTCCTGCGCATGATAGGACTCCGGCCCGGGATGCACGGTGATGCTCTGCGCGGCTTCGGAGTAAGTCCCAAGCTGCGACACCTGCGCCGCGCCGTCCACGGTGTAGCCGGCATTTTCCAGCTCATTGGCAATCAGGCGCACCGTCAGCTTCTGTCCGGGGCGCACCTCGCGCGGAGCCGCGTAGATCTTCGCGGTCGTCGCAAACATCGGCTGCTTGAGCCGTTCGTCCACGATGCCTTGATACTTGAAGTAGTAGAAGCCGAAGATCAGAAAGCCTGCTATCACCGCAACGCCGAACGCCACCACCGCAACGCGGAAAAGCAGGGCTGCCCAGGGATGTCGCCCCTTGGGTCTTGCGATCCGGATTCTCAACGCCATCGCGGCTCCTTGCAACAGGGCTCAGTTTTCAGTGGTCGGTTCTCAGTCACCGGCTATAGACTGCCTTCGGCTGTCAGCAGCAGCGCATCTTCCTGCACGCGCTCTTTTAGCAATGCCACCACTTCGCTCAACGCTGCGTCCACGCTCGTGCTCGTCGCGCGCGTCACCAGTTCCACAATGCCGCCGGCAGCTTTCTTGCCCACGTTGATGCGGTAAGGAATGCCCACCAGATCTGCGTCCTTGAATTTGACTCCGGCGCGCTCGTCACGGTCATCCAGCAGTACGTCGAGTCCGGCGGCCTCGAGCTCCGCGGCCAGTGCCGCCGCCGGTTCGGCAACGGCCGGGTCCGATGAGTTGGTCACCGTCACCACCACCGTGAAGGGCGCAATGGATGCCGGCAGCCAGAAGCCGTTCTTGTCGTTCGATTGCTCAATGGCGGCGGTGAGAATGCGCTCGATACCGATGCCGTAGCTGCCCATGATCGGCGTCACTTCCTTGCCGTTCACATCCAGCACGCGCGCGCCCATCGACTCGGAGTACTTGTAGCCCAGCTTGAAGATGTGCCCCACTTCCACGGCCTTGCCGACAACCAGCTTGCCGGAACAGGGGACGGCGGACGACGTGATCTGCGGGCAGTCCTCGCCTTCGTTGACGCTGCGAATGTCGGCGGCGACGGTCCAGGTAAAGTCACGGCCGGGCACCACATTGCGCAGGTGATAGTCCAGCTTGTTCGCGCCCGCCACAAGGTTCTTGCGGCCTTCCAGCGATTTGTCGACGACGACAGTAAGCCCGTCTTCCAGCGCCGTTGCATGATGCGTCGGTCCCACGGGTCCAAGGAAGCCCGCCGGCCCGTTGAAAAACTGCGTCAGCTCCTCGGCCTGCATGGTGCGCAGGTCTGCAGCGCCCACTGCGCCCATCAGCTTTGTCTCGTTCACCTGGTGGTCGCCGCGCAAAAACGCCGCCACGCCGTGCCAAGTGTCCGGCTTCCCCGCCGCGCCGCGCTTCAGTGCCATATACGCCACGCACTTGATGTCCGACGCCGGAGAAATCTTGAAGAACTCGGCCACATCGGAGATGGCCGCGCAGCCCGGCGTAAACACCAGCTCCGGCGTGCCGTCTCCCGTCGCTTCCACTTCTGTCACCGCATCCAGCCGCGAAGTTGCCTTTTCCAGATTGGCCGCGTAGCCGCAAACAGGACAGCTTGCGATCAGGTCTTCGCCCGCCTCCGTGTACACCATGAACTCCTGCGACTGCGAGCCGCCCATCGAGCCCGAGTCCGCCTCGACAGCAACAAACTTCAACCCGCAGCGCGTGAAGATCCTCCGGTATACCGCATCGTGCAGGTCAAAGCTCTTGTCCAGCCCGGCCTTGTCAATGTCGAACGAGTAGCTGTCCTTCATGGTGAACTGCCGCACCCGCAGCAGGCCCGACTTGGGCCGTGGCTCGTCGCGGAACTTGGCCTGAATCTGGTACCAGATCTGCGGCAGTTGCTTGTAGCTGCGCAGCTCGTTGCGCGCAATCGAAGTCATGATCTCTTCATGCGTCATGCCTAGACAAAGGTCCGCGCCCTTGCGGTCCTTCAGCCGAAACATGTTCTCGCCCATGCCCGTCCAGCGGCCGCTCTGCTCCCATATCTCACGCGGATGGATCGCGGGCAGATAGAACTCCTGCCCGATCTTGTCCATCTCCTCGCGCACAATGCCCATGATCTTGTTCAGCGAGCGCTGGCCAAGCGGGAGGTAGTTGTAAATGCCCGCGCCCAGCTGGCGAATATAGCCGGCGCGGAGCAGGAACTTGTGGCTGGCCACTTCGGCGTCTGCCGGGGCCTCGCGAAGAGTGGGAACAAACAGCTTGGACCAGCGATGCATGGCGATGAGAGCGTTCTTTCCCGTCCACTGCTGCGGACGCAAGTCGATCTGAGGCAGTTCTTATTCTAAATCTCCGCGGCGGGAGGTCCTAGACAGTCGGCCCGTCAACACCCCGACGCTTAGGTGGCCGAAGAAGGGCGTTGCGGATGAGGCGAAGAGAGATAAGCGCAAATCCCAGGCCGGTGATAAAACGAAGAGCGCTTTGGTCCGAAGGATAGGCTTCAGCGAAAGTGGAGAAAATGTAAACCGCTCCCAACAGAAAAAAGATTGCGAAGACAATAAGGCCCGCTCTCAGAAGGGGTTTCGCATTTGGGTCCCCCACCCAGAGAAATGCAAGGACCTTTCTGCTGTTGAGCGGAGTCTCAGGCCAGACTGTCGCCCGTTGACTTTCCTCGACCCCCTGCCTGATCTGCTCGAAGCTTTTGGGAACTTCCATCGGTGCGCTCTCCAGACGATGGTGTCGCTGGTCCTTGTTCGGATCAATCGGTCGCGGCGAAAAACGCCTGTGCATCGCGGCTGGTGTGGATGACGCGAAGGATGCGTATCTCACCCGGCCTTGCGCTTTAGAAGATCACCTAATTGCCCGCCAGGAAAGTGCGCACCTTCGGGCGCTGCTCCGATTCGAGGCTCCTCCCTAAGTAAGGGAACTTCGCAAACAACCCAAACTTCTCCGCAATGGAGTCAATCGTTCGCGTTGCAATATCGGTATTGCCGCTCTCCCTCGCGATGTAAAGCCAGATCGCGTCCAGGTCGGCTCTGGCTTGCGGCGCGATGCGGATGCGCATTATTTGTCGGCTAGCCTGGCCATGCCGCGCTCTTGAACGGAATGCGTCAACTCGTGCAGAGTCTCAACGGTGTAGCTTTCTCCCTCCCCGGCTTCGAGCGATCCCTCGGCGAGGTCGAGGGAGGCGAGCAGTTCCACGCGGGCCCGCTCCCGCTTCTCCCACTGGGCAAGAGCCTGCCGCACAGCCTCCTCCGAGTCGCGGAAGCGGCCTTCCTGGATTCCCAGCTCGACAAAGGAATTCTGTTCCGGAGTGAGCTGAACCTGCATAACCCAAGCGTAGGGCTGGAAAGCCGGCGTGTCAACAGTTGACCGCTGACACAGGCATCGCGTCACAAGAAGATGACTAGTTTATTGTCGAGATGGCAAGAGCGTGTAGTTCCATTCACCGTGGAAGTCGGATCGTTTCAGGTTCAGCGAGGCGAGTTCCGCGTCGCTGATCTGTGTTCCTGTGGGGTCGCGCCTTGGGTCCAGTTCGGCGCGGATTCTTAAACCCTTTGGTGGTTGTGTTCCTGATCAATTGGATGATGATTTCATGACTGACCAAGGGGCGTTCCCGCCAATTCCGGGTGACGGGGCAGACGATGCGATGCTCCTGGGTGATGCGACGCCTCCAGCAGCCTGCCAGTTCGTGCTTGAGACGCTCCGGCTTGCCGACGCCCTCGAATGGATCAACGAGGATAGCGGCCATCAAATCAGCGGCCATCAAATCAAAGACAAGGCGTGCGGCTTTGCGGTCCGTCTCGATCCAGTACCGCAAATCGTCTCGAAACTTGCTTGAAATCACCGCAGAGCGATTCGTTGGCTGGCTCATACTTTCAATCAGATTGCTGTTTTAGAGACCAACCGAACGTCGGAGATCGTCCAGGGTCACCACTTCTCCGCCACCCCGATCCAGTTCGCGCAGAGACTCAGCCAACCTCGGCGCATTCTTAGGCGAACGCGGCAGATGTGCGGTCTCCATCAGGCTCTACAGTTCGTCGGCGGCAACTATGGCTACGCCACGCGGGCCGCGGCGGCGCACGAAGACAATCTCGCGGTCGTCCGTCACCTGATCGAGAAAGCCTGCGAGCCCTGCGCGCAGTGCGGTATAGGTGGTTTCCACAGCCATCGAAGCGGCCCTCTGAAAATCGACCTACAGCTTTTATGTACGTTTGCCGAGAATTCCGCTGGCGCCGCCAGAGGCGCCTGGCCCTACTCCCTTGGCCCCTTGTACACCACCCCGCCCTTCATCACGAACTTCACGTTTTGCAACACTCGCACATCCTCCAGCGGATTCTTGTCCACGGCAATGATGTCCGCCCACTTCCCCGCTTCCAGCGTCCCGGTCTTGGCCGTCCATCCCATCAGGTCAGCGGCATTCACGGTCGCCGTTTGCAGCGCCGTTAGCGGCGCCATCCCCAACTGGTTCACATACACATCCAGCTCATGCGCGTTCAGCCCATGCGGATACACCGCCGCATCGGTCCCCATCGCAATCCTCACCCCGGCCTGCATGGCGTGTTTGATGTTGCTCTTGGCCACCGCGCTCACGTCCACCATCTTCTGGTGATAGAAGGCCGGCAGGTTGCCCTTCTCCAGCATCCAGTCCTCGATATATAGCGTCGGCACCAGGTAGATCCCGCGCTTCTTCATCTCCGCAATCGCCGCGTCGTCAATATAGCTGCCGTGCTCGATCGAGTCCACGCCCGCCTCGCTGGCCCACAGAATCCCCTGCGCCCCATGCGCATGCGCGGCCACCTTGCGGCCCAGCCGGTGCGCGTCGGCCACAATCGCCTGCATCTCCTCCAGCGTGTACTGCGAAGCCTGCGGATCGTCGCCCTTCGACAGAACGCCGCCCGTTGCGCAAATCTTGATCAGGTCCGATCCGTACTTGATATTCTCCCTGACTTTGTGCTGCACCTGGGCGATGCCGTCTGCCACGCCGTCGTCCACCACGTGATACCGGATAGGCAGCAGGTTGTCGTCGCAGTGCCCGCCGGTAATCCCCATCGCCGGCCCGCTCACCAGCATGTGCGGCCCTGGAACCTGGCCTGCATTGATGGCATCGCGCAGATCCACATCGGTGTAGCCGCCGGCGCCCACGTTGCGCACGGATGTAAAGCCTGCCATCAGCGTCGTGCGCGCATTCGCCACGCCGTTGATGGCCTCTTTCGCGTCCGTCGTCGTCAACTCGCGATAGGGATCGAAGTCCGTGTTCATGGTCAGGTGCGTGTGCACGTCGATCAACCCTGGGAGTACTGTCATGCCGCCCAGGTCGACCACAGCATCGCCCGCCTGCGCCTGCACATCGGCGGTCGGCGCTATCGACTGAATCGTCTCGCCCACCACCACGATGGTCTGCCCATCCAGCAGCTTGCCCGTCTTCACGTCAAGCAGGTGCCCAGCTCGCACCAGGGTACGTTTAGGCTCCGTCTGCGCCGCCGTTTGCGCCAACCCGGCAATGGTACCGGCCGCTGCCAGCAATGCAACTGCAAGACTCTTCCGTGCGAACATGCGTCTGCCTCCGCGTGAAAACCGTTCTCGGAGTGTAGCAAACGCAACGCTTCGCAGTCGCCCGCATTCTTCAAAGCAACTGTCCATCGTGATGTCTTGGAAGCTCGTGTCAAGAAAGCACTGTCATCCTGAGCGACCGTAGCGAAGCGAAGGGAGTCGAAGGATCTGCGGTTGTTTTTGAGCGTAATCGAATGACCTGCGTCTCCAACGTCAGAAATCCGAGACGCTCTTCTACCCCAAACCTAGAAATTCAAATGCCGTCGCAGATCTTCGGGATGATTGCAGTGCGCATACGCCGTCTCGCGCGACACGCGTCCCGCCCGCACCAGGTCCGCGATCGACTGCTCCATCGTCAGCATCCCCTCGGAGCGCCCGGTCTCGATGTTCGCCCGCAGTTGATGGTCGTCGCCGCGCCGGATCAGGTTGCGAATCGCCGCCGTAGCCAGCAGAATCTCCACCGCCGGATACCGCCCCACGCCGTTCGCCGCTGGCAGCAGTTGCTGCGAGATCACCGCCAGCAGCGCCAGCGAAAGCTGCTGCCGAATCTGCGACTGGTAGCCCGTCGGAAATGTATCGAGAATGCGCGAGATGGTCTGCGCCGCGTCGTTCGTGTGCAGCGATGTCAGCACCAAATGCCCCGTCTCCGCCGCCGTCAGCGCCGCGGCCATCGTCTCACTGTCGCGCATCTCGCCCACCAGAATCACGTCCGGGTCCTGCCGCAGCACCGCGCGCACCGCCTGCGCAAAGCTCGGCGTGTCCGTGCCCAGCTCAATCTGCTCCACCAGCGACTTGCGATTCGCGTGCTGATATTCCACCGGATCTTCAATCGTGATAATGTGATCGCGCCGCGCGCCGTTGATGCGGTCGATCAGCGCGGCCATGGTCGAGCTCTTCCCGCAGCCCGTCGCTCCCGTCAGCAGCACCAGCCCCTGCCGCCGCTCCGCCAGTTGTCCAAGCGACCCCGGCAGATGAAGTGTCTCCAGCGTCGGCGTCTGCGCCGGCAGCAGCCGTATCGACGCCGCCAGCGTCCCCCGCTGAAAGTGGAAGTTGGCGCGAAATCTCCCCGTCGCCCCGCGCACAAAGCAGAAGTCCACGCACTTTCGCTCCTGCAGCTCCTGCGTCTGCGCCGCGGTCAGCAGCGGAAGAAGCATGCCGCGGACACCCTCGGCGCTCAACGCCGCCCCCGCCTCCGCCGTCAGTGCGCCGTTCACCCGCAGCGTCGCCGGCGAGCCCGCTACCAGGATGATGTCCGAAGCATGGCTCTCGACCGCGGCCGTCAGAAGCTGGTCGATCGATCGCTTCTCGCCCGCCTTGGCTGCAATCGCCGAGCGGTTCAGCTGATCCACCAGCCTCGAAAGTTCACTCTCCCGTTCATCCATTGGGAAATCATAGGCGTCCCCCTTCATCCCGTTGCCCCACCTTCACCAGACCGCGATTGAGATGCGCGAGA
>VFSW01006091.1_pt1 | contig 17762 bp, 19 predicted proteins | sample 5358111 | NCBI WGS metagenome assembly VFSW01 (sample SAMN11554181, study PRJNA540505) | mine drainage metagenome | isolation source: sediment from site ElyBrook_90M | place: USA: Ely Copper Mine, Vershire, VT | collected 2017
GGCGATGCCGCCTTGCGCCCAGCCGCTGGCGGCATTGCCACCCAAACTGCCCCCACAGAGCAGCACGGTTTTTTGCGGGGCCAGGCAAAGTGCTGCCATCAGCCCGGCAGCGCCGCCACCGATAATCACCGGTTGATTATTCATGATACCGCCAGCATCCGCTCAACGGAAAGGCGTGCAGGGGCGATTAAAGCGGGGTCGATCACCACTTCGGTCTGCATGGTTTCAAGGCATTCACGGATATTACGTAGCGTGATGCGCTTCATATGCGGGCAGAGATTGCAGGGGCGGATAAAATCGGTTGCCGGGTGCATCGCTGCCACGTTGTCGCTCATCGAACATTCGGTGATCAGCACCACGCGGGCCGGTTTCTCACGGGTAACATAATCACTCATGGCCGCTGTTGAGCCCGCAAAATCCGCCTGTGCCACGACATCAGGCGGGCATTCAGGGTGCGCCAGCACGATCAGGCCTGGGTGGGCAGCACGCAAATTGATGATTTCCTGCGGGGTGAAACGCTCATGCACCTCACAATGGCCCGCCCAGGAAATTACTTTCACCTTGGTTTGGGCGGCGATGTTTTGCGCAAGGTACTCGTCGGGCAGCATGATAACCTCGGGCACACCTAAACTCTCGACGATCTTTTTGGCATTGCCGGAGGTGCAGCAAATATCAGAAGCGGCTTTGACGGCGGCGGAGGTGTTCACATAGGCCACCACCGGCACACCGGGGTAGCGCTGGCGCAGCAAGGCAATATCAGCCGGCGTAATACTCTCGGCCAGTGAGCAGCCTGCCCGCGTATCGGGAATTAAAACCGTTTTGCTGGGGTTTAGCAATTTGGCGGTCTCGGCCATGAAATGCACGCCGGCCAGCACGATGACATCGGCATCCACCCGCATGGCCTCGCGGGCCAGGGCCAGGCTGTCGCCCACAATGTCGGCCACGCCGTGGAAAATCTCTGGAGTTTGGTAGTTATGCGCCAATATGACCGCGTTGCGTTCACGTTTGAGCTTTTGAATGGCTTCAATATCGGGCGTGAACAATGCCCACTCGGCCGGGGGAATGACCCGTGCAACACGCTGGTAGAGGTCGGTCAGGTCTAGCGGCATCGCCAACTCCTATGCTCATAATGAGCATAATTAGATTGTAAAAATAAGGGCGTTAGCCCCGTATCTCATCATTATACTTGGGATGAGCATAAGAATGTCAAGTTGAAATATGACAATCTAGCTGCGGGCCAATGGGGGCTTCGTGCCCGCATAGGCGCGTTCCTGCAAAATATCGGCACGGAAACGGAAGAGTTTAGCCGGCCTGCCGCCCGTGGGTTCGGCCATTATCCCGGTTTCTTCCACCAATTCCTGTTGTTCCACCAGGCGGCGGAAGTTTTGTTTGTGCAACAGCCGCCCCGCAAGAGCTTCAACGCTGCGCTGCAAATCAAGCAGGGTAAACATTGGCGGCATCAGCTCGAACACCACCGGGCGGTAGGTGATTTTGGCACGCAGGCGGGCGATGCCTGTCGCGAGAATACGCCGGTGGTCCTGCTGCATGGGCAGGCCAAGGCCGAGGCTGCCGGTGTCGCTATGGCGCATGATACCGTCGCGGGTGGCTTCGGCCACCAACCCGGCTTCGTACAGCAATTCATAGCGCTGCAGCACCAGTTCCTCGTTCCAGCGGCGGCCATCAAGGCCGAAGGCGACGGCGATTCGCAGGCTGCGGGCGCGGATTTCCGAAGGTTTGGGGGCGGCTTCAGCCCAGGCGTGCAAGGCCGGGATCATGGCGCAATCCCGTCCATCGCCCTGACGGCGATCCTCCCAGGGGAAGTAATCATACCAGTTACACCAGGTGGCACCATCATCCTCGGCGTTGGGCTGTTCGCGGGTCAAGCCGAGATACGAGATAGAGATGGCACGGCCATCAGCGTGGGATACGGCGTTCCGGTCGTTGTCAGCGAAGGTATAAAGCTGTTCCACGTACCCCAGCGGGTGATGAGTCTGGCGTTCCACCCAGGCCCGCACGCCAGCCTGCAATGAACGGTGTTCGGGCGATAGCGGGCCAGAGGGGAGTGATGACCCCCCGGCGATGGTTAATACTTGGGGCGTGGCGCCGGTCACGGCAACCAGAACGGCAATCAGTTCAGCCGCAACTGAACTCGCCACCATTACGCGGCAACAGCAAAGCGGCGCGCGCCATCGTGCAGGAACATTGCGACAATAGCGGGCTTGGTGGATTTTGCATCCTCGGGCGGCAGATCTTCATTTATGACCGGTTCAGCGGCCACATCATCATCCGGCTCCAACTGAACCACCCTGCCCTCGTGCGCAAGTTTAAGCAGGTGCGCCAGAACATTACGCTGAGCGGCAATTTTTAACCGGTAGTCGGTTTTGGCATACAGATGCTCGGCAAGCTCTGCCACGCTCGATTGTCCCGCCTGCAACGCCGCCAGAATGGTGGCTTCACGCCGCTGACGATGCGACAATAACTCCCGCACCAGATCGCGCGGTTGCTGTAACAACGGGCCATGGCCCGACAGGTAAATAACCTCCTGCCGCGCCAGCAATAATTCCAGAGATTTATAATAGCTAACCATGTCGCCGTCAGGGGGTGACACAATAGACGAAGACCAGGACATCACATGATCGCCGCTGAACAAAATCTCGCCGATGCCTGCAACATGGTAGGCGAAACTTAAATGGTCGGCGGCATGGCCGGGTGTGTGAACAGCCGTAAGGCCAGCGACGGTGCTGGCGTCATCGAGTTTCACGTCCGGCGAGAATTCGGCTTTGGCGGCATTCCGATACCCATAGACAGTCGCTCCGGTGGCGGCCTGCAGCTTTGCGGTGGCGCCCAGATGGTCCGAGTGCGTATGGGTGAGCACCAGCCGCGCGATGGGCTGGGCGGCGGCGGCCCTCAGCACATCCTGCACATGCTCATCATCATCCGGGCCGGGGTCGATGATGGTCAGGCCATCATCGCCGCTGATCAGATAGGTGTTGGTGCCAAAATACGTCATGACGCTGGGGTTGCGGGCAACGACGCGGCGAATACCGGGCAAAACATCCAAGGCGATGCCGCGCGGCGGTTCAGGTTCAGTTAAAAAAGCCATAGCAGATTGTGGCGCGGTCAGCAGCCGGTTGTAAACCTCACGACCCTACAGCCTATTGAACGTGATAGAGCAGCGCCAAAACGGCGAACAGGCCGAGCACGCAAACGCCGCCCAGCAGAGCCACGGCAAGGCTGGGACCCTCGCTGGCCTTGCGGCGGGCGGTTTGTCTCACAGGCTGTCTCGGCAACGTGTCGAAATCTCTTGTTTTCATTGACTTTGTCCTGGACCAACAAATTCAACCTTTGCGTCACGCCAGATTATACATCTTTGGGCCGCAACGCCCTGGGAGCATGCGCTAAAATTCTTGCCTTATGCAACAAAAACCGTTTGGCGCGGCTCTCCGGCCCGGTGACTTGCCGGGAGCCCCGTGGCCCCCCTATGTCTGTTGGCAGATGAATACGTCCTCAACGTTACCGGACCCCGATATCGACCTACGCCGCCAGTTGGCCCGGCACCGGGCGTTTGCCACCGGTTTGCTGGTTTTGATGGCGGTTCTGGCGGTGGTGGGGTACGTGCTGCCACTCACCGTTTGGACCGGCCTGTTGCGGGATTCTGCCAAGGCCGGATTTATCGGTGGCGTGGCTGACTGGTTTGCGGTGACCGCATTGTTCAGGCACCCGCTGGGGCTACCGATACCACACACAGCCATATTGCCCGCCCAAAAGGTCCGGTTAGGCGGTGCGCTGGGTAGGTTTGTGGCGAACCATGTGTTCACCGAAGCGGATGTGCGGAAGTTTCTCGGCAATTTGGATAGCCCCGGCATCCTGCGCCGTTTTCTGTCCGACGCAGCATCCACCGCGCCAGTGGCTGAAGCGCTGGCCGGGATGCTGCCGAAACTTCTGGCAAGTATTGAGGATGGCAAGGCGCGGCGCCTGCTGGCACGGCTGCTGCCGCGCCTGATTGGTGGCCGGACCGCCGGGGCCATTCTGGCACGGGCTTTGGGCGGGTTGGTTGAAGGCGGGCGGCACCAGGAAGTGTTCTCGTTCATTCTCAACCAGTTGAAGGATACCTTGCGGGCACGTGAGGATGTGTTGCGCGAGGCGATCAAGGAACGGGTGCGCGAACAAGGCGGGCGCCTGGTGGGATGGGCTATTGGGGCCACCGTGGCACGCCGGGTGATCAGCGGCGTGAATTTGGAGTTAGAGCGCATCAGCCCGGATAGCTCGGAGATGCGCGATGCGTTTGACGAATGGGTTCGCCGCGAAATTGATAAGCTGGAAACCGACCCCGAACGTGCCGCCGAACTGGGAGCTGCGGTAAAAAATATTCTCGCGCATGACACGGTGAAAGCCTGGGCCTGGGATGTATGGGCGCGGCTGCGCCGCGCGTTGGAGATGGATGCCGCGAGGCCGCACGGCCGCTCAGTGGCGGTGATTGAAGGCGCGCTGGCCAACCTCGGCGAGGTGCTGGGCCACGACGATGCGGCGAAAGCGCGGGTGAATGCCGCCGTGCAAACGCTGGCGCTAAATATTTTACCAGCGGCACAAGCAGAATTGGCTGATTTTATTGGGCGCGTGATCGGGCAATGGGATGCAGCGACGATTACCGACAAGCTGGAGCTTCGCGTAGGCAAGGATCTACAATATATTCGCGTCAATGGGACGCTGGTGGGCTGTTTACTTGGCGCCGTTATTTACGGAATTTTACTGGTGGTTAAATAATGCATATTCATTTTCACGACTCACTCGACCATGAAAAACTCCCGGTGCAGCCGGCGGAATGGGAAGCGGCAGCCAAGCGAGCCGGGGCCCTCGGTGAAGGTCATGTGGTAACCTTCAGCACCGATTTCGATGCGGTGCGCGACACCGTGGAGGTGATCATCGCGCCACCCTACCGGCTGCAGCAGATTGATATGCATAGTGCGCCAAAGTTGAAGATTATTCAGTCCACCTACGCGGGGATGGATAGTTTGCACCCGTTCGACATGATTCCAAAAACCGCCATATTGCTGAATAATCGTGGCGTGCACGGCAAGCGTGCCGGTGAATATTGTGCGATGGCGATTTTGATGCTGACCAACAAGATGCCTTTGTTTATCACCCAGCAGCGCAACAAGCATTGGCAACGCGCCATCGGCAGCCTGGCGAACCGCCAGCGGATCACCATTGTGGGGCTCGGCGCCATTGGCACGGGCGCTGCGGGATGGGCTCGTAAATTGGGAATGCACATCACTGGCATACGGCATGGCGATACGCCGCATCCTGATTGCGATGAAACTTTTTCAATGAACGAGCTTGATAAGATTTTGCCAGCGACCGACATTTTGCTGCTGGCTTGCCCGCTGACGCCGCTAACCACCAACCTGCTTTCGCGCGAGCGGATTGCATTGCTGCCGGAGGGGGCTGGCGTGATCAATGTGGGACGCGGCAAATTGCTGGACCAGGAAGCACTTTGCGATGCGCTGGAAGCCGGGCGTTTGGGTGGGGCCGTGCTGGATGTGTTTGCCGTGGAGCCGATCCCACCTTCTGACCGGATTTGGACCACGCAAAATATGGTGATTACGCCGCATATGTCCGCTGATGACCCGCTGGCTTATAATGCCGATACGCTCGACATATTTTTTGAAAATTTGGCGGCGTATCTGGCCGGTAAAAAGCCGCCGACTTTGGTGGATATGGCGAAGGGGTACTAGAGCCTCATTAAATAGCGAGAGCGCATTCGGCTTGGCGCGATGGCGACAAATTGAGCATATCGCGCTTTAGAACACGTTTTTGCCTATGAAACCTACAAAGATTGTTTTTGCCAGAATGATGAGATCGAACGTCAGCGACCAGTTTTCAATATAATATATATCATGCTCGACCCGGCGTTTAATCTGCTCAAGTGTCACTGCGGGGCCGCGCCAGCCATTGACCTGTGCCCAGCCAGTCATGCCCGGCTTAACCCAGTGCCTGCCTCGATATTCGTTCACGGCATCGGCAAAATATTGGCCGTTAACCTGCTGTCCCACCATATGCGGCCGGGGCCCCACCAACGACATATCACCGCGCAGCACGTTGATCAGTTGTGGCAATTCATCAAGGCTCAGTTTACGTAGCCAGCCGCCCACTTTGAACACACGGGCATCAGTCCGCTCCACCGGACATTGGCTGACATCCGGGAGGCGAAGCATGGTCCGGAACTTAACGATATTGAAAATTTGCCCTTTGAAGCCCACACGCGGCTGCACGAACAATACCGGACCAGGGTCGTTTATGGCGATCGCGGTGGCGCATAGTAATAACACTGGCGTTAAAATAATCATGCCGAAAAAGGCTATCAGTTTATCTAAAGTATTTTTGACAAAAAAAGCCACGGCAGAAATCGGCCGGTCGGCTACCGGGATCAGATGAATCCCGGGCAATTCATGACGCGACAAGCGAATTGGTGAAACATGCTGCATGGCCAAAGCGCCCGGCAATACTCTGATCGTTAACGGTTCATTCTGTAATTGGCGAAGTAACCCGAGGATTCGCGCACTTTCGGCAATTGGCAACGTGACAACAACCAAATCGACTTGATTTGCCTTTGAATATAAAACCAGGTCGTCGACACCGCCGCGCTTTGGCACATTACCGATCGACCCTCGCTTCAAGGCTGCGCGATCGTCGAATATGGCCCCAAAATGAATACCTGAGCTGCCAGTTGAAAATCGTGCGATTAGGGCAGCCGACATCGCGTTGTCGCCCACGAGCACGATGGAGCTGGTGTAATACCCAGCCACGACCCAGTGGCGAATAAGGCGGCTGATGAATAAGCGGGCGAGGAACAGATTGGCGATGCCGCCACTATAAAACAGTCCAAACCAAAATCTGGAAAATAGCGCCGGTTCGTGGGTAAGGGCTGCGGATGCCGCAAGCATCAGAAAAATAAAAGTCCAACGAGGAAAAATACCGCGCATGGCGTTGATGGGATCGGACAAGGCGGCAACACTGTATGCCTGGCCTTGAATAAAACTGATCTGACACAGCAAAGATGTACCGGCGAATACCAGCCCATAACGTAGCGGTACGACGCCGGCTGACCCGTGGGCGCTGAAATAGCTCGCCAAAGCCGTGGCATTGACGATGGCTATGTCGGCGACTTGGGTGCCAAGACCTAATTTCCAGGCCGCGAGCAACCGCACCGGATTCTGAAGCAGCAACTCGCTTACAGTCGGCGGCGCGACCTCTTCGCTGAACGACACATTCGACAGTTCCACCATGACCGCGTCCCGAGCCCATAAAAGACCACGACGATGGCCCATGATAGTGAACGTTATACACCTCAGGTTGTGTTGTCCACGAGTAAATTAACCTTAAATTAACTCCACGGAAAATCGTTACACAGGACAACGGCAATTTACAGGATTGACGCCGCTCGATGCATTTGCGCGTCAGTGCAAATTGAGACGAGCCGGATGCCACATTTTTCACCCGGTTGCATGACCACCTCACCCTCACCCACATGATAACCATTGGCGAATATGCGCAACCTCTCGCCTACCAACTGGTCCAGTACCAGCAACGCGCCGAAATGAAGATCTGTGTATTCTTGAAATGAGACATTCGTGCTGCCGAGTTCGACGGTCAGTTTCACCGTCACACGGTCCGCCGGGGTTGTTTGGGCCCTTATTATACGTGCGCCGGCACGCGGCATGGCGTCACCTTCCATTGAGACTCCCGGCAGATGACTGGGTGACGGACTACGCGGCCGGCGCAACTTTTCACTTGGTTCGGCGTCGCGTGGTGAGCAACACATAAAGCCATCATGCTGGCCATATGCGGCGATAAATAAATCAACGCCGCCAGAAACAGCAATGGCTTCCGGCAAAATAAAGCATGGGAGTATCTGACCACACTCCAGTGCATAAAATACGCCAAGTGGAACATCGCTGCGAACAATTTCAAGCCGTATCTCAAAAGGGACTGTATTTGTTAATTGTGCGAGTGCCGCCATCCAGCGCCGATCTGCGGCCGACGAACCTGTAATACCCAGTTGTGAGCCAACCTTGGTTTCAAGAGGTTCGAAGCCGGCATAGGGGGCGATAAACCGAATGGAACCAATGCCGATGGGAGTCTCAAAAATTCCGGTCGTGGAAATCATCCAGTCCTGCTCGGCGGCAATGGTGAGCATACTGGTGGTGGTTTCATATTGCATCACCGTCCATTTCAGCGTCATGAGATTAGCAAACACCTCAGCGATGGCGGTGTATGTTAATTCCACCATCTGCTTGGCCACGCGTGTTTCCATTGCTGATAATTCGGTGCGATAGAACATATCAGAGCTGGTGGCGCCACACATACCATCCACCACAGCGCCGATCAGATCACCCTCAATCGCGACAATGACCCTGCCGTGCAGCGGCGCCATCTCGGCAATGCCAGCCAGCATAATATCCGGCAGGGCCGCCAGCGCAGCTTCATGGCTGATAACACCATTGATGCAACTGAGAAGCCGTACGTTGCAGCGCATCTTTTGAAAGAGCAAAAAGCCAATTTTGCGCATAATGATGTCTGATTGAGCTTCCATCAATGCAGAGCGGCGTTGCGGGGTCCGGCCAGACGCCAGCAGGTCAAGGGGCGGAGGGTCAATTGCTCGCTCCAACATCGTCTTGCTGCCCTCCGCTAACTATCATCAAAATACTGCCAAAGCATAGAGGCTGGATGGTTAAGAAACGATGTCTAAGTTTTATGATACTGCAAATAAACAAAATATTTAGATAATATTAAGCGGTAGGTTAGTCGATTGGCCTCAGATTTTTTTTCTTAACGAATTCTCATTGATTTTCAAATATAAACCAGCAATCGCCCGGACCCTCATAGCCGAAGAGAAAACTTGCCCATGGCCACAATTTTGATTCTTGACGACTCGCCAACGATTATCATGAGCCTATCGCAGATTCTCACAAAAGCTGGATACGACGTTGCAACGGCGGCAAATGGCAAAGAAGGCGTTGAGCAAATTCATAATGGCTTAAAGCCAACTGTTATTCTCACAGATCTCAATATGCCGGAAATGGATGGTATCGCATTTATCAAGGAAGCCCGCAAAGCCGTCGCAACCAAATTTACACCGATCATCGTTTTGAGTGGCGATTCAGATGGCCGTAAACGCGATGATGCGCGATCTGCCGGAGCCTCCGGGTGGCTCACCAAACCGCCTCAAGCCAATCAATTACTCTACGTGGTCAAACAACTTCTACCAGTCGCCTGATAGGGGGCGAGGTAAGCCAATTTCATTGCGGAAGCCTGGTGAATAAAACATTATCAAAATCTAGAATACATTATGCTAATTTTAACTTTTTGAACCTTACCGTCCAATAATATTCGTACGTTTAACTTCTGAATTAAGTGTGGTTTCATGAAAAATATTCCAATTATAGGTAAATTTTTAACGTTGATGGCTGCATTTAGTGTGTTTGTTTTCGCCTCCACATATTATTCGACATCACAAATGTCTGCTATTCAACGAGGTTATGTTGGTGTCGCCAAAGGTACCACAACCGCGGCGCTTTTGCTGATCTCGGCCAATCGGGCCTTGGTGGCGGGGCGCCAAGACCTTACCCAGTTACTGATTGAAACTACCGTACCAGATCACCTCGCCGAGACCACTTTATTGACGGCTGATCATACAGCCTTTGATGAATTCATGGACCGGGCCGCGGTCCTGGATCGGCAGCATAACCCGGATATTCTCGACCTCAAACAACGTGTTGATAATATTTTTTCTCGTGATTGCCAGACGACGATCGCGATGGGCAACGCTTCGTTATCGGTCAATGATAATCTGGCGGCACAAGCGGAGTTTCTAGCCCATTGCGCGCGTTCATTCCCGGCCGTTGTGAAGGCAATGATTACCGAAAGAAAAATGTTGCAGGTGCAAGCCGACGCCGACATGGCCTCTTTGAATGCGAGCACCAGGCTCATTATCACCATGACGTATATTTTTATTCTTTGTGGTTTGGTTATTGTCCTGGTCCTGGGAACCTACACACTTCGCAATTGGATTACGGCCCCGTTAAACGCTCTCTCTGTTACCATGAATCGCCTCTCGGCCGGCGACTTTATGGCAAAAGTCAGCGGTATGGAGCGGCGTGATGAGGTCGGACTCATGGCACGAACGCTCGAATTTTTTAAGACGTCTGGATTAGAAAAAGTGAGACTGGAGGACGAGGCCGCTATTCAAAGACAGATTACACAAACAGAATCTAAACGAGCAGAGGCTGAGAGAATTGATAATGCCAAAAAACTAAAGGCTGTAGTTGACGCTCTGGCAATTGGTCTAAACAAGCTATCATCTGGTGAATTGTTATATCGCTTAGATAACTCTTTCAGCGCCGAGTATCAGCAATTACAACACGACTTTAATGCTGCAATGGAAACCCTGCAAACGACTGTCCAATCGATCGCTGCCAATATAATGGGTGTGCATGCCGGAGCGGATGAAATTACACGCGCTTCTGATGACCTCTCTCGCCGTACAGAACAACAGGCGGCCAGCCTAGAACAAACAGCAGCAGCGCTGAGTGAAATAACCAACACGGTCCGCGAGTCTGCTGAAAATGCTGAAGCTGCTCGTGCTGCCGTAGTATCTGCTAAGTCAGACACCGAACGTTCAAGTCAAGTTCTTGATGAGACCGTCTTAGCGATGGGCGGGATCGAGCAATCATCAAAGAAAATCGGTAATATCATTGGGGTCATTGACGAAATTGCTTTTCAAACAAACCTCTTGGCCCTCAATGCTGGCGTCGAGGCCGCCCGTGCAGGTGAAGCCGGGCGTGGCTTTGCAGTGGTCGCGACAGAGGTTCGTGCTTTGGCGCAACGCTCGGCTGATGCCGCACGAGAAATTAAAACACTTATCTCGGAGTCGAGCTCTCAAGTGACGAAAGGTGTTCGACTGGTCGGTGAAACCGGTAAGTCCTTAAGCCGAATTGTTGACCAGATCGCTAAACTTACGGGTCTATTAAACGAGATGGCCGCATCTACACTACGGCAATCATCAGGTTTACAACAGGTAAATATTGCTATCACCCAGATGGATCAGGTGACGCAGCAAAATGCTGCAATGGTTGAGGAGTCGACGGCGGCAAGCCACAATTTGGCTACTGAAGCGGAAGAGTTAACCCGATTGGTCGGTCAATTCCAAGTCGGCGAGAGTTCGCCATTAGATTCAAAACTGGTACCCTTAAAATCACAAGTGACCCGCAATATCACCAAGGCACGATATCATGCCGGCGGTTCGTCAATACGTTCACCGTCACTTCATTTAGAATCCCCGGCCAAGAGGTTGAATTTGGCTCACTCCTCAGTTGTCGCAGTTAAGGATAATTGGGATGAATTCTGATATGAAAACGAAAAAATTAGTCACTGCTACAACTAGCGCTGAACTGCCGGCAACATTTAATTCGCGACTCGGTGGTGAGCTTATTGAATTATTCTTGGCTCATCTGGGATCAGATTTCTCGATTAGCGGCGGTGAAGTTCGTAAGTTTGGTGCCCAGTATTTACAAATACTTCTAGCTGCTCAAGCGACATGGAGAGCCGAAGGATACATATTAACAATCTGGCCTATGTCAGACGAATTAACAGCTGGGCTCACGCTGCTTGGAATATCACCTGACCTACTATCTCATCAAAAGGATTGCATGGCATGAGTACAACAGTCCTTACAGTCGACGATTCTCGTACGATGCGCGATATGCTGAAGCATTCACTCCTGAAGGCTGGATTTAGGGTATTACAAGCGGAAGATGGTTTAGATGGTCTAGAGGTGTTAAAAACGGAACAGCCTGACGTGATCGTCACAGATCTCAATATGCCAAGACTTGATGGCTTTGGATTTATTGAGGCAATACGGCGCCATATCGACCATAAGGCTATGCCAGTTTTGGTACTGACCACTGAGGTGGACGCTGAGAAAAAGAGCCGGGCCAAAGCTGCTGGGGCAACGGGATGGATTGTGAAGCCGTTTGATCCAGTCAAACTTGTCGATGCCATCCGTCGCGTCGCGGCGTGAAAGGGAACATTAATCATGGACCAGATGGCAGCGATACGCGCTACGTTCTTCCAGGAATGTGAGGAACAACTCGGGGAACTCGAATCTGGTCTGATTAAAATGGAGAGCGGAACGCAGTCTGTTGATACAGTCAACGCTGTATTTCGGGCCGTACATTCAATTAAGGGTGGCGCTGGCATTTTTGGATTAGACAGCCTTGTGCGCTTCGCCCATGCTTTTGAGACAACACTCGACGGTGTGCGATGTGCCAGGTTAGCGCCGACACCAGAGGTTATGGCAACTCTGCTGCGCGCCGCCGATTTGTTGGCCGATCTGGTGGCGGCTGCACGCGATAGCTTACCCTTTAACGAAGATAAGACAGGCACACTGATCTCGGCTCTGGAGCAACTGAACCGGACCTCAGCCACACAACAGATGCCACCGCCACACGACCCGGACGAAAAGTCATCTTTCGCAAAACTTCCCACGCAGATTTGGTCGATAAATTTCCGTCCCAAGCGCGAGCTTTACGCCAAGGCTAACGAGACGGCCCTACTTCTACGAGAATTGCACAGACTCGGTAACGTGACCGTCGTTATAGATACGAGCCAATTACCCGAGCTCAGTCAAATTGATGTCGATGGAGCCTATCTCAGTTGGATGATCACTTTGACCTCGGATTGTACCGAGTCAGCCATTCACGACGTTTTTGAATTTGTTGACGGTGACTGTCTTCTGGAAATCGCCAGTATTCCGATAGCGATGAAAGCCGATGAACCACCAGAGTTTTTTGAAGGCTTTGAGTTTTTTAAACCCATGGACATGGTAACGTCTACAACGCCATTACCCCTCGAAAAAATTGAAGTTATTGCAAAATCTGAGAATTTAACGAGTAAGGTTGACGCGGGCTCTGCTGCGACCATTCGCGTTGATCTCGAACGGGTTGATCGCATGATAGACTTGGTGGGCGAGTTAGTCATTAACGAAGCCATGCTGAGTCAACGTGTTTTGGAAGCTGGTATTGTTCGGGCATCTGGTGTGTCGGTAGCCTTGGAAGAGCTTGAGCATTTAACACGTGAAATTCAGGATAGTGTGATGGCTATCCGGGCACAGCCGGTGCGCTCAGTATTTCAACGTATGCCGCGACTGGTGCGCGAGGTTGCCGCACAAACAGGTAAACAGGTGCGGCTACTGACTGAAGGCGAAGGTACCGAGGTCGATAAAACCGTTATTGAACGGATCGCCGATCCGTTGACCCATATGATCCGTAATGCCATCGACCATGGATTGGAATTGCCAGAAATGCGCCTTGCCGCAGGAAAGCCGGTGGAGGGTGTCGTACGTCTGGCAGCCTTGCATAGATCCGGGCGGATCGTAGTGGAGGTTGCTGATGATGGAGCTGGAATCGACCGTAGCCGGGTCAGAGCAAAGGCTGAGGAAAATGGATTGATCAGTGGTGATGCCAGTTTAAGCGATGATGAAATCGATAATTTAATTTTTTTACCAGGGTTTTCTACGGCCAGTGCAGTCACCGATATCTCAGGCCGCGGCGTGGGGATGGATGTGGTTCGCCGGTCCGTGCAAGCATTAGGCGGCCGTATCTCCATTTCATCCCGTCCAGGCAGGGGTTCAACCTTTACGATGAGTCTACCACTGACCCTGGCGGTGCTGGACGGCATGGTGGTTAACGTTGCCACTCATTCGTTGATCGTACCGCTAGGAGCCATTTTAGAGACCCTACAACCAAGGGCGCAAGATGTGCATCCCTTGGATCGTAAAGTGCGTGTTCTTTCATTACGAGGGAGCTACGTACCAATGGTTGATGTTGCCTTAGCTCTTGGTTATCGCAGTGAATCAATTGAGCCGACCAAATCTGTGGCCTTACTGGTTGAGTGTGAAGGTGGGTCGCAAGCTGTTCTGCTGTTCGACACTATTCAAGGCCAACGGCAGGTTGTTATCAAAAGTCTCGAGGCTAACTATCGCGCGGTTCCTGGAATCGCCGCCGCGACAGTGATGGGCGATGGTAGGGTCGCTTTGATTTTGGATGTTGATGCTATTGTCGCGGCCTCGCGTGCGGAACAACCACGAGGCGAGATCGTGCGGACTGACCTAACTCTGTTGGAAGCGAATTGAACAATGAGCCAATCATTCATCTCTGATGTAAAGGCGCGCGAACTCATCGCGTTTCGAGTCGGTGAACAGGAATTTTGTATCAACATTATGGCAGTACGTGAAATCCGTGGTTGGACGGTTGCGACAGCACTGCCGCATTCGCCGGATTATTTGCGTGGTGTGATTAATTTGCGGGGTGCCGTTCTACCAATTATTGATTTGGCGGTGCGCCTTGGATTACCAAGCGCTGAACCGACTGCGCGAAATGTGATTATCGTCGCACAGATTGAACAACAACAGGTCGGGCTACTTGTTGACGCGGTCTCTGATATTTTGACCTTAAATGAAGATCATATTCAGCCAACTCCCGATGTGGCCTCCGACCTTGTTAAAACATTTGTGCGCGGATTACTGCCGGTGGAGGGGCGAATGATCAGCCTATTGGCACTTGACCATGTGCTGCCGGCCCATGCGCTTGAGGCTGCATAATTCGCATGGCAAACGAAACAAACTTAATCATCCGTGGTGAATTTCATCTGACGGCCAGAGATTTTTCAGAAATTGCGGCGATTATGCATCGTGAAGCAGGCATTGCACTGCCTGAGAATAAGGTCAATTTGGTGTATTCACGGTTGGCAAAGCGGCTACGCATTCTTGGTCTCAAGAATTTTCGGGAATATTGTAATGTGGTAAAAGACGTCAGCAATGATCGCGGCAGAGATGAACGCGATACGATGATCGCAGCTTTAACCACCAATGTGACGCGTTTTTTTCGTGAGCCGCATCATTTTGAACATCTGAAAATTAGTGTTTTGCCAAAGTTGCTTCAGCAAGCAAGGCTAGGCCAGCCGGTTCGGATATGGTCATCCGCCTGTTCGAGCGGACAGGAGCCCTATTCCATTGCGTTAACAATACTGAATTTACTGCCCGACGCGCCGAACTACAATATCCGGATTCTCGCCACCGACATTGACCCGAACATGATCGCACATGGTGAAGCGGGATGTTATGAAAAAGCGATGCTAAAGGATGTTCCAGCAGGGTTGGCTCAGCGATGGTTTAGTCCAATGGCCGATAATTCGGATCAGATGAGGGCGGTCGCAGAACTGCGCAGTTTGGTACGATTTCGTAAACTCAATTTAATGGGTGATTGGCCAATGCGCGGGCAATTTCATGCGATATTTTGTCGTAACGTCGTGATATATTTTGATACCGAGACGCAAAATCGCGTATGGACGAGAATGTTACCGCTGCTTGCACGTGATGGCGCCTTATATATTGGTCATTCCGAACGCGTTGGAGGCCCCGCTGAGGCTCAATTGCGCAGCGATGGTGTGACGATCTACCGGCACTCAGAGTCCGTCCGGGCTGCGTGATGAGCATACGTGTTTTGGTCGTCGATGACTCACCCACCATGCGCCGTCTGATTACGGCAAAGTTGCAGGCAGACCCGCTGATAGAGGTTGTGGGCGAGGCTTCCGACCCCGCCGAGGCGCGGCAGGCGATTAAGTTGCTTTATCCTGATGTTATTACGCTTGATATTTAAATGCCAAATATGAATGGTTTGGAGTTTCTTGAAAAAATTATGCGTTTGCGGCCAACGCCGGTTATCATGGTTTCCACACTGACACAGAAAGGTGCAGACATTAATTTACAAGCCTTGGAACTTGGGGCGTTCGACTGTGTGGCAAAGCCGACCCGGATCCACGCTGATAGTTTGGAGTGTTTAGCCGAGAAGGTAAGGGCTGCATCTCGGGCTAATCGGTTGCCCTCGCTGAATAAGGTTGCGAAACGAGCTCCCATTGAGAGTTTTGTGTCGGATGGCCGGGTGGTGGCGATCGGGTCATCAACCGGCGGGGTGGAAGCACTGGTCGATATAATCTCGCAGTTTCCTGAAAATTGTCCACCGACGCTCATCAGTCAGCATATGCCGGCAACTTTTACGAAAAGTTTTTCTGAACGTCTCAACAGGCTATGTGCAGCGCATGTTGCACAAGCCACCGAAGGCGCACCGATCAAAGCAGGCCATATCTACGTGGCGCCAGGTGATGCAAATTTGGAAGTAAAAGGCTACCCGCAGTCGCGCTGTCACTTGAATCGTGGCGAACACGTTAACGGGCACAGGCCATCGGTTGATGTGATGTTTAGCGCGGTGGCACAGCAATTCAAGCGCAAAGCCGTCGGCATCATTCTGACAGGCATGGGGCGTGATGGCGCAGCCGGCTTACTTGAGATGCGCCATGCAGGAGCCGACACCCTTGGCCAGGATGAAGCGAGCTGCGTTGTGTACGGTATGCCCAAGGTCGCCTTTGAAATAGGGGCGGTGGCGCAGCAATATTCTCTCGAACGTATGGCGGCTCAAATTCTGCAGATCACTCACGCCACCCACCGGGAGAGCGTGGGATGAATTTTGGAGCTGGCAAGTTTTATGATGGCGGAACCTTATAAAATGGCCACAAACGCACCTCCGCTCGACGAACGCTGCGTGAACATCGTGCAAGGTGAATATCATGTGGATAACGACCCGCGAACCAAGCTCACCACAATTCTTGGCTCATGCGTTGCCGCGTGCCTTTGGGACCCGCTGGCTGGGCTTGGCGGGATGAATCATTTTCTGCTGCCGGGTGTTGATAGCCGGCAAGCCGAGCCGAGTGGAGCCGCGATGCGTCAGGGGGTACATGCTATGGAGCTGCTGGTAAACGGCCTGCTGCAAAAAGGCGCGGACCGCCGCCGGTTACAGGCAAAATTATTTGGCGGGGCGCGGATGATTAAAGGCCTCACGGACATCGGTGACCTGAACGCGGCCTTTGCTGAGCGGTTTCTGCACGCCGAGGGTATTGCAATCGTAGGGGGCAGCCTGCGTGGGTCGCAGTGGCGGCGGCTTCAATTTTGGCCAGTTTCAGGCAGGGCCAGGCAAGTTCTCATTGGCATTGAACAAACCATCCTGCGCCCAGGTCGCGATTTTGCGGCACCCAAGCTACAAGTGGCTAGCGGTGCCCTTGAATTATTTTAGTGAAAGCTGATCCCTATGGAACAATCGCGATTGCATGAGAGCATTGTTGAAACGCCGCTGATTGCGTTGCTCAGCGCTGTGAGTGACGAACTCTCTGAGCTTGGTCAGTTCACTGAGCAACTACAGTCTACACTCAGCCCGTCATTGATGCGGCTGGCCGATGATCCACAGTGCCACCGCAATGTGCAGATGCTGGATTTGCTCTCACAGCGGTTGAATGTTTTATCAGTGTTTTTTCTCTCACTGGGGCATGCGGTGCCATCGGGCTGGTTGATCAACTCACGCGCAGCGCTCAGTGCGGTGACATTATCCGAACTGGCGTGGCGCCTGCAAGGCCACCAAAGTCCGCAGGAGCATCATCCAGCCGGCGAGTTGGAGACATTCTAAAACACCGCTAACCATCAGAATCCAACACAAAAAACCCTGCCCGCGTGAGCGGACAGGGTTTTTGTTAACCGATCCGAAAATCTGCTGTATCTCGAAAGATGCAGCAGATTTATCAGAGATTAGTCACCCATCACAGGGATTTTCTGACCATCGGAGTAAATCGCGTAGGCTTCTTCACCATGCACCGCGTCG
>VFSW01006092.1_pt1 | contig 17761 bp, 20 predicted proteins | sample 5358111 | NCBI WGS metagenome assembly VFSW01 (sample SAMN11554181, study PRJNA540505) | mine drainage metagenome | isolation source: sediment from site ElyBrook_90M | place: USA: Ely Copper Mine, Vershire, VT | collected 2017
AACCCTCCGGCCCGCGCGGGTGCCGGCGGGGGGGGGGGGGGGTCGCGGCGGCGCGGGGGGGGGGTGGGGACGGCGGAGTAGGTGTGTCTATGACGATTTGCGGAAACGGCGTGTCTGTAATTGCAGGTTCGGCGGAGGCCGGGTTTGAGGTAGAGGCGGATTGCGTCACTTCCACTGGGGAGGTAGCCTGGGCAGTCGGCGCGGGGGGCCTCGAAAACAACACGCAGGCCGGTAAGAAGAGAATGGCAAGGAGCAGGGCGAACACTTTCCAATAATTTTGCATGATCAACCCTCCTTTTAGAACAAGCCGGTTCTAAGGCTGAACAAATACCACCTAATACGGCACCGTATTGCTCACAAAGGCGATCTTACTTCCATCCGGCGACCAGGAAGGCACGTTCATGGTGCCCTGGCCTCCGTAAAGATACGCCAGCACTTTCGGCGCGCTGCCGTCAGACGCCATCATCCGCAAGTAAACCCGTTTGGCGGCCGGGTGGTCGCTGGGCTCCACTTCGCCTGCCAGGTAGGTCACGAAAACAAACCGTTTTCCATCCGGCGAGAGGTGCGGGAACCAGTTGTTGTATTCGTCATCGGTCAGTTGTTCCGGCTGGCTGCCATCCGGTTGCATCCGGTAGATCTGCATGCGCCCGTTGCGCACCGAATTGAAATAGATATACTTGCCATCCGGCGTATACTCCGGACCAACGTCCAGGCCGGGCAGGTTGGTGAGCTGGGTTTCCTCGCCGCCCTCCACCGGGATGCGATAAATGTCGAAGACGCCGTTCCGCTGCCCGGTATACACCAGGAACTTGCCATCCGGCGACCAGCCGTGCAGGTACGAAGGGCCCGTGGCTGTGATCTGCTTCGGCTGGCCGCCCTGCACCGGCACAGTATACACCAGCGATGGGTAGTCTCCCCAGGTGGCGTGGCTGCTGATGGCAAGCCGGCTGCCATCGAAGGAAAGCACGTGGTCATTATTGTTTCTGACCACATCGCCCGTATCGATCGGCGCCGGGGTTCTGGTTTCCAGGTCGAAGCGGTACAGCCGGCCCTGGCTGTTAAAGATCAGGGCTTTTCCATCCCGCGTCCAATTGGGCGCCTCGAACACGTCATCCCGGGTGTAGATGATCTGCCGGTGGCCGCTGGCCACGTCCAGGATCTCCAGCCGGCTGCCAAAGGGATCTTTGCTGCGGTCGAAGCCTGCCTTTACCGGCGCCACGATGCGCACATCCCGGAAGGTGGCTTTCTCCACCACCTCGTCTTCGTGCGAGCAGACAAACAGCCCCAGGTAGACCTCTTCGCCCAGGTCGATCTGGCTGGCCTGGACGGTGGTGAAAGGCTCTCCATAATGGGCCACCGACATGCTATAGGTGTTGCCTCTGCGCTCCAGTTGGATCACGTCCGCCCCGCTAAGCGGCGCTTTGACTTCCTCGGTTTGCCCGCCCTGTGCCCGCCGGAATTGCAGCGAAACCAGTCCATCGCCGTGAATGCCGGTGCACACCTGGGCTGAATTGCTCTCAAGGTTGGCGCGGGCCATCCAACCCAGCTTGCGGTGCGGGTTGGCGCCCGCGCCTAAAAAACCGGCTCGCATGGTCACGATGAAATTTCCGCGAAAACGCCGCCAAACGAAATGGAAGTCATCGTGGTCTCCCCAAATATTCGCCCCGGCGCTGGCGATGGAATAGACCTGCTGCCCCGCATCGTACTCGCACGAGCCGGCGTAATGCAGCCGGCCAACGTCGCTTTGATTCTCAAATTGACCGAGATCATACTTATCGGATGAAGGTGTCATAGCGTTTAATACTCCTGGGCCATAATATAATTCACCATGGCTATTTTACACTTTAATGGTTGCCCAAGTGTGTGTTAAAATTTTCTTTGCCCTATACAAGGTCTGGCGTGAGATTCCCTGTAATCGTGCGGGCTATTTCCAGCGTCTGTTCGAAAGTGAGTCCCTGTCCTACATCCCGGGCTGCCGCGAAAGCTTTTTCTCCCAGGTCGGCGCGTATCAAGGTCAGGGCTTTCTCGTATTCAGCTTGCTCCGCTGGAGAGGAAACATTCTTGAGCCAGCTGACATGTTGCTCCAGCGCGCCGAAAAGTATTGCCGATCGAGGATCCTGTCTCGATACCGCCGCCAGGATCCCTATTGCTTGAAGGCCCAGGAATTTCTCTGGGATAGCAATTGTAGCGCACTGGCTTAGATAAATACCGGCCTGGGCGTAATCGCCCTGTGATAAAGCTACCCGTCCGAAATAGTAAAACAGAACTCCGCGCCCGCAAGGAAGCCGGTTTTCCCAATCTAGGCCCAGGATTTCCTGGCATCTTCGTGATGCCTGACCATACTCCTTCAGCGACCAGGCCGCCAGGCCAATATAGGCGAGCGCTTCAGCAATAACCAGGCTGCTGCTGATTTCCACTCCGAGGGCCAGCTGAGCCTCACTTAGCACAGCCGCTTGTTGATAATTGCCCTGGACGATGGCTACCCTGGCCGGCAAACTGGAGAAAAAAAGAGCAAATTCATTATTTTCACCAACCAGGCGCCAGGTCCGCTTGCTCTGATCCCAAAGCTCCATTGCGCGACGAAAATTGCCTTGCAGGAATTCTATTTCTGCCAATTGATAGAGAGCAAATGCTTCTCCATCTACATCCCCTGTTTTTTGGCGAATTGCCAGGTGTTCCTGGGCATTAATTTTGGCCTGCTCCAAATCACCTCTCTCAAGGTGAAAAGTCTTGAGTATCCAGATGGCTTCAGCCGCAAAGAATTCATTGCCTACTCTCCGCGCCATTGCCAGGCTATTCTTAAAATCCTCTTCTGAGGAAGCAGTTAATAACTTAGCAAAAGGCTGGTAACTAAGGGCCTGGTCACCCATTTCCTGGAATATTTGCTTGCCTTCTTCCAATTGCAGGCGAGAATGTTCCGAATAAATCCCGGGATAGTAATGATTAAGGTTTCCGGCGACGATGAGCGCTTTCCCACGGACGATGCGTTGAGAGAGCGAGCGAAGCCATAAGGCCTCACCTGCCTGATCTGCCTCGAGCAGCCTCTCCAACCATTGAATACCCTCGAACCTGCGACTGTGCAAATGCCAGAACATCATCAGCGCAGTTCCCAGGCGTAGCCCTTTCTCGGGTTGACCGGACAACGACCAATCCAACGCCAGACGCAGGTTGGGCAATTCCGTTTCTAACCGTTTTAACCATTCGATCATTCCCCAGGCGCGCAGGTGCGGCTCAGCCTGCTCGGCCAGTTGAAGGAAATAATCAAGATGCCGCCCACGCACTGCTGCGTCTCCGCCAGCCTCTAAAAGGCTTTCATGGGCGTACTGGCGCACGGTATCTAACATGCGGTAGCGCATCAGGCCGCTCTCGCCCGGCTCGGCCAGGACCAACGATTTGTCCACCAACTGGCTCAACAGATAGAGAATTTCCTCGGGTAGGAGAATGACAGAATTATCCCCATCGCCCGAGCAAACGGCTTCAGCAGCCTCGATCGTCCAGCCCCCGGAAAAGATCGAGAGCCTGAGAAATAACGTACGTTCGGCGGATGAGAGTAAGTTATACGACCAATCGATGGTGGCCTTTAAGGTTTGCTGGCGGGGAAGAGCGGTGCGGCTGCCGCCCGTCAACAACAGAAAAGCATGGTCCAGACGGTCAGCGATCTGCTCGACCGAGAGCATGCGCGTACGCGCCGCGGCGAGCTCGATGGCCAGCGGGATGCCATCGAGGCGGCAACATACCTGAGCGATGATCGAAACGTTATTTTGCATAACGACAAAGCCTGGGGTCGCCAGTGCAGAACGCTCGGTAAACAAGCGCACTGCTTCACAGGAGACGAGTTGGGTAGCTTTTTCCTTATCCGTGGTTGCCAGCAGTAATTGCGGGTCGGGCAGCGCTAAAGATGGGCAGTGGAAGAGCATTTCACCGTTTACCCCCAGCACCTCGCGGCTGGTGGCCAGGATCGAAACGGATAGAGCAGTATGCAAGATGCGATCGACCAGGCTGGCGACTGCGCCTACCAGGTGTTCGCAGGTATCCAGAAGAATCAGCATATGCTTATTGCGTAAATAATCAACCAGCACCTGCAGGATAGGCTGGTCTGCCACCTCGCGCAAGCCCAGAGCGGCGGCCACTGTTACCGGCACCAGATCCGGATCGGCCAATGCGGCCAGTTGCACCAGCCAGACGCCATCTGTAAAATCATCCAGCAGCTCTTCCGCCGTCCGGATGGCCAGGCGGGTTTTGCCCACCCCGCCCGAACCGGTCAGCGTCACCAGCCGGGAAGGACCGGCAGTGACCAATTGGTGTAAAGTCCCAATTTCTTTCTCGCGCCCGATGAAGGAAGTGAGCTGAACGGGCAGGTTATGGCGATGAGCTGGCTCTGCGGTATCTACCGGCAAACCCGGCTCACCGGCGGGTCTTTGCCTTTCAGTCATAGACTGGTCGCTGGCGCGGGCGAACTTAGCCAGTTCCAACAGGCGCTGAATGGTTTCCGGCTCTTCCTGGATCGATAGGGCTGGGATGAAGAGCGCCATCAGGCTGGCCTGATCGGGCACGCGCAGGTTAGCCTCCAGGCGGCTGATCTGCGCTTCGCTGTAGCCCACTGCAATCGAAAGTTCACGCTGGGTGAGCTGTGCCCGCCTGCGCAGGTACTTCAACAGGTCGCCAAAAGTGTGAAAGTCTGCCAGCAACGTGGAACGATCACCCATTCGTTATACCCCTGGTTATTGAAATACCTTGTTTGTAAACATTATACGTCAAACAGGCAAATTCATTCATGATAAGTCTGGTAAGGTTACCAATCTTTTGGTAACCAGGCTGGCAAGAAATGGCAGATATTTCGCTCGTCGACATGCTATCCTGTGCAAATAGAAAAGCGGATCCTTCCTGAAAAAAAGGAAACAATCGGTCCTGTTTCGTCTAAGCAGATTTCATGGGAGCAATTGTGTTGTAAGGAGAATGATGATGAACTCGCAAGGGAAAACCAAAATAAATCTGAAGAAAGGCATACAGTATACATTTTGGGGATTGGTCGCCGGGGTTTTAATTATCGCAGCTTTGCTGTTGACCCATGCAGTCCCGATCCCTTCGGCGTCCACAGCGGCAACCTCATCCAGGTCGATCGGACACCTCGGAAGTGGTTATAGCCTGGTGACGGATGCAAACGGCACTCGGATCGTTTATGCTTACCAGGTAATCTCGTACGCGCCTGGTGTATTAACCTCACCCAGGTCTTTGGGCCCTCTCGGGGCAGGTTATACCCTGATGAATGGCCCAGATGGCGTCCAGATCATCTATCCTTACCAGGTAAAGCTGTACGATCAAACCCCGAAGACGGACTCTGCCACGGTCAAATAGCGATAAAAGGCGATTGGCGAGAAAACGTGGACGAAAAACTGGCGATATTCAGCATTGCTCGTTTCGCCTTGTCAGGCAATCGCTTCCTCTGCAATCGTTTAGGCCATTACCATGGCCTGCTCCAGTGTCAAAGCCTGGCCTTCGGTCCAGGCAAAAGATAAGACTTCTTCTCCCAATGAGGAGCGCAACAAGGTCAGGGCTTGCTCGTATTCATCGCGCTCTGCCTGAGAAGGCGTACTCTTGACCCAGCCGCAATGCCGGTCCAGCGCGCCGAACAGGATTGCCGCCTGACGAGTCTGTCCCATTGCCACGGCTAAAATCCCCAGCGCTTGTATGATCAGGAATGCCGTTAATTTGCCAGAAATGGCTCAGATAAATACTGGCGTGGGTATAATCGCCCTGGGATAAAGCCACCGTCCGAAAACGTAAAATAACGTCCCACGGAACCTCGGACGGTCTTCCCAATCTGCTCCCAAAACATTTTTACACCTCTGCGCAACCTGGTCTTAATCCTGCAGCGCCCAGGCTAAATGTCCGAGCGCTTCGGACACAACGATATTCATTATTTTCAACTTCTTTGAAACCGCGCTGGCTCGCTCCCAAAATTCCATGGCCCGGTGTGAATTACCTTGTAGGAATTCAATTTCGGCTAATAGCTGCGGACCGGTCCATCTCATAGACCAACTGGCGCATGGCTTGATCCACCTGTACGGGAGTGCGACCTTCTCCATCGAACCAGATTTGGATCTCAAGCATACATTTCCTCCCCGCCTTCGCCGGCGATGAAAACCACTTACGCCTTTCCCGACACGACCATATTAAGAACCTATCCGAAAAATAAGAAATCACTTTTTTATGTGCAAAAAAACCGTAAGTTTTTTTGCACATAAAAAAGTCAATCCTTCGAATTTTCGGATAGATATTAAGTGTAACGGACGATCTTTAGGTCCAACGGTCAAGGCTAAATTGCGGCGCAAACGGATTGACGAAACGCACGCCTTCCAGCATTTGCCCATCCTGGAAATTTTCGCTAAAAAAGACATTGATCTGGTTCAAGCGCGCCGCAGACCAGAGTTTGGGCATCATAGTAAGCCAGTTGGTATCAATTAGAATACGCTGCATGACAATTCAGTCCTTTTTTATCGTCTCGAATCCAACGCTTTTCACGCTCCTCATAGAGGTCAGCGCGGTTGAAACGGTAGGGTTTACTACCTGCGGTAGGTTGTTCGCCGGGACTGTATGCGGCCTGTATGATTTCTTCCAGGGCGGTATGGCTATCTTCGAAAAGGGGGATTTCCTGAAGGGTTGTTTCACGATCAATTGCGCCGCGAATAATTTCCGCCTCGCTCGTTCCGCGCTGGCGCGCCAACTGGCGCAGTAAGTTTTGCTGCCGCTGGTGAATATAAATTTGTTTGCGCACCATATCTGAAGTCATTGCATCGTTTCCATCAATGCATTATATACATTACGCTTATGTACATCAATATCCCTTACTTCTTTTTCCCTTTTACTGCGGCTCTTTCCAAATTTTCCTTCATTCTGAATTCAGTAATTCTGCCGATCAGGTCGTAAGGAATTGGCTTATCCAGCGGGAATTGCACCGACCCTTTGGCCCATTCGTAAACAGAGATTTCCTCCTTGAATTTCTCGATGCCGGAGGGCGTGGGATAAAACCCGATATGTTTTTTATGGGCGGCAAAATGCACCAGGTTGCTGCCCTTCAGTTTAAAGGTCGGCATTTGATAATCGATCGTCTCCTCCGCCTCCGGGGCAGCTTTTCGGATGGTGGCTCTTACCTTTTTCAATATTTCCTGCACGTACTTTGGACAACTTGCGATATATTCATCGATCGTTTTAGGCCCTGTTCCACTATCTTTCATTTCATTTTCCTTTCCAGACTGCCTGCAGCGCTCGATAATCTAAAAGCGTGATGCCTTCTTTTTTTACGATTTCTTTCGCCGCTGGAGAGGTAAAAAAGTCAAAATCCGCCTGGCGAAAATGGTTGCTATCCGGTTCTATGGCCATTAACTCAGCGTTGTCCAGCCCGGGATGGACGGCCCACTCGCTCAGGCCCTCTGGCAGCTCATGCAGCAGTTTGGCATATCGGGCTGATTTGGTGAGCGGATCAAGCATATAGCTGTCCAAAAAGTCGTAGTCGTTGACCGGTAAACCCTGCCTTTGCAAATTTTCGATTGCCGCCTGCCCGTATACGCGCTGCGCCAGCCCATATTCCTTTGCCAACCTGCCCATCACAGCCTGAATATCGGGTCTGCCGCTGATGCGCAGTGAATGCCAATCCAGGTGGTCTGGCTTGAGCCCGGCAGCCAGCACCACTTCGATCTGCGCCCTGAATTCCATCTCCAATTCATCCAACCGGACCTGCGCCAGGTATTCTTGCATGTGTTCGAAGGTGTAGAAATAACCGGCTTTATCCACCAAAGTCGGTACTTTTTCCCTGGATGTTACCGGCTGCCACTTGTAAAAGTCTCCATCACAGATGGCGGTCAGGTGCACGCCGAAGGGAATTTCGGGATGATCGGTCAGGAAACGCATGGCGAACCTGGCCCAGGGGCAGGGCACCATCAATGTCGTGGAACGCACCACGCCTGCCTTCAAAACTCCCATGATGGCCTGGTTGGTGGCATTGCACATCCCAAAATCATCGGCGTTAATAATTAATAACCGCGCCTCCGGAGGAAATCCCAGCAGGCGGTTGGTCTGGCCTTGGATCAACATTTTCATCTCCCATTTGGGAAGGTCCACTTTTTTTATGTGTGAAAAGCGCAGCTTTTCACACATCAAAAAAAGTGATTTTCCAAATTAACGAGTACGCATCGCGTGTAGACCTGGCATCAAGTAGCGGATGTATTCGTCCAGGCAGTCCGCATCACCGTTCAGGGGTTGCAATACGAACGAGTCGACACCGGTCTCAAGCCAGCGCTGCAGAGCGCCTGACACCTGCTCTGGTGTTCCGGAAGCCGAGAAAGCATCCAGCCATTCATCCGGCATCCTGCGGGCCATCTCTTCGGCGCCGTATTTTTGGACGAAAGCATCTACATCGCCGGCAATGCCATTTTTATTCAAGTGAATATCGGCCCAGGGCAGTCGTTCGGTAAGCGCCTGGCGCATGGCAGCCCGGGCTGCGCCGCCATCCGGATTCACTTTCACATCCAGATTGGCGATCACCCGGTGATCGGTGCGCCCGGCTTCAGCCACCCCAACCCGGATCTGCCCCAGCGCCCAGCGGATGTAAGCCGGCGAAGACATGCTGGTTAAGATTGTGCCGTCGCCCACCCGCCCCGCCAGCTGCAGCGTTTTTTCTCGCATGGCTCCCACGTACAGCGGGGGTATGACTGCCGGGGTCATGTGCATCTGTACTTTTTCTAAATTAACCTGGTCGCTGTGAGTAGTAACCATTTCACCGCCCAAAAGCTGGCGCACCGCCGTCACGGTTTCTTGCAAGGCTTTGATAGACGGTTTGGGCGCCGCTCCAATTTGGGCCATCCAGGTATCCACGCCGTAACCAAAGCCCGGGTAGAAACGGCCCGGGAAAGCCCGCGCCAGGGTAGTTATTTCCATGGCGGCAAACAGCGGGTTGTAAGCTTTCACGGGGAGGAGGCCAATACACACTTTAAGCGTGCGTGTGGCGGATAACGCAATCGCAGCCGACGTAAACGCGCCGGCCAGAAAGCAGTCGTCCCACAGCCACAATTCATCGAAGCCGGCCGCCTCAGCCCGCCGGCCATAATCAGCCAATGTTTCGGGTGGAAAGGTTGGGTGGAAGATCACCCCAATTGCGGGCCTGGTATCAACGTCTTTCATAGCTTTCGTACTGATCCTCCCGTATTTTAAAATAGATACATAGAATGATACCATTCAGGTAAAAAGGCGCAATATCCATGCGATACACCCTCATCCAGAGCCTGCGCAGCACTTCTACTTGAACTGGAACCCTTCCACCAGGCGAAAACACGTCTCTGCGACAGGAATAAGCATGCCGGGGGTTGAATCGGCCGGATTGGTACAGGCCAGTGCATAGGCCCAGCCATTATTTTCCATCCAAATTTCTCTTGTTTGCACGTATGGCTCGCCGTGGAACTCCCGGTACACGTATTCGACAGCCGGGCGGCCATCCATTTCGACCATATTTTGTGAAATGAATTGATAATGCGAGGACCTTCCACTGGATTGAGCTTTGTGAGTATTAATAATCGTATCCAGATTACTCCCGGTAGGGATATTTTGGCGGAATATCTGAAAATACAAAGTCCCTTTCTGTGTAAATATCAAAGATTGCGTTTCCTTGTTTGGGCTGACCGCCTGTGCTTCGTATTGCTTGGTTTTGAAGCCAACTGGAGCAGTAAAACTAAATTCATCGCCTTGATAGGTACTTGAGCAGGCCGAGAGCAGGATCATGGAGATCAGCAGCAAAGGTAAACCCAGGAAGTGAACAAGTCGTAGAATTGGCATATTCCTCCTGATTTACGGCGCGCCTTCAGGTGTTTGAACGGGAGCCTGGCGCAAGAGTAGGAAAACCAAAACAGCGCTCACGATTAGAATAACACCGTTCAGGTAAAAAGGCACACCTTTCCCAAGCGTGTCGTACAGCAACCCGCCCAACAATGGGCCGATGGTCAATCCGAGGTTTTCTACAAAGTCATAGAGACCGTAGGCCATTCCCCGTTTCTCATGCCCGGTCAAATCGGCCACCAGGGCCGTTTCGGCCGGTTCGGAGATTCCCCACAGAATGGTGGTTATTGCGTAGAGTACGGCTAACCAGATCAGCGAAGGCAGGTGCGGCATCAGCAGCGAGATGAGGCCTGAACCGGCTAGACCGGCAGCCATCATCGGGACGCGCCCAAACCGATCGCTGAGCCCGCCCAGGCGCGCCGATAAGAAAGCCGTCACCAATCCGGCCGGGAAAAACGCCCACGCCAGGGTCATCATATCCGTGGTGAATTTGTCTTGCAGGTAGGTCAGGTAGATGGGACTCAACATCGCTTCGGGCACACCGGTGATAAAGACGATCACCAGCAACCTGTACAAATGTCCGGATAAGATGGATTTGTTTTGTGAAACAGGCCGGTCTGGTTTTGTGTTGGGAACGGTTTTCCAGGCCAATAGCGCACCCAGGAACGTCATTATCGTAAAACCGATAAACGCGTATTCCCAGGCAACTGCTTGAGGAAAAGACAGCATGATAAAGAAAGCTGCAAAAACCCCCACCAACCCACCTTGTGAGGTGATTTCGTTCAATCGCCCTAAGGCGCGCCCGCGTTCCGAGGGAATCGTGACGTCGGCAATCATGGTGTTGACAGCCGTCCACAAAAATGCGGAACCGATTCCTTGTATGAGCCTGGCCAGATAAAGCCAGCTCAACGACCCGGCAAAAGCGAACAGGCCCATGGATAGGCTATACAAGAATAACGCCAAAACAAAAAAGATTTTGCGGCCAAAGCGATCCAGCATCCAACCTACCGCCGGGCGCAGTAACAGAGTGGTCGCCGTGACCACAGAAAACAGGCCGCCAATCTCCAGGGCGCTGGCGCCGAAAGCCTTACTGATCACGGGCAGCCCAAAATAGAGAAAAATGAACGGCGTGGACCAAAGAAACAACGGCCGGTGTAAAGCTTCGGCGGAATATTTTTGCCGATCAGGTAAAGGTCTCATTCGAGATATTTGAGCAGGCGCAGTGCATCCAGCGTAACCCATTTACTCGGCTGATTGCGTTTCTCAACCGGCCAGGTGCGCGAGACGGACCCGCATAACCACCGCCCCTGGCCGTTCTGGCGATCTATCACCATTCTGAGCAAAGCCATAAAGCGGGCGTCGTGGGCGTAACCGTTAGCCGCCAGCGCTTTTAAGGCGCTGAGCAGGTCCCAACCCCGCGGCACGCCGAAAGTAAACCAGCGTTTGTGCTCCCCTTCGAAATCGTATGGGGCATCCAGCAAGGTATCCGCCAGGCGCTTCACCACCCGCTCGGATTGTTCGGAGCGCATACCGGCGGGTAACACCGCCAGGCCGTTCAGGGCGGCGATGGCGCCCCACAGGCAGTCGCGATGCTCGTAGCGCCCGCAATCCAATGCATCTTCTACAGCCATTTCCTCGATGAGAAAGGCGAAGGCCGCCCGGACACGCCGGTCGTCTCCCAGGCCGAAGTACACCAGAAACGAAAGGTGTTCACCGGTTGTGCACGGAAAGATGCCGCTGCGCAGTCTTTTCGTCATGGAGAACCCGCCGCTCTCATGCTGGCAGTTTTTCAGGAAGGAATCGCAGCCGGCGGTGGTGCGCTCGTCGGGAATAACGCCCAGCCTGGATAGCAAGGTGAGGGCGGCTACGGCGCCTTGCGCATTGTGTGGTTTGGTTTCGTCGCCCCAATACCCCTCCGGATGCTGGAGGGCAAATAGTTCCTTCACCAGGGCTTGTTGGGGGATGGCTGAACGGGCTTCTTGCACCTCAGGGTCGCTCTCCGGCCGGTCGAGGACATCGATGAGCGTCCAATAGCGGATGGATGGGTTTTCAGGCTCGAGCAGCCAGGCCAGCGCATCGCCGTTGAGGAATTTTTGCCAGTTTTGCATTCAAAAATCATCCTGAGGTATATAGTCAGGTGGAATCTGTGTTGTACGACAATCCTGCCCAATCGCCGCTTGTACTAATTCAGTCGAACCTCACGCCCTTGATTCCATGGCATAAGTTTAAGCGCCATCCCGATCGCGCAGCGTCCGAAGAACGTAACCATTACGGTGCCCAGCAGGAGAATCACGTAAATGAACAGTCGCACTCCCGGCCACAACCCAAAAAGTGTCAGGGCGAAATATGTAATGCGAATCTGGACCGGAAAGGCAGACAAATTTTTCTCCTGGGCAAGGAAGAAAATAACCTGCACGGCGCTGATGCTCATTACGATGGAGTAGCCAGGCTCCCAGCCTACGACCGCGGCAACAATGAAGATCAGCGTGATTGCCCAAAACCACCAACGAATATCTTTTGGATTCGTTTTCAGGTTCATATCCCCACCTCCAGTATGCCTATCAAATATTGGTCAGTTTGTACTCCCTGCTATAAATTATACAGACTTTTGCTATGTTTTGTCATGCTGTACTTTTATTAAAGAATTTCAGCAGGCTTTCATTGACCAGCTCGGGCTGCGCCAGGGCCGTGATATGGTGCGCCTTTGGAATGATTTGTACCTGGATGTCCGGCATGAGGCTTTTGGCGGCCTGGCTCGCCGCATTCGCCGGGTAGATCTGCTCTTGCTCGCCCAGCAGCAGAAGAGTGGGCGCCTTGATCTGGGCTAACTCTTCAGCTGTGTAGAGGCGTGGAAAGACCTGGCTGGTCATCCTCCCATGCACCATCTCCAACGTGAAAAGGTCCCGCCATACGCCATCCCCGGGCAGGCCATCGTACATCCAATCGACCGCCTTCATCATGCTGCGCTTTCGCCCGGGCAGCCAGGGCATGAACAGGTACGCCATTTTGGGGATGAACATATTGAGGTAGAAGGCGCGCACCCCATGAAACGTAGCCACCGGCCCGATCAGCACCAGCTTGCGAATGCGTTCAGGGAGGTGCATGGCATAGTAAGCTGCCGTAAAACCGCCGTACGAATTGCCGACCAGGTACATTTGCGAAATTCCCAGCCCATCCACCAATTCGGTAAACCAGCCCAAGAAATCGTCCAGTGATTTGATCGGGCGAGAGGGGCGGCTCTTGTTGGCTTCGCCGATTACATCTACCGCATAGGTGCGGTAGTGCTGGTTCAAGGCGCCCACCGTGCGATACCAGGCGGTGGCTGTCGCAAATAAGGCGTGCAGCAATACCACCGGCGGCGCAGATTCGGGCCCGCTGGCGATCACGTGGGTCTCTCCGAAGCTGGTGGGGATATCCAATGCGGTATATGGCACAGGCCATTGGGACAACACGGTTTGATAGGCCCGCAGCGTCTCGCTTTCACCCTGGGGAGACGTAAACACAGGGAGGTAATTTGTCATTGGCCGGTTCCTTTCGATGAGGCTAAAGCGGAGGCATGTCTTATTTCCAAAATTAATTATATTTGGTTTGTTTTCCCTGGCAAATGAATAGCGCTCTCATTATCATAACAATATTCCAGAAGACTGATAAACTTATGGGGAGTAGAAAGGAAGATCATGCCAGCACGTCTTGTCGCAGCCGGGCTAAGTAAAAAATACAATTCCTTCTTAGCTTTGGCGCCTGCTTCTTTTGAAATAAATGCAGGAGAAATCGCCATTTTATCCGGGCCGAACGGTTCGGGTAAAACGACCCTGCTCTCCTGTCTATCCGGCCTCACCCGCCCGTCCACCGGCACGGTTTCCGTGGCAGGCTATGATCTGTATCGCGATGAGGTTGAGGTCCGGCGTCGCCTGGTGTACGTTCCTGACGTTCCCCGCTTTTACCTGGAATTGACCGCCTGGGAGCATCTGCGTTTTATTGCCCTGGCAAATGGGGTAAAGCCTGGCTTCGATGAGCGCGCGGAAGTTTTATTACGCAAGCTTGGTCTGTGGGAAGCGAGGGATCTTTTTCCCCACCACTTCTCGCGGGGCATGCGCTTGAAATTGGGTTTGGCGCTGGCCCTCATTCGTCCATTTGATGTACTGCTTCTCGACGAGCCCACTTCAGCGCTGGATGTTGAAGGGGTTGAGTTGCTGATCCAGGAACTACGCAGCTTACGCCAGCAAGGCGCCGCAATCCTTTTATCAACCCATGACCCAAATTTGATTAACCAGTTAGGGGACCGCCGCCTGTCGATCCTTCAAGGCGTAATACAGGTGCTTTGAGATGCAAGCGATCCATTGGATACGTTCCCGGCAAGAAGAGAGCGAACTGGCTTATTGGCTATCTATCGTGGCCTACGATCGCCGCGACCGGTCGCTCAACAATCGCATCTACTTTCTGTATTTGGTCCTCTTCTTTAGCGTTTGGATTTTTATTACCCTGACCTTTTTTGCCGGCAGCGGGGCATTTCTTTTGCGTACGCTTGATCCGCAGGATCCAATGCGTGCGGCTATCACCATAGAAGTATTTCTGCTGGGTGTTTGGGGAGTATTCAACCTCTGGCAGGCTTGTAAACGGAGCCCGGTGATCTTTTCAGAGCAAGACGCAGTTTTGATTTGCCAGATGCCCGTCAATCACCGCCTGGTTGCCCTGCGCTGGCTGTTTATGCCCTGGTTGGAAAGCGCACTACCCTTTTGGCTGGCAGCCATTTTGCTTGGTTTTTCGTTGGCAGAAGCTACTCCGCCGGTTGGCCCGCAGTCCAGTTACCTTGCCGTATACGCCGGGTACGGGTTACGGGCCTGGTTAGCCGTGATTCCGCTTCATTTAGCCATATTCTCGTTTATTTGGGCAGTCGGGATTTTTCGCCTGCAAAAGGATGTAGAGCGACGTTGGCTGGCCTGGCCGGTGATCGCATCCGCACTCGGGTTCTTAGCTTTTCTCCTGCTTTCATTACTGGATGCGCGGACTTCTTCTATATTTTTATGGAACAGCATTCTGAACGTCATTATTTTCCCAATCCAGGCAGGCTTTGGGCAAGGCAGCATAAACACGGGTTTGTTCTGGAGTGGAATTCTTGCGGTAATCACGCTCGTGATTGTGTACCGGGTTTCAGGCGCCTTCAGTCTCAGTCGCGCAGCCCAGGAGACACAAGAACAGGAGATGATCAATTCTGCGCTGCGCTACGGCTTTACATCCTATGCTCGACAATTGCAAACTAAACAACGTCTTGGAATAAGCCGGAAACCTGTTCAACTGCCGGCGCTTTCCGGAGCATCCGCCTTAATTTGGAAAGATTTTATCCAATTCCAACGCTCTTTCCGTTGGTCCGATTTATTTAGCTGGGCGATCTTGTTTGGCTATATGTTTGGGCTTTCCTTTTTGCCTGATTTGACCGGCCGGGCCCTCTTGATTATTTTGTGGGTGATTCAAATCGGAAAAGTTTCCGTGATCCGGGTGCGCAGCGATCTGGCGTGTTGGTCATTGGTACGCCAGCTGCCGGTTACGCGTAAGAAGTTGCTTTTATTTGATCTTAGTTTTGCTTACTTTTTATCGATAATGATCAGCCTGGCCGGTATAGGCATTGGCTCGATCATTTCAAAGGCGCCAATTGCTTCACTGGCGATATTAGTTCCTGGCATGGCCGCCGGAATTGCCGGAATAGCTGCTTTTGACGTGATAAGACGGTCTCGAAATAACCTGTTAATCAACGGAACCGTGCCAGAGATTGGCGCCGGAGGCATTTTATTGGGGATATTGTTTACGGCCGGTCCTGTGCTGATCAACGCATTTTTATCGGGTGTAATGGGTCTTCTTCTGTCATTCCTCTCCAGCCTGTTACTCGGGTGGATCGCGTTTAATATGGCCGTTGGTTCTTATCGAAATATTGACGATTATTAAATCGAGAGCGTTTACCAAAAGGAAAAACGTTCCCCTTCCCCTCGCTGAAAAAGGAGAAACCATGCAAACCGAACTGACCCAATCCGGCCCTCTGCTCCAACCTGACGGACATTTGTCCCAAATTGGCTGGTCGCGGCATGCCTTGCTCGATTGCAACCTCGAATCGGCCAGCTTCTATGCCTTGCGCCCTTTGCAGCGCTTCCGCATCAAGCGTTGGGACTATTACGCCGTCTTCAGCCCACAGCGTTTCTTTTCGGCCACCATAGCCGACCTGGGCTACGCCGGTAACCTCTTCGTTTACACCATGGACTTCGCCACGCGTGATCTGCACGAAGAAGGCCTGGTCATCCCGTTTGGAAAAGGGATCAGCCTGCCGCGCAACAGCGCCACGGGCAACAGCCACTTCGAAGACAGTCGCCTCACAGTAGACTTCAGCCTGCACTCTGGCTGCCGCCATATATCGGTCGCCTGGCCGGGTTTCCATGGCGGGCGCGGCATCCAGGCCGAGATCGACCTGGCGGTCTCGCCGGAATACGAATCGATGAACATCACCATCCCGATTGGGGCCAAACGTTTTTACTACAACCACAAGATGAACTGCATGCCTGCCAGTGGAACCATTCAATACGGCGACCTGACCGATAAGCTCGATCCCGCCACCTGCCTGGGATCTTTGGATTGGGGCCGGGGTGTCTGGGAATACCGCTCTTTCTGGAACTGGGCCAGCGCGTCCGGGTTCCTGCCGGATGGGCGCAGCATCGGGCTCAACCTGGGCTGCGGCTTTGGCGACCTTTCCATGGCCGGAGAAAATGCGCTTATCTTGAACAACCGCATCCACAAACTGGAGCAGGTGACATTCGATTACACCTCCGGCGATTACATGCGTCCCTGGAAATTTACCGATGCGGAAGGCCGCCTCGATTTGGAGTTCACCCCATTCAAAGACCGCCTGGCCCAAACCAACCTGGGCATCATTACCAGCCAGGTGCATCAAATGTTTGGCCGGTACAACGGCACTTTCCTCACCGGTGAGGGCGAGACGCTCCAGATCAAAGACCTGATTGGCTTTGCCGAAGAACACCATGCCAAATGGTAGTCCGCTAAACACGAATTTTTGAGTTATAACCGGCGGCGCAGCCGCCGGTTATAACTCAAAAATTCGTGTTTCTAATTTTTCTTTGCTCAAACAGGTTCAATTACTGGTTTCCACTTCCAGGCCAGCCAGATTATCAACAAAATGCACGCAACTTCCACTATTGTAAAAAACACATAATACAAACCATGTCCGCCTATAACGATTTGTACAATCATGAATACACCAATGAAGATGCTTACCCAGCGATTTACTTTGTAGTTCAATAGCCAGGCCAGGATAACCATGGCAAATGAAGTTTCCATGACGATTGCGCCCGCCATCAAACCTCCCGCAGGCAGTGGATCTCCCGCCATAATTCCGCGGATAATGGATGTTGGATCCATTAAAGAAAGAATATCCGCATAAGCCATATTGATTATTACAAATATCCATAACAACGAAAGTTTTAGCCTTGGATCTATTCCGGTAGTCGATGTGTTTGTGTTCATCTCTTTCTCCTATCTAGACGTTCAACAGTCATGCTTTCTCTACGGTTTGATTTCTGGTACACCGGTGTAGCCAACTTTAACCGGATTAACCGAAATCAATACCAATCCCAAATCACGCACTTTTTTGAGCAAGCCATGCAACGCGGCCTGGTCGACCACCGGGCTGGTTAAAAGCGTTTCGCCGTTGTCTTCTAATGTGATGGTCAGGCCCTCAAACCAGTCCGTCCATTGCGGACTTAGATGGCCCTTGAGCCTGATTTGGTAGAACATGGGCTGTTCCGGGTCTGTGCTTGGGTCGGGTCCGTTTGACATTTGCCTTTGCTCTTTATCCATATAGATAGCATATCGGCAAGCCGGTGTTACGGATAGACACTTAAGTGTGGTTATGGGGTGTTAAATTGGAAACTCTGCC
>VFSW01006093.1_pt1 | contig 17758 bp, 22 predicted proteins | sample 5358111 | NCBI WGS metagenome assembly VFSW01 (sample SAMN11554181, study PRJNA540505) | mine drainage metagenome | isolation source: sediment from site ElyBrook_90M | place: USA: Ely Copper Mine, Vershire, VT | collected 2017
CCTGCGGTCTGCGCTCGGCGAGGATCAGTGTCTTTCCGCCCGGCGCCGCGGCTGGAACAGTTGCGGCAGCGGCTGGGCCCTTATGCGGACCGGATCGAATGCAGGCTGGCCGATGCGACACAATTGAGTGAGGACGCGGCATTCGACCTGGTGCTCGCCGATGTTCCTTGCAGCGGCACCGGCACGCTGGGGCGTAATCCGGAGATTCGCCACCGCCTGCGCGCGGAGGATTTGTCACGGCAGGCTGGGCGACAGCGCGCAATCCTCGAGGCCGCTCTCGGCGCTGTTCGCATTGGCGGACGCGTCGTCTACTCCACCTGTTCGCTGGAACCGGAAGAAAACGAGCGGGTGGTCGATGCTGTGCTGAACGCTACACCGGCGGCTCGCGCCGTTTCGCTTCGTCTTTCGATTGAAGCGATGGCCAGCCAGCCGATCCTCCCTTCCGCAGGCGCGGACCAACTGTTGAAGTCGCTTACGATTGAAGGCGCGCTTCGGCTGCTGCCCGGCGCTTTTCACACAGACGGCTTCTTCATCGCATTGCTGGAAAGAACTGCCTGAGATGGGGAGCGGCTATTCCGGCCCGAGGCGCAACTCCGCGTAGTCGCGGTCCAGCAGGGCGCAGAGTGCTTCGACAACGAGTTCATGATCGGCACGCTGAGGCAGGCCGGAGACGGTAACGCTGCCCACCACGCCCGCGCCTTCCACGGTCAGCGGAAAGGATCCGCCATGCGTGGCGAATTCGGTGAGCGCGAGGCCCTGGCTCTCGGTGAGCGAGGTGTTTTTCTTCCGCAGGCCCAATCCAACGGCGTACGAGCTGCGATGAAAGCGCGCGACCACGTTGCTTTTGCGGCGCACCCACTCCACGTTGTCTGGCGTGGTGCCTTCGAGCGCCGCGTAAAACAGAGGCTGTCCCAAACGCCGCACGTCGATTACTACCGGTAGTCCGAGTTCAATGGCCATGGCGCGCAGCAGGTTGCCGAGGTCCCACGCAACCTGCGCATTCAAGCACGGCAGACGCAGTTCGCGTTCCTGCCGCGCCACTCGTTCCAGGTCTTCATTCAATCCCATGGGGCCTCTCCAAAATGCTGACGTGAAAACGCTCTATTCGGATACCGTCAGCGTGATCGATACATCTTGATAGACGCGCGCGCCGGCGTAGGGCGATTGCGCGATCACCGACCCCGGCTTGACGGGTGCGCGTGGCGGCGCGTCGCCGCTGCCCACCGGCGCCACAGGCACAGCGACATACTTGGGCAGGGGCGGTTGAATGCCCACCTTGGCCAACTGCGCCTGCGCGGTGACGACGGGCAGGCCAACCAGGTCGGGCATGACAAACCCGTCGGCCGCCTCGTCGTCGGGAGCAGCCACGAGCAGATTGACGGTGGGCCGCGAGATTCCCTGCGCGTGGGCGGGCGGGTCCTGCGCAAGTACAGTGCCTTCGGCGGCCATGTTCCACGGCAACCGCGCGGTTGTGCCCACTTCAAGGCCCACGCGCCGCAGCGTCAGCGCCGCTACACGCTCGTCGTTGCCCACCGCATCCGGGACGTCCACCTTCTGCGGGCCAAGGCTCTCGGCAACGCGCACGCGCCACTCGCGGCGCACGACGCTTCCCGCAGGCGGGGACTGGGTGAGGATGTGGCCGGCGGCCACGTCGCCGGAGTAGTAGCGGTTGTCTACGTCGAGGTTCAGGCCCAGCCCGGCGGTCTGGCTGCGCGCGTCGGCGACGGTCATGCCCTGCAGAGCGGGAACCTGCACCTCCGCGCCATGAATGGCAAAGTGCATGGTGGCGATGGCCGCGAGCAACGCCACGGCAATGAGCAGCATCACCAGCGAAGCGATCTGAAAGAAGTTCACCACCGGCCGCGTCTTCATGGCTCGGGCTCCCCATCGACAAAGACGATTTCGTAGTCCACGGGTGCTGCTTTCTCCAGCATCTTGGACACCGAGCAGTAGGTGTTTTTCGACAGGGACACGGCGTGTTCAACGGCCTTGCGGCTCAGCTTGCCGCTCACGGCGTAGGTGAGCGTGATGCGGGTAAACACGCGCGGCGCGGTTTCCGCGCGCTCTGCCACGGCCGAGACGCGGAGGCCGGTGAGCGGCTGGCGCTTCTTCTTCAGGATCGAGACCACGTCGACGCTGGTACAACTGCAGAGCGCCATCAGCACGGCTTCCATCGGGCTTGGTCCGTGCACGTGCGCGGAGTCTCCGTCAAGGAGAATGGTATTTCCGTTTTCGGCGACCGCCTGAAAGACATCGTCGTGCTTCCATTCGCTATGCGCAATCATTGGCGTGTCCCTTCGCGTCCCTCAGCGGAGATTGTCGGTCACCGGTTCGGGATGAATTGTTACCCTGTAGACTTCCGGGCACTCGAGCTTGAAGCGGTCTTCGAGCGCCGTGATGACTTCGTGCACGCGGCGCATGGGCAGGCCGTCGGGCAGCGTACAGTGGCAACTGAGCAAGATGTGATCGACGGTGCGGCCGACAACGATTTCATGCACATCCATAATTTCAACGAAGTGCCGGGCCGTGGCGCGGAGCGCATACTCGATCTTGCGGTCCACCTCGACGATCTCCTCGGGCTGCTCGATAGTGGCCGGCTCGCTTTCGATATGCGTGAGCACCAAGTCGATCTCCGGCGCTTCGCGAAGGATCTCCGCCTCCATGGCGCTGACAAATTCATGCGCGTGGAGCAGGGGCATGTTCTCGTCAAGCTCCACATGCTGCTCGACGCGCAGGCGGCCGTGATGCGACTGGACGCTGAGCTCGTGGACGCTGACGTTGTTGCGGGCGGCCACGGCGCGGACGCGGTCAAAGATGCTCTCGGCGCGGGACTCGCGCGGGACCGTATGGATGACGACGTCGGACTGCGGCAGGGCGCGATGCGCCGCCTCGGTGGCCAGCCGCACCAGTTCGCCGGTGTGCTCGAAGGTGTTCTGGCGCGGCAGCGCGATCGTGAGGTCGGCAAAGTAGCTGGCGCCGGCGCGACGCACACGCGCCTGCTCCACGGCCAGCACGCCTTGTACGCGGGCAACCTCGTCGATGAGGCGGTGGCGCGTTTCCGCGGGAACTTCGTCCATGAGCACGGCCACGGTTTCGCGGCCGAGGTGCAGCGTCATGCGAAGAATCATGAGCGAGACGACGACCGCCGCAAAGGGATCGGCGTAGCGCAGCCAGCCGATGCCAAGACGAATGCCGATCCAACTGGCGGCAAGGCCGGCAAGGACTGCAAGGGTTGACCAGATGTCCGAGGCGAAGTGGAAGGCATCGGTGGCGAGGGCCGGCGAGCCGGTCCGCTCCGCGACCGCGCGCAGGCGCCGCGAACGCCAATAGTCAACAGCAATGGAGGTGAGCAACACCAGCACGGGCCAGATCGAGTGGTGCAGCTCCACGGGGCGCACCACGAAGCGCTGCATGGCTTCCCAGATGATCCACGCGCAACTGACGGCCATGAGGCCCGCTTCGCCGAAGGCCGAGAGGTTTTCAAACTTGCCGTGGCCGTAGGTGTGGTCTTCGTCGGCCGGCTTGTCGCTTACTTGTACGGAGAAGAAGGTGAGAGTAACGCCGACCAGGTCGAGCGCGGAGTGCGCCGCGTCCGACAGCACGCCCAGGGAGCCGGAGGTGAGGCCCGCGATCAGCTTGAGCACGGTCATGGCGGCGGCAGCCACCATGGAGTGCAGCGCCACGCGGCGCTTCTGCACGGAGAATGCGGCCGGGCCGGCGGCGAGCGGATTTTGAGCGGCTGTGGTCATGCGCCTCTCAGGCTTGCGTGCGGCGCGCGCCTGTGTACAAGCCAGCAATGCCAAACGTGTAGGGCTGCCACGCGCAGCCGGTGTAGCCGGTGGCGCGCATGAGGTCGAGCATCTCAGCGGGCGGCGGGAATTTCGCAACCGAAGCGGGCAGGTAGCTGTAGGGGCCGTCTTTTCCCGCGGCAACTGGGCCGCAAACGATGCGGCCGACGGCGGGGAGCACGCGCCGGAAGTAGACGGCGTAGGCTTTGCCCATGAGGCCGCCGGGCTCGCTGAAGTCGAGGATTCCCAGTTTTGCGCCTGGCTTGAGCACGCGCGCAAATTCGCGCAGGCCAGCCTCGTAATTGGCCAGATTGCGGAAGCCGAAGGCGGTGACGATGAGGTCAAGCGAGGCTGAGCGCAGGGGGAGATGCAGCGCGTCGGCCTCCAGCGCGACAGCGTAAGGGCCGCCATCCATCAGCCAGCCTTTCCTCTCGCGACTGAATTTGCCCGCGCCGCGGCTCAGCATCCCCCGCGCAAAATCCGCCGCCAGAATCGGCCGCGCCCCGAAGGGCCTGCGCTTCAGCAGAGCCATCGTCATGTCGCCCGTGCCGCAGCAGATGTCGAGCACGGCGGCGTCGGGATCGGCGAGGAGGGCGCGGAACTTGCGCGCTGTCCGCCACCACCAGAGGCGGTCGACGTTGGCCGAGAGGACATGATTCAGCAGGTCGTAGCGCGGCGCAATCGATTCGAACATCTGCCGCACGGCGCGCGCGGCGCTTGCTTCATCCGCTACTCCTGCCGGCTTGGCCCCGGTTACAACCATTGGACCCTCAAATCTGCGGTGCTGACTAACGAGCCCGCGGGCTCGGTGTTTTCTCTTCCGCCCGCGCCAGCATATAGACTACAGCCGCTTTCAACTCCGCGGGAGTTACGTCTTCCACTACGCTGGCGTCGCCAATGCCGATGGGCAGCACGAAGCGGCGCACCCCGCCAATGTTCTTCTTGTCCGCGCCGGTTGCGGCGACCACCTTGTTGGACTTCAGCGTCAGCGGGGGCAGCGGCCCGTAGCGGTGAATCAGGGCTTCAAGGCGGTCCAGTTGGCTGCCGCTCATGGTCCCACGTCGGTGCGCCAGAAAGAGGGCGGCGATCATTCCCCAGCCGACCGCTTCGCCATGCAGCAGGAGCTTGTAGGCGGTGGCCTGTTCGATGGCGTGGCCGACAGTGTGGCCGAGGTTGAGAATCATGCGCAGGCCGCCTTCGCGCTCGTCACGGTTGACCACGCCGGCCTTCATCCGGATGGAGGCGGCGATTACTTTCTCGAGGGCTTTGGGGTCGCGCGTCAGCACAGCGTCCGCGTTTTCTTCCATGAAGCGGACCAGGGCGCGGTCGCGGATGATTCCGGCTTTGACGCTCTCCATGAGGCCGGCGCGCAACTCGCGGTCAGACAGAGTGCCGAGCAGGCCAATGTCCGCGAAGACGGCGAGCGGCTGGTGGAAGCTGCCGACGAGGTTCTTGCCCTCGGGGAGATTGACGCCGGTTTTTCCGCCGACGCTGGAGTCGACCTGGGCGAGGAAGGTGGTGGGTACCTGGACGTATGCGATGCCGCGCATGTAAATGGCGGCGAGAAAGCCGCCCACATCGCCGACGATGCCGCCGCCAAAGGCGATGAGCAGGGAACCGCGGTCGCCGCCGGCGCGTGCCATCTGGCGGAGCAGTCGCTCGACGCTCGATAGTTTCTTGAACTTCTCGCCGGGCTCAAGGAACAGGACGATGGGAGGCTCAGGGAATGAGGCCAGGAAGGCCTCGCCCCAGAGCGCCCAGATGGGCGCCGAGGTGAGGACAAAGACCCGCCGGGGCAATTTGCCCGCAACGCGCTCGATGAGCGGCGCCAGGGTTTGAATGAGCCCATGGCCCGCGATCACGTCGTATTTTTCCGAAGGTGTGTTTACCCGTATGGTTTGCACGCTGCTTCCATCTTAAATCCCAGCCAGCACTGGCGCATCGGCGGCGCGGGTCTGCCGACCCCTTGTGTTCGGAGGAGGAACAAAGCTGCCGTGCCGGTGCGAAAGGAACTTCCGCAGGCGATTCGTTCGTGGTGGTGAGGGCGGCGATGTGCGGATCGCGATTGCGGCCGGATATTTTTTGCATCATTTCCAAAGGAGGGACGGTCATGGCCATTCCGGGGATCCGACTCTGGAAAATCTGGATTCTCTCATTCGGGTTGCATTGCGCGCCGATAACCTTTTCTGAGAGGTGCCCGCATCTGTGCGGGATGACATCATTTTGAGGGATGCGCGCAATCGGGCTGCGATTGCGGTGCGATGCCAGGGAACCGGAGAGTGTGTCCAACGAAGGAGGCGGTCCCAAATGCTGCTGCTGTGCACGGAGAATCTGCGCGTAGGCGTGGAGGAATTCGACGAGGACAACAAGAAGCTCGTCGCCATGGTGAACGCGCTGCACGGCGCGATTCAGCAAGGGGAGAGCAGGCGGATGCTGAAGAGCTTTCTCGACGGGCTGGAACGGTACGCATGGGAGCACTGCACACGCGAGGAGGTGGCGTTTCTGGAGAACGGCTATCCGGAAGCGGCGGCGCACACGGCGGAGCACGACCAGCTAAGGCAAATGGTTGCGAAGATGAAGCAGCGCCGCGACCAGGGGAGGGATGTGCAACTGCCGGTGGACATGATGAACCTGATGTATGTGTGGATCACGAATCACATCTATTGCAGCGACAGGAAGCACGCGGAGTTTGTGCGGGCGCGGAGCATTCTGCAGGCGCCGGCGGAAGGTCCGGCTCTGGCGTATGGGGCGCGCTACCCGACGCCGGCTGATTTTCTGGCTTCGGAGGCTGCGGGCGCGAGCCACGAGGCGATTGCGCACAGCGAAAGTATCGCGCCCATGATGGCCAGCGAGAGCGTAATCGGCACATCGAGCCAGCGCGCGGCGAGCATCTTGAGGGCCACGAAGGCCAGCAGCGCTGCCAGCCCGTAGTGGAGGAAGCGAAAGCGGTCCAGCAGCGCGGCCAGGGCGAAGTAGAGCGAGCGCAGGCCGAGGACGGCGGCGATGTTGGAGGTGTAGACGACGAAGGGATTGTGACTGATGGCCAGCACGGCGGGGATGGAGTCCGTGGCGAAGACGATGTCGGTGACTTCGATGGCGAGGATGACGGGCAACAGAGAGCCGCGGGCCGGCTGGAGCTTGCGGATCAAACTTCGAATTGCCGCAGGCGCTTCAGGAATGGCGGCGTTGGCCGAGTTGCCGCGCACCAGGCGCCAGGCGGCATAGAGCAGAAACAGGCCGAAGATCCAGGTGATCCAGTCGAAGCGCTTGAGCAGCGCGATGCCGGCTGCGATGAAGAGAGCGCGGAGGACGACCGCTCCGGCAACGCCCCAAAGCAGGGCGTTGTGCTGGCGCTGGAGGCTGATGCGGAAGCCCTGGAAGATGACCAGGAAGACAAAGAGATTGTCGACGCTGAGAGAGGTTTCGATGGCGTAGCCGGCGACCCACTCGAGGGCGGTCTGGCGGCCATGGGTGACGGCGATCCAGGCGCCGAAGGCGGTTGCGGCCAGCACGAGGACGGCGGTCCAGAGCCAGGCGAAGAGTTGCCGAAAGCGGGTCTCGCGCTTTTGGCCGGGGAGCAGGGAGTCGACCGCGAGCAGTGCTATCACCACCGCGTGAAACGCTACCCACCAGATCCAGGATGCTCCGGCAATCATAGGGAAATGCTACAGGAACGCAAGGGTTCGGGATAAGGATCGCGCGACCGGCCAGGTTTTCCATCAATCGTCAAGCTGACGCAGCAACTTCCAGAGGGGTTGCCTGAGATCGGCGAGGCGGGGGGAACCCGGCGAGTATTAAGTGACTGGCTGCGGCCGATTGTTGCGTTTGGGCGTTTGTTGTGGATACACTCGCCTGTCAATCTGCATTGTTGTTTCCTGAGACTCAAAAGTGGGAGCTTGGGCACAAGGTTGGCGCCAGCGCCCGATTCGGCGGAGGGTGCTGGGGCTTACGGACGCAAATACCCCGCCTGCCACCTTTTTAATGAAAGGTCAAACCCATGCGCAAGTCACTGGGTCTATTGGGGGGGGGGCAATTGAAGGGCCATCCCTCCGCGCCGCTACGCTTTTTTAATGTTTTCCGCAGTCATTCTCGTCGCAGTGCCTGGAGCCGCAAAGGCTCAAATCTGGGTTTCCTTCGGATTCACGGTCACGCCGGGAGGCCTGACCGAAACAGCCACGTGCAGCACCTCGGCCGTCAACCCAACAACAGGGCAGCCTTCAGCAGCAGCCGCGGATTACAACACATTTCTCGCATCCTGCACCGTGACCCCGTCAACCGGATCAGCTTTTACCCCAGCACAGTGCCCTGGAGGCGCTTCGGGATCGGTACTCAACTTCCCCTATGGGAATCCAACAGGTCAATGCGCCACGACCTTCACGCCGCAACCGGGCGTCACTTATACCCTTAACTCCACGCATGCGTTCAACTTCGTTATCGATCCACCGCTCACGGCCTGCGGGCAATTCGGCTCCCCCGTCGGTGCTTGCTTTTCCGATCAGCTGGGCTACTATTCCGTGAACCCAAGTGCGACACCTCCGTGGCCTACAATGCCTACCTATACTGGCGTACTCCCAACTTTGACCGAGCCTGCCGTAAATACCGTGGATGAATCGTGCAGCGCAAGAGGGGGCACATGCGCGCCCCAAAACATCCCCAGCGAAATCTGTTTGCAGGGAGGCCCCTTTGGAAGCTGCAAAAATGTTCTCGTCACGCCGGATTATTGGTACCTCGCGCAGACTTCCGAGCCCTGGCAGGTGAGGTGCTCGGACATCATCAATGGTACCGTAACGCCCGCTTTGAGTGGACAATCCAGCAGTCTGAGCGGTCAGCCAACCCAGATAACTGCGTCCTTCACGCCAAACTTTGGCTACACTCTTGCGCAGGCAGAGCAGGTGTGCGGCTTCACTCACTTTGACTGGCAACAGACAATTACCTCTCTCCCATTGCCGAATCCTTTCTTTGCGACTAACAACCCGAAGGTCATGCTCAGTGCGCCGCCAGAGTTCTATGATCCTCCTATCGGTGGCTACACCTACATGAATGATGTCACCCAACTCCCGGTCTACCGCGATCCTTTTTCGAACGATCCCGATTGGTCGCTGGCCGGTGCTGAAACTGCCACCACGTTGTTTTTCAATGATGGTCCGACGGACCGCTGTCTACCCGGGGGAACCGGCGCGCCCTGTGGCGGCAACACAGCCCCCACAGGCAGCTTCATTTCCTTTAGGACGCACTTGGTTGGGATTATTGGAAACACTCCGAGCGCAACCATAACAGACACCGGTATAGGGTTCAGTTGGACAAGCACGTTCAACGGGACGAGCGGGGGAGCCGACGTGTTGAGCCAGCCCGGGCCTGTTGACCCGGGCAGCGGAAGCGGCGGCATCACGATTCTTGCTGCGGGCTCGAATACGGACTATGAGGCAGGGGAGGCGACGCCTCCGGTTCTGGTGCCCGAGAGTGAGATTTCGACGACCGTCTCCGACCCCACCTACAATTCCACCACCGGGACGTACACCATAGTGGTGACCGTCACGGACACAATGGAAAGCGGCCAGATCCCGGCCCCGCTTTATCTCGTCGTCGATTCCCTGACAGAAGGCGTAACTTTGACGGACTCGAAGGTCACCTTTGGCGGGTGGGGGTACGTTGCCGAGGGACGCGGCGAGGGTTCGCTCTTCCCCAACCAGTCCCAGACATTCGTTTTGCAGTTCTCGAACCCAGCCGATGCAACGATCTCATTTATTCCATTGCTCTACTCGGGGACCCTCTGACATGCTCAAACACAGTGTGTGGGCAAGTGCGCTACTGATTTGCTTCGCGGGGCTGGGCTCTTATGGCCAGAGCTCGCCCCTCAGGGCTGAAATCAAGTCGACCAGGACCGCTGTCAGGAATAGCGAGCTTTTTTTCGTGTCCTCCACAATCCGCAATACCAGCAACAAGGAGCAATCGATAGTGGTCTGGGCCTGCGGCTACGGGAGGCAATGGGCCGCTGATGTTCCCCCCGCGAAGGTGGTTTTGGAGGACTGCCTAAACAACGGCCTCGCAAAGGTGAGACTTAAACCCGACGTTTCCTACGAAAGGAAAGTGCAGGTCTCAGTGACACTTCCGGCAGGCAGCGCTCCAAAGCAAACAATCACCTTCCGGCTTGGGTTTGCAAGCGAAGATGACCCGATGGCCCCGCCACGGCCCGGGGCCAACGCCGCATCAGCTCCCCGGCTCTGGAGCAATGCGGTAACGGTCACCGTCACGCGATAACCAACCCCTGCCCAATGCTCTACTCGGGGACTCTCTGACATGTTTAAACTCTGCGCGTTGGTAAGCTCGCCACTGATTGGCCTGGCCGGGCCGGCCTCTGACGGGCAAGCCCTGCCCCTGAAGGCAGAGAGCAGGCTAACCCAGACCTCGGTCAAGAACAATGAGCTGTTTTCGGTGTCGACTGCAATCCGCAACACTAGCGGCAAAGAGCAGCCGCTGGTTGCATGGGACTGCAGTTACAGCAGGCAGTGGATTACCGACAGCCTTTCCGTGAGGTCGGAGGGAGAACCCTGTCTGCAAAATGTGCTCTCAAAAGTCAAACTCAGGCCTGGCGCCTCATACAAAAAGAACGTGCAGGCCCTGGTAACGCTTCCCGCAGGCAGCGCCCCAACAGAGGTGATAACTTTCCGGTTGGGATTTGAGAGTGAAAAGGATCCGATGGCTCCGCCGTCTGCGAGCCATGCCGCAGCAAATCCCCGACTCTGGAGCAATGCGGTAACGGTCACCGTCACCAAATGATCGTAAGCGTCAGACCAAACGCATGGATGACGTCTTTGCGGGCCAGCCTGCAGGAGTAAGGTCTGCGATGCGCGGTAGCGGTGTGTTCGCGAGCCCAGGGCAGGATGTCTGCGAGGTAATCGCGCACCGGGATTTTGAGGCGGCGGCAGCTTTCGATCACGGAGATGATAGTGGCCGCGCGCGGTCCGGCGGTTTCGCTCCCGATGTGGATCCAGTTGCCCCTGCCGAGGGCGATAGGCCGCATGGAGTTCTCCGCAAGGTTGTTGCTGCGCTCCAGTCCGGGATAATCGAGGAAGCAGACCAGCTTTTTCCAAATAGCAAGCGTGTATCGGCAGGCTTGGCCGGCAGCGCTGCTGGGCAGCACCGTCTTGCTCATATCGAGGATGTGAGTGCGGATTTCATCGAGCAACCGCGGAGCCTTCTCGTGGCGGAGCATGGCGTGCGGCTTTCGTTACGCGCTTGAGCATCAATCGCAGCAATCGATTATCCTGACGCTTGGATCCCCACTCCCAATCTGTCCGGCACAGCGCCCCGGTACGGTAAGCTAACGGCACAAGGCCCATGTCAAACGCAAGGAACAACCAGGACCCCAAGCTGGCACCCAGCCGCCGGATGCATCTGGACGCGGTCCACGACCTCATTTTCTCTGAGGCTAACAAGAATGCCCTGAAGCAGGCCGTGATCCGGCTGAGCATTGCCGGCTTTGTGATCCACCTCCTGCTCATCTTTCTGGCGCGCTGGCTCGAGCATCCGCCGCTGCTGATCGCCGAGGTCGGCCGAAACTACCTCACAGCCATCTCAACGCCGTTCAACTTCATTCTGTTTTACGAGGTGTTGACTCTGATCGGAGCGTTGAATGCCTCCACCACCCGTTCCATCGGCTACCAGTTTGAGATCGTGTCCCTGATCTTTATCCGCGACGTATTCAAGGACATCGCCGCGGCCAGCGACATGCTCGCCGGCCACCGGTTGCCCATGGAATCACAGCCGCTGTTTGAGGATATGTGGGCCGGGTGAGTGATGTATCTGCGGGTGGCTGTGTTTCAGCATGTAGCGCGGCGCAGTCTGCGAACCAGCGAAGCCCCGTCGCCGGAGCGGAGCCGCTACATTGCGCAGAAGAAGGCCGTCGCCGTCGGGCTCACGGCTGTGCTGCTGGCCATGGCGGCGTATAACATGGGCGTATTTGCGCTGGGCATCTACCGCACTGTCGAGACCGGGCAGGGCGGCCTGCAACAGGTAACCACCTACTATAACGATCTGTTCACAGTGATGATTTTTACCGATGTACTGGTGCTAATTCTTTCCCTGGTGGTCAGCGGGCAGTATGAGAACGTGTTTCGCAATGCCGCTTTTGTCGTGTGCATCATCCTCATCCGGTTTGCACTTACGGCGGGCTATCCCTACGGCGCGCCGCTGGCGGTCATGGCCATGGTGTTTGGCATTCTCACCCTGCTGGTCTTCAATTATCATATGCGGATTGGCGCGCCGCGAGCGGGGTAGGCGCCCATCGCTCAACTACACCTGGGAAGCACCTGCGCATGGTTAAATGGAGCTGCGATGAAACCCGACGCTTTGAACATGGCTGAACTCTTCCTCGATTTTTCCCGCCGCAAGTTGCTGGAGCACTACTGGCCCCGCCTGCGCGCTTCGGTCGAGCCGCTCGCCGAGGGACAAATCTGGTGGCGTCCCAACCCCGCTTCCAATAGCATCGGAAATCTTGTTCTTCATCTCAACGGCAACGTGGCCCAGTGGCTGGTTGCCTCCTTCAACCGCCAGGAAGACAAGCGCAACCGCCCAGTCGAGTTCGCCGCCGAAAGCGGGCTCACGGCATCCCAGTTGCTTGACCGTCTCGGCGCAACCATGAGCCAGTCAGCCGAAGTTCTGGCGCGTTTGACTGAAGCCGACCTGGTCTCGCCCTACGAAATCCAGGGCTACCACGTCACGGGCCTCGAAGCCGTCTACCAGGTCGTCGAGCACTTCGGCCTGCACTACGGCCAGATCGCCTATATTGCCAAGAGCCTCACTGGCCGCGACCTCGGTTTCTATCGCGAACTGGACAAGACCGGCCGGGCAGGAAAGGAATGAATTTTTTACGCTCCTTGATCGACAGGATGACTGCCCCGGCGCGGACCTACCAGGAGAACGCCTGGCCGAGCGTGGTTGTCCTATTGCGTGTGCCTCTGTTCCCCACCGCGGCCAAGGTCTTGAGCACAGCCCAGGCGTCCTGGGGAACGCGCTCCCCGGTGGAGGCCCTGGCGACGGCAAGGGAGGGGGCAAGCCATTTCTTTCGCTCGGAAGGGATGATTCTCTCCGTCCACTTTGCCGCGCAGCAATACAGCGAGCTGGCCGAGGATGGGGACGAAGTGCTCACCCGGCCCTGGAAAGAGCACCGGGCGTGGATGTCCGTCGATATGCCAAACGAGCGGTGCTTCGATTTGAGCACAAAGAAAACACTCGCCAGCGCGTATCAACTGTTGCTGACATACGCTTCCAACGCCTGGTCGGAAGACTGCCTCGGCATCTATTTCCCGGCCGAGGGTGAAACCCTTCCCAACCTGGGTGGCTTGGCTAAGTGCATCCAGTGGGGACGCCGCAATGGGCTTGACCTTGCCTTCTTGAAGTGACGCGGGCTACGCGCGCGCTGCCACAGCCACGCGCGGAATACCCCGCAGATCGGGGACGAACTCAATTTGCACAAACCCCGCTTCCGTCAGCAACGCGGCAATGGGCTCCCACTGCCCATAGCCGATCTCGAGCACCAGGAAGCCACCGGAGACGAGCGAAGCAAAGGCTTGCGGGATTAGGCGGCGGTAGATGTCGAGTCCATCGTCGCCGGCAAACAGCGCCATCGCCGGCTCGTGGTCGCGGACCTCGACGGGGAGCGATTCACGATCGGCGGCGGACACATAGGGCGGATTCGAGACGATGATTTCAAACTGCTCGCCGACAACTTGTGCCAAGAGGTCACTCAGTAAAAACCGGACGCGAGCGGAGGCGCCATTGCGCTCCGCATTCTCGAGCGCTATCACCAGCGCGGCAACAGAAACATCGACCGCCGTAATCCGCGCCTCTGCCAGGTTGTGCGCCAGGGCCACCGCAATCGAGCCCGATCCTGTGCCTACATCCACAATGCGGGGTTGCGCGAATGCAGAGGCCAGTCCAAGCGCTTTCTCCACCAGGTGCTCGGTCTCGGGCCGCGGAATCAGCACATCCGGCGTGACTCGAAACGGCAGCCCGTAGAACTCGGATTCGCCGATGATGTATTGGATGGGCTCACCGCGGTAACGGCGCTGAAGGAGCTCGTAGTACGGCTTCCATTGGTCGAACCCGATCTCATCGCCAGAATGTGCGATTAACCACGCGCGATCTCTCCGCAGAAGGTGCATAAGCAGCAACTCCGCGTCTGCACGTGCACGATCACGATGAGAACCAAATTGCAGGCGGCCAGTCCCCTGAAAGAGGAACATCGAAACCGGCGGCATCGTTTACGCCGCCCGGCTTCCATCGGCCTTCAACTGCTCCGCCTGGTAGTGCGCAATCAGCGCATCGACGATCGGCTGCAGGCGCCCTTCCATCACCAGGTCAAGCTGGTGCAGGGTGAGGCCGATACGGTGGTCGGTCATGCGGTTCTGCGGGAAGTTGTAGGTGCGGATCTTCTCGCTGCGGTCGCCCGTTCCCACCTGCTCCTTGCGCGTCTTGGCCAGCTCCGCATTCTGCTTGTCCATTTCCATTTCATACAGCCGCGACCGCAGCACGCGCATGCCCTTGTCGCGATTCTTGATCTGCGACTTCTCGTCCTGGCAGCTGACCACGGTGTTGGTGGGAATGTGCGTGATGCGCACCGCGGAGTAGGTGGTATTCACCGACTGCCCGCCGGGTCCCGAGGAACAGAACGTATCGATGCGCAGGTCCTTGGCTTCGATCTTGATGTCCACATCCTCGGCCTCGGGCAGAACCGCCACCGTCACCGCCGAGGTGTGTACGCGCCCCTGCGTCTCCGTCGCCGGAACCCGCTGCACGCGATGCACGCCGCTCTCCCACTTCATCTGCGAGTAGACGCGCTCGCCTTCGATAATGGCGATCACTTCCTTGAAACCGCCCACGCCCGACTCCGACATCGACAGCACTTCGACCTTCCACTTGTGCTGCTCGGCAAAGCGCGTATACATGCGGAAGATTTCGGCCGCAAACAAGGATGCTTCATCGCCGCCTGTCCCCGCGCGAATTTCCAGAATCACGTTCTTCTCGTCGTTCGGATCCTTGGGCAGCAGCAGCACCTTGATCTCTTCTTCCAACACCGGCTCGCGCGGCGCCAGCGCCGCAATCTCTTCCTGGGCCATGGCGCGCATCTCCGGGTCGCTCTCGGCCAGCATCGCGCGGGCCTCGGCCAACCCCTGCCGCACCTGCTTCAGTTCACGAAACTTCAAGACAGGCGCTTCCAGTTCCCGAAGCGCCCGCCCGGCCTTCTGATATTTCTCGTGATCGGTAATCACTTCGGGAAGCCCCATCTGAGCGGATAGCTCGTCGTAGCGCTGCTCCATCTGTTCCAAACGATCAATCATGTTCCCTCCGTGCCATGCGGGCGGCGGACTCCTGGTTAAGGTTCATTTTGGCGGGGAAAAAGGGCGCAGAACAGGATTGGCGGCGGGCGCCGCTAGAGGAGGGCCGGAATGGGCTGGTGCAGAACCATAGAACTGTATTCATTCTACCGCGATATTTGGATGCCGCGAATAACCATGGAGATTCTCCGCGCCGTCTCCCTTGGTGTGAGCGATGTCCAGTCAGTCCAGCGGCACCACGGTAGGCCAGTGCAGAAAGTGATCCTCGTCGCCAATCACGATGCGTGCAGGATTAATCGCCAGGTCGCTCCCCAGCGCGAAGCCCGGGTAATCTACATCCGTGGGCAGGTCGAATACGAGTGTCGTTTCGAGACTCTGGCCCGGCCCCACTTCAGCATCAAGGCCGGGAAACGGGGGGCCACGCACTGGCGAGAGCGCGCGCATGCCCTCCTCGGAAACCTCGTAAACCCGGCCGGACCGGTCAATCAGAACTCCCTTTCGGCCAATCTCTCGCTGCGCCCGGCCACGCGACCGGTTGGTAATGCGGACGTCCACCGAATAGAAGGATCGACCCACATTCTTGGAGGGAGTCCGATTCCAGCCCGTAACCGCGATGCACATCTCATCGAAGCAGCGGTCCTCTCCCAGCCGCACGATGTGCTGCGATGCCCGAACCGCAACGACGGTTCCCGCTCCCAGGTAGACGATCCACACAACGATGACGCCCGCCAGCAGCTGGCCCGCGAACTTCCAACGCCGGAAGAAGAGTGCCGCAACGCCAACGACGACGGCGACCGCCGTGCCAAGGACCAGCAGAATCAAAGCCAGATCGAAGACGGTCATGCTCCCTCCGTCATAGATCCGCTACGGATATATCGTAAGCGGAGCTAGAAAACAAGAGATCTTCAAGTGTTTGGACTGGCCGCTTTCACCTGCCATCCCCAGCAAAAAGTACTCAAAGGAAAGGATTTACGATCCCCACGCCATCGAAGTCCTGGCCATGCTGCATATCTTCCGAGAGCAGTGCTCGGCAGCCGGTCTGTTTGGCCATCCGCAGCACCAGCGCGTCCCAATACGAAATCCCATGCAGCCGATGGATATCGATGGCCGCGAGGATGTCGCTGACTCCTGGCTCGCCAAGATGAAACCTTGAATAAATCTCAACCTTGCTCCGCGCGATTGCCGCGTCCAGCTTCTGCTTCCTGGTCACAGCAGTAAAGTACTCCTGCAGAACCTGCAAGGAGACAACCCCGGTTCGCTGTTGCCTGTGTTCAGCGATGAGGTCGAGGGCCTTCCTCTGCTTCTCCGGCTCGGCCCCATCATCGCCATACACAAGGATGCTTGTGTCCAGAAATGTACGCGGAAGACTTGTCGAGGGCTGGGATCTTGCCCGAGGCTTGCCGGATCGTGTGACCACGATCTCCTCGCCTGCCTCCGCCATTTCCAGGAGCCTGGAGAATCGCGACCGCGCTGTCTCAGGATTGGCCTGTGGCTTCGTCCTACCGGCGCTCATAGAGCTCTTCCCGGTTGAACTTCCAGCCGTTGGAATTGCCTAGCCCCGCAGTACGTTCCAGGAACTCCAGGTCGCGTTCCAGTTGCTCGTCGTCCCCTGCGACATGCTGCAGGTGCTCGCGAATCTCCTGGTTGATAGATTTGCCGGTGGCGCGAAGCTTTTCCCGCGCGCGTTCGACAAGTTGCTCGTCGATGGAGAGCGTGATGTTCATGAACACAGTATATGTGCGCACATATACTGTGTCAAAGTCTCGGGCCGCCGGCGCATCCCTCAAAAGCACTCAATCTGATCGCACGCGTTCACCAGCGGCACCTGCAGGCTCGAATCGTGTTCCTGGTCGGAGTAAATCGTGATCGTCGCCGGCTTGTAGTCCTCCGGTTTCGCGGTCATGATGTTGGCCACAAAGGTCTGCGGGTTGCGGTCGTAGAGCGGGAACCAGGTGCTCTGCACCTCACCATCACCGTGTGGCCGGCCTTGAAGACGTGGTCCACATCGTGCATCGAGTACTTGTACTCGTGCACCGAGTTGGCGCGCAGCGGCGTGGGGTTGTCGAAGCCCTGCAGATAGCGTCCGCGGAATATCTCCTCGTTGGTCATCAACTGGTAGCCGCGCATCTTCGGGTCGGGATCGTCGTCGGGATACTGATCGATGAGCTTGACCACCAGATCGTTGTCCGTGGCCGAAGTCGAGGCGTAGATGTCCGCAACCACCTCACCGGTCAACACCATGTCTTTCTTGAGCACCGGCAGGCGCCACACGGCCAGATCCTTGCGATCGGTGACAAAGCGCTGATCCTCGGTGAGCCAGTTGAACCACTCGGATCCGGGCCCGTAAGTGGGTTGAATCGGCCGGTGGCGATAGGGCACGGGGGTGGCCGGGTCGCTCACGTAGCTGGTTTTGGCCTGCGCGGCCGGGTCAGTCCAACTCAGCCTGCCGTCGCCCAGCAAATGCAGGCTGGTGGTCTGCGCCTCCCTGGGCGGAAACTGCGCATAGCGCTTCCAGGTGTTGGATCCGGTCTGGAAGCTCGCCGTGTTTTCCAGGTCCCAGCCTACCTTGTCTTCGCCCGGTGCGTTTTTTTTTTTTTTTGATAATTAGTTCTCCTAGATCTTCACACGGAACTC
>VFSW01006094.1_pt1 | contig 17757 bp, 8 predicted proteins | sample 5358111 | NCBI WGS metagenome assembly VFSW01 (sample SAMN11554181, study PRJNA540505) | mine drainage metagenome | isolation source: sediment from site ElyBrook_90M | place: USA: Ely Copper Mine, Vershire, VT | collected 2017
CACAAAAGGCATCAGGAGTCATCTCTGCGCCATGTCTTATCTAAACAGTATTGCGTTTAATCCGATCTGGTCCGTTGTCCAACCCCACGGAGCCGCTTATGCCCAAACAAAGACCACTGACTCGCGAAAAGTTACTCGCGATCATCGAAAAAACTGCTCGCAAAAAATGGACAGAACTGGATCTGTCCAACAAAGGCATTGCCGAACTGCCTGATGAAATCGGTAGTCTCACCAACCTGCAGTCACTGGACCTTAGTAGCAATCAGATGACAACACTGCCCGAGTCCATCGGCAACCTCGCCAACCTGCAATCATTTGACCTCAGCAAAAATCAGCTAACAACACTACCCGAGTCCATCGGCAACCTCGCCAACCTGAAGTCATTTGATCTTCACGACAACAAGATTTTCATGGTGTCAGATTCAATCGGCAAACTTACTAATCTGCAGTTTCTACATCTCAGTCGGAATCGCCTGGCAGCACTGCCAGAATCAATTTGCAATCTCTCCCACTTGCAGACGCTTTACCTCCGCAACAATGAGCTAGAGGATCTGCCCAAGTCAATTGGCAGTCTCACCAATCTGCGGTCGCTTCACCTCGGCAGTAATCAACTGACCACATTGCCCGAGTCCGTCGGCAATCTCACCAGCTTGGAATCGCTTCACCTCAACGTAAATCAACTGACCACATTGCCCGAGTCCATCGGCAATCTCACCAACCTGCAGTCGTTTCACCTCGGTGAAAATCATCTGACCTCCCTACCACCTTCGCTAGCGCGGCCCAAGAAACTTGAAATACTTTACCTCTACCGCAACCCTCTCAACCCTGCACTGCAGAGCGTTTACAACGCAGGATTTGAAGAGTTGATGGCATACCTCCGCAGCCTTGAGAAAGAAGCACAACCACTCCACGAAGCAAAACTCGTTCTCGTGGGTGAAGGAGGCGTCGGCAAAACAACTCTGCTGAAAGCATTGACAGGGAAAGAACCGCGAGCGGATGAACCAACCACGCACGGAGCGAGGATTGATGTCAAGGCGTTGCTTTTACCTCATCCAGAAAAACAAGGCGTAAAAATTCAATTCAACTCGTGGGATTTTGGCGGGCAAGAGGTCTATCGCGTCACGCACCAATTCTTTTTCAGCCGCCGCTCCATCTACCTGCTCGTGTGGGAGCCGCGCAAAGGCGTGCAAGCATCGCAGGTGGAAGATTGGCTCAAGATCATTCGTCTGCGCGTCGGCGACGATGCGCGCGTCATCATCGTCTCGACGCACTGCAAAACAGGCGAGCGCATCGCGCGCATTGACAAGCCAGTACTGATGCGCGATTTCGGTTCGATAATCGTCGGCTTTCACGAAGTGGACAGTCTGGTGGACGATCCCGCAACTGGCGAAAAAGTCGGCATCGCGGAACTCAAGACGATGATTGCGGGCGCGGCAAAGAACCTTGAGCAGATGGGGATGCCGTTCAATCGCGATTGGCGCGCGGCGCGTGATGAACTCCTCGCGATGAAAGAGCCGTGCATCGCTTACGCCCAATTTGCCGATGTGTGCACGCGACACGGCTTGGACGACATCGCGACCAGGACACTCGCGATACTGATGCACGATTTGGGCTACATCGTCTATTACGGCGACGACGAGCGATTGAAAAACGATGTAGTGCTTCAACCCGAATGGCTGACCAAAGCGATTGGCTTTGTCTTGGAGGATCGCAAGACACAAGAGATGGACGGCATCCTGCCCGACCAGCGTTTGAAAGAGGTCTGGTGGGATCATCCTTTCAAGGGCGAACAAAAATACGATCCAACGCTCTATCCCTTTTTTCTGCGACTGATGGAAAAGTACGATGTGTCGTATCGGCTCGAAGAAGGGAACGCAAGTCTCGTCGCACAGCACGTCCCGCAAGTGCGTCCTGCGCTCCCGTGGTCGTCAGATGAAGAACCGACGCGCGGCAATCGTCGCATCGCGATGGTTTGCGCGATGGATGACGCGCCGCCTGGCTTGGTTCCGTGGATGATTGTCCGCACGCACGATTACGCGTACGAATTGGCAGGACACCGCTTGCACTGGCAAAAGGGAATGTTCCTGAGGAATACGCGGCACGGCGAAGCGATGCTCGAACTGCACGAGCGCGAATTTCACATCTACGCCCAAGCCGTGTGGCCCGAATTCTTTATGAACGTCCTCCGCAAGACGCTGCAAAAACTCATCACCGACAACTGGCCTGGGATGGAAGGGCGCTACTATTTCGCCGTGCCGTGCAAGAATCGGATTGATGGTAAAGCGTGCGATGGTCGCTTTCGCATTGACGCACTGCGGAAATTTCTTGAGGACGGCGATGAAGCGATTCGCTGTCAATCCTGCACCAAACGACAAAACATCGTGCAATTGCTCTACGGTTTCGAGGAAATGGACTTGCGCGATCAACTTGAGGAACTACTGAAAGCCAAATTCGCAGAGCAGGACAGCCGCATCGCCAACTACGTCTTTGCGGTGATGCAAGCAATCGCCAGCGAATCGAAAGAAGGTCCGCGCCTCTTCACCATCACGCCAATTGACATTGACTGGAAAAAGAAACTGTTCGCCAAACGCTATCGCTTGCACTTGTGGTGCGAAGCAGACGGTTGCCAACATCCTATCATGGAAGAAGGTGTCGGTGCGTACGAAATTGACGCGAGTCTGGATTGGGTTATGCGCGTCGCACCATACACTAATTTCATCGCGGGTGTTCTGAAAACCGCGCTGCCGCTCGTCGCGCCTGCCGTCAACTCCTTCTTTGGCGCGGACACGATCAAGAAATCAGGTTTCGAGGACGAACTGAATCTGATGAAGGAAATGATGAGCAAATTATTTCCAGAGATCAAACCATCGGATGCGCCAGTTTTCCGCGAAGGTGGCTTGGATGAAGTCAATCGTTCGGGCGTCCTCGCGCTCCACGCGCTCCTGCGCGAACTCGATCCTAATCAAGCGAAACTGGGACTCAAGCGCGTCCCTACCTACACAGGCGACTTCCGCTGGCTCTGCCAAAAGCATTACGACGCCGCGCAACCCAAGATACCAGATGTGATCAAATAGCTGTAGGGGCGAGTCTCAGACTCGCCCCTACGTTTCATTCGCGTTCCTCCACGTCAACACTTGCCCTGGCGGTCACGCAAGTGCCAGGGTCCACGTCCAACGCCAAGACCCGAAGGGTTTCCGCCGAAGGCGACCCTTCGGGTCTCAACCTGACCGGTTTTGTCGTCAAGAGACGGGTTCGTATTGCAATAATCCTTAATGGATTTCTTAGATAAAATACTTGTCACGGTGATATAATTGCTGGCGAAACAATTTGCACTCGAACCGAGTGACAAAATATTGAAGGGGGAACAATCGTATGGCGAACCACACGATGCGGGCAGTCCGCTTTCACAAGTACGGAAGCGCGGAAGAGCTGGTGCTTGAGAACATTCCGCGCCCGGATAAACCTGGCGAGGGCCAAGTCCTCGTGCGCGTCCACGCCGCGGGGGTTAATGGAATTGACACGGCGATACGCGCGGGTTATATGCACAATATGATGCCCATGTCGTTTCCCGCAACGCCGGGGGTCGAAATGGCAGGCGTAATCGAAGACGTGGGACCGGGCGTGGACCATTTACAGAGCGGTCAGTCGGTCTACGGCAATCCACTCTTCGATATTGGTCGCGGCACGTATGCCGAGTATATGCTCGCGAATGCCAGTACGGTTGTGCCGATGCCGAGCAATCTCGATTATGACCACGCGGCAACCGTGCTTCATGGCGCGCGCACCGCTTGGACCGGTCTTTTCGAATTAGGCGATTTGCAACCAGGACAGCGCGTTCTGATTCACGGCGCCGCCGGCGGCGTTGGCATCTACGCCGTGCAACTCGCGCACTGGAAAGGCGCGCACGTCATTGCAACCACCTCAACCCACAACGTCGATTTTGTTAGCGCGCTGGGCGCGGACGAGGTGATCGATTATACTCAAACACGCTTTGAGCATGTCGTGCATGATGTCGATCTGGTTTTCGACGGAGTGGGCGGAGAGACGATGGAGCGATCGTGGCACGTGCTCAAAAAAGGCGGGATGCTGGTTTCCGCTATCGGTATGCCGTCACCAGAGATGGCAGCCCAGCATGGTGTGCGCTGTGCGACGATCGGGTTTTCCCAAGACCTGCCGAGCGTCCTCAAGCAAATCACCGCGTTGGTCGAAGCTGGAAAATTAAAACCATACGTCCGAAAAGTTTACACGATGGACCAAGCCGTCCACGCGCATTTGCACAGTGAGACGCGGCGCGGGCGTGGGCGTATCGTCTTGCACATTGCCGACTGATTGAACTCAAGCGGCAAATAAACACAAGAGCGCGCAGGTTTTCATCTGCGCGCTCTTTTTTTCGCCGGATTCGTCCAGAGGTTATTATGTTTTGTCCGTGCAGTAAAACGTGATGGCGTCGCGGAAAAACTCAGGTAGTTTAGGATCGAGTTTGGCATAGTTCGCGCGAAAGTCCGGATCATCCACGTACAACTGCCCCAAGCCGCGCAGCCGTTCCACCGACGGCTCGTAGAAATAGCGCAGATGCTGATGCCACCGCGCGACAATCTGCTGGACTGCCGGATTGTCGTACCCCTTGCCCATACTGGCAGCCAAGTCGCGGCGGATTTGCTCGCCTTCCGCGACGATCTGCTGCTTTTGCGCCGAAGAGTAGTTGCCCCAGCGCTTCATCGAGTCGTCCACTTCTGCGCTCCCGTATCGCCGCCGCGCTTCCTCGGCGTACTGCTTTTGCTTTTCCTCGTCGAACCCCTCGAACAGTTCCTTGTCGCTCATTCCCAATTCTCCTTTCAATCGTAGAATCGTCTTGTCCACCGTCTGCATGAGACCGGTGAGCCGCGCGGCTTTTTCCTCCAGCGTGACGCGATGCGTTTGCAGCGCGCGCAGTACGTCGAAATCCGGACGATCGATGATCGCCTTGATCTCGTCCAGCCGAAAATCCAATTCTCGGAAGAACAGGATTTGCTGGAGGCGCAGCAGCGCGTCCTCGTCGTAGTAACGATAGCCGTTCTCGCCGTATGCATCCGGCATGAGCAGCCCGATCTCATCGTAGTAATGCAGTGTGCGCACGCTGACGCCCGCCAAGTCCGCAAGTTGTTTGACGGTGTATGCCATATCTCAATCCTCTGACGCCATTATAAACTATGACGCCGCGTCAATGTCAAGACCCAACATCTTGACCAACGCCGCATTCTCTTGTAGAATCAAACCAAGAATCAATTGAGGAGATTGCCACGATGCAGTGGCTCAAAGACAAAGACGGGAACGCGTTTCGGGTCACGCAGGTTCCGCGCGGTCGTCGTGCAGACAATCCAAAAACGAATCAAGACGACCTTGACGACAGACAAGATAAAACGGGGAGAGATACTATGGGCAAAAGAAAAACCAACGCGCTGAGAATCTCATACGATAAAGCCGCAGATGTACTTTATCTAACGTTTGGCGCACCCAAGACAGGAATCGACGAAGAAATCAAGCCCGGTATCTTTGTTCGACTCGATTCACGGACGCGGCGGGCGATTGGAATGACGATCATCGATTTTGAGAAACGGTTTTCCCGCCCCGTTGCCGACAGCGTTCCCATCGATCTCGCACGATTTCTGGTTCCAGCATAACACGCCATCTACAACAACAAAACACCCCGCTCGCGCGAGGTGTTTTTCTTTTCCGCGTTCATCCGCGTCCTATTCCTCTCTCGCCTCCGCCGGCACAAAGTACACGTCCGTCGGCTTCAACTTGCTGTTTCGCAGATACCGCGCCTTGACCTTCATTCCGATCCAGTCCAGCGACGCCTTGGTGGGGTCCAAGCCGAGCAAGCGCGTGAGGAACAGGGTGTTCGCGCCTTCAAACTCGATCAGCGCAAGCACGTACGGCGTCTCCGGCAAAAACTCTTCGCTGCCAAAATGGCAGACGGTGAACGCATGCACCTTGCCCTCGTCCGGAAGACGCACCCACTCGGTCTCGTTGCCGGTGTACATATCCGCGCCGCGCGGCGTCGCGTAGGTGTAACCGGTCTTAGGATCGCGGTTGCCGAGAAAGACGTGGTTCGTCAGCCCTGCAAAGAACGGCGAGTCTTGTGCGTACGAGTGCAGGTACTCGACGTGGTACGGCTGCCGCTTGACGATTGGCGTCATCTCCTTCAATTGCTTGAGCGATTCCTTGTCCAGTTTCTTCGGAAACGGAAGGTTGAAAACAATCGTCCCGTCCAGATTTTCCTCGCGCTTGGTTTCGTTGTTATTTTTGTTTGGCATGATTTCCTCATTTCATGACGGATGACCGATGGCCGCGTGCGAATAATCGACTCGGTCGTCCGTCCTCCGTCTTCGGTCGCCGTCATTTTTCCTTCTCCAGAATGCTCACGGTGACGTAGGTGCCGGTGCCGGCGTGGCTGTGAATCGCGCCGCGCTGGGCGTTCTTGATCTGCAGCTTGTCGTCCTTGAAATGCTTCTTGATCGTGCCCTGCAATTGCCAGATCGCGAACACCGCCTGCATCAAGCCGGTCGCGCCGACCGGATGCCCACACGCGATCAACCCGCCCGACGGATTCACCGGGCAGATCGGCTTGTCCTTCAACTTCAATCCGTAATCAATGCCGGGCATGAACGCCTTGCCGGACGCCGCGAAGGGTCCGCCTTCGCCGTATCGGCACAAGCCCATATCCTCGTACGTCTGAATCTCGCTCGACGTGTAGGCGTCGTGCAGCTCGATGAAATCGATTTCCTTCAGCGGGTCGGTGATGCCCGCCATCTTGTACGCCTGCTTGCCGCCCATTCTGCCCGCGCGGAACGAGTGGACGCCCGGATAACGGAACCCCTTGCTCCACAATTTCTTGTAATACGCCTGCGTTTCTTTGCTGTCGATTTCGTGCGGCAGCGCGTACGATTTCATGAATTTGTCGTACGAATCGTGTGGTCGGTCCGACATACGCATTGCGTCCGTGCCGCGCCCGATGCCCGTCACCTTGACGCGCGGCAAGCGGCGACCGGATGCCTTTTCCAATTTCGCCAGCCCGTCCTCGCTGCATAGAATCGTCGCCGCCGCGCCGTCGCTCATCACGCAAATGTCGAGGCGTGTGAGAGGCCACGCAACCATTGGCGAGTTGCGGACATCTTTGATCGATAACCGCTGGTGCTTTTGCGCGTACGGATTATGGAACGCGTTCATGTAATTCTTGACCGAGACGTGCGCCAGCTGTTCGACCGTCGTGCCAAATTCTTTCATGTGGCGCGTGACCATCATCGCGTAATAGCCGGAGTAAAAGCCGCCGACCGGGTAATCGAAACTCACGTCACTCGCGAGCGCGATGAACTCGTTGCCTTTCCATGTCTCGACGTGCGACATCGTCTCAAAGCCGTACGCGACGCACACGTCCATATAGCCGGACGATACGGCTTTCCATGCCTCCTGGAAACAAATACCGCCGGTCGCGCCGCCGCCTTCCACGCGGTGTCCGGGCTTGGGACACAAGCCGAGATAGTCCTGCGCCATAATGCCCGCCATCAACTGGCGGCTAAAGTGGTCGGAGAAATACGACGCCACCGACCCATCCACGATCTCGGTGAACTGCTTGAAATCCAATCCGATGTCGTTGATGGCGTAATCGTACGCCTCTTTGATGACGGCTTGGAACGATTTGTCCGGACGCGCTTTGGCAAATTTGGAAACGCCGCCGGACACGGCATAGACTGGTCTCATTCCGATTCCCTCCTTGGATTCGAGATGATGTTGCGCGCGAGTCCCACGCTACGAGTCGCTTTTAGTATATCGCGGTTAGGACGATATGACAAATCGAGGACGACGCATCGCCTCACCGATCCGGCGACTGTCTATCCGCAAATGCCCGCCACAGGACTGGGGTCACAGGAGTTAAGAACTATTGACCAAACGTTAACCTGACGGTAGAATATGATCAAGTTCAAACGTTCTTCCCACTTGGAAATCGATGACAATCAAAAGCGCAGACCCGACGGAGATCGAGTTTCCCGCCGGGTCTTGTCGATTGCATCGCAAGACCGCACGGTCGGGTGAAGAAGGATATGATTAAGCAGAAAAGCAAGACCAAGCCACAACTCGTCCGAGAGTTGAAAACGCTGCGGGCGCGCGTGAGGGCATTAGAAAAATCGCAGCGGGATTGCCAACGGATCGAGGAAACGCTGCACGAGGCGGATCGATTCCGTGAGGAAGTTATCGCCGGCGCTGGCGCGGGGATCATCGTCTACGATTGCAAGTTTCGATACGTGGTCTGGAATCGACGCATGGAAAACCTGACCGGTATTCCCGCGGCGGACGTATTGGGCAAAAACGCGTTTGACCTCTTTCCTCATTTGCGGCAGCAAGGCGTCGATCGATTGCTTCACCAAGCCCTGGCGGGAGAAACCGTAACCTCTTCCGACACACCTTACTATGCGCCCCAAACCGGCAAGTCGGGCTGGGTGGTCGGGACGTACGCGCCGCACCGCGACACCCAAGGCAACATTATTGGCGTGATCGCGATGATCTATGACATCACGCAGCGCAAACAGGTTGAAGAAGCGCTGCAAAAATCGGAACAATACGCGCGCAGCATCGTCGATTCGTCTATCGATATGATCGTCACCGTCGACAATCAACGCCGAATTGTCGAATTCAACCGCGCCGCACAACAAACCTTCGGTTACACGCGCGAAGAGGTGTTGGGCAAACATATCAATATCCTCTATGCCGATGCGGTGGAAGGGCAAGAAATCCATCGCGTCGCGTTCGAAAACGGACAGACCGTTCAAGAGGTGCTCAACCAGCGAAAAAATGGGGAAGTTTTCCGTAGCCAACTCTCCGCTGCGGCGCTCCGCGACGCCAATGGCGTACCGGTGGGCGTCATTGGCGTCTCCCGCGACATTACGGAGCGCAAGCGCGTAGAGGACACGTTGCGCGAAAGCGAAGAGCGTTTCCGCCGCGCGTTTGACTATGCGGCAATTGGTATGGCGCTCGTCGCGCCCGATGGGCGCTGGCTCAAGGTGAATCGTGCGCTCTGCCAGTTGGTTGGCTATTCCGAACAGGATTTGCTAACCCGAACCTTTCAGGACATTACACATCCGGACGATCTCGATCCAGACCTGGCTTTGATGCAGCGAATGTTGACTGGCGAGATCGATACGTATCAGCTAGAGAAGCGTTACTTTCACAAACAGGGACATATCGTTTGGGTCTTGTTGAGCGTCTCGCTGGTGCGAGACGCGAGAGGTCAGCCGCTCCATTTCATCTCACAGATCCAAAACATCACCGCGCGCAAGCTAACCGAGAATGCCTTGAAGGAGAGCGAGGAGAAATACCGCGACCTGTTCGAAAATGCGAACGACTTTATTCAAGTCATTGACTCCGACGGTCGATTCCTCTATGTGAACCGCGCATGGAAAGAGGCGCTGGGCTACAACGACGAAGAGACCGCTCAACTTTCTCTCTTCGACATCGTGACGCCTGATTCGCGATCCCACTGCCAGGACTTGTTTCGACGCGTCCTGACCGGCGAGAAGATCGACCGGATCGAAGTGAAATTCGTCGCGCGTGACGGGCGGCAAATCACCGTCGAGGGCTGCACCAATTGCAAATTCGTCGACGGCAAGCCGGTCTCCACCCGTGGCATCTTCCGCGATATCACCGATCGCAAACGCGTCGAAGAAGAGCTTGCGCTCGAACGCAACCTGCTACGGACACTGATCGACAGTCTGCCCGAAGCTATTTACGTCAAGGATGTTGGATCCCGATACATCATCAGCAACCTCGCGCATCTGCGCTTGGCAGGCGCGAGCATACCGGAAGATATGGTCGGGAAAACACCTTTCGACTTTTTCCCGCGCGATCTGGCTATGCAATTCGTGGCTGAAGACCAGAATGTGATCCAAACCGGCGAGCCGCTGATCGACAAGGAAGAAGAGACGATCGACCATGCGTCCGGCTTGGTCAGCTGGCAACTCGTTGGCAAGGTGCCTTTGCGCGATAGCCAGGGCAAGATCATCGGACTGGTGGGTGTAGGGCGCGACATCACCGAGCGAAAACGGATCGAGGAACAAGTCCTGCGCGAAAAAGTCCGCTTCCAACAATTGTTTGAGAACTCGCCGATCGGCATCGCCATGCTGGACGACCACGACTGCATCCAAAGCACCAATCCGGCATTCCAGGCGATCTTTCAATACAGCGCCGCGGAGGTGGTGGGATGTCCAATTAAAGACGTCATCGTTCCAGATACCAGACGCGAAGAAGCCGCGCAACTTTCCTCCGAAGTATTAAACGGCGTCGCCGTGCACAGGGAAACGATTCGTCGGCGCAAGGACGGAACGCTGGTCCCCGTTGAGGTATACGGGGTTCCGATCAAGCTGGATGAAAAATCGATAGGATTGTACGGCATGTATGCCGATATCTCGGAACTGAAGGGCGTAGAAGAAAAACTCAAACGCGAAGTGGAGCGACTGGGCGCGCTACACGAGATCGACCGCGCGCTCGCGACGCTCAATCTGGACGCGTGCATGCAAACCATCGTCCAGAGAGCGCGCGCTCTCTTCGCGTCTGACCTTGTAGATATTCTACTCCTCAGAGACGACCATTTGCGCTTGGTCGCCGAAGCAGGACTGGTCAGCACCGTCAGTGATATTGCTATTCCGTCGGACCGCGGCATCTCGGGTTGGTGCGCGTCGCATCGCCAGTCCGTGCGGGTGGCGGATGTGTCTCAAGACGAACGCTATATTTCGTACGACGCGCGCACGCGCGCGGAGATGGTCGCGCCGCTCGTGGTGCAGGACGATTGCATCGGTGTGCTGAACGTCGAGAGCGCCCACGTAGACGCGTTCACGGCAGCCGACCTGGAGTTGTTGGAAAGTCTAGCCGCGCGCGCCGCGACGGCGATCCACAACGCGCGCCTCCACACCGCCGAACGCGAGCACCGTCAGTTTGCGGAAACGCTGCGCGATATCGGAATGGCGCTGACCTCCAAACTAGATTCCAATGCCGTGCTCGACTTGCTACTCGACCATGTGCAGAGCGTCGTGCCGTATGACTCGGCGACCGTGCTGCTGCTTGACGACAATGTGGTTCGATGCAAACGTCAACGCGGGTATGAGAAATTGGGGCTGCTGGAATGGATACGACAATTTGAAGCGCCGTTGACCGGATTAGCCAGTCTAGCCAAAATCGCCGAAACCGGGCAGCCGTATGTTGTGCCCGACACCCACTCCGATCCGAATTGGACGTTCATCGAACAATCGCGCCACATCCGGTCGTGGATGGGCGCGCCCATCAAAATTCGCGGGACGCTGATCGGATTTCTGGCGTTAGATAAAGTCGAACCCGGCTTTTACACCAACAAGATGGCGGAACGCCTCGCCGCTTTTGCCGGGCAAGCCGGACTCGCGTTGGAGAATGCTCGATTGTACGCCGAACAGCAAAAACTAGCGGTGACCGATAGTCTGACCGGGCTGTTCAATCGCCGCCACTTTGTGACGCTGGCGCAGCGCGAATTCCAGCGCGCGCGTCGTCAGCGCGTGCCCTTTGCCGTGCTGATGCTCGATCTGGATGATTTCAAAAAGGTGAACGATACCTTCGGACATTCCATCGGCGATCAGGCACTGCAACTGGTTGCGCGCGCGCTGGCTCAAACCGTTCGATCCATCGACATCGTGGCGCGCTATGGCGGCGACGAATTTGTCGTATTGCTGCCCGATTGCAATCGGCGATCCGCGCAGCACATTGTCGCCCGCCTGCAAGACCAGATTTCGGCGTTGCGACTGACGACGAACAGCGGAGACATCGAATTCCGTATTAGCATTGGGGCGGCTATTGCGGCGCTGACGCCCGAGGAAACGCTGGACATGCTGCTTGCCCGCGCCGATACGGAGATGTACCAAGAAAAGCAAGCCGCCAAAGCGTTGCGGCTGGCAGTATAAGACGACTCAGTACCTACCGCGGCGTGCGCTTTTTTACGAAACTTAAACTTGACAGCCGGCGCTTTTCCGGATATAATTTGAGACTGCTCGACAACACCATGAAACGGGCGCGAGGCAATTTTGCAGGTCGCGGTCGGTTATTTTTGTTCGGCGGTCACGTCATTGTGGGCGATCATTCGGTGGCTGCGATTATCTACCGACGGCAAGCGCGTTAATTCTTTCTTGACATTTCATCCGTTCCTCTGTTTTGCCTCGCTGGTGGGCAAGGCGCTGCCTTGCTTCTGCTCCGATTCTGAGAGGGAGTTCGTATCGGCGCGTGAGCTTGCTCGCGCTGCCAGGACCCCAATCCCGTCTCTCATTATTTAATCGAATACGCCTAGCCGCGCGCCAGTGTTTGCGGTGCGCGTTCGACCGACGCGTCCTGCGTCGATGGGCAAGCGCCCAATTGGATCCCCGCGCGCCCGGCGCGGTTCTGCATGTTGCGATGAGGAGTAGCGAATGAGTCAATTGACGATGACGACCATGGTCAACAGTCTGATGCCCGATCAGAAATCGTACGCCCGAATCCCCGACGTTCACAACATCCCCACCCTGATCAAAGTTCAGATCGAATCGTTCGAATGGTTCAAGACCGAAGGTCTGCGCGAACTATTCGACGAGATTTCTCCGATCGAATCCTTCAACAAGGAATATAGTCTCTATTTCCCCGGCGATAACGAAATCGCCCGCAAATTCGATCTAAGTTACTATTTTGGCGATCCGAAGCATTCTGAAGCAGAGTGCCGCGAGATGGATATGACGTACGCCGCGCCGCTCCACCTCAAGGTGGCGCTTGTTAGCAACCAGACCGGCGAGGCGACGACCCAGGAAGTTTACATGGGCGATTTCCCGTTGATGACCGAGCACGGCACGTTTGTCATCAATGGCGCGGAGCGCGTCGTCGTGTCACAGCTGATCCGCTCGCCGGGCGTCTATTTTAGCGCGACCGAAGACCGCGCGACCGGGCGCATCCTGGCGTCGGCGAAACTGATTCCGAACCGCGGCGCGTGGCTGGAGTTTGAAACATCCAAGCGCGACATTCTCTCCGTCAAGGTCGATCGCAAGCGCAAGATTCCGGTAACAATGCTGCTCAAAGCCGTCGGCGTGGGCGATGCCACCGACGAGGGGCTGCTCAATATTTTCGCCGGCGTCGACAACAATCCGGAGCACGAATACATCCGTACGACGCTCGAGCGCGAGACGCCGAAACTGACGACGGTCGATGAGGCGTTGATGGAATTCTACAAAAAGCTGCGCCCCGGCGATCCGCCGACGCTCGACAACGCCAAGAATTTCATGACCACGCTCCTATTCGCACAGCGCCGGTACGATTTGGGCAAAGTCGGTCGGCACAAGATGAACCGCCGCCTCTACGGCACGGACGCGCCCGCCGATCAGCTGCCGCAGGATCGCACGCTGCGCGCCGACGATCTGGTCAAGGTTGTCGAGCACCTGATTCTGGTGAATAACGGCGTGATGGGCGGCGACGACATCGATCATCTGGGCAACCGCCGCGTCAAGACGGTAGGCGAGTTGATTCAGAATCATCTGCGGATCGGCTTGCTGCGCCTCGAACGCGTCGTGCGCGAGCGGATGAGCGTCCGCGACCCAGACCAGATGACCGCGATCAACCTCATCAACATCCGTCCGGTCGTCGCGGCGATGCGCGAATTTTTCGGCGGATCGCAGTTGTCGCAGTTTATGGACCAGACCAATCCGCTGGCGGAGTTGACGCACAAACGCACGCTCTCTGCGCTCGGTCCGGGCGGCTTGCGCCGCGAGCGCGCTGGCTTTGACGTGCGCGACGTTCATCACAGCCACTATGGTCGCATCTGCCCCATCGAGACGCCCGAAGGTCCCAACATCGGTCTGATTGGTCGTCTGGCGACGTACGGACAGATCAACGAGTTTGGCTTTATCGAAACGCCGTACCGCATCGTCAAGAATACGATCGCGAACAAAAAAGACCTGCTCGTCGGTCGCATCGTGCGCGAAGAAGTGCGCGATCCCGAAAGCGATAAGGTCATCGTAAAGGCGGAGACGGTGATCGACGAAGAACTCGCCGCGAAACTCGCCGCGCTCCCGAAGGGAACCGAAGTTCCGGTGCGCGCGTATGCGACGGACGACATCGTCTATCTCGCCGCGGACGAAGAAGACCGCCACACCGTCGCGCAAGCGAACGCGCGCGTGGATCGCCTGGGACAGTTCGTCGATAGGCGCGTTGAGGTTCGTCGCCACCAAACTTTTCTGACCGACTTGTCGGATCGCGTCGAATACCTCGACGTGTCGCCGAAGCAGATCGTCGGTGTATCCGCCGCGCTCATTCCGTTCCTGGAGCACGACGACGCGAACCGCGCGCTGATGGGCTCGAACATGCAGCGCCAAGCTGTGCCATTACTGCGCCCTGAAGCGCCGGTCGTCGGCACCGGTATGGAAGCGCAAGCCGCGCTGGATTCCGGGCAGGTGGTCGTCTCCGACGAGGACGGCGAGGTCGTCAGTGTGACCGCCAAAGAGATCAAGGTTCGCAGCGGAAAGAAAGACCGCGTCTACGTGTTGCGTAAATACAATCGGTCGAATCAATCGACCTGCATCGACCAGCGACCGATTGTCTCGCGCGGGCAAAAGGTGAAGAAGGGCACGGTCATCGCCGATTCGTCCTCGACGGATCGCGGTCAGATCGCGCTGGGGCAGAACGTCGTCGTCGCCTTTATGTCGTGGGAAGGCGGTAACTATGAAGACGCCATTCTGATCAGTCAGAAGATGGCGTGGGAAGACAAGTTCTCCAGCATCCACATCGAAAAGCACGAGATCGAAGCGCGCGATACCAAACTCGGTCCAGAAGAAATCACGCGCGATATCCCCAACGTTGGCGAAGATGTTTTGAAGGACTTGGACGAGGAAGGCATTATTCGTGTCGGCGCGGAAGTGGGACCGGGCGACATTCTGGTCGGCAAGATCACGCCCAAGGGCGAGACCGACCTGACGCCGGAAGAGAAACTGCTGCGTGCGATCTTTGGCGAAAAGGCGCGCGAGGTCAAGGACTCGTCGCTGCGGTTGCCGCACGGCGAGCGCGGCAAGGTCGTCGACGTGCGCGTCTTTACGCGCGACCAGAATCACGAATTGGCTGCCGGCGTCGACAAGCTGGTGCGCGTGTCCATCGCGCAGCAGCGCAAGATCACCGAGGGCGACAAGATGGCGGGTCGTCACGGCAACAAGGGCGTCATTTCCAAGGTCGTTCCGATTCAGGATATGCCGTACTTGGAAGACGGGACGCCGGTCGATATTATTCTCAACCCGCTCGGCGTACCCGCCCGTATGAACATCGGTCAGATTCTGGAGACGCACCTCGGTTGGGCGGCGGATCGTCTCGGCTTTAAGGTCGTGTCGCCGGTGTTTGACGGCGGCGACGAAGCCGAGATCAGCGCAGAACTCGCGCGCGCGTGGATGATCGATCAGGCGTGGACGGAAGCGACTGGGCGCGCATGGACGTGGTTGAAGGAACAGGAATACAACCTCGACGATTTGAACGACGAAGACGAGGCGCGCCTGCTGTACCTGCAAGAGTGGCTGAAGGACACCGATCGTCGTAAGCTGGCGATCGATCGCGTGTACGCGCGGCGACAGGTGCTGCGCGCGTGGCTCAAAGAGAAGGGCTATAACTCGGACGAAATCCTGTCGTTTGAAGACGATGGACGCACGCCGGAGGAACGTTTCGTCGCGGACAAATTGGCGCGCGTGGCGTGCTATCGGATGTGGCTGGAAGCGCACGATCACACTGGTCCGGCAAAGGCAACGGAGGAGCAGCTGCTCGAACTGGTCAACAAGACGAGCCACGATCTCAAGCTGCCGCCGCCCACCGCCGGCAAGGTGACGCTGTACGATGGCAAGACCGGCTTGCCGTACGATCAGCCGGTGACGGTTGGCGTGATCTATATGATGAAGCTCGCGCACCTGGTCGAAGACAAGGTGCACGCGCGTTCGACTGGACCGTACTCGCTGGTGACCCAGCAGCCGCTGGGTGGCAAGGCGCAGTTCGGCGGTCAGCGCTTTGGCGAAATGGAAGTGTGGGCGCTGGAAGCGTACGGCGCGGCGCACACGCTGCAGGAAATGCTGACGGTCAAATCGGACGATGTGACCGGCCGCGTCAAGACGTACGAAGCCATCGTCAAAGGCGAGGAAATTCTGGAGCCGGGCGTGCCCGAATCGTTCCGCGTGCTCGTCAAGGAATTGCAGTCGCTCGGTCTCGCGGTCGAAGTGTACGATACCGAGGGCGAGAAACTCCAGTTCGGCAAAGAGGACAGCGAAGAGCGCGTGCCGCAGCTCGGTATGGGTTTGCTGCGCGGCGAGCCGGGCGAACCGCGCGACGAACGTCAGTCGCTGCGCGATCGCTTTGCGCGTGGCGAACGCATCAGCAGCGGCGGCAGCCGCGGGCGCGAGCGGCGGCGCGAGAGAGAATAAATTTCACGCATCACGCTGCAAGTGATTCGTGCGGCGTGATGCGTGATCCGTTTCTTTTGCAACTTGGGACTGGGAGAGATAATGGAACTCAAAAATTTTAACGCCATGCGCGTGAGCATTGCATCGCCGGATATTATTCGTTCGTGGTCGTACGGCGAGGTGACCAAGCCGGAAACGATCAACTATCGGACCTTGCGCCCCGAGCGCGACGGTTTGTTCGACGAGCGCATCTTTGGCCCGACGCGCGATTGGGAATGCGCGTGCGGCAAGTATAAGAAAATCCGCAATCGCGGCATTATTTGCGACAAGTGCGGCGTGCAGGTCGCGCCGGCGCGCGTCCGCCGCGAGCGGATGGGACACATCGAACTCGCGTCGCCAGTGTCGCACCTGTGGTACGTGCGCGGCGTGCCGTCCCGCATCGGCTTGCTGCTCGATCTCTCGCCGCGAATGCTCGAGCGCGTGTTGTATTTCGCGCAGTATATTGTGATGCGCGTGGACGAAGACGCGCGCAAGCGCACGATGCAGCGGCTGAGCAAAGAGACGCAGAACAAGACGCAGGAACTGGAACTCAAAGCCGAAACCGAAATCGAAACGTTGGAAGGTCAGCTCGAAAAAGAGTTGGAGAGCGCGGAGCACAAGACCGACGCGGCGATTCAAAAGTTGGAAGAGCAACTGGCGGAAAAGACCGATCAGATCGTCAGCGCGGCGAAAAAATTGGAAAACCGCATCGAAGAAGCGAAGGGCTCGGAGATTCGCAAGGCGATTGTCTTTGAGCCGACCGGCGAAACGATCGCGGCGGAGGGCGAGACCGTCGCCGCCAAGCATCGCAAGCGATTGAACGAATTGGTGCAGGCGCAGTTGGCGGAAATCGAAAAAGACATTCGCGGCAAGCAATCTGACAAGCGGCTGCTGTTCGACGCGGAAAAAGAGCAAAGACGCCAAGCAGCTAACGACGAAATCGCAAAGATTCGGCAGCGGCTCGACGCGCAGACGGAAAAGATTCACGACGCGCACGACGATCGAATGGACGAACTGAAGGCGATCCGCGTCGGCGAGATCATCACCGAAGCGCGTTTCCACGAAATGCGCGAAAAGTGGGGTACGCTGTTCGACGCGTCGATGGGCGCGGAAGCAATTTACGAAATCTTGAAGAAGATCAATCTCGACGAGATGGCGGAAACCGTCCGCACCGCGATCAAAACGACCAAATCGAAACAGCAGAAGAAAAAGGAAATCAAGCGATTGCGGGTGGTGGAATCGCTGCGATTGTCGGGGAACCGACCCGAATGGATGATCCTGACGG
>VFSW01006095.1_pt1 | contig 17757 bp, 14 predicted proteins | sample 5358111 | NCBI WGS metagenome assembly VFSW01 (sample SAMN11554181, study PRJNA540505) | mine drainage metagenome | isolation source: sediment from site ElyBrook_90M | place: USA: Ely Copper Mine, Vershire, VT | collected 2017
AGAGCGAGGCAGGTGCGATCGAACACCGAACCCGTCGTCGATGAACAGTATTGCGGATACAGCGGCAGCACCAGCAGCTGCTTGACGTTCTGCTCGACGAGCGATTGGACGGCGTCCGCCAGGCTCGGCCTGCCGTAGGTCATGCCGAGAGCGACGCGCACTCGATCGCCGAGGCGCGATTGCAACTGCAGTTCGACCTTTGCAGCGAGCCGCTGGGAGTAGACCGCCAGCGGCGACCCGCCGTGCATCCACACCCTGCGGTAATTGCGCGCCGTTCTGATCGGCCGCAGCGGCAGCACCACGCCGTAGAGCAGCGGCAGCCAGAACAGCCGCGAGGTGTCGATCACGCGCCGGTCGCTCAGGAATTCGCGCAAGTAGCGCTGGACCGCGAAATACGAGGGAGACGCCGGGGTTCCCAGATTGACCACCAGCACACCGATTCGATCGGGTATCGGCGCCGGCGCTTGAGCCGTCGGGACGTCATGGAGCATCGATCGATTCCTGGAGCAACAGCGCGTACCCAGTATACTGCCTGCCGGACGCAGACGAGCGACCTGCCCTGGCTCTGAGGGAGCGCCGCGGGGTGCAGCCGGGGCGATCCTGCCGGCGCAATGGCGCGCTAGACTGGGCCGCCGGCCCTGATGATCGCGAGCAGCCTCAGGCTCCGGGTATCCATCACCGCCAACAGCGAGCTGCCTCTCCCGGTAAGCGCGATGGCGTTGGGCTGATCGGCGTCGAGTCCGGCCGCCTGCATGCGCTGGCGGAGCTGGGACTTCTGGGCCGGTGAGAAGAAGCGGATATCGCTCACTTTCTGCAACTGGGTGCGCAGCTCCGGCAGTCCTTCCTGCCAGCTCTTGTAATATTGCGGCAACCCGATGATGTCGTAGCCGCCCTGCAGCAGCGACTGGAAGATCTTGTCGGCTTGCGCCGAGTCCTTCGGAAACGGCGCCCATATCCAGCGCGGCAGGCTGTACCAATGCGGAGCCAGGGTGAGATTCTGCCGGCGCGCGGCGCCGGCCGCGGCCGCGTCGATATCGTATGCCTGCACGACCTGCAGGCAATTCACCGAAAACGCGTAGTACAGGGGGCGCCCGTTCCACAGCGCCGTCGTCCCGTAACCCAATGCCGTCAATTGCACCACCGCGATCATGGCAATGTCCCGGACCAGCTCCCGACGGGGCTTGTTCGCGTTGGCAATGATCAGGGTCATCAACGGTCCGAGCACCACGTCGACCCCGGCCATCACCACGATCACATGGGTCACGTCCGCCAGGTACCAGCCGGGCCAGCGATACCAGCCGAGATACAGGGCACCGAGAATGAGCGTGAGCGCCACGCTGCTGCACAACAGGTGCACACCGAACGCTTTGAATCTGAATTTCATCGATTGCGCTACCGGGACCGCGACGTTGCCTTATTTTTAACGTTCTCGACGCAGGACGGAAGGCTGTCCGGCCGAAGCACGTCACAAATTTGCATCGAGGGCCGATTGCGACGGAGCGCCGGCGCCCCGCACGGTGCCGGCGGCCGATCACCCGTCTGCGCAATGCTACCATCGGCCGTCAAGGCTTTTCCGGCGGTGCGAACGTGATCCCACAGACAGCGACCTCGAACCAGCGCACTCTGCGGAGAATACTCGGGCTCGGCTTCGGGCTCGCCATGGTGTTCGGTGGAACGGTGGGCGCCGGCATTTTGCGCCTGCCGGGAACGCTCGCCGCCGCCTTGGGCGATTCACCTGCGATTCTGCTGTTCTGGCTCGCGGGGGGCCTGTACGCGCTGCTCGGGGCCGTCTCGGTATCCGAGCTGGCGGCCATGCTGCCGCAGGCCGGCGGGTTCTATGTTTACGCGCGCCGTGCCTTCGGCAATGGTGCGGGCTTCCTGGTGGGATGGAGCGACTGGGTCAACCTGACGGCCTCGCTCGCGTACGTATCGATGACCGCGACCGCGTTTCTGGGCGCGCTCTGGCCGCCGGCCGTGCCCTATGCGCGATCGGGAGCCGTACTGATCATCGCGCTGCTCACCGCCCTGCAGTGGGCGGGGCTGCGCATCGGCAGCGCAATCACCCGGTTCATCAGCGTACTGATCGGCCTCATGATGCTGATACTGATCGCGGCATGCTTCAAGGCGCCGGCCGCGTCCGCCGGCGCGCCGGTTGCGCTGAGCGCGGCCGAGTTGCCGCTGTTCTCGATGGCCACGGCGGCCGTGGTGGTGACGGCGCTGCGCGCGGTTCTCGTGACCTATGACGGCTGGTATTCACCGATTTATCTGGCCGAAGAGAGCACCGATCCGGCGCGCACCCTGCCGCGCGCCATCATCGGCGGGACCTTGGTGCTGGCGGTGCTTTACGTGCTGGTCAACGCCGCCGTGCTGCGCGTGCTGCCGCTCCCCGTGCTGGCAGGCTCGCAATTGCCCGTGGCCGACGCGGCGAGAATCGTGCTGCCGCGCGGCGGCGCGGAGCTGGTCACGGGAATCGCGCTGTTGACGGTGTTGAGTCTCGTCAATGCCACCTTGCTCATGGCCCCGCGCATCCTGCTCGCCATCGGCCGGGACGGCCTGTTCACCGCGAAAGCCGCCGCCGTCAGTGCCGGCGGCACGCCGCGCGTCGCCTTGGGCATGTCGAGCGCGGCGGCAATCGCGCTGATTCTGAGCGGCACGTTCGATGAGATCGTGGCGCTCGCGACCGTGCTCTTTCTGGTGAACTACATTGCGGCGTACGCGGCCGTCTTCGTGCTGCGCCGGCGCGAACCCGATCTGCCGAGGCCGTATCGGGCATTCGGATTTCCGTTCACCACGGGGATCGTTTTGTCGGGCTGCGTGCTGATATTGATCGCGGCGGTGGTCGAGGAGCCGCGCTCCGGAGCGGCCGCCGCGCTCCTGCTCGCAGCGTGCGCGCCGGTGTATCGATGGATCGCACTGCGCAGGAAGCACGCCACCGGCGCAGCCGCCACTTCGGCCGAGGCCGGCCGCTAGAGCAGGAACTCGGCCGCGTGACGGCGCTGCCGTGGATCTGCTCGGTCGCGCCTCGCGCGCGACCCGGGTGTTACGAGGGTCCGCGCCCTTACGCGGGCTCGGTCTCGGAGGCCGCCCGCAGCGCCTTGGCCGCCGGGATCCGGACCTCCAGGGTGCCGCCCGCCGCGGAGCCGGTGACTTCGAAGGTGCCGCCCAGCGCCCGCACGCGGTGCCGCATGGAGGCGCGCACGTGCACGTCGCTCTCGAAGCTCGGATCGGATATCCCGCGGCCGTCGTCCGTGATGCGGAACACGACCGCGTCGTCGTCGAGATCCATGGTCACATCAACGGTCCTGGCCGCCGACATCCGGGTGATGTTCGCGAACGACCCTTGAGCGATCCGGAACAGCGCAATGGCGGCGTCCGCGGTGAGCTTCGGCTCCTCGGCGGGAAAATATTCGTTGCACCTGAGGCCGGCGCGCACGCAGGATTCCTTCAGCTGCCAGCGCAGTGCGGCGATGAACCCGACGTTATCGAGCAGCGTCGGGCGCAGCTCCTCGATGATGCGGCGCTTCAGATCGATGCCGGCGGACAAATTCTGCTGGACGCGGTTGAGGCGCTGCTTCAGGCCCATGTCGTCCGCGCCGAGATGTTGCTCCGCCCAGGAGATGTCCATGCGGGCACCCACCAGCAGTCCGCCCAGTTCGTCGTGCAGCTCGCGGGCGAGGCCGGCTTTTTCGCGTTCGGACACGCTCTGCAGATGAGTCGTGAGCTCGGCGAGCTCCCGCGTCCGCTCCGCGACCTCGTGTTCGAGCCGTTGCTTCTGACTGCGCAACTCGGCGGTCTGCAGAGCCCGCCGATGCAGATAGCGGTAAATCAGACCGGCGGCGACCGCGATCAGGATGACGTTCAGGATCACTGCAACCGCCGAGAGCGAAGGACTCACGAGCGACGCTCATCGGTCGGAGGAATTGCGGTGTCCATAGGAAAGTGTCGGTCATGATCTTGCAGTGGATTCAATGTCGACGGAAAAGGCAAAAAAAGCAAGTCAGCGAAATCCTACTCGGCGCAGGCCGGGTGCGGCGGACCCGCCGCGGACAGCCGACCGGCGGCGCGCCGGCGGCAGCCTCGTGCGCCTGCAGCAGACCGGGATCGAGCCACGGATTGCGCCATGGATTGGATTTTGAACGTGAGTTGGCCGGCGAAGCCGCTTACCATACGCGGCTTCATGCAAATCGTCCGGTTGGATAAAGTCTCGTTGAGTTTCGGCTCGAAGCCGCTGCTGGATCGCGTCGGACTGCAGGTGGCGCGAGGCGAGCGGGTCTGTGTGCTCGGGCGCAACGGCGAGGGCAAGTCCTCCCTCCTCAAGCTCATCGCCCGCGAGATCGCCCCCGATTCGGGCGATGCGTGGATTCGCCCCGGAGCGAAGGTGGCCACTCTCGCCCAGGAGGTTGCGGCGGCGAGCGGCGACACCGTGCACGAGGTCATCTCCCGGGAGGCGGGCGCGGCCGGCCACGACGGAGATTGGCAGGCCGCCATCAACACCGATCAGATCATCTCGAGGCTCGGACTCGACGCCGGCGCAACGCTCGGCGCGCTGTCGGGCGGCTGGCGTCGCCGCGCCATGCTCGGGCGCGCGCTCGTATCGGAGCCCGACCTGCTGCTGTTGGATGAGCCGACCAACCATCTGGACATCGAGGCCATCACCTGGCTCGAGGACTGGATGTCGGAGTTTGCGGGCGCGCTGCTCTTCGTCAGTCACGACCGGGCTTTCGTGCGGCGGCTGGCGACGCGCATCGTGGAATTGGATCGGGGGCAATTGCGGGAGTGGTCGGGAGACTACGACACCTACGTGCTCGAAAAGCGCGCGGCGCTCGACGTGGAGGCCAAGCACGCCGCCCTGTTCGACAAGAAGCTGGCCCAGGAGGAGGCCTGGATCCGCCAAGGTGTCGAGGCGCGCCGCACGCGCAACGAGGGCCGAGTGCGCGCGCTGAAGCAACTCAGGCTCGAGCGCCGCGAGCGGCGCGAGGGTCCCGGCCGCGCCGATCTGAAGGCCGAGGGCGCCTCGCCGTCCGGAAAACTGGTGTTCGAGGCGAAAGATGTGGGCTTCGCGGCGGACACCGCGCCGCTGATCGCGGATTTCTCGACGCGCATCATGCGCGGCGATCGCAGCGGCATCATCGGTCCGAACGGCTGCGGCAAGACGACGCTGATCAAGCTCCTGGGCGGCGAGCTAGAGCCGCAGCGCGGCTCGATCTACCGGGGAACGGCGCTGCAGATTGCGTACTTCGATCAGCAGCGCGAATCGCTGGATCCGGACGCCTCGATCATGGAGAACGTCTCGGCGGGCAGCGGCGACATGATCGCCGTCGGCGGCAGGACGCGGCATGTATCCGGATACCTTCGGGATTTTCTGTTCCCGCCGGAGCGGTTGCTCGCTCCCGTGGCGATGCTCTCTGGCGGGGAGCGCAATCGGCTGATGCTTGCGAAACTGTTCGCCAAGCCGAGCAACCTTTTGGTGATGGACGAGCCGACCAACGATCTCGACGCGGAGACGCTGGATCTGTTGGAGGAGCTGGTTGCCGACTATCCGGGGACCTTGTTGCTGGTCAGCCACGACCGTGCGTTTCTGGACAATGTCGTCACCAGCACGCTGGTGTTCGAAGGCGCCGGCCGCATCGACGAGTACGTCGGCGGCTATGCCGATGCCGTCAGGCAGCGTCAGGCGCGCGCCGGGGTCGCGCCCGCAAAGCCGCGGCCCGGGAAGGGGGCCAAGCCGCTCGAGGACCCGGGCGCTCCGAAGCTGCGCAAGCTGTCCTACAAGGAACAGCGCGAACTAGCCGGCCTGCCCGCGGCCATCGAACGACTGGAGGCCGAGCAGGCGGCGCTGCAGACTGCGCTCGCCGAGCCGGCGTTCTTTCAGAATAATTCCAGCGGGGCGCGCGACGCCGCCGAGCGCTGGCGCCTGATCGCCGAGGAATTGGCGGCGGCCTACGCGCGCTGGGAGGCGCTGGAAGCCGGCACCGTCAACGTCGCGGCCGCCCGCGGCCCATGAGATCGCCCGGGTTCGGCAGCGCGCCGCCGGCCGAGTCGGGTATCACCAGGGAGGAGGCCTGCTCACGGCGCATCTCCTGCAGCTCTCGCACCGTTTGCTGGACCGCTTGCTCCGCCGCGTCGCCGAATTTCGCGATTGCGGCGCCGAGGGTCGCCCCGTCGAGCTCGAAGCTTATCGGTACCGCCCCCATGGGCGTCATGACCTGCGCCTGTCCGACGTACAGAACCGGGCGCCCGGCGTCGTCAGCGCCGTCGGCGGTGACCGGAGTCAGACGGCGGATGGTGCCTACCCTGCGGTCGGTGAACGTCTCCTCGCGGTAAATCTGACTCGAATCCATGGCGGCTGGACGCCCATCGTTAGCGGAACTCATGTGCCCTTACCTTCGTGTCACGGAACGATGGACATAACCCTATCAGTTTCTGCAAGGCCGGGGGAGCCCGCGCGCCCGGACCGCCGCAGGCCGCGAGAGCCCTGATACGATACGTGCCTTGACGCTCCCCAAGACAATTCGAAAAGTCCCGCCGTGGACGACGCTGCTCGGGCTCGCCCTGTTCGGGCTCGCCCTGTATTGGCTGCACCATGTGATCGGCCAGTATCGCTGGCGGGACATCCTCGCGCACATGCGCTCCATCCGGACCTCGCAGCTCGGCAGCGCGGTGCTCCTGACCGCGGCCGGCTACGGTGTGTTGACGCTTTACGATGCCTTGGGCCTGAGGTTCGCGGGAGCGAAGCTGCCCTATGCGCGGCTCGCCCTGGTTTCGTTCATGGGCTACGCGATCGGCCACAACGTCGGCATGAACACCTTGAGCGGGGGAGCGATCCGCTTCCGGGCGTACTCGATGCTCGGACTGTCGGCCCTGCAGATTGCGACCGTGGTCGCGTTCGGCACCTTGACGTTCGCGCTCGGTTCCGCGGCGCTCCTCGGGGTGTCGCTGTTGTCGGAGGCCGCCGTGTCCGGCTCCGTGCTTCACCTGCACCGCTCGCTCATCGTGCTGGCTGGATGCCTGCTGCTGGCCGGAGTCACGGGCTATCTGATCCTGGCTTGCAGCCGGCACGAGCCGCTGCGCTGGCGCAAGATCGTAATTCCCATTCCGAGCCCGCGAATCGCGTTCGCGCAGATCGGCGTGGCCTCGGCCGATCTGCTCTGTGCGGCGGGTGTTCTGTATTCGCTCCTGCCCGCGCAGGCGCATATCGGATTTCCCGCGTTTGCGTCCATGTTCATCATTGCCATTGCCGCCGGCATCATCAGCAATGTGCCGGGGGGCGTGGGCGTGTTCGAGTCGGTATTGCTGCTGCTGTTCAGGACCCTGCCGGCCGATCAACTCCTGGGCGCGCTGCTCGCCTATCGCATCATCTATTACCTGATTCCCTTTGCGCTGGCGCTGGCGCTGCTCGGAGCTCATGAAGTCTGGGCGCATCGCGGGCCGGTGGTGCGCGTCGCCCAGCTGGCACGCACCTGGCTGAGCACGGTGACCCCGCAGGCGAGCGCGCTGGCGGTGTTCGGGGCCGGCGCGGTGCTGCTGTTCTCGGGTTCGACGCCGGGTCTGGTCAACCGGGTGGATTGGCTGCGCCGTTTCGTGCCGCTGCCGGTGCTCGAGCTCTCGCATCTGCTCGGCAGCGCGGTGGGAGTGGGTCTGTTGGTGCTGGCGAACGGTCTGTACCGCCGGCTCGACGCCGCCTGGTACCTGACGATGTGGCTGTTGTGCGCCGGCGTCCTGCTGTCGCTCCTCAAGGGGTTCGACTACGAGGAGGCGATCATCCTCGGCGCCGTCGCCGTCGGACTGATCTCGGCACGGGCACGCTTTCGCAGGCGCGCCTCGCTCATCGAGCAGCGCTTCTCGCTCTCCTGGGGGGTCGCGGTGATCCTGGTCCTCGGGGCGGCGGTGTGGCTGGTGCTGTTCGATTACCGTCACGTCCCGTACAGCAAGGATCTGTGGTGGGAATTCGCCTTCGATTCGCCGGCCCCGCGAAGCCTCAGGGCGTTGCTGGTCGCCGCCATGATGGCCGCGGCGTATGCGCTCTGGAGACTGCTGCGGCCGTCCAAGCCCGCCATCTCGGCGCCGAGTCCGACCGATCTGGAGCGCGCCGCCGTGCTGATCGAGAATGCCCACGACGCGTCGGCGAATCTCGCGCTGCTCGGCGACAAGAACCTGCTGTTCAACCCCGACCGCACCGCCTTCATCATGTACCAGGCCTCCGGCAGCAGCTGGGTATCGATGGGCGACCCCGTGGGGCCCACGGCGCTCTACGAGCCGCTGGTGTGGACGTTCATCGAAAACTGCGACGGCATGGCGGTCGAGCCGGTGTTCTACCAGATCACGCCGAACAATCTTCCGCTCTACATCGATCTCGGATTGACCCTCAGCAAGCTCGGCGAGGAGGCGCGGGTGCCGCTCGACAAGTTCTCGCTGGAAGGCGCTGCGCGCGCGGACTTGCGCCATCCGCACCGGCGCGCGCAGAAGGACGGTGCAGTGTTCGAAGTGGTTCCACGCACCGAGGTGGGGGCCCTCATGCCGCAGCTGCGCGCGGTTTCGAACGCGTGGCTGGGCGCGAAGAATACCGCCGAAAAGCGCTTCTCCCTGGGGTATTTCGACGAGTCTTACCTGGCTCACTTCGACATCGCGGTGGTGCGCCGGGCGGGTGCCATCGTGGCCTTCGCCAACATCCTGCGCGCCGGCGCGGACACCGAGCTGTCCGTCGATCTGATGCGCTACAACGAGGCGGCGCCCAAGGGTGTGATCGATTTCCTGCTGGTCGAGTGCATGCTGTGGGGCAGGGCGCAGCACTACCAATGGTTCAGCCTGGGGATGGCGCCGCTGTCGGGGCTCGAAGAGCATGCGCTCGCGCCCGCGTGGCACAAACTCGGCCGCATGGTGCAGCGATACGGCGAGACGTTCTACCCCTTCGAGGGTCTGCGCAAGTTCAAGGAGAAATTTCTGCCGGTGTGGCGGCCGCGCTATCTGGCCGCGCCGGGCGGCCTCGGCATGGCGGGCGCGCTGCTCGACGTGACGTCGCTCATTTCGGGGGGCGTCAGCAAGGTGTTGACGAAGTAGAGGCGAGACAAGGAAATCAGTCGATGATGAGATCGTACGGCGCGCGCGCCGCCTGTGGCGCGCTCCTCCTCTCCGGGTCGATGGCCTGGTCCGCGGCGCAGCCGGTGCCTCGAGGCGCCGGCGAGCCGGCGGTCCCGCCGGAGCCGCGCGCCGAACCGGCGATGGAGCCTGCGGAGGTATTCACCTACGAGCGATTCGGCAAGGTCAGCGTGTATCGCGGACGCGCGGAGCCGCGCGAAGTCGTGCTGTTTCTGTCGGGCGACGGCGGCTGGAAACTCGGTGTCTTGAGCATGGCGAGGCGGCTGGTGGCGCAGGGCGCCCTGGTCGCCGGCATCGACAACAGCCACTACCTGGCCGAACTCGAGCGCGCATCGGACTCCTGCGTATCGCCCGCCGTGGACCTGGAGAACTTGAGCCGTTTCCTGCAATCCAAACTGGCGTTCAAGAAGTACCTGCAGCCGACGCTGGTCGGCTACTCCTCCGGAGCAACGCTCGCCTATACGACGCTCGCCGAGGCGCCGGACGGGCTCTTCAAGGGCGTGCTCACGCTCGGCTTCTGCACCGACCTCGAGCTCGCGAAGCCGATCTGCAGAGGGTCAGGCGTCGCCTCGACGCCGAAGCTCGACGCCAAGGGCCATGTGCAAGGCGTCGACCTGGTCCCGGCGAGGAAACTGTCGAGCCCCTGGATCTCCCTGCAAGGCGAGCTCGACCAGGTGTGTCCGGCGGCGCCGGCGAAGACCTTCGTGGCGCAGGTTGCGGGGGCCGAGAGCGTGCTCCTGCCCAAGGTGGGTCACGGTTATGCGGTGGAGCGCCATTGGGGCGAGCAGTTCGACGCCGCATTCGCCCGGGTCACGGGGACGGCGGCGGGCGCTGCCGGCGTGCCGCAGTCTTCGCCGATCGCGGACCTGCCGCTCACCGTCATTCCGGCCGCGGACGGATCGATCGCTCCCTGGTTCGCCATATTCCTGTCCGGCGACGGCGGCTGGGTCGGACTCGACAAGGGTGTCTCGCAGGCGCTCGCGAAGCACCACATACCGATCGTCGGCTGGGACTCGCTCAAGTATTTCTGGTCGCCGCGCACGCCCGACGGCACCGCGCAGGACCTCGGCCGGGTGATCGACTACTACGCGCATCTGTGGGGCAAATCCCACGCGCTGCTGATCGGCTATTCACAAGGCGCGGACACGCTGCCGTTCATGGTGAACCGGTTGCCGCCCGCGACCCGCCGGATGGTCGGGCTCACCGCGCTGCTGGGCCTCAGCAGCAGTGCGGATTTCCAGTTCCATTTTTCCAACTGGCTGCGCGAATCGACCGACGGCCTGCCCACCGCGCCGGAGCTTGCGCGTTGGAGCGGCTCTCCGTACCTGTGTCTGTACGGGGCGCAGGACACCGATGCGGCTTGCGCCAAGCTCAGCGGCAAGGACGGCGTCTCGGTGAAGTTGTCGGGCGGGCATCACTTCGGCGGCGGCTATCGACAGATTGCCACCGAAATCCTGAGCCGGCTGCCTCCGGCGTAATGCTGCCAAGTGGCCTCAAATGGCGTCAAATGGCGTCGATGATCGACGAACTGAGCAGATCTACGGCGGAACAGGATGATGCTTGAGCGTCGCCAGGGCGGCCAGGGCACCTCGTCGGGCCGTCTCGTGATCGACGCAGCGCTGCGGGTAGCTGCTGCCGAGCGTGACGCCCGCCGCCTCGAGCACCCGCGGGGGCGCCTCCCAGGGGCGGTGCAGCCACTCGTTCGGCAGGCCGGCGATTTCCGGCACCCAGCGCCGCACATAGTCCCCGCCCGGGTCGAACTTTAGAGCCTGCGTGGTCGGATTGAATATCCGAAAGAACGGTGCCGCGTCGGCCCCGCATCCGGCCACCCATTGCCAGCCGAGTGTGTTGGCGGCGAGATCGGCGTCGACCAATGTGTCCCAAAACCAGCGGGCCCCCGCGGACCATGGCGCGAGCAGATCCTTGACCAGGAACGAGGCGGCGATCATGCGCACACGATTGTGCATCCAGCCGGTGTGCCATAACTCGCGCATCCCCGCATCGACGATGGGATACCCGGTGACGCCCCGCTGCCAGGCGGCCACCGCCGCCGCGTCCGTTCTCCAGGGAAAGCGCGCGTAACTCGCCCTCAGCGGCTCCTCCGGCGTGTTCGGAAAATGATAGAGCAGATGATGAGCGAACTCGCGCCAGCCGATCTCGGTCAGGAATTGCGAGTCGCGCCAGCTGCTGTGCCGCCGGCGCTCGAGCGCGGCGCCGCGCGCGGCATGCCATATCTGCCGCGGGCCGATCTCGCCGAAATGCAGATGCGGCGACAGCCGGGATGTGCCGCCCGCCGCCGGCCGGTCGCGCAGACTCCCGTAGTCGTCGAAGCCATGCGTGAGGAACCGTTCGAGATGTGCGTGGGCGGCCGCGCTTCCCGGCGTCCACGCGGCCTCAAGTCCGGCGCCCCAGCTCCGACCGGGAAGCAGTCCCAGGGCCTCGAGCGGAAGGGATGCCGGCCAGGAACTCGGCGCGCGCAATGCCGTGGGTGCGGGTTCGGGCGGCTGCGGATCCCCGAGCGATTTGCAGGAGCGCCAGAAAGCGGTGAAGACCTGAAACGGTCCGCCGCTCCTGGTGCGGATCGTCCAGGGCTCGTGCAGCAGAGCGCCGTTGTAGCTCGCCGTCTCGAGCCCCGCCGCGTGCAGCGCAGCCTTGATGCGGCGATCATGCGCGATCGCGGCCGGCTCGTAGCGCCGGTTCCACACGATGCGGCGGGCCCCGCATTCCCGGCTGAGCTCGGTCAAGGTCGCGAGCGAATCACCGCCCCCGCGAATGCAGAGCGATGAGCCGATCGCTTCGAGACTTTCCCGCAGCCGCGACAGGCTCCGGTGCAACCACCAGCGCGAAGCGCCGCCCGGGCTCCAGGGAGACTCCTCGCCCGGTGCGAAGATGTAGACGGGAATCACCGGCTCGCCGGCCGCCGCCGCCGCGGCGAGAGCCGGGTTATCCGCGAGCCGCAGGTCCCGGCGAAACCAGACGAGGGTGGACATGCGCCAGATTGGCGCAAGTGCCCGCGGTTTCGCAATGGCTCGGCTGCCGTAGGGCGCCCGGAGCGCAACACGGGTGCCGCTTCCCGGGTCCGTTCAGCTACAATTCGGCGGCAATTTTTTCAGTGCAACGAGACGCGGAGATACGTCCCCATCATGTCGGAATCTTTCGAAGCGCCCGCGAACTCCGTGGAGACGGTGATCATCGGAGCCGGGCCCGTGGGCTTGTTTCAGATTTTCGAGCTGGGGCTGCTCGGCATCCGGACCGCCATCATCGATTCGCTCGCCCAGGCGGGCGGCCAGTGCACGGAGCTCTATCCGGACAAGCCGATCTACGACATCCCGGCGCTGCCGGTATGCGGCGCCCAGGAGTTGATCGATCGGCTCCTCGAACAGGCGAAGCCGTTCAACGCCTCGTTTCACCTGGGTCAGGAAGTGACCGAACTGAGGCCTCTGCGCGACGGCAAATTCCAGGTCGCGACCTCGCTCGGAACGCGCGTCACCGCCGGCGCCGTGGTGATCGCGGCGGGCGTCGGCTCCTTTCAACCGCGCCGCCTCGTGGTCGAGGGCGCCGACCGCTTCGAAGGCAAAAGCCTGCACTACCGCATCAAGTCGGCGGCGGATTTTCATGGCCGGGACCTGGTGATCTGCGGCGGCGGGGATTCGGCGCTCGCCTGGACGGTGGCGTTGTGCTCGAAGGCGCGCTCGCTCACGTTGGTGCATCGGCGGGCGGAGTTCCGCGCCGCACCCGCCACCGTTGCGCGGATGCGCGAGCTGGTGGCCGCCGGCAAGATGCAATTCGTCGAGGGGCAGGTGGTGGCGCTGCATGGGGAGCATCACAGCCTGAGCGGCGCGGTGATCAAGTCGAACGACGGGCAGTCGACGCGGCAGGTCCCGGCCGACCACGTCATGGCGTTCTACGGGCTGCACCCGAAACTCGGCCCGGTGGCCGATTGGGGCCTGGAGCTCGAGAAAAAGGCTCTCAGGGTCAACACCGAGAATTTCCAGACCAGCGTCCCCGGGATCTTCGCGATCGGCGACATCAATACCTACCCGGGCAAGAAGAAACTGATCTTGAGCGGCTTTCACGAGGCGGCGCTGGCGGCGTTCGGCATTCAGCACCATCTGTATCCGGAAAAGCGTCAATTCCTGCAGTACACGACCACCAGTCCGATCATGCAGAAAAGGCTGGGAGTCGCCGCGGATTCGCCCGCGGCAGATCCGCATTGAGGCGCGCGTGAACCGGCTGCTCGAGGATCTGATCAAGGTGATGACGCTCGAGCGTCTCGAGCACGACCTGTTCCGCGGCGAGAGCCGCGATATCGGCAGCGCCCAGGTGTTCGGCGGCCAGGTTCTCGGTCAGGCGCTGATGGCGGCGGCGGCGACCGTCGAGGGACGCAATGCGCATTCCCTGCATGCCTACTTCCTGCGCCGCGGCGACTTCAATTCGCCCATCGTGTATGAGGTCGACCGCGCGCGCGACGGCAACCATTTTTCCACGCGCCGCGTGATCGCCATTCAGCACGGCGCGCAGATCTTCAATCTGTCCGCATCCTTCCAATCCGCCGAGAGCGGCATGGATCATCAGCTTCCCGCGCCCGAGGTCGCGGCGCCCGAGGAACTCGCCGATCTCGACGAGCATCTGCGCGCGTTTCTGCCGCAGCTGCCCGCGGGGCTGCGCCGGGTCCTGGAGCGCAAGCGGCCGTTCGAGTTTCGCCCCGTGCAGCCGCCGAACGTCTTCGAGCCGCAGAAATTGCCGCCGCGCAGAAACATCTGGTTTCGCGCGGTCGACCGGCTGCCCGACGACGAAGCGCTGCATCGATGCCTGCTCGCCTATGTCTCGGATTTCAATCTGCTCGATACGGCCATGCTGCCGCACGGCCTTCCGACCTCGCCCCGCAAGCTCCTCATGGCGAGCATCGATCACGCCATGTGGTTTCACCGCAGCATGCGGGTGGACGAGTGGCTTCTCTACGCCACCGACAGCCCGAGCGCGTCCGGCGCTCGCGGCTTCGCGAGGGGGAGTATATTTTCACGGGACGGGCGCCTGGTGGCGAGCACTTCGCAGGAAGGCCTGATGCGGGTGACGGAGTAGCTCAGAGGGCGTGAACGCATGAAAGTCATCCTCGCTCTCATCGTCGTGGCGGCGGTCATCGTGGGGCTGCTGTTCACATTGCGCACCAGCCGCAATACCGGCATACCGGACGAGGAGGTGCTCAAACGGGCGCGCGAGCGCGCCCGCGCGCGGGACGCGGCCGAGAAGGATGACTAGCCGGTTCCGCGCGACGTTTGCCAGACTTCGCGCGGCAGTACATACAGGTGGCAGTCCCACCAGCGGTTCTTGGCGCGCCGATGCTTGCGGAACACCGCCTCCCAGCGCATGCCGATCTTCTCCAACACCCTGATCGACGCGCGGTTGTTGACGTCGACGGTCGAAATCACGCGCTCGGCGCGCAGATCCAAAAAGGCCGCATCCAGCAAGGCGAGCGCGATCTCGGTGGCGAAACCCCGGCCCCAATCCGGCGTCCCGAGCATGTAGCCCAAATCGGCCACGTCGCGCTCGATCAGCGACAGATCGCAGGCGCCGATCACGCGGCCGGAGGCGAGCTCCTCGACCGCGAGCTCGAATCGGGTTCGCGGCACTTCGCGCTGCGAGGCCAGCAGGCCGTCCAGATACTCCGCCGTGCTGTCCTCGTCGCGCGGGCCGAAGAATAGATAGCGGGTCACGCGCGGATCGGCGGAATAGGCGTGGACGGCGGCGAAATCGCCGCGAGCGAATTCGCGCAGGTTGAGCCGATCAGTGCGGATCGGTAGTGCGAGCGTGCGCATGGATCGGCTCGGCGCAGCGTCCGCCTACAGCAGAACTTTGCCGGGATTCAGGATGCCCTTCGGATCGAGCGCGCGCTTGACGGCGTGCATGACCGCGAGCTCGGCCGGATCTGCCCGTTCGGCCAGCACCGCCGCCTTCAGACGGCCGATGCCGTGCTCGGCGCTGATGCTGCCGTCGAGGCTCTCGATGAGATCGAACATCGCAGACTCCAGCGGCTTTCCCCGCGCGATGAGCGCGGCACCCGATGCATCCGACCGCTGGCTTACATTGAAGTGCAGATTGCCGTCGCCGACGTGCCCGTAGCTCAGCACCTCTCCTTCGGGAGCCAACCGGCGCACGAGCTCCGAGCCCCGCTCGATCAATTCCGGGATGCTCGAGACCGGAACGGAAATGTCGTGCTTGAGGCTTGCGCCGCGCCGCCGTTGAGCCTCCGGAACCGATTCGCGCAGCTTCCACATCGCCTGCGATTGGGCGATGGATGTCGCCATCGAGGCGTCCATCACCGTGCCGGCTGCCGCCGCTTCCTGCAAGGCATCGCCCAGCAACTCGGCGAGCTGCCGCCCTGGATTCGGCGAGGTGAGTTCCGCGAGCACGTACCACGCGGCGCCCTGGTCGAGCGGGTTCGCGACTCCCGCGATGTGTTCGACCGTCAACTCGACTGCGAGACGCGGCATCAATTCGAAGGTCGTGAGCGCATCGCCCGCGGCCCGCTTCAGTTGCGCGAGCAGTTCGAGCGCGCGCCCCGGCGACTCGATGCCCACCAGCGCGGTGGCCGTGTCGCGGGGTACGGGGAACAGCTTGAGCGACGCGGCCGTGATGATGCCCAAGGTTCCCTCGGCTCCGATGAACAGCGATTTCACGTCGTAGCCGGTGTTGTCCTTGCGCAGGCTCTTGAGGCCGCCGAGAACCCGGCCGTCCGCGAGCACGACCTCGAGTCCGAGCACCAGATCGCGCATCATTCCATAGCGAAGTACGGCGGTTCCGCCGGCATTGGTCGACAAATTGCCGCCGATCTGGGCGGTCCCCTGCGAACCCAGGGTGAGCGGAAACATCCGCTCCTGCGACGCGGCGGCCGCGTGCGCTTCGGCCAGCGTGCAGCCGGCCTCGAGAACCATGGAATCATTGGCGGCATCGATGTGGCGCACCCGGTTCAGGCGCCTCATCGACAGCACGATCTGCGAGTCCGATTCGTCGGGCGTCGCGCCGCCGCAATAGCCGGTGTTGCCGCCGTGCGGAACCACACCCACGGCGTCGCGATGGCAGATCGCCATGATCCGTGAGACCTCTTCCACGGAGCGCGGCAGAAGGACGAGCGGTGTCGCTCCCCGGTACAGATGCCGGAAATCGACGGTATAGGCCGAGAGGTCGCGGCTCGAGTCGAGCCAAGCGCCGGCGCCCACAGCCGTCTTCAGCTCCGCGAGCGTCTCCGGCTTGACAGAGGGGCCCATCGGCCAATGATACTCCGCGCCGCGCCTTGCGTGCCCGCGCCGCGCCTTGCGTGCCCGCGCCGTGCCGCGCCGTGCCGCGCCGACAGGCTAGAGCCGCTTGCCCCCGCCCTCGCGCACCGCGAGCGGCACGGGTTTCAAGTCCCAGATCACGCCCAGAAAGGACATCAGCTTGAGCAGGTAGAACGTGATGTCGAACTCCCACCAGTAGAACCCCTGACGCACCGACGCGGGATAGTGATGATGGTTGTTGTGCCAGCCCTCGCCGAGGGTGATGAGCGCCAGCCAGGGGTTGTTACGGCTGCTGTCGCCGGTACGGTAGCGCTGGCGGCCGAACACGTGAGACAACGAGTTGATGGTGTAGGTGCCGTGATACACCGCGACCGTCGAGACGAAGAATCCCCACACCAGCATCTGCCAGCCGGTGGTGCCGAGTCCCGGCGCGACATGCTTGAGCAGCACGCCGAGCAGGAACACGCCGATGCCCAGGGCCGCAGGCACGGCCACGTCATAGCGGTCCAGGAAGCGCAGCTCCGGGTATTTGAGCAAATCCTTCACCCGCGACAAGTCCGCGGTGAAGTGCTTCTTGGACATGAACCAGCCCATGTGGCTCCAAAAGAAGCCGTGCTGCACGGGCGAATGCACATCCTCGGGCTGGTCCGAATACACGTGATGGTGGCGATGGTGAGCCGCCCACCAGATCGGACCGCGCTGCACGGCCGAGGCGCCGAGCAATCCGAAAATGAACTGACCGACGCGGGTGGTCTTGAAGGTGCGGTGGGAGAAATAGCGGTGATAGAACCCTGTAATGGCGAACATCCGAATCACGTAGAGCGCGCCGGCAACAACCAGGGCAATCCAGCTGAACCCCACCCAGATGACGGCGAGGCATGCCGCGTGCATCAACAGGAACGGCAGCACGCGTGCCCAGTCGACGCGCCGGGCGGCTTCCTTGACCAGCGGCGGCTCCTTGATCCGGGAGGCAAAATCGCTGTGGTCGAACCAGCGCGACAGCTCGCGGCTCACGCGTTCGGCGGTGGGCTCGAGGGCTATTTCGTTTTCCGGCGTCATGTCGGGTTCCTAATCTCGGTTTCCTATCTCGGTTGCATACAGGGGCTACGGTGGCCGGCGGGCCCGAGATGCGCCCACACCGGCGGCATGCTTTTGGTTCTATGCAGCAAAACGCGCCTCACGGCCCTTTAGTTTCGGCAATACAACCACATTATGGAATGCCGCAGTCATCATGGTCGGGACGTTGCGAGACAATTTCAAGCGCCATCGCACCGGAATCGATGCCGGCGCGGGCTAAGACCGCCGCGCGGACGCCGCCGGCCATGGGTAATATCAAGGCGCTCATCATGCAGGGTTTGGAATGCAATTCAAGGACTACTACGACACT
>VFSW01006096.1_pt1 | contig 17756 bp, 20 predicted proteins | sample 5358111 | NCBI WGS metagenome assembly VFSW01 (sample SAMN11554181, study PRJNA540505) | mine drainage metagenome | isolation source: sediment from site ElyBrook_90M | place: USA: Ely Copper Mine, Vershire, VT | collected 2017
CATGGTCGGAATCCTGATCGTTGCCCACGGGGCGTTCGGCGAAGCCCTGATCCATTGCGCCAGCCACGTGCTCGGCAAGCGCCCGCCGCAGGTGCTGCAGCTCGGCGTCACCATGCACGACGATCCGGAGGCCATCCTGCCGCAGGCGCGGGAGCTGGTGAAGCAGCTCGACCAGGGCCAGGGCGTGCTGGTGTTCAGCGACATCCTCGGCGCCACGCCCTCCAATATCGCCACGCGCCTGCTGGCGCCGGGCAGGGTCGAAGGCATTTCCGGGGTCAATCTGCCGATGCTGATCCGCGCCCTGACCTATCGCGAGGAAGCGCTCGCCACGGTGGCCGAGAAAGCCATCAGCGGCGGGGTAACGGGAGTGGTTCACCTTGACAGCGATGCCTGCAATGCCGCAAACCGAAGTTGAGATCGTCAACAAACTCGGGCTGCACGCGCGCGCGTCGGCCAAGCTGACCCAGCTCGCGAGCGGATTTCACAGCGAGATCTGGCTCACGCGCAACGGCCGCCGCGTCAACGCCAAGAGCATCATGGGCGTGATGATGCTCGCCGCCGGCAAGGGCGCCATGATCGGCATCGAGACTGACGGCAGCGACGCCGACGCGGCATTGCAGTCCATCCTCAAGCTGATCGTCGACAAATTCGGGGAACACGAGTGAGTTTCACCCTCCACGGCGCAGGCGCAGGCGGCGGCATCGCGATCGGCCAGGCGCACCTGATATCGAGCGCGCGTCTGGAGGTGGCGCATTACTCGATCGCGCCGGAGCACCTCGAGCTCGAGGTGATGCGCTTCTCGACGGCGGTGGACCAGGTGCGCGCGGAACTGCAGGGGCTGCGCCGCAGCGTGCCCGCGGACGCGCCGGCCGAACTCGGCGCGTTTCTGAACCTGCACCTGATGATGCTCGATGATGCGACGCTGTCGCATGTGCCGCGCGCGCTGATCCGAAGCCTGCGCTGCAACGCCGAATGGGCCCTGGTGCAGCAGATGGATTACCTGGTGGCGCAATTCGAGAAAATCGACGATCCCTACCTGCGCGAAAGAAAGGCCGACGTGATGCAGGTGGTGGAGCGCCTGCTCAAGGCGATGCAGGAGCAGCCCTCGCGCGCCGGCTCCGCGCCGCCGCGCGAGGAGCGCCTGATCGTGGTGGCGCACGACCTGTCGCCGGCGGACATGATCCTGTTCAAGCAGCATCAGTACGCCGGTTTCGTCACCGACCTCGGCGGCGTGACCTCGCACACCGCCATTCTCGCGCGCAGCCTCGGCATCCCGGCCATCGTCGGCGTGCACACGGCGCGGCAGATGGTGCGCGAAGGCGAGGTGGTGATCGTCGACGGCGTGCATGGGGTGCTGATCGTCGCCCCCGACCAGCTGGTGCTCGAGGAATACCAGCGGCGCCAGCGCGAACTCGAGTCGACACGGCAGAAGCTCAAGCGCATCCGCACCACGCCCGCGACCACCCGCGACGGCACCGCAGTGGATCTGCACGCCAACATCGAGCTGCCGCAGGACATCGAGCAGGTGCGCGAATCCGGCGCCACCGGCGTCGGCCTGTTCCGCAGCGAGTTCCTGTTTCTCAACCGCGACGATCTGCCCTCCGAGGACGAGCAATTCGAGGCCTACCGCCACGTGGCCCAGGCCATGCACGGCATGCCCGTGACCATACGCACGCTCGACCTGGGCGCGGACAAGACCGTGAACGGCGCCGCCCGCGGCGGGCCCAATCCGGCGATGGGTTTGCGCGCGATTCGGCTCTGCCTGGCGGAACCGCAGATGTTCCTGACGCAGCTGCGCGCGATCCTGCGCGCGTCGAACTACGGCAAGATCCGCCTCCTGATTCCGATGCTCGCGCACGCGCACGAGATCGAACAGGCGCTCACGATGATCGCCCAGTCCAAGCAGGTTCTGGACGAGCAGAACCTGCCCTACGACCGCGGCATCGAGATCGGCGGCATGATCGAAGTGCCGGCAGCGGCATTGTCGCTGGGCGTGTTCGTGCGCAAACTCGATTTTCTGTCGATCGGCACCAACGACCTGATCCAGTACACGCTCGCCATAGACCGCACCGACGACAGCGTGTCGCACCTGTACAACCCGCTGCACCCGGCCGTGCTGCACCTGATCGCCCACACCATCCGCACCGGCGCGCGCATGAAGGTGCCGGTAGCGGTATGCGGCGAAATGGCGGGCGACGTGACGCTGACGCGGCTGCTGCTCGGCTTCGGGCTGCGCCAGTTCTCCATGCATCCGGCGAATTTGCTCACCATCAAGCAGCAGGTGCTCAAGAGCGACCTCGGCGACCTGACCCGCGTCGCCAACAGCATCCTGCGCGCCGACGATCCGGAAAAGGCGCGGCAGCTGCTGGACCAGATCAACGCCTGAAAAGGTTTTCGCGCGGCTTGCGCGGAAGGCTGGCGATTGACAGCCCCCCGGTATCGCGGGTATCTTTCCCCCCAGCGCCGATTTGATGGTCAGCTTGCGGGCGCCGCCGGTCAGGTATCCGACCGAGTGAAAAACAAATACGGCTAAAGCGCGGGAAACCCGTTTAGCGAGCAAGCTGAACGGGTTTTTCTTTTGGTACGAGGCAAAATGAGCGAACCGCGCTCAGTAGGCGCAGTCAGGCCGCAAACCATGCACTTCGATACGCCGCTTGCATGCAGGAGCGGTGCGGTGCTGGACGCCTATGACCTGATGTACGAAACCTATGGCACGCTGAATGCCGCCAGATCCAACGCGGTGCTGGTGTGCCACGCGCTCAACGCTTCGCACCACGTCGCCGGTTTCTACGCGGAGGACCCGAGGAACATCGGCTGGTGGGACAACATGATCGGCCCGGGCAAGCCCCTGGACACCGACCGGTTCTTCGTCATCGGCGTGAACAACCCCGGCGGCTGCTTCGGCTCCACCGGCCCGGCTTCGATCAATCCGAAAACCGGCAGGGCCTACGGCTCCAGCTTCCCGATGGTCACGGTCGATGACTGGGTCGACGCGCAGGCGCGCCTGGCCGACCGCCTCGGCATCGAACGCTTCGCCGCCGTGATGGGCGGCAGCCTCGGCGCGATGCAGGCGCTGCAGTGGGCGATCGCCTATCCCGAGCGCATCGCGAACGCCATTGTCGTCGCCGCGGCGCCGAAGCTGTCGGCGCAGAACATCGCCTTCAACGAGGTCGCGCGCCAGGCGATCACCACCGATCCGGATTTCCACGGCGGCGACTTCTACAGCTACAACGTGGTGCCGCGCCGCGGGCTGCGCCTTGCGCGCATGATCGGCCACATCACTTACCTGTCGGACGACGCGATGATGGAAAAATTCGGCCGCAGCCTGCGCTCGGGCGCGATCAATTTCCATTTCGACGTCGACTTCGAGGTCGAGTCCTATCTGCGCCACCAGGGCGACAAATTCTCCGAGTACTTCGACGCGAACACCTATTTGCTGATCACGCGCGCCCTGGATTATTTCGACCCGGCCGGCGCCTGCGGCGACGATCTGGCCAAAGCGCTCGCGCCGGCCAAGGCGCGCTTCCTCGTCGCTTCGTTTACCTCGGACTGGCGCTTCGCGCCGGAGCGTTCGCGCGAAATCGTGAAATCCCTGCTCGACAACCGCGCCGACGTTTGCTATGCCGAAATCAACGCGCCGCACGGGCACGACGCGTTCCTGCTCGACGATGCGCGCTACCACGCGCTGGTGCGCGCCTATTTCGACAACGTCGCCCGCGACGTTGGGGTGGCGGCATGAGCAGGGAGCAGGGGCCCCGTGCAGCGGGGATGCGACCGGCCGCGATTGCCGCCGGACGCCGACAGTGCCAGTGCTCGAACCGCAACAACGCAACGGAGGCGTCGTCATGAATACGTCGCTTCCCGTGCCCGCAATTGCCGATCGCGCCGACCTGGAGGCCATCGCCGCCTGGGTCGCGCCGGGCGCGAGCGTGCTCGACCTCGGCTGCGGCGAGGGACTGCTGCTGAGGTACCTGAGCCAGAGCCGCGAGGTGCGCGGCTACGGCATCGACATCAGCGACGCCAATGTGCTCGCCTGCGTGAAAAACTCCGTCAATGTGATCCAGAGCGACCTGGAGGCTGGCCTGGCGGGTTTCGACGCCGGTTCATTCGATTACGTCATTCTGTCGCAGACCTTGCAGGCCATGCGCCGCACCGAGGAAATCATCATGGAGATGCTGCGCGTCGGGCGCCAGGGCATCGTCTCCTTCCCCAATTTCGGCTACTGGCCGCAGCGCCTGCAGATTATGCGCGGGCGCATGCCGTTGTCGGACGTGCTGCCCTATGAATGGTTCAACACGCCCAATGTGCACCTGTGCACGCTGGCGGACTTCGAGGATTTCTGCACGGCCCACGGCGTGCGCATTCTCGAGCGCATCGTGATGCAGGGGGACCGCCGTATCCGCTTCGCGCCGAACCTGCGCGGCAGCGTCGCGGTATACAGATTCGAGAAGGCTTGAACCGCATTCGTGGCGATGCAGGCGGCGTCGCAGTTGCCGGCTTGGTCTGCTGACGTTGCGCGCTATCGCGCGCCAAACCCGGCATAGGGGTTTTATACAAGATCACCGATTGCGTGCGGACAGCTTCATCGTCCGTACGCAATCTGTGATCCGCGCGGCCGGGCCGCCGGCCGCGCAAGCCAAAACGCTACGCTACGCCGTCCCTCGCCCCGTCCACCGCGGCGATCTGTACCCGCATGCGCCATACCAGCCACAGGCCGGGCAGCGCGGCGACGAAGGTGAGCACGAAGAAATTCGCCCAGCCCACGGCCTCGACCAGGGCGCCGGTGACCGGGCCGAACAGAATGCGCCCCAGCGACGCGATGGCCGACAACAGCGCGTACTGGGTGGCGGAAAAGCTGTGGTTGCACAGCGCCATGGCGAAGGCGACGAAAGCCGCGGTGCCCATGCCGCTGGCGAGATTTTCGAAGCCGACCGCGAACACCAGCAGCGGATAGCTCTTGCCGGCCCAGGCCAGGAGCGCAAACGACAGGTTGGAGATCGCCTGCAGCACACCGAACAAGAGCAGCGCCCGCGTCAGGCTCATGCGCACCAGCAGCAGGCCGCCGACGAGCCCCCCGAGCAGCAGCGAAGCCAGTCCCAGGACTTTGTTGATGGTGCCGACGTCGGTGAGCGAAAAACCGACGCCGCGGATCAGGAATGCCGTGGTGAGCGTGCCGGCGAGCGCGTCGCCAAATTTATACAGCGCGATCAGGGCGAGCAGTTGCAGCGCCCCCGGCCGCGACAGCAGATCCTTCAATGGCTCGACCACGGCCTCGCGCAGGCTGCGCGGCGGCGTTGTGCGCAGCGCGGGTTCGGGCGCAAGCAGGCTGGTTGCGAGGCCCACAGTCATCAGCGCGGCCATGACGAAAAACGTCTGGCGCCAGCCGATCCGGTCGGCGAGGATCAGCGCGAGGCCGCCCGAAGCCAGCATCGCGAGGCGGTAGCCGAGCACGCTCACCGCCGCGCCCATGCCGCGCTCGGCCGACGGCAGCAGGTCGGTGCGATAGGCGTCGATGACGATATCCTGCGACGCCGACGCAAACGCCACCCATAGCGCGAAGCAGCCGAGCAGCCACAGCTTCGCGTTCGGCGGCGAAATCGCCATGCCGGCGATCCCGGCAACCAGCGCCAGCTGGGTCAGCAGCATCCAGCCGCGCCGGCGGCCGAGGAAGGGCGGCACATAGCGGTCCATCAACGGCGACCAGAGGAACTTGAGCAGATAGGGGATGCCGATCCAGGAAAACCAGGCGATGGTCATGATGTCGGCGCCGGACACGGTAAGCCAGGCCTGCAGCGTGCTCCCGGTCAGCGCCAGCGGCAGCCCCGAGGAAAACCCGAGCAGCAACACGGCGGCGATGCGCGGGCTGCGCAGGATCTCCAGGTAGGGCGACGGCATGTGCGCGATTCTACCTGCGTTAGAGCCGGATAAGGTTGATTTAGCAAGAGAAAGCCGGTAGCCTTGACGCTCTTCCGCCAGCGCGCTAGCCGGAGCGGAATTTCTTAGTCAGAGGGGCAATAAATGATGAGTAACGACACCGACGTTTCCCGGGAAAAACTTTCAGCCGACCTGCGCATCGTGATCGCCGACGCGGAGGAGTTGCTGCGCGCCACCGCCGGCCAGATGGGCGAAAAAGCGGTCGTCGCGCGCGAGCGCATTCAGGAAAGCATGCGCGTGGCCAAAGACAAACTCGCCCGGGCGGAGGAAGTCATGGTCGACAAGACCAAGGCAGCGGCGCGTGCCACCGACGATTATGTGCACGACCATCCCTGGGGGGCGGTGGGGATCGCCGCCGCCGTCGGTTTGGTCATGGGCATGTTGATCAGCCGCCGTTGATCATGGCGGAAAGGGAAGGCGCCGCCGCGCGCAGCGGCCTTCTGCAGTCGATCAAACATTTGGGGCAAAGCCTGCTCGGCTCGGTGCGGACGCGCCTGGAAATCCTCGCCACCGAAATCGACGAAGAGCGGCTGCGGCTGGAGCAGCTGCTGCTGGTCGGGCTGGCTGCGGCAGTTTGCCTGGCCATGGCGCTGGTGCTGTGCGTCGCTTTCGTGGTGATCTATTTCTGGGACACGCACCGGCTGCTCGCGGTCGGCCTGCTCGCGCTAGCGTTCCTGGCCCTGGGCGCGACGCTCGGCGGGATCCTGCGCAGCATGGTAAAGACACGGCCCAAGCCGTTCGCGATCACGCGCGGCGAACTGGCCAAGGATGCCGAGATGCTGCGGGAACCGCGGGCGTGAACCGGCGCCTCGTCGCCATCGAAACCAAGCGCGCGCGACTGCTCGAGCGTGCCGCGCGCGAGCGCGAGCAGCTGGCGCAGGCGCTGCAGTCCCTGGCGCAACCGCTGGCTTTTGCCGACCGCTGCGTCAACGCCGTGCGCTATGTCGTCTCGCGGCCGCCCCTGGTTGCCGCCGCCGTATTCGTGTTCGCGCTGCTGCGCCCTCGCCGCGCAATCAAATGGGCGCGGCGCGCCTTCGGCCTGTGGCAAGGGTATCGCTGGCTGACCAGAAAGATCGCGGTCTAAGCCATGCACAAGCCAGTCATCGTCCGGACCGTGATGGAAATGATGGACCGGGAGCGAAAATACGTTCTCGGCGAAGTCGTGCAGATCACGGGGCTGATGCCCTTGTTGATGAAGCCGCGCAACCACCAGAAATGGACGCCCGAGGACAAGCGCCAGATCGTCAACCACCTGCGCCGCCTGTCCATGGTCAGCCCCTACCTTGCGGTGATGGTGATGCCCGGTTCCTTCGTCGTGCTGCCCGCGCTCGCCTGGTGGCTGGACCGGCGCCGGCAAAACAATCTGCGCAAGAACCTGCCGCCGGGCAGCAGCCCTGCCTAGCGCGGGCCATAACCCGATTCACCGCCTCAGAATCTCAACGTGCGTTCATCATCCAGTTGTCCAGGGCTACCCGATAAACACCATGCAAAATAATCAAAAACCCGCTGCCTCCAGTACGGCAGATTTGCAACGTGAAGTTGCGGAATTGATGGTCGAGTGTCTGAACCTCGAGGTCACGGCAGATCAAATCATTCCTGACGCCGCCTTGTATGGCGAAGGCCTGGGCCTGGACTCGATCGACGTGCTGGAAGTCGCGTTGGAAGTTTCCAAGCGTTATGGTCTGCAACTGCGCAGCGACGGCGAAGATAACAAGCACATTTTCAGCTCGCTGCGCAGCCTGTCCGACTATATCGCCGCTCAGAGATCGCGCTGATGGCACGCCGCATCGTGCCCTGGCTGGGCATTGCGGCGGTAGTGATCGGCTATCCGCTGCTGGCGCACTACACCAACGAATCCGCGCGCGGCGGCAACTGGGGCGCTTTGGTGGCCATCGCGCCCGTGGTGTTGATTGCGCTGGTGCTCGCCTGGCGATCACCCCGGCGCCTTGCCATGCTGGGTGTGCTGCTGCTGTCGTGTATCGCGCTGTGGGCCGGATGGCCGGCGCTCGAGAACCATTTCGGCCTGGTGTACTGGCTGCAAAATATGGGCATGCTGCTGGTCCTGTTCATTACCTTTGGTCGTACTTTGTTTGCAGGGCGGCAACCGCTCTGCACCCGTTTCGCGCTGGCGGCGCACGCAGTGGTGACGCCACAGCATGAAATTTACACACGCCAGGTCACGATCGCCTGGACCTTGTTCTTTGCCGCGATGGCGTTGGCTTCCACCTTGCTCTTTTTTCTGGCACCGTTGGTCACCTGGTCGGTTTTTGCCAATTTTCTGACGCTGCCTTTGGTCGCGTTGATGTTCATTGGCGAATACTGGGTACGCAGGTGGGTACTGCCGGAGATGCGGCATATGCGCATCCTCGATGCGGTGCGGGCGTTCAGGAACACGGGGCCGCGCTAGTTATTTCGGCCTGAGTCATGTCTTTACTGCCGCTGCTATCACACGCCTCCCCGGACAGCATCATCGCCTGGCGCACCGATGGCGCCGTCACGCGGCGCCAGTTCCTGGCCGAGGTCAGGCGGCTGGTCGCGCTGTTGCCCGCAGGGACCCACCTGCTCAATATGTGCGGCGATCGTTACCGTTTCAGCGTGGGTCTGGCGGCCGCCATTGTGGCCGGAAAAGTCAGCCTGCTGCCGTCTACCCCCACAGCGGAAGTGGTGCGCCAGATCCGGACCTTTGCCCCGGATGTATTTTGTCTGACTGACAGCGACCACTGCGCGGTGGAGCTGCCTCAACTGCGCTACCCGGTCATGGCCGTGAGCCCGGCGGACGCAATTGCAGTTCCGCTAATTGACAGCGAACAGCGCATCGCGGTGGTATTTACTTCAGGCTCGGCCGGCACCCCGCAGCCGCATCCGAAAACCTGGGGCGCGCTGGTCAGTTGCGTGCAGGCTGAAGCATTGCACCTGGGGCTGCTGCACACTACACCCTGCACCATCGTCGGCACGGTGCCGCCGCAACACATGTACGGGTTCGAATCCACGGTGCTGATGGCATGGCACAGCGGCAACGCGCTCAGCCATGCGCAGCCGTTTTATCCGGCCGACATCTGCGCGGCGCTGGCGGCTGTGCCGATGCCGCGAATGCTGGTGTCCTCGCCCGTGCATCTGCGCGCCTTGCTGGATGCGGGGCTGGCGCTGCCGGAGATCGCACGGGCGCTCTCCGCCACTGCGCCGCTGTCCGACCAACTCGCGCAGGAGCTTGAGGCACGTTGGCATGCGCCGCTAATGGAAATCTATGGCAGCACCGAAACCGGCCAGATCGCCAGCCGCCGCCCCACACACACCGCGGAATGGCAGCTGTTTCCCGGGATAAAATTGATCGTGGAGGGTGATCGCGTGCGCGCTTGCGGCGGTCACATCGAGTCATCGGTCACCATGAACGACATCCTCGAACCCGTTACAGACGAGCGCTTCCTGCTGCACGGGCGCATCGCCGATCTGGTCAATATCGCGGGCAAAAGGCATTCGCTGGCGAGTCTCAACCACCTGCTCAACAGCATTCCCGGCGTGGTGGATGGCGCTTTTTACATGCCGGACGAAAGCGGCGATGCGCACGTAACGCGGATTGCCGCGTGTGTGGTGGCCCCGGGCTTGGATGCACCGCATCTCCTGGCGGCGCTGCGTCAGCATATTGACCCGGTGTTCCTGCCGCGCCCCCTGCTGTTCGTCGATGCGCTGCCGCGCAACCGCACAGGAAAACTGCCGCGCGCAGCGCTGCAAGCCCTGTTTCAGACGCGCGGCGCGCGCAAATCCGCATGAATAGCGCCACGCACTGGACGGTTCCAGCGGCTCATCCCGTCTTTGCCGGCCATTTTCCCGGCATCCCCATTCTCCCCGGTGCAATGCTGCTGGACACCGTGTTGCACACCATCGCCGCCGCCACGGGAATCACGCTGGATACCTGCGACATCAGCTCGGTCAAGTTTCTCGGCCGGGCCAGTCCGGGCGAGGTGCTGGTGATCGAGCACAGCCTCTCGGCCGGCGGTGCAATACGATTCGACGTCGTGGCTGGCACGCGCAAAATTGCCAGCGGCAGCATCGTGCCGGGATCACCTGTCTGACATCGCGCCCGACAGCCGGCCCAAGCGCCTGGGCGCATACCCCGGAGCGCAGCAACATGCTCATGTTGCGCGTCATGACGTGGATTTCGCTGCGCCTGGGACGGCGCGCAGGGCGAGTCGTGCTGCACCCGATCGCCGCTTATTTTCTGCTGTTTGCGCCGGCCAGTCGTCGCGCTTCAAGGGATTATCTCCGGCGCGCCCTGGGCCGTCCTGTCGGCTGGCGCGATCTGTACCGGCATTTTTTCATCTTTGCCGCTACCATCCATGATCGTGTCTATCTGGTCAACCACCGCTTCGAACTGTTCGATTTCGAAGTGCACGGCGAGGATATGCTGCTCGGCCTGCTTGCCGGCGGCCAAGGCTTGTTCCTGATGGGCGCGCACCTGGGCAGCTTTGAAGTCATCCGCGCGATGGGCCGGAAAAACGCGGATTTGCGCGTCGCCATGGTCATGCACCAGGATAACGCACGACAAATAAACGCCATGCTGGCCGCCATCAATCCGGAGGCGGTACAGGATATCATTGGACTGGGACAGTTCGATTCCATGCTCAGGCTGCGGGAGCGCCTGGATCAAGGCTGTGCCGTCGGCATGTTGGCCGATCGCACCCCGGGCGACGACGTGCTTTACCCGGTGCAAATCCTCGGCGCTAGCGCGTACCTGCCCGGCGGGCCGTTCCGCACGGCCGCATTGCTGCGGCGTCCGGTGGTATTCATGACCGGTCTGTATCTGGGCGACAACCGCTACGCCATCCATTTCGATCCTCTGGCGGATTTTTCCGCAGTCGCGCGCGACCAACGCGATGCCGCTTTGGAAGGGGCCATCGCCCGCTACGCCGCGCTGCTGGATCACTACTGCCGCAAGGCGCCATACAACTGGTTCAATTTTTTCGATTTCTGGCAGCCTGCGCCCGCTGCAACGCCTCCAAAATCATGACGATCCTGCCCTCCTCCTCCGTCGTTTCGCCGCGCGCCATGCGCCATCTGCTCCTTGCGCTGGCGCTGATGCTGGCGCCCAGCATCAGTCACGCCGCCGAGTGGGATATCGACCAGCTTATGCGCGGTCTGGCGCAAATCCATTCCGACCATGCCCGCTTTGCCGAGAAGAAATTCATCGCCATACTCGACAAACCGGTGGAATCTTCCGGGGAGTTGTTCTACACCGCACCTGATTACCTGGAAAAGCGCACCATCAAACCCAAGCCCGAATCCATGATCCTGGATCACGGCACCCTGACGATCGAGCGTGGCCGCCAGAAGCATAGCCTGCAATTGCGGGATTACCCGGAGCTGGCGGTTTTCATCGACAGCATTCGCGGGACGCTGGCGGGTGACCGCAAGGCGCTGGAACGCAATTACCGGCTGAGTCTGGACGGCACAGCCGAACACTGGACACTGCAGCTGCTGCCGCTGAATGAAAAAATGCAAACAGTGGTGAAGCGCATCCGTATTGCGGGGGTACGCGACGCAGTACGCAGCATCGAAATCACCCAGTCCGACGGTGACAGCTCGCTGATGCTGATCGAAAAATTGGCAACGCCGTGAAACAGACGCCAGCGCGGCGCGGCCGGACGTTGATAGCCCGGACTTCGATCGTCTTGTGGCTGGCGTTTATCCTCGCCTGTGGCTTCATCATCAGCCGCAGCCGGTTCACCACGGATTTATCGGCGTTTTTGCCGCGCAGCCCGACACCGGCACAGCAGTTGCTCCTGGAGCAGATACGTGACGGTCTGGCCTCGCGCCTGATACTGGTAGGCATTGAAGGCGCCGATGCGTCCACCCGTGCCGGGCTTTCCAAGCAAATCGCCCGGCGCCTGCGCGGCGATCCTGCTTTTGTCACCGTCAATAACGGCGAGCCCGTCAGCGCCGAACGCGACCGCGCGTTTCTGTTCAACCATCGCTACCTGCTAAGCCCTGCAGTGACGCCTGCACGCTTTAGCGTAGACGGCCTGCATGCCGCCTTGAGCGACAGCATCGACCTGCTCGCCTCGCCCGCCGGGCTGCTGGTCAAGTCGCTGCTGCCGCGCGATCCGACCGGTGAAATGATGCAGTTGCTCGAGCAGCTAGACAGCGGCGCCCGCCCGCAAATGCTTGATGGCGCATGGGCATCACCCGACGGCGCGCGCGCCTTGATGCTGATGCAAACGCGCGCTTCGGGCTCCGATACCGACGCCCAGCAACGCGCCATGGCCGCCATCCGGCAAGCATTTGACACGGCAGCCGGCGCAAGCTCTGCCGCCAGCTTGGTGATGACCGGCCCCGGCGTGTTTACGGTGAATTCACGCGACACCATCAAAAGTCAGGTCAGCCGTCTTTCCATTATCAGCGTCGCGCTGATCGCGACGCTGCTATTGCTGGTCTATCGTTCCTTCAAGGCGCTGGCATTGGGTTTTCTGCCCGTTATCAGCGGCGCGCTGGCAGGCATCGCGGCAGTCAGTCTGGGCTTTGGGGAGGTGCATGGCATCACCCTGGGATTTGGCACCGCGCTGATCGGCGAGGCGGTGGATTATTCAATCTACTTGTTTGTGCAGTCAGAACAGGGCGGTTCAGACCAGCAGGCCTGGATCAAGCGCTTCTGGCCCACCATCCGTCTGGGTGTGCTGACCTCGATCTGCGGCTTCGCTTCGCTGCTGCTGTCGGGTTTTCCTGGTCTGGCGCAACTCGGCCTGTATTCGATTGCGGGCCTCATCGCCGCGGCGACGGTAACCCGCTTCGTCTTGCCGCATCTGCTGCCGGCGAACTTTCGCATCCGTGATGTGTCGGCCATCGGCCTCGTCTTATCGCGTCTGGTACGGCGCGCCGCTGTGCTGCGATGGCCGGCTGTGATACTGGTGTTGGCGGCCTGTGCCATCCTCGTCTTGCACCGTGCCAGCTTGTGGAATGACAGGATATCCTCATTGAGTCCGGTATCGCGGGCGGATGTCGCGCTCGATGCAAGCCTGCGCGCCGACAGCGGTGCGCCTGATGCGCGTTACCTGGTGGTCGTATCGGGCGCGAGCCGCGAATCCGTATTAAGGTCTTCCGAGCAGGTTTCCAAAATACTGCAAACGCAAGTCGATCAAGGCGAACTCGCCGGGTTCGAGAGTCCCAGCCGTTATCTTCCCAGCACCGCGACGCAGCGCGCCCGCCAGTCCAGCCTGCCCTCCCCGCAGGTGTTGGAAACGCGGCTGGCGCAAGCGGTTCGGGGCTTACCGGTGCGTGCGCAGCTGTTTGCGCCGTTTCTCGCCGATGTCGCGGCCGCGCGCCGCCAGCCCCTGCTGCAAGCTGCCGATCTCGAACACACGTCGATGGCTATGGCAGTCGATGCGCTGCTGATCCGGCAGGGCGATCACTGGAGCGCCCTATTGCCGCTTACCGCACCCAAGGGTGCCGGCATCAATGCAAGCCGGATTCGCGCTGCGTTAAGCGCGACGGGATTGCCCGATGTTCTGTTCGTGGATATGAAAGCCGAGTCCGATCAACTGTATTCCGGCTACTTGCATGAAGCCATTCTGTTGTCGCTGGGCGGGCTGCTTGCGATTATCGGATTGCTGCTGTTGGTTTTGCGCTCGCCCATGCGCGTAGTACGCATCATCGCGCCGCTTGCGGCCGCGGTCATCACCGTCACGGCGGGATTGACCGTGTTTGGCCAGCAATTGATCATTCTGCATCTGGTGGGTTTGCTGTTGGTAGTCGCGGTGGGTTCCAATTACGCCCTGTTTTTCGATCGGGCTGACCAGCCTCTGCCTGAGCGTCTCCCGGCGCGGGAAGGAATAGTGGCTGGGCCCGAGCCAATCGGCCACACCATCTCGCCCCGCACGCTTGCATCGATGCTGTTCGCCAGCCTCACTACCGTCGCAGGTTTCGGTTTGCTTTCGTTTTCCAGCGTGTCGATTCTGCAGGCAATGGGCGCAACCGTGGCACCAGGCGTCATCCTTGCGCTGATTTATTCAGCCATTTTCGCGAGGCAGCACGATGCGTAATTCACGCTGGCAACCCACGCTGTTGATCCGCGCATCCATCGCAGTACATCTGCTGGTTCTGATCGGCGTCACCGCGGAACCGGAGCAATGGCGCTGGGCGCTGGGCGCCGTTCTTTCCAATCACTTCCTGCTCATGCTGGTCGGGCTGTGGCCGCGCAGCCACTGGCTCGGTCCGAACTGGACACAACTGCCCGCTGCGTCCACCGCCAGAAATGAAATCGCCCTGACCATCGACGACGGCCCCGATCCCGCCGTCACTCCGCAGGTACTGGATATACTGGATCGCCATGCTGCACAGGCTACTTTCTTCTGCATCGGGGAAAAAGCTGCGCGCTACCCGGATTTGTGCCGGGAAATCGCGCGCCGTGGCCATGCCGTGGAAAACCACAGCCAGCATCACCGCCATCATTTCGCGCTGTTGGGCGGATCCGGCATTACCCGTGAATTGCGGACAGCCCAGGACACGCTCACTGCGATTACCGGCCAGCGCCCCTTGTTCTTTCGCGCGCCAGCCGGTTTGCGCAATCCGCTTCTCGACCCGGTACTCGTGCAGCTGGGGCTGCGGCTTGCCAGCTGGTCGGTGCGCGGTTTCGACACCCGCATCGGCGACGCCGAACGCGTTAAACACAGGCTGTTACGCGGCCTGCGCGCGGGTGCCATTTTGCTGTTGCACGACGGCAACGCTGCGCGCACGCGCGAGGGCATCCCTGTTATTCTGGAAGTGCTTCCCACTGTCCTGGCCGCTGCTGGAGCGGCTGGTCTGCGCTTTATCACCTTGCGGCTGGCACTTTCATGACCCGTTCCGATATTGCAGCATCCAATGGAGCACCAGCCTCGACCGAAGCCGGCCAGCAGGCGCCCTGGGTGCGTCAGGTTGCAGCGGTAATACTCAGGCATGTGGTTCTCAAAAGCATCGGAACCACGTTTTTCATCAGCCTGTTCTTCGGTGCTTACTTCTATTTGCTCAAAGACCCGGCCTATCCGACAACGGTGATGCCCATCACCTTGATGGACCGCCTGATCGGTTTTCAGCCCCTGGCCCTGCCCCTGTATCTGTCGCTGTGGGTCTATGTATCCCTTCCCCCGGCATTGCTGGCGACGCGGCGCGAGCTGTATGGCTATGCCATGGCCATGGCCGGAACCTGCCTTGCGGGACTGGTCGTCTTCTACTTCTGGCCCACGGTAGTACCCGCAGCCAATATCGACTGGGCCCGCTATCCCGACGTGGCTTTCCTCAAGAGCATGGATGCATCGGGCAATGCCTGCCCTTCGCTTCACGTTGTCACAGCCGTTTTTTCGGGTGTCTGGTTGCAGCACTTGCTGCGCCGCTTCGGCGCGCCGCCGTGGATACTCGCCCTCAATTGGGCGTGGTGTATCGGCATTGTCTATTCCGCCCTGGCCACACGCCAGCATGTGGCGGTGGATGTGCTGGCCGGTCTGGCGCTGGGCTTGCCGGCTGCCGGTCTGTCACTGCGCTATCGGGCGCGCACAGGCATAGACGCGGCGTAATCGGTAAACCCCACCGGCCGTCTATTTGATCCAAACCGGCCACTGGAACTTGCTAAACTTCTCCTTTACTTACGCCCGGCCTGCTCTTCTTTGAACCCGCTCTGGCTGTCCCATTTCACCGCGACCAGCAGTATCGGTCGCGGCCTCGACCAGACGCTGGCGGCGCTGCGCCAGCGTCGCGGCGGCCTCGCGCCGTGCGCGTTTGAGACTGTGGATCTGGCGACTTTCACCGGCGAGGTGGCAGCGGTGGATGCAGTGCAGCTTCCTGCGCGCCTGGCCGACTTTGATTGCCGCAACAACCGGCTCGCCTTGCTCGGATTGACTCAGGACGGTTTCGCGGAGGCGGTCCACGCCGCCATCGCAAAATACGGTGCGCAGCGCATCGGCGTGTTTCTCGGCACCAGCACCTCAGGCATTCTGCAAACCGAGCTCGCGTACCGGCGACGCGACCCGGTGACCGGCGCACTTCCTGCGGACTTTATTTACCGCAGCACGCACAATACGTTCTCCGTCGCGGATTTTTCGCGCCATTATTTTGGACTGACGGGTCCGGCGGTCGTGGTGTCGTCGGCGTGTTCGTCCAGCGCCAAGGTATTTGGTTCGGCGCGCCGCATGCTGGCGGCGGGTCTGATAGATGCGGCCGTGGTGGGCGGCGTGGATTCGCTGTGTCTGACGACGCTGTACGGTTTCAATTCGCTCGGCCTGCTTTCTGAACGCGCATGCCGTCCGTTCGATGCACAACGCAACGGCATCTCGATCGGCGAAGCGGCTGCCTTCGCGCTGCTGGAACGCGCCCCGGAACATCTGGATGCCGACGCGGTGCTGCTGCTCGGCATCGGCGAATCCAGCGATGCCTATCACATGTCATCGCCGCATCCGGAGGGCCTGGGTGCGCGCATGGCGATGCAGGATGCGCTGAAAACGGCGGGATTGAAGTCATCTGACATCGACTATATTCACCTGCACGGCACAGCTACCCAAAGCAACGACGCCGCAGAGGCCATGGCAATTCGACATGTATTCGGCCCGGGCACGCCGTGCAGTTCCACCAAAGGCGCGACCGGCCACACCCTGGGCGCCGCGGGCGGCGTGGGGGCAGTAATTTGCGCGCTGGGGCTGCAACACGGTTTGCTGCCCTCCGGGCTGAACACCGAGCAACTCGACCCCACGCTGGGCCTCGACTATCTGTTGCAGAATCGCGAGCAGGCGGTGACGCGCATGCTCAGCAATTCGTTTGGATTCGGCGGTACCAATTGCAGCCTGGTTTTTGCGCGCGCGCATTAGATCCATGCCTTCCCTCACCGCATACATCGAGGGCATCGGCTTACTCGGACCCGGTCTGACCGACTGGCCGAGCAGCCAGGCTGTCCTCGGCGGGCGCGAACCCTATCGGCCACGCAAGACCGTGCTGCCGCCACCCGCGTTGCTGCCCGCGGCAGAACGCCGGCGCAGTTGCGCGATTGTCAAACTCACCCTGGCGACCGGGCTGGAAGCCATTGCAGCGGCCGGGCTCGAGGCGGCCAGCCTGCCCAGCGTGTTTTCTGCGTCTGGCGGCGATGGGGAAAACTGTCACATCATTTGCGAAATGCTCGCCTCGGATGACCGGCAAATCTCCCCGACCCGCTTTCATAATTCCGTGCATAACGTTGCCGCCGGCTATTGGAGCATCGCCACCGGCGCGATGACCCCCTCATCGGTGTTGAGTGCCTTCGACGCCAGCTTCGGCGCAGGCCTGCTGGAAGCGCTAAGCCAGGTTGTGGTGGATAACACCCGCACCGTTTTGATGGCGTGCGACACCGTTTACCCGGAGCCGCTGTACAGCGCCCGCCCCATCCCCGATGCGTTTGGCATTGCGCTGGCGCTCGCGCCGCAACGCAGTGCACGGGCGCTGGCGCAAATCAGCGTTGGCCTGACTAACGCCGACGCCGACCGGCTAGCCGATGCCGCGCTCGAACACCTGCGCACAGCCATACCCGCCGCGCGCGGCTTGCCGCTGTTGCGCAGTATCGCGCTGCGGCAAGACCAACACCTGGTGCTGGATTACCTCGACAGCACGCGTCTCACCGTGGCGATCGCGCTGTGCTGAATCAAACCGGACTCGACCGCGCCTGGATTGCCAGCCACATCCCGCATCAGGGCAGCATGTGCCTGCTGGATTATGTCGAGGCGTGGGATCGAGAGCGCATCCGGTGCCGCGCGAGCAGCCACCGCGCCGCCGACAACCCCTTGCGCGCTAACGGCCGGCTCGGTGCCGCCTGCGGCATCGAATACGCGGCACAGTCC
>VFSW01006097.1_pt1 | contig 17754 bp, 20 predicted proteins | sample 5358111 | NCBI WGS metagenome assembly VFSW01 (sample SAMN11554181, study PRJNA540505) | mine drainage metagenome | isolation source: sediment from site ElyBrook_90M | place: USA: Ely Copper Mine, Vershire, VT | collected 2017
GCAGCACCCCGTGCGCCGCCGGATGCTGCGGGCCGAAATTGATGGTGAAATTGCGTTCGCCGGTTTCAGCCATCATGCGACCTGGGTGACCCTTGCGGCTTTAGCCGCGACGCGCGCATTGAATTTGTCCCACGCCACGACGAAGCGTTCATGCCGGCCTTCGCCGATGAGATCGATGCCGTCATGCGCCTTCACCTTGAAAGCGACCCGCTGGCCGACGACTTCGATGCACTCGGCTTAGGCCGTGACCGTCATGCCGGGCGGCGTCGCCGCAAGATGGCTGACATCGACGTGGACGCCGACGCTGCCTTCGCCCGGATCGAGATGCTGTTTGATGAGGTCGGTGCACGCCCATTCCATCAGCACGATCATGAAGCCGGTGGCAAACACCTTCGGCATCGACGCGATCTCCGGCGACTCCGGATAGGTGTAGGGAACGGTCTTTTCTTCGGCCACCGTGTAGGCGACGCGATGGGTGAGCCCGGGCTTGAGCGTCGGCTTCATCATCGCAACCCCTTCACGACCCCTGCCCGCCCGTCTTCCCCGCCTTCTCATCGCCCGGAAGCACATAGTCGGTGCCTTCCCAGGGCGACAGGAAATCGAAGTTGCGGAATTCCTGCGCAAGACGCACCGGCGAATAAACGACGCGCTTGAGTTCGTCGTCGTAACGCACCTCGACAAAACCGGTCAGCGGGAAATCCTTGCGCAGCGGATGACCGTCGAAGCCGTAGTCGGTAAGGAGCCGGCGCATATCCGGGTGGCCGGTGATCATGATGCCGTAGAGGTCGTAGACCTCGCGCTCGAACCAGGCGGCACCGGGAAAAACTTCGATGATCGAACTGATTTGTGTGGTTTCGTCGGTCTCGATCTTCACCCGCACGCGCACATTATGTTTGGGGGAAAGCAGATGATAGACCACGTCGAAACGTCGCTCGCGGCCGAGCCAATCGACCGCGGTCACGTCGACGATATTCCAGAACAGACAGCGCGGATCGTCGCGCAGGAACCGCATCACCGAAACGATGTCGGCGGCCTGCGCCGCCACCGTCAGTTCATGATGCGCGACCACGTAACCTTTGACCGCAGGAGCAAGCGCCTCGGTAACCGTGCGGCCGAGCGTGTCGAGTGTCTCATCCATTTTCAGCGTTCGATCGTCGAAGTGCGGCGGATCTTTTTCTGCAGCAGAAGCACGCCGTACAACAGCGCCTCGGCGGTCGGCGGACAGCCGGGCACATAGATATCGACCGGCACGATGCGATCGCAACCGCGCACGACCGAGTAGGAATAATGATAATAGCCGCCGCCGTTGGCGCATGATCCCATCGAGATCACATAGCGCGGTTCCGGCATCTGGTCGTAGACCTTGCGCAGCGCCGGCGCCATCTTGTTGGTCAGCGTGCCGGCAACGATCATGACGTCCGACTGCCGCGGCGAAGCGCGCGGCGCGAAGCCGAAGCGCTCGGCGTCGTAGCGCGGCATCGACATCTGCATCATCTCGACCGCGCAGCAGGCAAGTCCGAACGTCATCCACATCAGCGAACCGGCGCGCGCCCAAGCGATCAGGTCGTCCGCCGCCGCGACGAGGAAGCCTTTGTCCGACAGTTCGCTACTAAGCCCGGCAAAAAACCGATCGTTGGCGCCGGGTGCGCCGACCAACCCCTGGCGCGGCGCGCGGATCGCAGGTTCGCTCAACTCCATTCGAGCGCTCCCTTCTTCCACTCGTAGATAAACCCGACCGTCAGGACGGCAAGGAACAGCATCATCGACCAAAAGCCGAACAGGCCGAGCTTGCCGAAAGCGACCGCCCACGGAAACAGAAAGCTGACTTCGAGATCGAAAATAATGAAAAGGATCGCGACCAGGTAAAAGCGGACGTCGAATTTCATGCGGGCGTCATCGAAGGCGTTGAAGCCGCACTCATACGCCGACAGCTTCTCCGGATCGGGCTGCTTGTAAGAAAGAACAAAAGCCGAGAGCAGCAGCGCCAATCCGATCACCGCCGCAACGCCGATGAAAACCACCAGCGGCAAATAGCCGAGCAGCAGCTGATTAAGCGATTGGGTCATCGGGTGCCCCTCTGGTCGGCTATCATCGACAGCCCTTCCTTACCTTTGGAACATGCCCCCCATGCGACGGTTCCGCGCAAGCCGGGACCGCGCCGATTTGCCCCAAATCTAAAGCGGATTCGCGCTGGGAAACTGATCGTCGGACCCTTAGCGCAGTGCACAAAAAGGCGCAAGGCGGTGACGCCGCCGCGAAACGCGTACCCACAATTACCGGTGCGCACCAAGCCTGACGATGGCGCCGGCGCGGTCGATTTTGGGAAGATCAAGAGGTCGCTAAGTACTTGAAATTATGGCGGGAGCGACGGGACTCGAACCCGCGACCTTCGGCGTGACAGGCCGACGCTCTAACCAACTGAGCTACGCCCCCGCGGGCGCCGCTCGCAGTTAAGGCGCGCGCTTTCGCAAGTCAAGGATTCCGGCCTGGAACGGGCTTTTCCGGCTGCCTTGTACCCGCCACAGAGCGAGTCCAGATAGCGCGGTACCCCCGAAAACATCGGTGGAATCGGCAAAACAAGCGTGGTCAATCGAAATCGAATCGTCTAACGCATCGTGTTGACGGGCACTTTTCGCCGGTCATCGCTTCATCGAGGAGGGTCTAATGGCGACCAAACCAGCCACAACAGTTACATTGAAGCATCTCGCGGCGAGCCTCGCCGAAGACAACGAACTTTCAAAAAAGCAGGCCGAAGCTATCCTTGCCGGTCTGGTCGGCAATATCGTCAAGCATCTGAAAAAGGGTGAGCGCATTCGCATCGGCGGGCTGGGAATCCTGCAGGTACGCAAGCGGGCCGCTCGCATGGGCCGCAACCCGGCAACCGGCGAAGCCATTCAAATCAAGGCAAGTAAGAAAGTCGCTTTCCGCGCATCGAAAGAGCTGAAGGAAGCCATTTGATAGCGGACGACCGAGAACAGATGACCGGCGACGGCGGAAGGACATGCCTTCCGTCCGTCATCTGTGGATAAGCCCGGCTTAGCCCAACACGGGCTCCGGCGCGGCGGCCTTTGCCGCTTCGAAGAAAGCAGAGATGGCTTGCCGAGCCGAAGCTGCGAGCAGTGGAGGCGACAGGCGTGTCCGGATAGCGATAGTTGTAATCGTCATCATCGGATAAAGCCGCGGCTAGTTCGCCGTTCACGTCGAAAGCGTGAACCGGGCGCCAGTATGCTTTCGCCCCTGGGCATCTCCTTTTCCAATGGTCACGGCATTCGAGCCGAAGCATGACAGTGTGATGGGCGTCACGCCTTTCGTGCCGCCGGCGATAAGTCGCAGCGCCGCTCGGCGACCGACCGTCTAGCAAAAGACCAAGCCCTCCGGCTGGCGGCAAACCCCGTAAGGTTGCCGCACCCATTAGGTCGAGAGTGGGCCTGCCGAAGTTTTCGGTACCCGAATACGGCAAGTTGTGCCGCCGATCACATCGCGGCCAGCGACCTTCGTCCAAAATTCAACCGTCATGCTTTGGCAAATGGAGGGAGACGCCATGAGCCTTATGACCCTCAGCGTAACCACTTACCCGACGCGCCGGCCGGCGAAGTGGAGGAAGTTGCTCGCCGAACTGCGCCAACGCGCCCGTTCCCGCGACGAACTAAGGATGCTCGCCGACCAAGAGATCTCGGATCTGGGACTGACGCGAGCAGAAGCCGACTACGAGGCTGACAAGCCCTTCTGGCAGAGCTGATTGCTTCGGCCGGACGGCCTTCAGCAACCTCAGTGGGCCGTTCGGCGTCTTTCTGCTGATTGTAGGAGAGCGCACTCAGCGCCACCGATCGCGGCGGATACGACCGACCACGATGCAGCAGTGGCACGAAAGAAGCATCTCGCCGTACCATCATGACGACCTCGGACGAATATCGCGCGACGATCGACCGATACCTGAACTGGGCGCGACAAGCCCAGACGGACGATGAACGCCGCCTCTATCTCGAAATGGCGAGAACGTTTCTGAGAACGCTGATGCAGCACGACAAGCCTCCGCCGAAACTGCCGCGGACCTTCACTCTGGCCGGCTGCCTTGAGGATGCCGAACGTAACGTGGTGACGGACACAGAGCCCTCCTGATCAGGTAGCGCCGCAGCTTGATCGTGCATGCTGTTCAATTCTCTTACGGCCAAAAGGGTTCGCCAATTGGCGAACCCTCAACGTACCAGCGCAAATTTGCGCAACCGGTCCGGCACAACCTATTCTCCGGGCCGCCATGATGGTGATCACGAACTCGGTAACGGAGCGATCCGCCGCATCTGCAGAATGGTACGGAAACCGCAAGCGTCCGCATGCGAACCCGGAAATCTTGCTCCTTGATGAACCGGCCGCCGGATCAAGGCACCCCCAAAAAAGCTGACCCTTGTTCAAATCGTTCGGTAGTTTAAACCGGAAAGCGTTACGATCTTGCCGATCGAGCATGACATTTGACTTGGCGACGGGCCGCGTTGAGTGGATTATTGTGCTCGATCGCCGCAAGATCGTCGCGGCGGACACGTTTGATCGCGGGGCTTGTGCGAATGCGTCGCGCCGGCCGACAAAACCGACGGCAATCGCGCTGGGAGGCGGGCCGAATAACGCAGCACTTCGATGTCAGCCAATTCTCCGGCATGGCGAATGGTCGTCGTGCCGGAGGGGCGCAAGTCTCAAATCGTGAGGACTCGGCAAATGATCAAATTCGGAATCGGGCAGGCGGTGCGGCGCGTGGAAGATCAACGCTTCCTGACGGGCCAGGGGCGCTACGTCGACGATATCGCGCTGCCCGGTATGTGCCATGGCGTGAACGTGCTCTCCCCGCATGCGCATGCCCGTATCAAGAAGGTCGATGCGTCGAAGGCGAGGACCGCGCCGGGAGTGCTGCTGGTGCTGACCGGCGCCGACGTCGCGCATGATCACCTCGGCGGATTCACGGCCGCCATGATGCCGGAGGATCTCGGCGCGCCGAAGGGTCACCGCATTCATCAGCAGCTTCTGCAATCCGACAAGGCGCGCTTCGTCGGTGACCGCATCGCCTTCGTCGTCGCCGAAACGCTCGCGCAGGCGCGCGATGCGGCCGAAATGGTCGAGGTCGACTACGAGCCGCTGCCTGCGGTAGCTCTGCTCGAAGACGCCGCCAAGGATGGCGCGCCGAAAGTGTGGGACGACAATCCGAACGGCAACGTCGCGTTTCAGCTGATGATCGGCGACCAGGCGGCGGTCGATGCGGCGTTCGCGAAGGCGAAGCATCACGTGAAGCTGCGCGTCGAGAACAACCGGCTGACTCCGGTGTCGATGGAGCCGCGCACCGCGATCGGCGACTACAATACGGCCGAGGACAGTTACACGCTCTACACTTCGTCGCAAAATCCTCATGGCGCGCGCACGGAGATCGCGCACATTTTCCACATCAATGAAAATCAGCTGCGCGTGGTATCGCCAGATGTCGGCGGTGGTTTCGGCCTGAAGGGCAGCGCGTTTCCTGACGATGCGCTGGTGCTGTGGGCGTCAAAGAAGCTTCGCCGTCCCGTGAAGTGGGTTGCGACGCGCTCCGAAGCGATGATGACGGATCACACCGGCCGCGATCTTGTAAGCTATGGCGAGCTGGCGCTCGACGAAAACGGAAAAATCCTGGCGATCCGCTCGCAGGCGCTGTTCCAAGTCGGCGCCTATTTCGTCGGCCCGGGCATGGTGAGCGGTCTGTTCTCGATGCGCTTTATTCCGGAAGCCTATGACGTGCAGGCGGTCCACGTGATGTGCAAAGGCCTGTTTACGAACACGCCGCAGGCGGGTCCCTATCGCGGCGCCGGACGTCCGGAGGCCGCCTATTTCACCGAGCGCCTGATCGAGCATGCGGCGAAACAGATCGGCATGGACGCGGCACAGATCCGTCGCGTCAATCTCATCGCTCCGGACAAATTCCCCTACAACACGCCGACCTGGTTCTCCTACGATTCCGGCGAGTTCGTTCGCCTGCTCGACAAGTGCGTCGAGATGGCGGACTGGACGGGTTATGCGAAACGCAAAACGGCCTCCGAAAAGGCCGGCAAGCTGCGCGGCCGATCGGTCTGCTATTACATCGAGTTTGGCGGCATTTTTAACGACCGCATGGATATCCGCTTCGATCCGGGCGGGACCGTCACGGTATTGGCAGGCACCCACTCGCACGGGCAGGGACACGCGACGGTGTTCGCACAACTCGTCCATGAATTCCTTGGCGTGCCGTTCGACAAGATTCGCTACGTGCAAGGCGACACCGCCCAGGTGGCATTCGGCCGCGGCACCTACGGAGCGCGGAGCGCGGTGGTAGGAGGCAGCGCGCTTCGCCGGGCCGCGGATGCGATCATCGACAAGGCAAAGTCGATGGCGGCCGCCATGTTGGAAGCGGACGCGGGTGACATCGAATTCAAGGATGGCAACTTCACGGTGGCCGGCACCGACAAGGCCATCCCGCTCGTCGAGGTAGCAAAGGCATCCTTCGCGCCGATGGGGCCGATGACCCAATTCGGCATCGGGCTCGAAGGCTCCGGCACTCATTCGCCCGAGCCGCCAAGCCATCCGAACGGCGCACACGCGGTCGAGGTCGAGATCGACCCGGAGACCGGCGAGGTCGCGGTCGACCGCTACGTCATGGTCGATGATCTCGGGCAGGTGCTCAATCCGCTGATCGTCAACGGCCAGCAGCATGGCGGCGTTGCCCAGGGCATCGGGCAGGCGCTGTATGAGCACGCCGTCTACGACCCCTCGACGGCGCAGCTCGTAACCGGCAGCTTAATGGACTACACGATGCCGCGAGCGGACATGCTGCCGCGTTTCGAGATCGCGCTGGAAGAAGTTCGCTGCAAGACCAATCCGATCGGCGTCAAGGGCATCGGCGAATCCGGCACCATCGGGGCTCCACCGGTCGTCATCAATGCGATCATTGATGCGCTGGGTCCACTCGGCATCGACCGCATCGACATGCCCGCAACGCCGAGCCGCGTGTGGCAGGCGATACAGAGCGCGAAGGGAGCCGCCTAAACTCCCGTACCGCGGGTCTCTAAATCGAAGCGTGATATCGTTTCGACGGGGCGATAAATCAAACGCGGCATGTCATCGGATCGAATGACACGCCGACGTTCGTGGCTATCCGCGGCGTTCTAACTCACCGACAGTAAGCGATATGACAAAAGGAGCCGTGGAGGTTTCCTCCAGCAAGTATACACCTGCGCAATGCAATCGCCCTGGCCCTTTCAAGTATGAGGACGCCGGCGGCAGAACCGATAGCCCCATTCGGGCTCCGGGCTACGCAGTGAAATGCTGATGCCGAGGTCGTCACCGCTGAAGCGATCGTCAATCCGACAAGTGCAGCCACGAAAAACCGGCTCATGGTTGATCTCCTCCAATATCGTTGGCGACAGTACATTGAAGCGCGACTGAAGCAAATAGCGACGTCGGCGTATTGCTCGGGATCAATTGCGCTATGACGCCGTTGGCGGGTAGCAAGCCGGCAGGCACTGCAGGATTTTCTTTCATCGCACCAAACAAAAAGGCCAGCGGTCGCGCGCTGGGTATTATGCCACGTCGTCCAACTTAGCTGCTCTCGGCTCAATCAGGACCTCGACTTCGGCACGGAGCCTGACCATCAGGGACGCCGCCCACCCGCGCGCCTGCCCTTCCGCGTATCCCAAATCCTGCGCGGTTTTCCGATAGCTGCGTTCGGCAGCCTCGAAAGCCCTCAAACGGTCCTTGGCAGCCAGAGAGCCGATCGCCAGCGCGACACGCGAAACACCGGCGAATGCCTCCTCGAGAATTGCTTCTTCCCTCGACCTCAACGCCATGATTGATAACCAAGCAACCAACGCGGTCCTCGATATTACTCTATCAGCATTTGATTTCCAGGTCGCGAAAAGTTGCCGTTAAGGGCGTGGCCGACATTAGGCGCGACGCCCTCGGTCTAACTGGCGCCGCGGCTCGGCCTTCCGGCCAGGACCCAAAGCTCCGGCTGTCTGCGCCCATTTCCCTTTTTCCACAGGCCGGGGCAGTTCTTCTGTGCCGGTAGGTGTTGGGCCTGCGTCGGCCAACTTTCTCTCGCGCCGAGCGGTGAAGGTAATCGGCCATGTCGGAAAGTCGCCGACATCAAGCGCGACGATGGAACCGCCCGGTCGGCATTTGGCCTGTACGCGTTCGGCACGACGTCGTACGTGCTCTTGGAAACGTTTGTCACGACGCCACCTTCGACCGTCACAGTCGTTGCCGGCTTGCATATTACGAGCCACTTGAATGACGAGACTACCGCGCAACATTCTGTTCGCAGGCTTTGCCGTATCGTGCTTGCTTCCGGCATGCGCCACGACCTCGATACCCTCGGCGGAGCAAGGGGAGAGTGAGGGGGTCAGTGGCTATGTCGCCTGCCTGGACGCAGCCGCGCGGCGCCTGGACGACGGCCGGTCCGATGTCGCAACCATCGCCGCCGCCGTGAGAAGCGCTTGCGCGGCGAACTTCGCCGAGCCGGTAAAAACGCCGGGCGCGACCATGAATGCGGCGGCGCGACAGAAGTATGAGGCGCGGCTTCAAGCGCGTCAGTTGGAACTGAGCACGATGGTCGTCTTGGATGCGCGCGGGCAGCCTTAGATTGTAACCGTTTCGGACCACCCCTGCGGCGAAGAAGGCGACGCCGGTCATGTCGGCGTCCGGAACCGGTCGTCTTTGAACCAGGCCAATGCGAACGCAAAATCCGGATGAATGATTGGATGGTTTTAGTTGCGCTGACGCATAACCTGATGCGCGGCATGGCGATCAGCCGGTTGTGGGGGACAAGTGCGGCCATGAACGACAAGCTCATCGAGCACTGGCGAAAGCTGGTCCTGGACGGCATGTGCGGCAAGACGCGCACCAGGCGGCGCCGTGGCGGAGTATCTTCGGGGGGCGATAAGCCGATCGAACGCACCCAAGAGCAAACAATGGCGAGGAGATCACGCAGTGCACCGCAGTGAAAACAGGTTTCTGACCACGCATGTCGGCAGCTTGCCGCGTCCCGATGATCTGTTGGCCATGATGATCAAGCGGGAAGACGGCGGCGCGATCGATGCCGCCGCATTTTCGGCGCGCGCGGCACGCGCCGTAGAGGAAGTCGTCGAAAAGCAAGCCGCGCTCGGCATCGACGTCATCAACGATGGCGAGCAAGGCAAGGTCAGCTTCGTCACCTACGTGAACGAGCGGCTGAGCGGGATCGTCGCCGGCGAGCCGCGCGGCAATCTTTGGAAGAACACCCGCGAAGGCCAGGCGTTTCCGGAATTCTACGCCGAGGTCGAGGCGCACGCGAGCGGCGCGCCGGGACGGGCGCGGCAGATGATCTGCGTTGGGCCGCTGCGCTATGCCGGACGGCCGCTTCTCGACCAGCAATTAGCGGTGTTCAAGGCGGCGGTGGACCGCACCGATGTTGCCGAGGCGTTCGTGCCTTCGATCTCGCCCTCCAACGTCGAGCGCTGGCAACGCAACGAATTTTACCGGAACCACGACGAGTATCTGGAGGCAATCGCGGAGGCGATGCGCGAGGAATACGAGGCCATCGTCGCGGCAGGCTTTTTGTTGCAGGTCGACGATCCGGCCATGGCCACGCGCTACACCATGACGACCGAGAGCGTCGAAGACATCCGCAAGTGGGCCAACGCGAGGGTCGACGTGTTGAATCACGCCCTGCGCAATCTTCCCGAGGACAAAATCCGCTTCCACACCTGCTACAGCATCAATATGGGCCCACGCACCACCGACATGGAACTCAAGGATTTAATCGACATCATGCTGCGGGTGCGCGCCGGCGCCTACTCTTTCGAGTTTGCCAATCCGCGCCACGAGCACGAATGGACGATTTGGGAGAGTGTCAAGCTGCCTCCCGGAAAAATTCTCATTCCCGGCGTGATCTCTCACACGACCGTGCTTGTCGAGCATCCCGAGCTGGTGGCCGAGAGGCTCGTCCGTTTTGCGAACGTGGTCGGCGCCGAAAACGTGATCGCCGGAGCCGACTGCGGCTTTGCGTCCTTTGCCGCGTCGCACGAAATGCATCCGTCGATCGTGTGGGCGAAACTCGCGGCAATAGTCGACGGTGCCCGCATCGCCAGCCGACGCATCTGGAATTGACGTCGGGCCGCAGCCGCCATCCCGGTTGCTTCGAGGCTCCCGGTCAAGCGGGCTCGGAGGCGCGGCTTTCGTCCAGATAAGCCATGGCTGCTCGCTCGACGTCATAGTCATATAGCCATTTGCGGAACACCGCCGCGTTGGCAATTTCCCGATCGCGCTGTTCCAGGCTTGGGTATCTTGAATCGTACCGAAGACCGTTCCGCCGCGCTTCGGCCTGAACGATGCCGGTGCGCTCACGGCGAAAGCTTTCGTAGCGCCGCAGCGCCGCGGCCACGTCGGAGGAATTTCGACCCTCCAGGAACACCGCCAAGGCAACGCCGTCCTCGATCGCCTGGTTGGCACCCTGCCCGACATGCGGAAGCATCGCATGGGCGGCATCACCTGAAAGGGCGATACGGCCCTTGGTCCACGAGGCCAGTGGCGCGCGGTCGTACAGGCCCCACCAGAAGCAGCTTTCCACCTTCTCGAGCAGCTCCACCACCCGTGGATCCCATCCTGCGAAGGACGCGGCAAGCTCATCGCGATCGCCGATCGCTGACCATGATTCAATCGTCTGGTCTTCGGTCGGAACGAAGCCGACATAATTGAGCAGCCGGCCGCTCCGGACCGGAAAGACCATGAAATGCTTGCCGTCGCCCATCCAGACCTGATGCGCTTCTTTCCTCCACCCGGGAAGCTTCCCGCTGGCAATCAAGCCCCGATAGGCGCGCGATCCGGAATATTCCGGCACCGATGGCGCGACGACATATTTCTGCAGCGTCGATTGAATGCCGTCGGCTGCAATGACCACATCGGTCTCGATGATTTCGCCGTTCGCGAACCTCAGCTGCGCAACGCGATCATTCTGATCAAACCCGACGCAGCGATGACCAGTGCGTATTGCCGAGGAACCAAGAGCGTCCGCGAGAATGCCGAGCAAGTCGGCCCGATGCATTCCGTAAAGGCCGTTCCAGCCGCTCGAGTCGGTTGTGAGAATTTGGCCGACGACCGACCCGTCCATCCGGTAGTATTCCGAGCCGGCACCGACTTTCGCGCCCACCTTGGCCAGCGCATCCGCCAGGCCGAGCCGCTCCAGTTGCCGCAAAGCGTTCGGATAAAACACACCCCCGGCCCCGCCTGCGCTTTGGGGTTTCTCGTGTTCCACCAGGTTTCCTCCCATCCCCCGCTGATTGTGTGCGTGGGCGGTTTACAGGCCCCCAATTCCACCTCCGACGACGGCGGCCCGAAGACGCCTCATTGGCTTGGGTCTCCTCGCTCGTTGCAACAGTGATGCCGCTGCAATAGCCGCAGCGAAGAATACCAGCCATAGCGAAGCTGCAAAGCAGCAGTGCCCTCTTTGCGTCGATCGTTCCTTACGCGAGCGCTAAGGCAGGGATTGAGCGGCGAATACCGCTCGGATACCGAGCCACGCCGTAGTCGGTCGTTTGCTGGACCGCCATCATCAGAAGCTCGCGCTGATCTCGCGCGCGCAAACAACGTGGGCGGTGACGGACTCGAACCGCCGACATTCTGCGTGTAAAGCAGACGCTCTACCAACTGAGCTAACCGCCCTGTGGCAGGTTTATCTCCGCCGCCTAGCTCTGCGCAAGCACTTGCGTGATTCGCGGCGCCGTCATCATTGGGCGTTAACTTCGGCGGTCCGTCTCAGGCCTGATCCGGCGCGGCAACCGCGCTCTGCTCCCCATCGGCGTTGGACAGCTGCAGCGCGTCTGTCGTCCGCGCAACGTGCTCGGCAAGCCGGACCCACGACAAAGCCAGGGTCAGCCACAGAACCTTGCCATTATCGTCGTCGGCTGCCCGCGCCATCGCCACACATTCTTCCGCGCACCTTCGATGATCCTGAGTAGTCCCCATGACACCATCCCGACTAACGCAAACACCACCCGCACTATGCGTCGCGGAGTGCGGCACCGAAACGGTCGCAGCATGGCCGAATACGGGCTTGTGCGCTGCCAATAAAGGCGAATAGGACTCTCCCGGCAATATTCCCCAGCCGGGCGCGCAAAGTTAAATATCCCTTAAGCTTCAACAGTATGGCATGCACATAGGGCTTAGCTGCACTGCAGCAAAATCTATGGTGCGCCGCACTTGCCCACCTACATTCACGATCGTGAGTCCGGCGATTGCCGGAGAACCGCCGGGGAAAGGATTGAAAACATGTTTGCATCCCTTGCCCGCCTCTTTAACGAGTGGAAACGCTACGGCGAAGTCAGGCGGGAGCTTTCGCATCTGAGCGACCGCGAACTCGCGGACATCGGCATCACCCGATCCGATATCGACCGCATCGCGACCGATAACGCGCATCGCTAAACCGGCGACGCGCCTGTCTTTAAGCAACGCCCGCCCCTTCGGCGGGCGTTCTTTTTTGTGAGGCCTGCGGCAGAACTAAACGCTGACCGCCTTACCCTTCTCCGCCACGATCACTTTCGTACCGTGGCCTTTCATCTCGGCGACAAACTTGTCCGGCGTCTGGTCCAGGAATGGAAACGTACCGTAGTGGCAGGGCAATACCGCGTCGAACTTGAAGTAGCGTTTCACGGCCAACGCCGCGGTCGCAGCTCCCATGGTAAAGCGATCACCGATCGGCACGATGCCGATTTTCGGCTGATGGATTTCAGCAATCAGCGCCATGTCCGAGAAAATGTCAGTGTCGCCGAAATGATAGACCGTCGGCTCGCCCGGCGCCTTGATGATCGCGCCCAGCGGATTGCCGAGATAGATCGGCGTTCCATTCACGATGTCGCCGGAGGAATGGTCAGCGCGCACCATCGACACCGTGAAACCGCCGAGATCGGTGGTGCCGCCGGTGTTCATCGGGTTGAGTTTCTCGAGACCCTTCGACACCAGCCACATACCGAGGTCGTAATTGGTCGTGACGGTGGCGCCATTGGTCTTGGCGATGTCGAGCGCATCGCCGACGTGATCGCCGTGACCGTGCGTGAGCACAACGTTCGCCACGCCCTTGATGGCTTGCGCCCTGTCGGAGACGAAGACCGGATTGCCGGTGAAGAATGGATCAATCAGAACCGCCTGGCCTGCAAAATCGAGGCGAAAGGCGGCATGGCCATACCAGGTGATCTGCATGATGAAGCCTGCCGGTGTGTGAATGCGCGGATGCGCGAAGGCGCAACCATAATCGGGACCCGTCCCATGCGGAAGGTGGCGGCGTTTGGCCGCCTCCGCCCGCACATGCTAACGAGGCGCCATGCCCGTCCTATCGCTAATGGAGGCTGCTTCGCTCCTGCCGGCGCGGGGCTCGTTGATCGGTCTCGATCTTGGCACCAAAACCATCGGCGGCGCGGTGAGCGATCCCGACCGGCGCCTCGCCGCACCGGTCGAGACCATCCTGCGCAAACGCTTCAACCTTGACGCCGAGCGCATCTTTGCACTTGCCGCTGAGCGGCGTGCCGCGGGCTTTGTCCTCGGGCTCCCCATCAACATGGACGGTACCGAAGGGCCGCGCGCGCAATCGACCCGCGCGTTCGCCCGTAACCTCGCCAACCTCACCGAGCTTCCGATCGCGCTCTGGGACGAGCGGCTATCGACTGCCGCCGTCGAACGCGCGCTGATCGATGCGGATGCCAGTCGCGCCAAACGGAAAGCGGTGATCGACCAGCACGCCGCCGCTTACATTCTGCAAGGTGCACTCGACCGGCTGGCGCGCTGATCCCGTGCAATCACTCTTGCGGCAGCGCGCGCTGCAGGACGAGATTAGCCGTCTTTGCGCCGATATCGCTCGCTCCGTAAAGGGCGCCGTGGGGATTGGACAGTCGCGTGCGCAGGAACGCCTCGGCCACTGCGGCAGGTGCGCTGGCCTGAAGCGCGGCCGCGCTCGCCAGTATTGCGAGTCTGCCCACCGTAATGCGCGCTGCAGCTTCGCTTTCAAACTCGTTGCCGGCTTCGAGCAGCTGCACTTTCTCTCCGGTTATCGCGGCAGCTTCGCGCGCCATGTCATCGAACAAATCCGCAGCTTCCCGGTCGCGCTTAAGCGCGCGCAGGACATCGAGGCACATCACGTTGCCCGAGCCTTCCCAGATCGCGTTGACCGGCGCCTCGCGATAGAGCCGCGGCAGCACGCTCTCCTCGACGTAACCGTTGCCGCCAAGGCACTCCATGGCTTCGTAAATGAAGCCCGGCGCCGTCTTGCAGATCCAATATTTCGCGGCCGGCGTGACCAGCCGGGCATAGGCCGCCTCACGCGGCTCCGTAGCGGTACGATCGAATGCGCGCGACAGCCGCATCACCAGAGCGACGGCGCCTTCCACCTCGAGCGCGAGATCGGCCAGAACCGCGCGCATCATCGGCTGATCGTACAAATGTTTCTGGAATACGGAGCGATAACGGCAATGGTGCACGGCCTGCGCCAGCGCCATGCGCATAAAGCCTGCCGAAGCCAAGGCACAATCGAGCCGCGTGAGCTGCACCATCTGGATGATGGTGCGCACACCGGCGCCCTCGTCTCCGACCCGCAGCGCATAAGCGCCGGCGAACTCGACTTCACTCGACGCGTTGGAACGGTTGCCGAGCTTGTCCTTGAGGCGCTGCAGCCGCAACGCGTTAACCGCGCCATCGGGGCGAAAGCGCGGCACGAAGAAACAGGTGAGCCCGCCCGGCGCCTGCGCCAGCACCAGAAAAGCGTCGCACATCGGCGCCGAAAGAAACCACTTGTGCCCGGTGATGGAATAGGAATCCAGCATCGGCGTGGCGGTCGTGGAATTGGCTCGCACGTCGGTGCCGCCCTGCTTTTCCGTCATACCCATACCAAGGGTGATGCCCGGCTTTTCCCACCACGGTTTGAAGGTCCCGTCATAGCTGGTGGTGACGACCTTGGGCGCGACTTGCGCCAGCAGCGCCGGCGCGGCAGCCAGCGCCGCCAACGCCGCGCGCGTCATGGTGATCGGGCAGAGGTGACCGCTCTCGATCTGGGCGGTCATGTAGTAGCGCGCCGACCGCACCACTTCCGCCGGCGGCGCGGCACGCTGCCCGGTGCTCGTCCACGTCGAGGCGTGAAGCCCGCCGGCGACGCTCACTCGCATCAAATCATGATAGGCCGGATAAAACTCGACCACGTCGCGGCGGAAGCCCTTGGGGTCGAAGGTGTGGAGCTTCGGCGGATTCTCGTTGGCGCGGCGCGCCAGCGAAAACATCTCCGCGGCGCCCCACTGACGGCCGAACGCCGAAAGCGTTGCCGCCGCATCGCCCGCGCCGTTGGCTTTGACCGCCTCGACCAGCGGCAGATCGCTCGAAAACAGGTCGATGTTTTCGTAAGGCGGTGACTGGTTGAAAACCTCATTGGTATCGAAGCGAGGAATCGTGGTCATGGCGGTTTCGCCCTCATGGGGGTGCCTAATCTTACCACGTTTTCGGTGCATCGCTGTCAAAGGACGCGCCAGCACACTTGCCGGGTCGCTCGAATTGGGCCTATAGCACCGCTTTGATGACGAAACCCCAGCCGCAGACGCGCCACCTCGTTTCCATCAACGATCTCACCAATAAGGAGATCGAGACCGTTTTCCAGGTCGCCCAGGGGTTTTTGAAGGAACTCGCCGACGACAATATCTCCTACCGGATCGGGCGCGGCGTCAGCATCGCGTCCAAATTCATTCTGGCGAGCCTGTTCTACGAGCCTTCGACCCGGACGCGCCTGTCTTTCGAGAGCGCCATGCTGCGGCTCGGCGGCGCCAATATCACCAGCGCCGATCCGGCGGTCAGCTCGGCGGCCAAGGGCGAAAGCCTGGCCGACACCATCCGCGTCACCAGCAATTACGCCGACATCATTGTTATCCGCCACCCGCGCGACGGCGCCGCCCGGCTTGCCGCCGAATATTCGCAGATCCCGGTGATCAATGGCGGCGACGGCAGCCACGAGCACCCGACGCAAACCCTGTGCGACCTCTTCACCCTGCGGTCCAAGAAAAAGGGCCTCAAGAACATGAAGGTCGCGATTTCGGGCGACCTCAAAGGCAGCCGTACCATTCATTCGTTCGTCTATGCGCTGGCGCGATTCGGCGCTACCATCGATCCCCTCCCCGCGCCGGGAATGGAATTGCCGCCGCACGTCGATCGCCGTTTGCGCGAGGAATTTCACTGCCGGATGATCTCGAAGGCTCCCGGGCAGCCCGGCGGCGAGGCCATCGACGCGCTCTACGTCACTGCCGATCAGCCGCACCAGCTGTCGCTCTATGCGGAGCCGGAAATCGACTACGGCCTGGTTTTGAGGAAGAAGATCGACGCCGTCTATGTGACCCGCTTCCAGAAGGAACGCTGGAGCGACAAGGATCGGCCGTATCCGAAGATCGATGCCAAGTTCTTGGGTGAGGCCAAATACTCGCAGGCGAGCGTCATGCATCCGCTGCCGCGCGTCAACGAGCTTGACGCCGCGCTCGATAGCGACCGCCGCGCCATCTACTTCCGGCAGGCCGCCTACGGCGTGCCTGTCCGCATGGCGCTTATTTCACTACTCTTGCACCTGCATCGGAACAAATCGCTGCACACCTTCGCCGGCGGTTTCGCCGAGCCAGATCACCCGGTCTATGTGCAGCCGATCGGCACCGGCGTTCATTGCCGCAACAAAAACTGTATCACCGCCGATCCGGCGGAACGACAATACGCCGCCAACAAATTCTACGTCGTGGAAGATAACGCGGCACACCGTTGCAAGCTTCGATGCCTCTACTGCGAGACCGACATCGAAGCGGACGAGGCCGTGCATTTCGTCGTCGCCGACACGGTGCGAAAGACATTTTCGCTCGGCCTCGCGTCGCTGCTGCAGTCACCGGAAAAGCTCAAACACCTGATTGTGTACGACAGCGAGGCCGATGCCGATGCCGCCGGCTTCCACGCCCGCGAGAGCGGGAAAAAGGCCCGCGCGAGTTAAACTGCTTGGACCGTCACCCTGAGGCGCGAGCAAAGCGAGCCTCGAAGGGCGACGGCCCTGGCGCCTCGGCCGATTCATCCTTCGAAGGCCGTCTTGCGGCCACCTCAGGATGACGGAACACTGGGTGGGTATGCAGCCCGGATTCATCCACGCCGCAGCCTTTGTCTTTGGCTATCTCTGCGGCTCGATCCCGTTCGGCATTCTGCTGACACGGCTTGGCGGCGGGCCGGACCTTCGCGCCATCGGCTCGGGCAACATCGGCGCCACCAACGTTCTGCGCACCGGCCGGAAGGGTCTGGCCGCCGCAACGCTGATCGGCGACATGCTCAAGGGCACTGCGGCTGTCCTGATCGCCGAGCATCTTTTAGGGCACGAGTTCGCGATCGCAGCCGCAATCGGTGCCTTTCTCGGCCATCTGTTTCCGGTTTGGCTCCGCTTTCGCGGCGGCAAGGGGGTTGCGACCTATATTGGCATCCTCATCGGCCTCGCCTGGCCCGCGGCGATCGTTTTTTGCGTCATCTGGCTCGCGGTTGCGGCGCTGACCCGCTACTCGTCGCTTGCCGCGCTGACCGCCAGCGCCGCGACGCCGGTCTTTCTCTGGTGGCGCGGCAACCCGCGCGAGGCGGTGCTGTTTTTGTTGTTATCGCTCCTGCTATGGATCATGCACCGCGCCAACATCGCGCGGCTGATCCGCGGCACGGAAGGCAAGATCGGCGCCGGCTCGAACGCGGCCGCCGGCTAAC
>VFSW01006098.1_pt1 | contig 17754 bp, 15 predicted proteins | sample 5358111 | NCBI WGS metagenome assembly VFSW01 (sample SAMN11554181, study PRJNA540505) | mine drainage metagenome | isolation source: sediment from site ElyBrook_90M | place: USA: Ely Copper Mine, Vershire, VT | collected 2017
CAGAACTGTTTTATTCTTCAATCAAGGCGATTATTTGTCTTTGTGAATGACGTAGTCCTGCCCCACCCAGGCTCGCCCCCGATCAGGATCAACCCTTGTCGTCATCTCCGGGCTTTTTCGGTAAGCCCCGCCATCTTTTACAGCACTTTTACAAACGGATTCTCTTTTTTGCTGTATGACATCCCTCGCAACAATAAACCACGAAGGGGGAATTGCATCATCGCACAGAAACTGCTTTTAACATCGGTGTTCGGGCCATTTGCCGTGGACGACCGGTACGGGCGCAAGGAAAACAAGATAGAACTGTTTCACAACCAGGTTACCCGGGAACAGGGCATCTTTTCCTACAGGTTCAATCACTCAAGTTTCGGCCTCAACATGCTTGCCGAGAACATCGGCGTGCCCGCTACCGTCCTCGATTTCCCGACCATCGCGGGATTCCGCAAGGAACTCGGGAAGGGGTACAGCCACGTCGGGATCAGCTTTATCATGACGAATTTCGACAAGGCCAGGAAGATGGCAGAGGTTGTCCGGGAGCTTGCCCCGGATGCCAAGATCATCCTTGGCGGGCATGGAACGAACATCGACGGCATCGAGGGCATGATCGAGCATGATTACATCTGCAAGGGCGAGGGCGTGATGTTCATGCGGCGCCTTTTCGGGGAGAAGCTCGACAGACCGGTCAAGCACCCGGTGATGTACAGCTCCTATAACAGAAAGGTGATGGGGGTGCCGATTCCCGATGGTTCGGGCATTCTCGTTCCCGGGGTGGGATGTGCAAACAAGTGCAGATTCTGCTCGACCTCCCATTTTTTCGGCGAGTACACGGCGTATCTCAAGACGGGACAGCAAATCTACGATCTGTGCTGTGAATATGAAGACAGGCTCGGGGTCACGGATTTTGGCATCCTGGACGAGAACTTCCTGAAGATGCCTGAGCGGGCCTTCGAGCTTATCGAACTGATGCAGAAGAACAGACGCTATTTCACGTTCGGCATCTTCAGCTCCGCGGAGACGCTCACGTCGCTTCCCGACCTCGATGTTCTTGTACGACTCGGCGTCACCTTCATCTGGATGGGCGTCGAATCCAAGAAGGAATCCTACGAGAAGAACAAGGGGGTCGATTTCAGGATCCTCGTGGCCGAGCTGAGGAGACGCGGAGTAAGCGTCATGACTTCGATCATCCTCTTCACCGAGGAGCACGACAAGCTCTCGATCTGGGATGATGTGGATTTCGGGATTGAACTCAACCCCGATTACCTGCAATATATGCAGCTCGGGCCCATCCCCGGAACAAAGCTCTACAAGGACTATGAGCAGGAAGGCAAGCTCGACGACAGCGTTCCCCTGATGGAGCGGCACGGGCAGGACAGGATCTGGTTTCACCATCCCCATTTTACCGGGGACGAATCCCGCGAGTATCTCGCCCGCGCGTTCAGGAAGGATTACGAGGTCAACGGAGCTTCTTTCATCAGGACAATGAAGTCAACACTGAACGGCTACCGGTATGCCGCAAATCACGGGGATCCTTCGATCCGGGACCGCGCCAAACCCTTCCGGGATCTTGCCCTCACGACGAGACACTTTCTCCTTGCCTCCGGACTGCTTTCGGAGAATGCGGCGACGGCGAGACTTGTGAGGGGACTGAAGGCCGAATACCACGAATTGTTCGGTTCGGGCGGACTCAAGGAGGCTGCCTTGAATGCCGTCGTTGCAGGGCTTGCCATGAAGGAACGAGCATGGACACGGCTGTTCGGCGATTGCCGCCAGCCGCCGCCCCTTGTCACAAAATACCGGATGGACGTAGACGGGGCCATTGAACGCGGGAGAACGGGCAGCGAAGCGCTTGGCTACGTGATGAAGCAACCGGCGAAGGCCTGAGAGAGGGCTCGCCGGAGGGATCGAGCGGATACGAAGGGTTAAAAATCGTTGATCGCGTCGATGAGGCTCCTGAGCCCGCTGAAATCCCTGCGGTTGAAATCCATCACCAGCCGCGGCAGATGGAACACATCGGCATCGTCCGCTTCGGCTTCCAGGGCGGCCGATGCCGCGATGCTCCCCCCGGGCACAAGGATGTCCCGAAACCGGTCGGCCAGCATTCGGGCCTCCTCGGGGCCAAGCGGAGACGTGAGCCGGATCACGAGCCGATCACCCACATACCGGCTGCTGTGATACCGGCGGTAGAAACGCCCGATCTTCTCCACGGCGGCATCCACGGAACAGACCCGTTCGAAGAGCGCAAGGTCCGACCGACAGATGTAGTTGCGGGCCAGAAGCTCTTCCTCGAAGAGCTTGACGATCCCGACCCAGTAGGAACAGTCCGGATCGTCGATGAGCAGAAGCGGCATGGGATTGCGTTTCCCGGTTTGTACCAGGGTGAGTGCCTCCATCGCCTCATCGAGCGTGCCGAAGCCGCCCGGAAAGAGCGCTACGGCATCGGCTTCCTTCAGGAACGCGACCTTGCGGTTGAAAAAATACTTGTACGTGATCTGGCGCGGGTTCCCCCTGCCGACGGGATTCGGCCCCTCCTCGAAGGGCAGGCGGATGTTCACGGCGAAGGAATGCCCGGGGCCGGCGCCCTCGTTCACGGCCTGCATGATGCCTCCTCCCCCGCCGGTGATGACCATATATCCGGCACCCGCGAGTTTTCCCCCGAAGAGTTTTGCCATCTCATACAGCGGATCCCCGCGCTGCGTACGCGCCGAGCCGAAGACCGTGACCTTGCGCACATTATGGTAGGGGCTGAAGACTCTAGACGTAAAGCGCATCTCTTTGAGCGACGTATTCATCAGCTTGAGATCTCCGCTTCCATCGTCTTCCTGCCCGGCTTTGAGTGCGGCAATGATCATTTCGCGGACATAATCCGGCCGACCGATGCCCCCGGCGGTCTCCATTAATTGCTCGATGAGCCGGTCGATGGGACCGTTATTCTTTGCAAAATTAATTTTCATTGCTTCTAAAGAGCCCTTCACTGCCTGCGGGCAGTGAGGTCCGTGATAAATGTGTAATAGTACAGGGGCCGGCCCTGTTTGTCCCGCTTCAGATGGACCAGAAGTTCTATCGGCACCCGCGTCCCGTCCTTCCGGATGTATTCTTTTTGATACCGTGCGGGCGCCCCCGTGCGCTCCAGTTCCTTCAGCGCAGCCTGTTCGCTTTCCCGCCATTCGGGGGGTGTCAGGGTTTGGGACCAATCCACCGTAGCGAGTTCCTCCCGGCTGTAACCCGTCAGTCTCGCGTAGGCCCTGTTGAAGCGGCCCAAACGGCCATCGGCATAGCCGATCGCGAAAGGCTGTTCCGCCTCTTCCAGGAGTTCACCCAGAAAGGCGGCCTCCTCCTCGCTCCGCCTGCGGGAAAAAGCCTCCACGACCGCCGGCCCCAGCGACTCGATCGCCTCCAGTTGTTCCTGGGTATAGCCCCCCTCCCGGTTGCCCACGCCGATCATGCCGATAACCTCTGCATTGTCAATGAGGGGGATACCGAGGAAGGATTGAAGGGGCGGATGCCCTGGGGGCAGGCCGATGCTGTCGTGGTGGGCTTTCGGATCATTGGTGAAGAAGCCCTGACCGTCCGTGATGACCCGTCCGTAGATGCCGTGGATCTCGAAATTCCCCGCCGGTCTCCGATGGCCCTCCTGATCGATCATCCTGCAGGCATCCCAACCGGGGTTGCTGATAGCGATGTCGTGCAGTCCCGCCGCATTCACCTCGCCGATGAATCCGACCCTGCTGTCGGTGATCTCTTCGGCCAAGGCGAGGCAGACCTCTCCCAGTTCCTCTTCCGACCCGGACGCCAGGGCCGACCAGAAGATCTTGTTGATCCCCGCCAGGATGGCCGTTTGCCGCTGCATCCGGCTTTCCGTGCGGCCGCGGGACTCGCGCAGGCGGAGGTTCTCGATGCCGTAGGTCAAATCACCGGCCAATTCGGTCAGCATTTGAATTTCGTCTTCCGTGAATGCATCCACCGTCTCGGCATAGATATTGATAGCCCCCAGGGGTTCGCCGTTGGATATCAGGGGAAGGCAGAGGGACGAGGCATACCCGCGCATCCGGGCCTCCTCCCGCCAGGGGGCGAAGGTCGGGTCCGTCTCCATGATATGGCAGGTGCAGGGTTTTCCGGTGCGGATGGCCGTCCCCGTGGGTCCGCGACCGCGCTCCGTGTCCGCCCAGGAGACCCGAAGCGCCTTGACGTAACCTTCGTCGAGGCCGGCATGGGCAGTGGGACGGACGCTCCGTTCCTCATCCTGCTCGGCATACCCGATCCAGACCATCTTATAGCCGCAATCTTCGACGATGATTTGGCAGACGTCCTGCAAGTAGGCCGATTCCTGCGTGGCGCGCATCAGGACTTGGTTGCTTTTGCTCAAGGCCCTGAGCGTGCGGTTCGCCTTTTCCAACGCCTCTTCCGCCCGCTTGCGCTCGTCGATTTCGGCGCGCAACTCCGCCGTCCTCTTTTCGACCTCGATTTCCAGGTTCTTGTGGGCCTCGCGCAGTTCCTGCTCCGCCCTCCTGCGCGCCCGTTGCTCCTCCACCTCAGCCAAGGTTCGCCGCACCGCCGGGGCCAGCCGGTGAAGGCGGTTCTTCATCACATAATCCTTTGCCCCGCCGGTCAAAATGTCGATCGCGCGGTCTTCGGTGATGGCGCCCGTAACAAGGATAAAGGGGACGTCCGGGCAGCACCGTTTCGCCTCGGCCAGGGCGAGGGCGCCGTTGTAGCGGGGAAGATCGTAGTCGGAAAGGATGAGGTCGAGGGGAAAAGAGTTCAGTCCGTTCAGGAAATCCTCTTCTTTCGTCACCACCTTCGCGACAAAGTCAAACCCTGCCTCTTCCAGCTCGAATTGAACGAGCTCCGCATCGGCCGGGTTGTCTTCCAGCATGAGAATGTGCAAGGTTTTATCCATGCCCTCGCCCCTGTTATCGGATCAATGCCACTCCCCTCGGTAAAAAGAATATGGTTCTCCGACATGCTGCACGCTACCAAACAAGCGCGATGATTTCAACCTTTACGATCAGGACAGCCTGGCGGGACAACCGTACCTTGTGCTGTTGCTATAAAACAGGTCTCTTGTCGAACCACGTCTGGGCCTTTTCGAGCTGACCTGCCAGCCTGAAGAGCGTTGCCTCATCGCCGAAAGGTGCGATGAACTGCACCCCGCAGGGCATTGCGTCCGCAGTCCAGTGGAGCGGCACCGACATGGCAGGCAGGCCGGTGACATTGGCAAGCTGCGTGTAGGGCGTCTTGGCCAGGCTCTCAATGGCGAGTTTGTCGGCAATTCCTGAAAGCCGGATGAGTTTCCCCAGGTTCAGGGTGTTGGTGATTTTCATGAGCCGCTCTTCGCCCGGTTTTGGCTTCAGCGCCCCGATCCTCACCGGGGGGAAGGCGGTGGTCGGGGTGAGAAAGAGATCGTATTTCTGATAAAAGAGGCCCATCTGCCTGGCAAAGGTGTTCCACTGCCGTATTGCCTGCACAAACTCCCCCGCGGTGAATGCATCGCCGAGCAGCTTGAGCGCCCAGGTGGGGCCTTCCACATCCGAGGGTTTCGCCTTTCTTCCCAGCACCTTTTTGAGATCTTCGATGTCGGCCGCGATCTCGCCGTAGTACATGACGAAATAGCTCCTGGCCAGGGCAATACCGTCGATCGTCGGCTCCGCCTCGTCAACATGGTGCCCCAGGCCTGTCAGGAGAGCCGCCGCATGTTCTACCGCCTTTTGACAGTCAGGGTGCACCCCCGCAGTGAGAGGGGATTTCTTCGTGAAAGCAATCTTCAAGGGGCCCGGTTCACGGGTTGACTCTTCGAGATACGGCCGTTCGGGCTTCGGGATGATATAGGGAGCGCCGGCATCGGGACCGTTTACGGCATCCAGCATCGCGGCGCTGTCCCTCACCGAGCGGGTGAGTACATGCTCGACGGCGGCGCCCTGCCATATCTGGCCGTACTCGGGACCCGTAGGATTACGGCCCCGGGAAGGTTTCATCCCGAAAAGCCCGCAGTATGATGCGGGGATGCGGATGGAGCCCCCGCCATCGCCGCCGGAGGCAAAAGGAACCATGCCGCTTGCAACGGCCGCAGCAGATCCGCCGCTGGAGCCGCCCGGCGTCACATTCAGGTTCCAGGGGTTGCGGGTGGGCCCGTGCAACTCGGGTTCGGTGATACCCATAAGCCCGAATTCAGGAGTATTGGTCTTGCCCAGGATTATGACACCCGTGGCTTTGTACCGCTGCATCAGCTCGCTGTCCTGGGCGGGGATGTAGTTCCTACAGGCCTTGCTCCCCATGGTAAGAGGGACTCCGGCATAGGACGTGAGCAGGTCCTTGAGGAGGAAGGGCACGCCGGCAAACGGACCGTCCGGCAGTTTGCCCTTTGCCAGATTCCGGGCGATGTCGAACATCGGGCGGATTACCGCATTGATCTTCGGGTTGATCCGCTCGATGCGGCCGATGGCCTCTTCACAGAGCTCCTCGGGGGTTATCTCCTTCTTCCTGATAAGCTCGGCCAGACCGAGGGCATCGCAGTTATCATATTCGGCAAATCCGTTCATAAGATCCCCCATATCACTGACAGTCTCGTTGCTTACACCTCCTATTTCTGGGGAAGGTCAATATTTGGCCGTGACATGTGCCAGATCCTTGAACACATTCACACCGGCCTGACGTTTCATATCCAGCCTGTAGCGCCCTTCCCAGCCGAGTTTTGCCAGCCTGCGGCCGAGAACAAGCTTCAGCAGAGGCCGGAACGCATATGTCCAGATCGGTATCCACAGGGGTCCCTGGCTCTTGGCCCGTTGGGAAGGCTCCCACCACCCGATGATCTTCTGGCGGTGCAGCCACACCAGGTACTGCAACTGCTCCGTATCGAGATGCCGGGTTTTCACATTGGCCCAGATGCCGTTGTACCACTTGTAATCATACGGGTTGGTCACCAGCCCCTGATCCAGCAGTTGCTGACGTATCACTGTTTTCGGATAGGGAGTCAGAATCTGGCAGTAGGCGCTGTCTGCATCAAGCGATTTCAGGAAGTTATAGTTTTCAATAAGATCCGCTTCATCATCGTCCGGAAAACCGAAAATCAATCCGGCAACCACCATGATGCCGTACTTGTGGCACATCTGCACGGCTCTGCGCGAGGCGTCCACGATATCGCCCTTTCGGGCTGCTGCCAGATTCTTCTTTGACACATTTTCAATCCCTAAAAAGATGGATTGCATTCCCGCCAGGGACATTTTGCGCACCATCTCTTCGTTTCTGGACATGGAAACACAATCCGCCTGGACGATCAGTTTTAGCCCCTTGTAGTTGCGGGCGATGATCGCATCACAGATCTTGATGACCCGTTCGGGATCCAGCACCAAGTTGTCATCTGCAACAAAAATCAAGCGGGTCCTGCGGTTGTAATAAATGTCATCGATATCCGCCAGAACCCTCTCGATGGGGAATGTCCGGAAGGTCTGTCCATACATGTGCTTCATGCTGCAAAAGGAGCAGGTTCGGGTGCAGCCCCGGGAGGTTTCCATGACCTCGACTTTTGAAACCATTACATGATATCCCGATGTGAGGCGGCGTTTATCCCGGATGGGGATTTTCAGCCGGGAAAGATCCAGCAGTTCTCCCCGGGGATTGTGGACAAACTGTCCCCGGTCTTTATAGGACAAGGAGGGAATATCCTCCAATCGGTCCTTGCCTTCCAGGGCGTTTACCAGCCGCCGGAAGGACTCTTCGCCTTCCCCGCGGACCATGAAGTCGATCAGGCCGGCCTCGGGAGAGGCGGCAATTTCTTCATGCATCAGGGTGGCATGATATCCGCCGATGACGATTTTCACTTCGGGCAGAAGATGCCGGATAAAGCGGATCAACTTGACACAGGTCTCGTACTGCCATGCCATGGCAGACAACCCCACCACCTCCGGACGGATTCTAAGCAGGATATGGCTCAAATATTTGGCAAGCCGCCTGCGTTTCCGGATCAGATCAACAGTAAAAACCGCGTGGCCGTCATCGATGTTGGCGCCCACGCTGGCAATACCGCAATTGGGCATGTGAAAGGCGCTTTCATGCATGATCACCGGAGCCACGTCCGGCATGGACATCAGAATAATTTTCATAAGGCCTTACAGTGTCACCTTCTGCGTGTGGGCTGCGATTGCCTCTACGATCCGCGGCCACGCCCCACCGTGCGGGAGATCGTGCCCCATACCCTCTATCAACATAAGTTGAGCTCCCGGGATGGCTTTGGCAGTGTCTCTTCCTCCCTTCACCGACACAAGGGGATCGTCCGTTCCATGAACCACCAGTGTCGGTGCCTTGACCGATGCGAGGGCGGGCACTCTGTTGACCTGCGTGAGGAGAGCAACGAGCTGGCGAACCATGCCTTGAGGATAAAAGCAACGGTCGAAGCTCTCGGCAATGATCCCGCGGGTCCATGTTTCATCGAGCGGAAAACCCGGGCCGGCAATGGTTTTGAAGACCCGAAGCATATGCTCGATGTTTGCCTCCCGCTCACCGGGAGGAGGGGAGATAAGCATCCCGACCACCTCCGGCTTCGGTGGGGGAACTTCAGGGTTGCCGGTAGTTGCGTAAATGGATATCAAACTCAGGATACGGGATGGATGCCGAATCGCGATCGTTTGGGCAATCATCCCTCCCATGGACATACCGCAGATGTGGGCCTTCCGGATTCCAAGAGCGTCAAGGAGGCCAACCGCGTCATCAGCCATATCATCCAGGGTGTATGGCGGCGTAATTTTTTCGCCGCGCATGATTTTCCCGAAGATTTCAACGAGATTCGGCACACCGGCTTCATCGAATTTGGTGGAGAGCCCAACATCTCGGTTATCAAATCGGATGACGTAGTGACCGCGTTCTGCGAGGCCTTTGCAAAGGTCATCATCCCATTGGATCATCTGTCCGCCGAGTCCGATGATCAGAAGAAGCGGTCGGCCTGATGGGTGTCCGAACGTTTCATACTCAATCTGAATACCGTTTGCAGTTACTCTCGACATTTCGACACCTCCTTATTGACGATGGCTGCCACGATTCTTTGCCACAAGACGTAGCTGAAGGCTGATGGGGTGGTAGACCAGATGATACCCGAGGTGCTCGAAGAATCTGCTGGATCCGTAGAGCACTCCCCAGCGCGTGCGGTAGATATCAAAATGGGCCTCGATTCTGACCTCACCATCCTGAAGGGGGCTTGCCGTTGCGTGGAACTCGATCTCTTTTCTTACGCCCCGCAGATTAAAAACCCCCTGCATGCTGAAATTGGGCAGGCTCGACGGCACGGCGTCAATCCGTTTTGCGGACGTGATCGTGAAGGAGGCCCGGGGAAACATATCGACATAAAAGAAATCCACGGACTTGAGGTGGGCGATCAGCTGCGGCTGGAGGGGGTCGCCCTCCAGGTCGATGTCCTTGATCGACGTCATATCCACTTCAAAGACTCCCGTGAGTTCGCCGTTGTCGAAGCTGAACTCGCCCGTGGAAAACCGGAGCGTTCCGCCGTGGGTCGTGGTCCTGTTCCGGCCGAACCAGTTGATCACGCTCTGTTCGGTATCGACTACATACCGGGCGTCTTCAAACGGGACGGCCGGCTCCGCCCGTTCAAGCACGGCTGAGTCCTCGCCCTCGACTGCGTAGCCAAGCGCCTTCCAGCGGTTGAGTCCGCCCTGCAGCATGCCCACAGTCCGGTAGCCTGCATTGACAAGCTTTTCCGCCGCATTGAGCGCTTCCAGCGACCTGTCGCCGGCCCCATAGACGACGATCACCCGATCTCTGTCGGGGATGAGCTTGGCCATGTTCTCCAGGAAGACAATCTCATACACGCAGACGTTTACGGCGCCCGACAGATGAACCGCCTTGAAATGTTCGTCCACCATGACATCGATGAGGGCAATCGGTTTTCCCTCCCTGAGCCACTCGTGCAGAGCCTCGGGTGACAGTATCTTCAAAGCCATCGGATTCACCCCTTTCCTGCATGCGGCACATCGAAACTGATCAGAGTGCTCTCACGGACGGAAGTAATCCCTTCGGTTGCTCGTCGCCCGCCTTTCCGCCGCAAGCCGTCACATGAGTCTCATCGACCGGGCGAGATGCCGTCCGTAACAGTAACTCCCCTTCAGGAGCGAATCGGCGTAGGAAGCGACGTCAATTCCGGATTTGATCAGCGCGGTGTAGAGACCTTCGTTCCGCGTCTCCCCGATGAAGATCAGCCCCTTGAGGACGCCACGGTCGAGGACGATCTTGTGGTAGCTCTCTCCGGTTTCGCTCCGCCTTGCGTCGGGTCCCTCGTCACGGCCGCGTCCGGCCGTCAGGATCGAGAGCCCGAAGACCCTGAGGATATTCCGGGCAAGCCCTCCGGGATAGACCGCCGGGATCCCGGCCATGTTCAGGGCGGCCACCCGCCCCTGCTCCACGGCCACGGGCCAGAGGGCATGGACCCGGTTGTCCTCGTAAACGATGTCCCGCGCCTCCGCCACGTCCCCGGCCGCATAGATGCCGGGGCAATTGGTCTCCTGGCGGTTATCGACGCGGATGCCCCGGCCCACGGCGATCCCGCTCCCCGCCAGGAAGAGAATGCAGGGGGTGACCCCCTTGCCGAGGATGACGAGATCGCATTTCCGTTTCTCGCCCGATTTCAGGAGGACCTCGCCGTTTTCCCCGACCCGGACGATATCCTCACCCGTCCGGATCTCCACCCCCTTTTCCTCGAGCTTCCGCCGGACCAGCTCCGCCGCCGGGGGATCGAGGATGGTCGAGAAGACCCGGTTGGAGGTCACAACAAAGGTGATCGCCATCCCGAGCCCGTGAAGGGCGTCGCCGATCTCCATCCCGACCGGGCCGGCCCCGGCGATGACGGCGCGGCCTGCCCGCCCCGGGAGGCGTTCCCGAATCCCCTTCACGTCGGGAAGATTACGGACGGTAAAGACAAAGGGGAGATCCCCCCCTTCGATCTCGGGCCTCTCCGGCGTGCCGCCCGTCGCGATCAGGAGGCGGTCGTAGACGAAGCGCTTCCCCGCCGCCGTCACGACTTCCCGTCCCCGCGGATCGATCCGCTGTGCCTCCTGGCAGAGGAGGACCACGACTCCCGCCGGCTCGGCGAGGGAGAACTCCGTTTCTTAGATCGTCCCGGGGAGCAGGTACGGGAGCGCCATCCGGGCATAAGGCTTCACCTTTTCCCGTGAAAGGACGGTCACCTTCCCCGCCGCATCGACCTTGCGGAGCGTGGCCGCGGCGGAAAGCGCCGCCGGCCCGCATCCGATGATGAGGTATTTCATGGATTTTCCTCCAAGAAGACCTCCCCACCCGCCACCGGCGCGGAGGGTGAGGAGGGTGTGTGGCAGGATTGAAGCTCTCCGCGGCACGCCGCGGAGGAGCTTCGATCCTTAAGAGGAACAAACCACCTGGTTTCGCTCGCTTACCCCGCGGTGAACCGCGGGGTAAGGGGCCCTGTGCTCACGGGCGGATTCAAATCCCCAGTTCCGCGAGTTTTTCCTTCGTCGGAACGCCGTCCTTGCTCCAGCCGCGGAGGCTGTAGTACTCGGGCAGCATCTTGTCGAGTTTGCTTACTTCGCCCTTGCACGGCCCTGCCGGCATGGGATCCTTCAGCATGCGAGGCGGCATGGTGTCGTCCTTCGCCGTGAGCCCCGCCTTCATTTTGAAGAGACGCTCGATGTTCCAGATCCGCGCTCCGGCCTTCATGAACTCCTCGGTGGTGTAGGGGACTCCGGTCGCCGCGGTGAGGAGCGTCGCCAGTTCGTCGGCGCCGATGCCGAAGGTTGTGAAGAGACAGGCGCCCGTCGAATCCAGCGCAGCCGTCAGATCCTGGAAGGTGATCGTCCACTGCGCCTTTCCTTCGGTAGTCAGATTGTCGAGCTTCAGCGGGTTGCCGAGGACCTCAACCGCCGTCATGTAGCCACGGACGTGGCAGCCGCCGCGGTTGCTCGTCGCATAATTGAGTCCGATCCCCTGAACGGCGCGCGGATCGTAGGCGGGCATCTCCTGCTTCTTGGCGCTCATCGAATAGTCCGCATGGCCGTAGCTCTCCGCCAGCCGGAAACTCCCCAGGGCGAGCTTCTTGCCGAACCCCTCCCCGGCGCCCGTCCTGCGGGTCATTTCCACCATCATCTCGGCGTCGCCGAACCGCAGCGCGTCGCCGCCGGTGTCTTTCGCCTTGATGATCCCGCTCTCGAACAGATCCATCGCGCAGGCGATGGTCGTCCCCATCGCGATCGCGTCCATGCCGTAATCGTTGCAGAGGTAGTGGGCCTTCGTGACGGCGTCGAGATCATCGACGCCGCAGTCCGGTCCGAAGGACCAGGCGGTCTCGTACTCCGGCCCCTCGCCGACTCCGGCGTATTTCGGGTTGGTGACCCGCGTCGCCCGGCCGCAGCTCATGATGCAGGAGAAGCAGCCGCGGGGCCGGGTCAGGACATTCTTCGTCAGCGATTCGCCGCCGACCTTGTCTGCGGTCGCGAAAACCCCCTCCCGGAAGTTTCGGGTCGGCAGCCCGCCTATCTCGTTGAGGATGTTGATCAGGACGTCTGTTCCGTAGGCCTTGAGCCCGCCGCCGCCGACGGGGTGCTTTTTGATCATGTTATGCGTCTTGATCACCGCCTCCCGGAAGGCTTTCACATCGGCGACGCGGACCGCCCCCGTCCCGCGGACGGCGACCGCCTTGAGGTTCTTCGAACCCATCACGGCGCCGACGCCGGTCCGGCCCGCCGCCCGGCCGCATTCGTTCATGATGTTGGCGAAGAGGACCTGCCTCTCGCCCGCGGGGCCGATCAGGGCCACCGACGCCTCTTCGTCCGTCGCGACCCGGATCGCCTCGGTCGCCTCGGGCACTATCTTGCCCCAGAGGGCAGTCGCATCGCGGAGTTCCACCTTATCGTCGTTGATCCAGAGGTAGACCGGCTTTTGCGCCTTCCCCTCGAAGATGATCAGGTCATAGCCCGCATACTTGAGCATCGGGCCGAAGATCCCGCCGGAGCTGGAGGCGGCGATGGTCCCGGTCAAGGGCCCTTTCGTCACCACGTCGAAATGGCCCGACGCGGGGGCGTTCGTTCCGGAGAGGGGGCCGGTGGCGAAGATGAGTTTGTTGTCCGTGCTCAGGGGATCGATCTTCGGATCGATCTCGTCGGACAGGATTCGGCTTCCCAGACCGCGGGCGCCGATGTACTTTCTGGCCAGCTCGGGATCCAGCGCTTCCTTCGTGATGGCCCCGGTGGTCAGATTGACGCGTAAAATCGTGCCTATCCATCCGTACATGTCACCTCACCTCCTCAAAGGTTTTCTTGAATCCCGCGGCAGTCGCCTTCTTCCGCGCCCGGCTGGCGTCGGTCTCCTCCACGAATTCGAGGGCGGAGGCGGGACAGAAGGTCACGCACTCCGGCGCGCCGTCGCACAGATCGCACTTGACAATCCGGCGTTTCTGGGTTTCGTACACGACCGCCCCGAAGGGGCAGGCCACGGTGCACATCCGGCAGCCGATGCACTTCGTTTCGTCCCAGGCCACCCGGCTGCCGGCTGGGTCATCGTGCATGGCCGCCGTCGGGCAGACCGCGACGCAGGGGGCGTCCTCGCATTGCTGACAGACGGTGGGCATCGAAAAGCCCTCGATTTCCCAGTTATGGACGTGGATCCGCGAGGTGTAGGGCCGAAATTCGCTGTCGTGGTGGAAGGAGCAGGACAGCACGCAATTCTGGCAACCGGTGCAACGATCGGGATAAATCATCAACATTTTAGCCATGTTCGTTCTCCTTTACTCAGCAAAGGTTCATACCCCTTTCCTTCGGAAAGCCTGCGAAAGCGTGACGAAATCACCTCCTTTTTTCGAAAACGTGATTAAGTTTTAGTAGGAAACGTTACAGAAGCTCTCCGTCGATTCGATACCTCAAAACCTGTTTCTTCAGAAAAACGGAAGATTGACCCGGCCTTTCGAGAGAACCGGGTGGCACCTGACGGGTTTCGTTTGAGAGAATTAACCGGTTGCGTTATTTTGGAACTTCGGTGTATCTCTTTACCACCATCCAAAGGAAAAATGCAATACGCGCTTTCGCGTTAAAGAGGGAAGGGACGCTTTGCGGGATACTGACAAGGATTGCGCGATGAAGATAACCATCAGGGCATACGCCACGCTCCGGGAGGTCATCGGCGCCAGGGAGACAGCGCTTAGCCTCCCCCCGGGGCAAACGATAGGGGGCCTTTTGGAGAACCTCTGCGGAACCTATCCAGGGCTCAGGGGACACCTCTTCGACAGCACCGGGCTGATCAAGCCCCATATCATCATCCTGAAGAACGGCCGAAGCATCGCCTGGCTGCAGCAGCTCGACACCCCTATCAACGAAAATGACGTGATCGCCCTCTTCCCCCCCGTCGCCGGCGGATGATCGACCCGTTGCCGGAGCATGAGCAGCGGCCAGGCCCTGCGATAGGAAGAGCCGGCAAGCCGCAGGCAGGAATCAGTGGACCGGCAATCTACGCCCCGATCAGATATTTCTTGATCGCCTCCTCGTTTACATCGACCCCGATGCCGACGCCTTCAGGAACTTGCAGCAGTCCATCTTGCAGGGTCAACGGGTTGTGGACCACATCGGACGTCATCGGATTGGGTGTCGTGTCCCACTCCAGCAGCACCGGCCGCGGGAAGAGCATCCAGGGCTGGTTGTTCGTGATCGCCGCGGTGAGCTGCACGGCGGCGGGAAGCGCCAGGATCGTCCCGAAGACGTGGGGCTGGAAGTCGACCTGGAACGCCTCGGCCAGGACGGCCAGACGGCGGGAGTGGGTCAGCCCCCCCGATGCCGCCAGATCGGGCTGGATGACATCCACGACATGGTCCCGGATCGCCTCGACGAAGCCCTGGTAATCGTACTCCGCCTCGCCGGCCGCGATGGCAAAGGGCGCCTTCCTGCGAAGCTCCCGGTACCCCTCGAAGCTCTGCCAGGGCATCGGCTCCTCGAGCCAGCGGATCTTCAGTTCGGTCAGGCAGGGGATGAGCTCGACGCAGGTCATGAAGTCGTAGGCCTGGTTGGCGTCGACCATCAGGTCGATCCCGTCGCCGATCATGGCGCGGACCCGCTTCATCCGCTTGATGTCCCGCTCCTTCCCGAACCCGATCTTCATCTTCATAGCCCGAAACTTCCGGCTCAGGGCCTCCTCCACCTCGGCTTCCAGATATTTCGTCGAATCCGGATCGTCTTCGTTGAAAAAGAAACCGGTGGCATAGGGCGTGATCACCCCTGTATTCCTGCCGCCGAGCAGTTCGTAGAGCGGCACCTTCAGGGCGCGGGCCTTGAGGTCCCACAGCGCCAAGTCAATGCCGCCTATGGCCCCTTTGGGGATCCCCTTGTGGGTCTGCAGCCCGAACCAGAGATATTCGAGGCGGAACGGATCCTGCCCGATCAATCTGGGCTTGAGGTAGGTCTGGATCAGATGGCTCACCCCCTGGGGAGGCCCGTACGCCTCGCCCCAGCCGGCAATCCCTTCGTCCGAGGTGATCTTGACCAGCGTCGTGGACCGCCGCTGATGGCGTTCGGAGCTGTTGGCAAAGGGCCTGTCCAACTGGTAGCTGACGGGGAATGAAACAACGTCGGCTATCTTCATCATTCTCCTCCTCGTTTGGCTGGCTGGCCCAATCCGCGCCAATGGAACAGCCCCCTGTCAAGACACAGACTCCTAACACCCCTCCGTGTGTGATGGCTTTGCATCGAACACCAGGCAGGCATAGGTCCCGCCGAAGGAGATCCCGCTCAGGAGCGCCCGACTCACGGATCTCTTCACGGCGGACCCGATGACGAACGGCAGGGGAACGAGGGGTTCGGCCAGGCCGACGATGGGGGGAACGATCCCCTCCCGGAGCGAGAGCGCCAGTGCGGTAGCCCGGATACCGCCCGAGGCGAAATTCTCCCCCGTCGCCCCCTTGAGCGCCGTGATCAGGGGCTGGGCGCCGCCGAAGAGCCTTACGTACGCCGCGGCCTCCATGGCGTCGGGGTCGCGGCCGCCGTTCGCCGCCGCCTGGACGCAGTCGCTCTGGGCCGGGCCGCCTCCCGCCATCGCCGCGCCCCCTCCAGGGCGCGTCGCACGCCCCGCGGGTCACCGGGCCCGGCCGTGGGGGGCAGTCGGTGCAGAGGCGAGGCCCCACCCCGTCACCTCGACATAGGGAACCGCGCCGCGCTCCCGGGCGAGCTCCTCGGCCTCGAGGCAGACGATCCCGCACCCCTCCCCCGCAACGGGGCCGTTCCGGCTGCGATCGAAAGGGCGGGCACCTTCCGCGCCGCCCCCCGCCGGGGAGATGGCACAAAAGCGGGTCAGCGCCTCGAAGAAGAAGGGCGACAGGATATCGCCCCCCCCGGCGAAGATCACGTCCGCGGCGCCGCGCCGGATCTCCATGGCACCGTAGGCGATGGCCGTTTCGCCGGAGACGGCCTGATGGTTGACGGTCGTATTCACCCCGCGGAAACCCATTTCGATCGAGGCGTGGCCGGCCGGGGCATTCATGACCGTATTGGGCACGTGGATCGGGCTTACCATACCGGGGCCTTCGGTGAAGAGGACCCGGGCGGTTAGGACCTTGTGCTCCGTGTTCCCGAAGGCGGTCCCCATGACGATGCCGATCCGGTCCCGATTGGCGGCATCGATCCGGAGCCCCGCGTCGTCCGCGGCCATCCGGACGGAGGCAGTTGTCATGGCCGAAAGGCGGTCCATCTTCCGCAGGTTTTTCACCGAGATGAAATCGCGGGGCGCAAACGCGCGGATCTCGGCCCCCAGATGGGAGGTGAGTCCCCCGGTCGGAAAGGCCGCGATCTCCCGGATCCCCGTCTCGCCTTGCCACAGGGCCCGGCCGAAGACCTCCTTCCCCGCCCCCAGCGGGGTGACCATGCCGATCCCGGTGATGACGACCCGTCTATCCACGCCGCCCCTCCCCTTCCCGATAGCGGCCGAAGATCACCGTCGTATTGTTCCCGCCGAAGGCGAAGGAGTTGGAGAGGACGACCTCCGGCGCACCCGGCCGGGCGCCCGTCGTCACGTAGTCGAGGTCGCACTCCGGATCGGGCGTCTCGTGGTGGATCGTCGGGGGGATGAACCCCTCGGTGATGGCCAGGAGCGCAACAACCGCCTCCAGCGCCCCGGAAGCTCCCAGGGTATGGCCGTGCATCGATTTCGTCGAGCTGACGGGGATCTTCCCGGCGCGAGGGCCGAACACCTCCTTGATCGCCCGCGTCTCCATCAGGTCGTTGAGCGGTGTCGCCGTGCCCTGGGCGTTGATGTAGTCCACCTCCACCGGCGCGAGTCCCCCGGCGGCGCGCGCCCCCCCCATAGCCCGGGCCGGCCCCGCGGCGCCCACGTCCGGCGCGGTCATGTGGTGCGAATCGCAGGTCACGCCGTAGCCCAGGATCTCTCCGAGAATCGGCGCCCCCCGTTCGAGGGCGCCCCTGAGCGATTCGAGGATGAGGACCCCCGCCGCCTCGCCGAGGGTGAGGCCGGCGCGGTTTCCGGAAAAGGGGCGGCAGTATCCAGGGTCCACAGCCTGGAGTGCATTAAAAGATGCAAACGTCAGCCGGCAGAGCGGCTCCGTCCCGCCCGCGATCATCGCCCGGCTGGCGCCGGTGCGGATCAGGTCCCTCGCCAGGCCGATGGCCGTCGCACCCGAGGAGCAGGCCGTCATGAGCGTCGTCTTCGGTCCCCAGAGGCCGAATTTCGTCGCCAGGTGGTTGGCCGTCGAGGCGCAGCAGACCGGGGCGAGGCGGGAGAAACGGGCGCTTCGTC
>VFSW01006099.1_pt1 | contig 17754 bp, 15 predicted proteins | sample 5358111 | NCBI WGS metagenome assembly VFSW01 (sample SAMN11554181, study PRJNA540505) | mine drainage metagenome | isolation source: sediment from site ElyBrook_90M | place: USA: Ely Copper Mine, Vershire, VT | collected 2017
ATCCGGTATAGCGGATCGCGGTCGCTTCCGCGGCGAATTGTCCAATGGTCTGACGCACGTGCGGATCGTCGGCAAGGCGCCGGCCGTTGCACGACAATCGCATCGCGAGTTGCGTCAACTCGCGCACCCGGTTCGTCATGATGCGCTCCTGTCCGTTGGAGCGCTCGAAGGCGAGCGTGGTCAATGCAACCTGCCACCCTTGATTCTTCTGTCCGACGATATTCTCGGCCGGTATGCGAACATCCTCAAAGAAAACCTGGTTGAAATGACGGGCACCGGTCATCTGGATCAGCGGACTGATGGTGATGCCGGGGGTCTTCATGTCGAGCAGCAGATAGCTGATGCCCTTATGCTTGGGCGCGGCGGTATCCGTGCGCGCCAGTAGAAACATCCAGTGAGCATGATGGGCCAGCGAGGTCCAGATCTTGGAGCCGTTGACGACGAAATAGCCGTCCTTTTCGATTGCGCGTGTTTGCAGTGCGGCGAGGTCGGAGCCGGCGTTCGGTTCGGAATAGCCCTGGCACCAGAGTTCCTCGCCGGCGAGGATCGGGCGCAGGTGACGCTGCTTTTGCGCCGTGGTGCCCCAATGAATCAACGTCGGTCCGAGCAACCAGATGCCAGGTCCGGTGAAGGGTATGCCGGTGTCGAAGCGCTCGAGTTCCTGATCGCAGATCGTCTCGTGCAGAAACGTTCCGCCGCGGCCGCCATACTCTCGCGGCCAGGTTATTCCGAGCCAACCGCCTTCGAACAACTTACGATGCCACCTTAAGGTAGCTTCCCAGCTAACCTCTTCTTCGTCGGCCAAGGGACCGAAGGCTGGAACTGAGTATTGATGATTGTGCTCCAGCCATCCGCGAAACTCGGTGCGGAAGGCTTCATCGTCACTGCTATAGTTGAAATCCATTGTGCTTTTTTTGACGCTCTCCGTGGCGTTCCGGCTGGCCTGGGCCGGTTGATCAATGACCGGCCGATCCCGTTGCCTGCGAGCGTTTCAGAAACAGGAAACCCGGTGCGAAAAGCGCGGCGGCCAATGCGAGCATCCGGTAGATATCGTTATATGCGAGCAGCGACGCTTGCCGCTGGACCACCTGATACACCATCGCGAGACCCTGCGCTTGCTGCGCCAGCAGCCCGTTCATCAGATGGAAATGCGGAGAGCCCGGCATAGCAGGTCCGGCTTGATCGGTGCGCCATGCATCGAAGGTCGTGAAGTGCTGTGTGAGATACGCCTGGTGCATCTGTTCGCGACTGTTCAGCATATTGGTCACGAGCGAAATTCCAATTGCCGAACCGGTATTGCGCATCATGTTGTAGAGACTCGCGGCATAACCCATCCGCTCCTTCGACACGCAAGCCAGGGTCGAAGCCGACATTGCCGGGAAGATGAAGCCGGAGCCTAGTCCGGACAGAATCATCGCGAAGCGCACGTAGCCGATTCCGACATCGAGGGTCCATTGGCTCATCGTCCATAACGCATACGCTAATAGCACGAAGCCGACACCCACCAGCCATCGAGTATCGACCGCGCGGCGCGAAAGTTGACCGATGAAAAACATCCCGGCCAGCGTGCCGCAGCCGCGCGGCAACACCGCGATTCCGGATTTCCACGGCGAGTAGCCGAGTAACTCCTGGAAGAAGAGCGGATTCAGCAGGTTCATGCCGAACACCACCAGCATCATGATTAAGATGAGCACTACCGAGACGTCGAACAGCGGGATCGCGAGGATGCGCAGGTCAATGATCGGCTCAGGAAAATGGAGTTCCCGATAGACCAGCAATACCAGCGCGACCACCGCGACCGTCGTAAAAATGCATACCCACGCCGAATTGAACCAGTCGGCGCGCTGACCGCGATCCAGCACAATCTGCAACAGGCCGAGGCCAAGCGCCAAATAGGTAATGCCGAGGTAGTCGATCCGGCGGGCGCCGGCTTGCGATTTCCGGATATGCTCGGGATCGTGGACGAAGATCATTACCATGATCGCGGCAAAAATCCCGATCGGCAGGTTGATATAGAAGTTCCAGCGCCAGCTCCAGTTGTAGGTGATCCACCCTCCTAAGGTCGGCCCTAACATAGGTGAGGTCAGCAGTCCCATCCCCCATACAGACATCGCGAGACCCTGCTCTTCGGGCGGAAAGGTCTCCATCATGATGGCCTGCGATGACGGGATCATCGCTGCACCGGCCGCACCCTGGATCAGCCGGAAGATGACCATCTGCACCAATGAAACCGCAGCCCCACATGCGCCTGAAGCGATCACGAAGGTGACCACCGAGAAAAGGAAATAGCGCTTGCGGCCGAAGCGGGCCGAAATCCATCCGGTCAATGGGATCATGATCCCGTTGGCCACGATATAGCTGGTCAGAATCCAGGTGACTTCGTCGCGGCTCGCGGAAAAGCTGCCCTGCATGTGCGGCAGCGAAACGTTCACGATCGAAGTATCGAGGACTTCCAACGTCGCGCCGAGCATCACGGCGATCGCGACCAGCCATTTATGTGACGCCGGCCGCTCGAGTACCGCGGGCGGGCGCAAATTCACTCCGGTCTGCTCAACCGATGCGGCCGGCGATGCACTCATACTGACTATTCGACCAACTTACTTAATGCTGAACAAGTCGAATCCGGCTGCGTGCCCTCGAACTCTGAAACGTGCCAGTCAGATGGCGGAAGTAGCTGATGGCATGGTCCACCACGTCGAGCGGCACATCTGCGATTAATTCGGCAAGCACGGACGCGGCCTGAGTCGCAGCGGAATCGACAAACGCCTTTCCCTTTGGTGTTAGTGCGACCAGCTTCTCGCGGCCCGAGCGCGGGTCTTCGGTGATCTCGATGAGCGCCAAAGGCGGATGCATCAGCGCACGGAGCGATCGGGAAAGCGCGGCATTCGTGACTTCGAACCAGCGCCGAACGTTCGACTCAATATCCTTGCGACGCATGCGGATGCCGCCGTCACCCTGCGATCGTATCAGCCACAAGATGGCGGCCTGCTGGCGTGATAGCAGGTCGGCCCGCACCACGTCTTCGAGCGCCGTCCCGATTTCGTAGTGAACCGAATAGAAGAACTCCATCAACTCGGTGGCCGCTGACCTGCGATAGGCCTTGGGATTCGCAGCCATCTTCGCACGAACGATGCTCTTCGGCTTCGTTGAATTCCTCACAATTGTTGATCTAGATTAAATATTGTGATGAATCAAGAGTTTGTAAAGGGCCAATTAGTCGCTTCCCAGAGAGCGGGCACCGTGTGCGTTCAGCGCCAGCTAAACTTAAGAGGGAGCAGGCAACCGGAGAGCATCAATGAAATACGCGACCATCCTTTATGAGAAGCAAGACGCGATCGCCAAAGTTGTCCTGAACCGACCGCGCTACAAAAATGCGCAATCACGCCTGATGATTGAGGAAATGGATCATGCCTTCGCCACTGCGAACGCCGATGACGACGTGCGCGTGATCATTTTGGGGGCGGCGGGCGACACCTTCTCGTCGGGGCACGACATCGGCACGCCGGAAGAGAAGGAGGACATGCGCCGCCGACCATTTCCGAAGGGCGTGCGCGGCGAGTACGCGCTTTCGCGGTACCTGTTCCTCGATACCACACTGCGCTGGCGTGACCTGGACAAACCGACCATCGCGCAGGTTCAGGGGATGTGTATCTTTGGTGGGTGGATGTTCGCGGCCGCGATGGATCTGATTGTCGCTGCGGACGATGCCAGGTTCCTGCCGGCGCTCATGCAGTATTTTTCGATTCCCTGGGACCTCCCTCTGCGTAAGGCGAAGGAAGCGATGTTTCGCAGCCGGTTTATCGACGCCGAAGAGGCGTGCCGATTGGGGTTCGTCAATCTCGTGGTTCCGCGTGCGCACCTTGAAGATGAGACCCTGGCGCTGGCCAAGGAGATCGCAGAGAACGATCCGTTCACGCTTCGGATGCTCAAGCGAGCCGCGAATTCGGCGCAGGATGCGATGGGCTTTACCAACTCAATTCGCAACGCCCATTCGCACTACATGGTCCATGGTCTGGACAGTTACACAAAGGACAAACTGGAGGGAAAGGGTTTTCCGAAAGTGATGCCGGGCGTGGCCCGAGCCATGCAATCTGAGAGAAAGTAATGAGTGAGCAATAGATATAGAATCATTGGCGTGGACGATCTTTGTTCATCTTCGAATGTGCGTAATCACGGGCGGCTTTCATAGATTCCTCTTCAATCCCCATCGCCAGGGCCAAATCGCCGTCCGCATAGGAGGTCAGGCCGGCGCCCATGACCCGTGCGACCGCATTGACGTGATCTTTGGTAATGACCACCGGCACTGAAGGCTTTCGCGCAATCTCACTCGCGAGTTGTTCCACTTCATTTTCAAGAGCGTCGAGAGAGGTCACACGGTTTATCCATCGCCACTCGCGGGCTTCTTCGGGGGTAAAGCGGCGGCACGTAATCACCAATTCCTTGGTTAGCGCGGGGCCAATCTCCCGCACCATACGCGGCACTGCGCCCCATGAGTAGGGCGTGCCGAGGTCCACTTCAGGAATGAACATCACGGTGCCTTCAGCCACCACACGCAGGTCGCAGGCGATCATAAACAATACGCCGCCACCGACTGCGCATCCGTGAACCTGTGCGATTGTCACGGCGTGCATCTGTTCGATCGCTTCGCACAGCCGCGTGCCGATCTGGCCAACTTCGCGGCGATAAAGCCAACTGTTTCCGGTCTCCGGATGCCCTTGCGCGAAGGGCAGACTATTGAGATCAGCACCTGCACAGAACCCGCGTCCCGCGCCTTTGATAATCACCACTCGGAGTTCGCGATGGCTGTCGATCCAGCGAACAGCCTCAGTAAGGTCCATCAACATCGCGTCGTTGATCGCGTTCAGATTCGCCGGTCGATTCAGCACGAGGTGACCGATGGGGCCGGCTACCTCGGCATACAAGGTAGAAAACTCGCGCCGGTCGGTTTCGATTTCAGTGTTCAAGGTGGTTCTCCCGATGGTCGAGTACTCACTCGAGGACGTTAGGCTCGATGACGTATTGTTTCCGGTTTGCGTCATCGGCTCAACTCGGGGGAAATGGGTTTGTTATTGCTCGATGGGGGTGAGATTTCCGTCCTGATTGGTGTGAGTTGCCTTGCCAGTGGGGGCAGCCGACGCGAGATCGCACGCGTAGGCCGAAAGAGCGGCGGGCATCTGCGGGAATCGCAGTGCGGGAATCGCAGTGCGGGAATCGCAGTGCGGGAATCCCGACGCCTTGTAGGAGTGTACTCCTTTCGGAGGGTGATTGGAACCCCGGGCATTTGCTTTGTGGAGCGCGTGGCGCGCTACAGAAAGCGCGTGGAGCATGGCGTGCGACGTGAAACGGCGGATATCGCACCTTTCTTGAAGCCGAACGTAGGAGTTCGCCTGCGAGTTGCATTGCGTTTCTGATGCGCGGGCCTTCTCTGTAGGTGATCGGGGACATGCCATTGGAAGCGGACGTGTAGTCGTTGATTGAACTCTGGGGAATGGCGATCGCGCACGGGACCGATTTGTTTTTATTGTCGATGATGTAGGTGTAGTAAGTGGTTGACGCCGTGGGGATGCTATCGCTTTCGGCATTGGAGATTGCGCCGGCCATCATATTGACGGCGGCTGTTTCAGGGGGACGCGAGTGGACTGCACGAAGTGCGGGGCCGAAAATCCTGAGAGCGCCAGATTCTGCATCGAGTGCGCCGCACCGTTTCCGTTGAGGTGCCCATCGTGCGGGGCGGATAATCCGCCGTGGGCAAAGTTCTGCGCGCAATGCGCGAAGCCCATCGAGGTGGCGAAAGCAGGCTCGCCGCCCGTGGTCCGGGGCGAGAACGCGGGGATCCAATTCGTAGCAGGGGCTGACGCGACGCCGGTCGCGGGGGAGCGCAAGACGGTGACGGCGTTGTTCGCCGACCTGAAGGGCTCGACCGCGCTGATGGAGGAGCTCGATCCGGAGGAGGCGCGCGCGATTATCGATCCGGCGCTGCGCATCATGATCGATGCGGTCAAGCGCTACGACGGCTACGTCGTGCAATCGACCGGCGATGGCATCTTCGCACTGTTCGGCGCACCGGCGGCATACGAAGACCATCCACAGCGCGGACTCTATGCTGCGCTCCAGATGCAGCGCGAGTTGCGCGAGCATGGTGAGCGGCGCGCGGCTGGTGGACATGCGGCGCTCGAGGCGCGCGTCGGCGTCAACACCGGCGAAGTCGTGGTGCGTATCGTGGAGACCGGCGGGCGCGCCGAGTACACCCCGATCGGACACACCACGAACCTCGCGTCGCGGCTGCAGACGATCGCGCCGGCAGGGTCGATCGCGATCAGCGAGCACACCCGCAAACTAATCGAAGGCTACTTTGAAACACGCGCGCTGGGGCCGGCGGCGCTCAGGGGAATCAGCGAAGAGATCGACGTTTACGAGGTGACCGGACTCGGTTCATTGCGGACGCATTTCGAGCTGTCGGCGCGGCGCGGGCTGACCAAGTTCGTCGGGCGCGAGCGCGAACTCGAACAGATGCGGCGTGCGCGCGAACTCACGATGAGCGGACAGGGGCAGATGGTCGCGGTGGTGGCGGAGGCGGGGACCGGCAAGTCGCGGCTCTACTACGAATTCAAGGCAACGCTGCCAGACGAATGCAAGGTGCTCGAAGCCTATTCGGTATCGCATGGGAAGGCCTCGGCGTGGCTGCCGGTGCTCGAACTGCTGCGCAAGTATTTCGGCATCGCGGACGGGGACGATGCGGCGGCGCGGCGCGAGAAAGTCAGGGCCGCGCTGACAGCCCTCGATCCTGCGTTGCAAGACACCCTGCCGTATCTGTTCGGCTTGCTCGGCATCATCGAGGGCGCCGATCCGTTGGCGCAGATGGATCCGCAGATCAAGAAGCAGCGCACACTCGACGCGATCAAGCGGATCGTCGTGCGGGAGTCGGTGCATCAGCCGCTAATCGTGATCTTCGAGGACCTGCACTGGATCGACGAGCAGACCCAGGCGCTGCTCGATCTGCTCGCCGACAGCATCGCGAATGCGCGGGTGCTCCTGCTGGTGAACTATCGGCCCGAGTACCGGCACGAGTGGGGCAACAAGAGCCATTACGTCCAGATCGGGTTGAAGCCGCTGGGGCGGGAGAACGCCGAAGAGCTGCTAGCAGCGCTGCTGGGAGACGCGGTGGAATTGCTGCCGCTCAAGCGGCTCATCATCGAGAGGACAGGCGGCAATCCGTTCTTCATCGAGGAGATGGTGCAGGCGCTGTTCGACGAGGGCGCGCTGCTGCGCAACGGCATGGTGAAGGTGACGCGATCGCTCTCGCAGTTGCGTTTGCCGCCGACGGTGCAGGGGATACTGGCGGCGCGCATCGATCGGCTGTCGGCGGAGCAGAAGGAGCTATTGCAGACGATGGCGGTGATCGGGCGCGAATCACCGCGCGCCCTGATTGGCAAAATGACCGCGATGGCGGAGGCGCACCTGGAACGGATGCTGGCGGAGTTGCGCGCGGCGGAGTTTATCTACGAGCAGCCGGCGCCAGGCGATACCGAGTACGTTTTCAAGCACGCGTTGACCCAGGAAGTCGCCTACAACTCACTGCTTATCGAACGGCGCAAGCAACTGCACGAGCGCGCCGGACAAGCGCTGGAAGCGATCTTCGCCGATCAACTCGACGATCATCTGACTCAACTGGCCCATCACTATCGATACAGCGACAACGTCAGCAAAGCGGTGGAATATCTACGGCGTGCGGGGGAGCAAGCGATGCGCCGCACCGCGTATGCAGAAGCTGCTTCTTGTCTCAACGTCGCGATCAATCTCTTGCAAAAGCTTCCGGAGAGCGACGAGCGCATCCGGCAAGAACTACACCTTCAATTGTCTCTCTCATCAGCGTTGTTCGCCGTAAAGGGCTACGGCGCCCCAGAATCGGAGCGAGTTTGCATCCGCGTTCAGGAGATTTGCGAACGGCTAGGCGATCCGCCGGAGCTCTTCCGTGCCTTATTGGGAATTTGGGTCATATATTTTGTTCGGGGCCAGTATCAGTCGGCGCTCGCGCTTGCCCAGCGCGCGCTGCAACGCGCGCAACGCGCTGACGATTCGAGATTACTAATGTTTGGCCACAGCTCGGTGGGATTGACTTTGGTTTATATGGGCGAGTTACGGCGCGGGATGGAGTTTCTCGAAAACGCGCTCGCGCCTTATTATCGTGACCCAGATCAGCCGCTGATCCGCCTCGGCATGGATGACGCGGTAATACCTTCTCTGGGCCTTTCGGCCTATGCTCAGTGGCACCTTGGCTATGCAGACCGGGCTCTAGAGACAGCGAATGATGGACTTGTGTTAGCTCAACGCATCTCACGCCCCTTCAGTCTGATCCATGCCAAGTATTGGGTTGCCCGTATCCATCTAGCCCGGCGGGAAGCCCGCATGGCTCAAGAGCTTGCTGAAGAAACGATGGCGCTGGCTGACGAGCATGGTTTTGCTTACTGGTCGGCTTCGGCGATCGCCCTGCGCGGCTGCGCGATGGCCGCAGAGGGACGCAGTAAGGAGGGGATTGCCCTGATAGAGGAAGGCCTATCCTTGCGTCGTACTGCCGGGGCAGACTCGGTTCGTCCGTACCTTCTTACCTTGCTGGCCGAGGCTAATATCACGATAGGTCACGTGGAAGACGGCCGAAGTGCACTAAAGGAGGCGCTGACGATCGCGGATCAACACCAAGGCCGTCACTATGAAGCTGAGATTCATCGAATCAGTGGTGAGTTGGTGCTCACGCAGGCTGATTCTAATTCTGCGGAAGCACATGACTGCTTCGCGCGCGCGATCGAGATTGCACGAAAGCAGAGCGCCAAGACCCTGGAGCTGCGCGCGACGATGAGCCTTGCGCGTTTGCTGGCATCCCAGGGCCGTCGCGACGAGGCGCGCACGATGCTCGCCGACATCTACAACTGGTTCACCGAGGGCTTCGATACCGCCGACTTGAAGAACGCGAAGGCGTTGCTAGAAGAATTGAAAGAGTAGTTGGCACGAGAATTGATAGGATTCTGTTGACGTTCGCAAATTATAGTGACAGCGATCCAGGGCATAAATCCCGTCCGAATGTGGTCATTCGGAGCTTCGAGTTGTCCCTATATTTTGCAGAACTCAATAAGTGCCGAGCGGTATCGCGACACGGACAGCCGACATGCTGAACGAATAGCCGAGTGCGAATAGCGGGAGCGAACGGAGGTTGAGTGATGGCGTCAGGAGCCGATCTTTCAGGGCGGGTAAACGAAACGTGGCTGGCGCAGTACCGTGAAGAGATTATCGACCCGGAACTACATATAGTAGATCCGCAGCATCACCTGTGGAGTCATGCGGACAGCGTTTACCTCTTTCCCGAGTTACTCGCCGACCTGGGGAGTGGCCATAACATCCGGGCGACGGTCTTCGAGGAATGCCACTCGATGTATCGGGCGGAAGGACCGGAGGAACTACGCTCGCTGGGTGAGACGGAGTTCGTTACCGGCGTGGCAGCGATGAGCGCGAGTGGAGGCTTCGGTGCGTCGCGGGCATGCGCGGCGATGGTCGGGAACGTCAACCTGCTGCTCGGCGCGCGGGTCGAGCCGATCTTCGAAGCCCATATTGCGGCTAGCGGCGAGCGGTTTCATGCGATCAGGTTTTCGACCGCATGGGATGCGGACGAGCGGGTGCATAAGACGGTGCCGCGCGCGGAAATGCTTGCGGACGCGCGGTTTCGTGAAGGGTACCAATACCTGGCGCGGTTCGGACTGGCGTTTGACGCCTGGGTGTACCATCCGCAGTTAGGCGAGGTGGCGGCGCTGGCCGCGGCCTTTCCGGAGACGCCGATCGTGCTGAACCATTTCGGCAGCCCGATCCTCGGCGGTCCCAATGCGGGACGCACGGAGGAGGTTTTTGCCGAATGGCGCGCGGGGATGACGGCGCTCGCACGAAACGACAACGTCAACGTGAAACTGGGAGCGCTGCCGGTGAGGCGGGCTGACGCGCGGCGAGGCACCGGCGCACCGCCGCTCTCCTCGGAGGAGATCGCGACGGCGTGGCGGCCCTACGTCGAGGTGTGCGTGGAACAATTCGGCGCGCGCCGCTGCATGTTCGAGAGCAACTTCCCGGTGCAAAAGCGCTGGTGCAGCTATGCCGTCTTTTGGAACGCCTGCAAGCGTCTGGCAGCCGGCGTCTCCGCTGACGAGAAAGCCGCACTCTTTAGTAAGACGGCAGCCCGAGTGTATCGCCTCCCCCAAGGGCTACTATGATCGCGCTATGTAGCTCCTAACTGCCGACGCGTAGAACTTACTGCGCCATGTAACCGCCATCGACCGGCATCGGCAGTCCGGTGACGTAGGAAGCGCGATCGGAGCATAGCCACGCCACTGCCTCGCCGACTTCTTCCGGTTGGCCAATGCGTTTGAGAGGCTCCGATCGAGCGTAGCGCGCTTCCACGTCCGGGCGTTTCTCAAAGGCAGTCATCAGCAATGGAGTATAAATCGGCGCCGGGCAAACCGCGTTAATCCGGATGCCGTGGCGGCCGTATTCTAGCGCCGCGGCTTTGGTCAGACCGGCTACTCCGTGCTTCGCGGCGGTATAGGCAGGGACGCGAATCGCGCCGGTCAGTCCCATGATCGAAGAGGTATTCACGATCGAGCCACTGCCCTGCTTGAGCATCTGGGTAAGCTCAGCCTTCATGCAAAGCCATACGCCAGTAAGGTTGATCGCAATCACGCGATTCCATTCGTCTTCGCTGTACTCGTGGGTGAGGCGCCCGGCGCCGCCGATGCCGGCATTATTGAAGGCGCAGTCGAGGCGGCCGTAAGTTTCCACAGCCTTCGCAACGACCGCATCCACGTCGTGAGATTTGGCGACATCGGTCTTGAGGAAAATGGCGTCGGCGCCGAGTTCCTTGACCATGCGCAGCGTCTCATGGCCACCGTCTTCAACGACGTCGGCGAGCACGAGCCGCGCGCCCTCACGAGCGAAGATCATAGATGTAGCGCGTCCGATACCCGAGCCGGCTCCGGTGATAAGCGATACCTTTCCGTCCAATATTCGTGTCATTGTTTTTCGCCTCACAATTTGAATCCCGGCTCGCCAGCATACGCTGAAATTGCGGCAGGTAAAAACTCCGAACGAATCGAAAGGTTTGGAAGCTCAAAATGGGCGGCGATCATCCGCACCTGTCACTCGATTAATCGCGCGGATAGCTACCTGCCGCTGGTAGATGCTCTACAAGCTGTCGCAGTTCCGGATTATCAGGCTCGAGTTCGAGCAGGCGTTTGGCATAGGTCAGTGCGCCGGCGGAGTCGCCGGACTCGCTTAAGAAGCTCACGAGCGCAGTCAGTGAATCGCGGTCGTAAAAATGCGACTTGATAGAAGCCTCGAGGGTGGTAATTGCCAAATTGGCCTGACCGCCGTCGTGCAAGGCGATCGCATAGACGTAAGCATAGCGAGCATTGCCTGAGTCGAGATGCGCGGCCGCGGCGAGTGAATCGAGCGCCTTGCCGTTGTGCTTCTCACGCACCAGCAGCAGGCCCAACGCGTAGCGCAGCGACGCATCGTTGGGCGCCTGTACGATGGCATCGTCGAGGACCCGCTGGCCAGCTTGATCACGATTGAGGCTACGGTAGAGATCGGCAAGATCAACCGTCGCAGGCACGAAGGCCGGATCGAGTGACAGTGCAAGCTTGAACTCAGTTTCCGCGAGGTCGAATTGATTTTGCCGGGCGCGGAGCAGTCCCAGATTCAGGTGGGCCTCGGGACGATCCGAGTTCAACTGTTGCGCTGCAATGTATTCATTGATGGCCTGGCTCAGTTCGCTAGCGGCTCCGAGCGGAAGGCTGTCGGAAGGTGTGCCGGCAAGTACTTCCGCCGCTTCAAGACGCACGTCGCGAACCGGATCGTGAAGCAGCGGAGCGAGCGGAGCAATGCTCGCGTTAAGATCGGAGTTCGCGAGAGCGCGCGCGGTGGCGCGGCGGACCAGCGCAGAATCGTCGGAGATGCCGGTAGTAAGCGGAGGTTGGCCGGGGCTTGGCGACCAGGCAGTAAGCATCGAGAGCGCAGTGGCACGAGCGATGGCAGGTTGTCCTCGCTCGGCAATCAAGTCCGCGAGCAAATGCCGCGCGCCAGGAGCACCTACAACTGCGTCGTGAAGTGCATCGGCAAAGCGTTGATACCCTACTAAGGGATGCTTGTACCACCTATCCACGACAGTAGCAGCCCATTGAGAAGACTTATCGGTGTGGCAGTTGGTGCATGCATTGGGAACGCCGAACTTAGCGGACAGATCGGGGCGTGGAATGCGGAGGCTGTGATCGCGGCGCGGATCGATCATCATGTAGGTGCGTGTCGGCATGTGACAATTGACGCATTGCGCGCCGGCCGAGTCGACTTGGTGATTGTGATGTTTTGGCGAAGCATACTGTTGCGCCAGGTGGCATTGGAGACAGACACCGTTGCCTTCGGCGCGAAGCTTCAAGCTGTGCGGTTCATGGCAATCGCTGCAGGTGACGCCGGCATGGTACATCCGGCTTTGGATGAAGGAACCATACTCGTAGTCCTCGCCCTTGATTTGTCCGTCGGGGAAATAGAGGTCCTGGTCAAGGAGTGCAACGCGATAGTCATCGCCGACGGGCTGGCCGTGTACATAGTCCTCACTGATCTGGCTACGGCGCGAATGGCATCGGGCGCACATCTGGATTTCTCGTTCCGATGCACGGGGCACGCTGCGGCGCACGTCGCCCGACGCCTGAGCGATAGACCATGCGATCCCCTGGCGCTCGTTGAGAGCAATCAGCAGGCCCTTCGAAGAGTCAAGGGATCTCCAATCGGCTGGCCTTTTCGACCAAGCGATGTGACCGGACCCGGGGCCGTGGCAAGCTTCGCAAGACACATCGATTTCCGCGTAGGAGGTGGAAAACGTGTGTGCGCGTGAGTCGTAGTTCTTGCGCACATTGGTCGAATGACAATCCGCGCACATGAAGTTCCAGTTTTGGTCGATGCCGGTCCAATGCAGCGGAACCCGATTTGAGATGTGTTGTCCGGGGAGCAGGAAGAACCAGTGCTGGCCGCCGTGCTCGGCCGGACGGCTGTCCCATGCGATACCGAGAACCTGCAGGCGCCCGCCGGGCATCGCAATGAGGTACTGCTGAAGTGGATAAAGGCCGAAAGTATATTTTATTTGGTATTCGTGGAGTTGGCCATCGGGGCCATCGGTACGCACCATGAACCTTGAGCCCTGCCGAAAGAAGGTCGAAGTAACTGAGTCGTTGGTGAAGTTCACGTTGTTGAAAGCGCCCAGGACCGACGCAGGCGTCGCCGCTTGCATCGCCAGTTGATGATGAGACCCGCGCCAAAGATTGCTCTCGCGGGCGTGGCAAGTGGAGCAGGTCGCCGCTCCGACAAAACTCACCGCAGGGATCGGCGAACGCCGGGCGACTGGGCCGCTCGTGAGAGAGCCTGGCGCAACGTTCATTCGCTTTCGGATCAAAAGGGCGACGATGATCGCGGCGATCAGCAACAGCGATAGCAGCCCCATCGAGCGCCACCGTTTGCGAACGGTAGGTGCTGAGGTGCGCGCGGCGTGAGCCCGGCGATCATCTGTCGCGCGCGTGGACGTGGTGCGTCCGCGCCTATTGCGGCGTCGTTTACTCAGATGCTCATTCCCCGTCAAGCGGTCAGCATTTGTGTGGCGCTAATCATGGCCGACGTTTTGTTGGAGAGATCGGCGCCGACGCTGGCATCAAATCATGGCGGCGCCATGCCCAGCCAGGAGCCGGGAATCGGCTGATCGCGCTCGACGTTTCACCTGGCTGCGAGCGGCGCGGTTCGAGATGATCGATGCGCTACGTCCGCGCGCGGCAAGAAGAGGGGGATGCTTCATCGGCGGGAACCGGGCCGGCGATGCATCGGGGTGGCTTTCCAGCGCCGAGGGAGTGCGGATTTGTCGCCTCGCGTAGTTCGGTGCTCGTAGATATGGTTACCTCAACCAGTGCGTTCGGGTTCGGGACATGAATCAATTTTCCGACAACTTGAAAGCTAATTCCGAGAGCGACTCTGGAACAGTTACGCGAGTTCGCGGGTCGGTCGTCGACGTCGAGTTTGTGTCAGGATCCCTGCCGGCAATCAACGACGCAATGACGATCGAGCTGGACGGACACGATTCGCTAGTCTCCGAGATCCAAGAGCATCTCGATCTTCATACGGTCCGCGCAGTGGCAATGGAGAATACTTCGGGTCTGCGCCGCGGTGCGATCGCCCGCCGGGGCGATGGACCCATCCGGGTGCCGGTTGGGGAGAAGGTTCTGGGGCGCCTGATCAACGCTATCGGCGATCCGATCGATCGGCTCGGGCCGATCGAATCCGCACCCCGCTGGCCGATTCATCGCAGCTCGCCCACGATCGATCATCAGGATCACAAGCGCGAGGTCTTCCGCACCGGAATCAAGGTTGCCGACCTTCTGGCACCGCTCGCGCGCGGCGGCAAAGCTGGAATGTTCGGCGGCGCCGGCGTCGGTAAGACCGTGCTGATCATGGAATTGATTCGGAGCACCGTCGAAAAGTATTCGGGTATCTCGGTGTTCGCGGGAATCGGCGAGCGATCGCGCGAAGGCCACGAGTTGCTCGCCGAGCTGCGCGAATCGGGCGTGCTGAGCCGCACTGCGCTCGTCTTCGGGCAGATGAATGAGCCGCCGGGCGCGCGCTGGCGTGTTGGTATGACGGCCCTGACGATCGCCGAATATTTTCGCGACGTCATGAAACGCGACGTTCTGCTCCTGATGGACAACGTCTTCCGCTTCGTGCAGGCGGGCTCGGAGGTGTCGGGGATGCTCGGGCGCTTGCCGTCGCGTGTCGGCTATCAGCCCACGCTTGCCACCGAGATCGCCGAACTCGAGGAACGAATCGCGTCGGTGGCCGGCGCATCGGTGACCGCCATCCAGGCGGTGTACGTGCCGGCCGACGATTTCACCGACCCGGCGGTAGTCGAGACCTTTCGTCATCTGGATTCATCGATCGTCCTATCGCGCGACATGGCGGCGGAGGGCCTGTATCCCGCGATCGATCCGCTGGCCTCAACTTCGGCCCTACTCGATCCGCGCGTGGTCGGCGAAGAACATTACGCAGCCGCCGAGGAGGTGCGCCGGACGATCGCACGCTACAAGGAACTCCAGGAAATTATCTCGCTACTTGGCGTCGAGGAGTTGAGCGTCGAAGACCGGCGCATCGTGGCGCGCGCCCGCCGCCTTGAGCGTTTTCTCACGCAGCCGTTTCTCGTGACGGAGCAATTCACGGGAATTGCAGGAAAATCGATCGCTATCGAGGAGACCATCAAGGGTTGCCACTCAATCCTTGCGGGCGAAGGCGACGGATGGGCCGAAAGCTCATTTTACATGGTCGGAACTTTCGAGGATGCTCGCGAAAAGGAGAGCGTTGCGCGCAAGGTGCAGCAATGATGTCGATGAGGCTGATCATCACCACGCCCACCGCGATCGCGCTCGATGAAAGCTCCGTTCGTCATGTCCGCGCCGAGGATCCCAGCGGTGCCTTCGGTATCGAGCCCGGCCATGCGGATTTTCTGACCACGCTCTCGATCTGCGTCGTCAGGTGGCGCAATGGTGGCAGCGGCGAGCACTACGTCGCCGTGCGCGGTGGGGTGCTGCGCGTCCGCCAGGGCAAGGTCGTGGAGATCGCAACGCGTGAGGCGGTCGTGAACGATGACTTAGCACATTTGCGCAGCGAAGTCCTCGCCGCGATGGCGCAAAACGTCGAGGTCGAACGCTCCGCTCGTTCGGGAGCGCTCAGCCTGGAACACGCCGCGATCCGCCAGATCTATCGCTACCTGCGGCCCACTGATCGACCGTTCAAAGCGGGACTGCCGGAGTAACCACGAGGCGCTGATCGTGGCTACCGGACCAGATCATGGCAATCACGAATTGAGGGCCGAGGAACGCGAATTGGAGGCCGCGGTCGAACGGGCTCGCAACCGGCGCGAGCACTGGCTGCGAACCGGAGAATGGCCAATGAGTCGCGCGCTCGCAATGATGGGACGGTTCGGATGGACAATCGTCACGCCGATTCTAATGGGCGTCTTCATCGGACGCTGGCTCGATCGCACTTTAAATAGCGGGGTGTTCTGGACCGCGGCGCTGGTGTTTCTGGGCGCCACAGTTGGCTTCTGGGCAGTCTGGAAGAGGATGAACAGCGAATGATCGGATCAGTCGTTCTGCGGATAGTACCCTATGCCGCACTCGGTGGAATTATGGGTGCGGTGTATTTCGCGGCGCTCGCATGGAATGTCTGGCTTTACACCGGCCACGGATCTGGATGGGTGGCTCTGCTGCTCCATCTCTCGCGACTTGCTGTGGCGATCGCGGCTTTCACGCTATGTGCCAGACAAGGTGCCGCACCCATGCTCGCAAGTCTCGCTGGATTCCTGTTGATACGAACGATCTCGGTCAATAATTACGGCCTCGCACCTGAGCGGAAACCATGAACCACTCGCCGCTTGAGACCGCCATCATCTTTCACCTCGGTATCGTACCCATCAGCCGCACCGTCGTAACTACATGGGGGTTGATGGCGGCGCTGACGATCGCGAGCTGGATTGTGACGCGCGGCTTTCGCGTCGATGCGCGCGGATGGCAGGCGATGATCGAAACGGTGGTGGTCGGAATCGAAGATCAAATTGCCGCGCTGCTGAACCGCGATGCGGCTCCGTTCCTGCCGCTGTTGGGGACCCTGTTCATCTTTCTTGCGGTCGCGAATCTTTGCGGGATCGTTCCCGGAATCACCGCACCGACCGCCTCGATCGAAACGCCCGCCGCGCTCGCCGCGATCGTTTTTCTCGCAGTGCATTTCTATGGAGTGCGCATTCAAGGCCTCGGCGCGTACTTGAAGGGTTACCTTAGGCCGAACCCGGTTATGTTGCCGTTTAATATCCTGTCCGAACTAACGCGATCGTTTTCGTTGGCAATGCGCCTTTTCGGAAACATCATGAGCGAGGAACTGGTGCTTGCGATCGTTCTTGCCCTGGCAGGGTTGCTGGTGCCGATTCCGTTCATGGCATTCGGAATTCTGGTTGGCTTGGTACAGGCCTATATCTTCAGCGTCCTGGCCACGGTCTATATCGGCGGGGGCATTGGCGCAATCGAGAAATAGGGAGGTCGGAAGAAGATGACGGTCCAAATGCTCAGCATCATCGGCGCGGTGGTCGCGGTCGCCGTGGGTTCGATCACGCCCGCGCTCGCCGAGGGCCGCGCGATCGCCGCGGCGATGGAAGGCATCGCGCGCCAGCCCGAGGCTGCGGGCTCGCTCTCGCGCACGCTCTTCGTTGGCCTCGCGATGATCGAAACTATGGCGATCTACTGCCTGGTCGTCGCCTTGCTGTTGCTCTTCGCCAATCCATTCGCGCGATGAAATTCAGTTGGTGGACCTTCGCGCTGCAAGCAGTCAATTTCGTCACCCTGGTCTGGCTGCTCCGGCGCTTTCTCTTCAAGCCGGTCACGGCGATCGTCGCTCGGCGTAAGGAAGAGCTTGCCCGTGGCATGGCGGAAGTGTCGGCCGAAAAGCAAACTGCACTGATTCTGCAGCGTGACCTTCAAGCGCAACGGGCGGGAATCGAGGGCGAACGCCAGAAGGCTCTTGAAGAGCAGCGATCGCAAATAGCCGCCGAACGGAAAAGAATAATCGATGAGGCGCGCGCGGAAGCCGAGAAGATCCATAATCAGGCGACCATGCAACTCGTCGAGGAGCGAACCGCCGCCACACAAG
>VFSW01006100.1_pt1 | contig 17753 bp, 16 predicted proteins | sample 5358111 | NCBI WGS metagenome assembly VFSW01 (sample SAMN11554181, study PRJNA540505) | mine drainage metagenome | isolation source: sediment from site ElyBrook_90M | place: USA: Ely Copper Mine, Vershire, VT | collected 2017
CGCTGCGCGCGTACGAAATGTTCATCAGCGATTTCGAGCAGGCGACGCCGTGGAATACCAATGGCTTGGGCGGCACGTATCGCTGGCTGCGCCGCGTGTGGGAGTTACTGCTCACGGTTTCTCACGACCATGCAGTCGACGCATCGACGGAACCGGCGGACCGCGCTCTGCGGCGCATAATGCACAAGACGATCAAGAAAGTATCAAGCGACATCGAGGGTTTTCGCTTCAACACCGTCATTTCGGCGATGATGGAATTTACGAACGCGATCACCGACGCGCAGGGCAAGGCGAGCAAAGCCGCGTTCGACGAAGCGCGCGACGCGTTGCTGCTGCTGCTTGCGCCGATCGCGCCGTTTATGGCGGAGGAGATTTGGACGCGGCAAGGACATCCGTACTCAATCCATCAACAAAAGTGGCCCCCCTTTGACGCGGCGTTGGCGGCGGATGAAATGATGACGCTGCCGGTGATGGTTAACGGCAAAGTGCGCGACCGGGTCGAACTGCCGGTTGGCACAAACGAAGCCGACGCGAAAGATGTTGCGCTCAAGCTGCCGAACGTCCAAAAGCACTTGGCGGGCAAAACGCCGTCACAGGTAATTTACGTGGCGGGGAAAATGGTAAGCGTGGTGGTCAGGTAGTACACGTTTGGAGGGGCAGCGTATTTGCCCCTCCTCGTTTTTCGCGATTGGGTTGTATCATTATTACCCGTGCGCGTGTCTTGCAAACTTTTACGCCTCGCGGTAGAATAGCGTACTCTCAAAAAGGACGTATCGACGCTCTGACTCAAACTTTACTCGTCGCCATCATCGCGACCACCCTGTGTTTTGCTTTTATCAGCGGCTTGAACGATTCCGGCAGTCTGGTTGCCACCGCGATTTCGTCCCGCGCCTTAGCGCCGCGCGTTGCGCTGCTCGTCGCGGCGGCAGCCGTGTTCGTCGGGTTTATCTTGTTCGGCACGGCAGTCGCCGCAACCATCGGAACGGGCTTGGTGCAAGCGCAAGCCATCACGCTGGACGTGCTGCTCAGTGCGACGGTCAGCGCAACGCTGTGGCTCATCGCCGCCGCCTATCTCGGCTTGCCGTCCAGCTCCACGCACGCGCTGCTCGGTGGACTGATTGGCGCGGTGACCGTCACACACGGCGTCCATTCATTGCTGATTCTGGGATTTGCTAGGGTTTTGCTGGTGCTGTTCATCGCGCCGTTCATCGGCTTGGTGATGGGACACCTGTTTATGCGTCTCGCGATCTACGTGACGCGCGGCGCGTCGCCGAGCATCAACCGATTTTTCAAGCGCATCCAGGTTTTCAACGTGATTGCTCTGGGGCTGAGCTACGGCACGAACGATGGGCAGAAGGGTATTGCGCTTATGACGATGGCGCTCGTCGCGGCAGGCGCGCAAAGCAGCTTCCAAGTGCCCTTGTGGGTCAAGCTGCTGGGCGCGGTCGCGTTGTTATCGGGCATCAGCACCGGCGGCTGGCGCACGATTCGAACACTGGGTCGGCGCATCTACAAAGTGCGTCCGATCCACGCGTTCGTCGCCCAAACCTCTTCCGCGACGATCGTGCTGACCGCCGCCGCGCTGGGAGGACCGGTCAGCACCCCGCAGATCGTCAGCACATCGATTATGGGCTTGGGCAGCGCGGAACGAATGAGCGGCGTCCGATGGGAAATCGCCGGGCAAATCGTCATGGCTTGGCTGCTCACCATTCCTATTAGCGCGCTCGTCGCGGCAGGACTGCAATTTCTAGCCGCGCACATTGGACTGTAAGGGGGGAGAAATGAAATTTCCCAATCCATTCAAATCGCCGGAGGGCGACTTTCTCAAGTCCCTCGGCGATCAGGCGCTCAAAACGCGCGAAGGACTGGAAGCGCTCGAAGCGTATATGAAGAACGGCGATGAAGCGCACGCGCAGCGCGTCCAGTCGATTGAAAAAGAAGCGGACGAATTACGCCGCATCCTGATCGACGATCTCAATCGCACGTTCGTCACGCCGATCGACCGCGAAGATTTGTTCGCGCTCTCGCGGACCATCGACGACGTGCTCGATTACGGCTACACCACGCTGGACGAAATGGTGACGCTCGGCGTCAAGCCCAACCTGTACCTCCAGCGTCTCGCGTCGATCCTGCACGAAGCCGCGGAGGAATTGTACCTCGGCGTCATTCAGCTGAAGGACCATCCGCAAATCACGCTCGATCACGCGACGCGCGCCAAAGCGCTGGAGAATCGCGCGGAGAGCGTCTACCGTTCCGCCGTCGCCGATTTGTTCAAAGAGCCGAAGACGGTCGAGGACATTGTCGAGATTCTCAAGATGCGCGAGATTTATCGCCATCTGTCCAACGCCGCCGATCGCGGCGACGAAGCGGCGAACATTCTGGGCGACATCGTCGTCAAGATGACGTGATGCGAAGGGGCGTTCAATCGAACGTCCCTTCATACGTCAACCTTAAAAATTTCGTACCCCCTCTTGTCAACCCCGCTGAATTGTGTATAATACGCCCCGTCTCTGATTGAGAGAGACAATTCGTTCTATTTTTCCGGTTTCGTGATGAGGCGGAACTGAGATTGGCAGGTAACGATTTGCCGCCGCTGTTTGAGCGCGCCAAACATGACGCGCATCGACCAGAAGATTCCACGTTCTTTTCTTCTAGCCGCACGGTCTATCCCTCTTGGATTGTGCCTTCCTTCGCAAGTCCGAACCTTGCCAACGTCCACCCTTTGGCAGGAGTATCTTTCCCGTGAACACCTTGAGCAAGTATTTCCGTTGGATCGTTCTCGCCACGGCGATTGCCACGTACGTGCTCGTCATCGTCGGCGGCATTGTGCGCGTGAGCGGCTCTGGCTTGGGCTGCCCCGACTGGCCCCTCTGCCAGGGACGCGTCGTCCCAGCATTGCAAGGCGCGACGCTCGTCGAATTCTCGCACCGCGTGACGACTACGCTGGTCACCGTGCTGATTCTGGCGAGCGCGTTTCTCGCGTGGCGGCGTTATCGCAGCGACAAAGTAATCTTCCGTTCCGCGATCCTCGCCGTCGCGCTGCTTGCGCTGCAAATCGTTTTGGGCGGCATCACCGTTCTCTTTGAATTGCCGCCCGCCATCGTCGGGATTCACCTCGGCAACGCGTTGCTGCTGTTCGCCGCGGTCATCGCCGCGACGATGTTCGCTTGGCATCCGTGGAGCGCGCGCGTCGGCGCGCGTGACCCGCGTGACCGGCTGCCGCGTCTCGCGCTCGCCAGTACGATCGGGGCGTTCATTCTGATTTTAAGCGGCACCGTCGTCACCGGCACGCTGGCGCGATACAGCTGCACCACCTGGCCCCTGTGCGACAATCAATTGATCCCTGGCGGCGGCATTCTGCCGATCATCGCGGCGGCGCATCGATACGTCGCGGCGGTCATTGGCTTGCTGATTCTTTACACGCTGATCTATACCTGGCGCACGCGGCGGCACATTCCACAGTTGATGACCGCGTCCGTCATCGCGGCAATCCTCTTCGTTTTCCAAGTTTCCGAAGGCGCAGTCAATGTGTTTCTGGCGTACCCCGTATTGACCGGCGTCTTGCATCTCGCCAGCGCCGCCGCGGTGTGGGCAAGCATGGTCGTCTTTACGATTCTCGCGTATCAGACAGCGGAGACCGTATCCGCCGGCACACCAACGCGCGACCGTTCCACCAATGTCATTCTGAGCGGAGCGAAGAATCTCGTTGCCCGTAACGAGACCCTTCGCTCGGTTCAGGGTGACAAGCCCGCGAACAGCCCGATGCGCCTCGTCGGCAATTTTTTCATCCTGACTAAACCGTGGATCACCGCACTGCTCCTGGCGACCACGCTCGGCGCGATGCTGGTCGCGGCGCGCGGTCTGCCGCCGCTGCCCTTGATCTTGTTCACCCTGCTGGGCGGCGCGCTGACCGCCAGCGGCTCGAGCGCGCTCAATTCGTACATCGACCGCGACATTGATCCGGAGATGGGGCGCACTTCGCAGCGTCCGCTACCGCTAGGTAAGGTCGCACCGCGTCAGGCGCTCATCTTTGGACTGACCGCCGTCGCGTTGGGCGTTCTCGTCCTGGGTGTTTTCGTCAACTGGCTCAGCGCGCTGCTCGCGCTCACCGGCGCGGTGTACTACGTCGGCTTTTATACGCTGATTCTCAAGCGCTCGACGCCGCAGAACATTGTGATCGGCGGACTGGCTGGTGCGATTCCGCCGCTCGTCGGCTGGGCGGCAGCCACCGGTTCGTTAAACTTGTTTGCGATCTATCTGTGTCTCATCATCTTTTACTGGACGCCGCCGCACACGTGGTCGTTGATGCTGATGGTCACACGCGATTATCAGCGCGTGCGCGTGCCGATGCTGCCGGTCGTCCGCGGCGAGCCGGAGACGCGGCGGCAGATCGTTTTGTATTCGCTGCTGCTCGTCGTCATCACGTTGATCCCGTTCTCACTCCAAGACCTGGGCGGGTTGTATCTGGTCGTCGCGCTCGCGCTTGGCAGCCGGCTCGTCTATCTCGCCGTCAAATTGCTGCGCGATCAATCCAAGGCGACGGCGCGGCAGTTGTACTTTTACTCGAACGCCTACCTGGCGCTGCTGTTCCTTGCGATGGTGCTCGACCACAGCATCCTGCATATCATCGTCTGAGGTTATCACGATGTCACGCAAAAAGATATTCTCACCGCAAAAGATCTTGCTGACGATCGGACTCTTGTCCGGGCTGGGGCTGGCGGGCTGCGCGGGATCGCCCACGTGGTTTGAGCCAGCATCTAGCAATGCCGCGTTGATTACCCATCTCGGTACGATCATTTTCGGCATCGCCATCGCGGTCTTTGTCATCGTCGAATCGCTCCTGATCTTCTCGGTAGTTCGCTTTAGCCGTAAACGTGACGGCGAGCCGGCGCAAATCGAAGGGAATACCCGCTTCGAGATTGCGTGGACGGCTGCGCCCGCCCTCATTTTGGTCGTCGTCTTTTTCCTATCGCTGCAAACGCTCACCCGCGTCGCCTACTCGCCTGCCACCGATCCGGCAGGCGCGCCGGCGAGCGCCAACGCTCTGCACGTGCGCGTCGTCGGTCATCAATGGTGGTGGGAATTTGACTATCCCGATCAGAACATCGTCACCGCGAACGAACTGCACGTGCCGGTCAACACGGTCGTGAATTTCGATTTAGAGTCGGTGGATGTGATCCACAGTTTCTGGGTACCGCAACTCGCCGGCAAGACCGATGTGATCCCGGGACACGTGAATCACGCGTGGTTCCAGGCGAGTCAGACCGGCACGTTCCACGGTCAGTGCGCCGAGTTTTGCGGGACCGAGCACGCGCTGATGCGCTTTGACGTCGTCGTCCAGACGTCCGACCAATTCCAAGCCTGGGTGACGCAGCAACAAGCGCCCGTCGCGACGATGACCGGCGCAGCCGCTCAGGGCGAGCAGCTTTTCCTGAACGGCGCGTGCATCGCCTGCCATACCATAAACGGCACCAAAGCACAGGGCAAGGTGGGACCGAACTTGACGCACCTTGCCAGCCGCAGTCTGTTCGCCGGCGCGTCGTTCGATAACAACGCCGCCAACCTGAAAAGGTGGCTGTCGGATCCGCCGGCGATGAAACCCGGCACGCAGATGCCGAACTTGCATCTATCGCAGTCGGACATTGACGCGCTCGTGGCGTTTTTGACGAGTCTAAAGTAGATTTGGAGGCATCATGACCACCACTGCACGCGCGTTGCCCCTCGCCAAACGATACGATACCGGCATCTTGCGATGGGTAACGACCGTTAATCACAAAGACATCGGCGTTCTCTATCTTGTCACCGCGTTCACCTTTTTCCTAGTCGGCGGGATCGAGTCGCTGCTTATCCGCTTGCAACTCGGCGAGCCAAACAATACCCTTCTCTCGCCTGAAGCCTACAATCAAATTTTTACGATGCATGGCACGACGATGATCTTTCTCTTCGTCATGCCGTTGATGGCTGGCTTTGGAAACTATGTCGTCCCGTTGATGATCGGCGCGCGGGACATGGCGTTCCCGCGCTTGAACGCGTTGAGTTACTGGCTCTTTCTCTTCGGCGGGCTGTTGCTCTACAGTTCCTTCCTGCTCGGCGGCGCGCCGGACGCCGGCTGGTTTGCCTACGCGCCGCTCACCTCCACGCAGTACTCGCCGACGCACGGGATGGATTTTTGGGTGCTCGGCATCCTGATGACCGGCGTCGGCTCCACCGTCGGCTCGCTCAACTTTGTCGTCACGATTCTCAACCTGCGCGCGCCCGGTATGAAAATGACCAAGATGCCCATGTTCGTGTGGCAGCAACTGGTTACTTCGTTCATCATTCTGTTCGCGCTGCCCAGTCTGACCGTCGCGGCGACTCTGCTCTTCTTGCAGCGCAACTTTAGCGCGCCGTTCTACCTTGCGCCGCAAGGCGGCGATCCGCTGCTGTGGCAGCATCTGTTCTGGTTCTTTGGACATCCCGAAGTCTACATCCTGATCCTACCGGCGTTCGGCATCATTTCCGAAGTGCTGCCGGTGTTCTCGCGCAAACCGATCTTTGGGTACAGCGCGGTGGCGTACTCCGGCGTGGCGATTGGCTTTCTCGGATTTACCGTGTGGGCGCATCACATGTTCGCGGTCGGACTGAACCCGATTGCGGACGCGATCTTTTCGCTCGACAGCATGATCATCGCCATTCCGACGAGCGTCAAGATTTTCAACTGGATCGCGACGATCTGGGGCGGCAAGATCAACTTCAAAGCGCCGTTCTTGTTCGCCGTCGGCTTTATCGCGATGTTCATCATCGGCGGCTTGAGCGGCGTGTCGCTCGCCACGGTGCCCATCGATTTTCAGGTCGAAGACACGTACTACGTCGTCGCGCACTTGCACTATGTGCTGTTCGGCGGCAGCGTCTTTGCGATCTTCGCCGGCATCTATTACTGGTTCCCCAAAATCACCGGGCGTCTGCTGAGCGACCGCGTGGGCAAACTTCACTTCTGGATCATGTTCATCGGCTTCAACCTCACCTTCTTCCCGATGCACATCCTGGGCTTGCTGGGTATGCCGCGCCGCATTTATACGTACGGTTCGCAGTACGGCTGGGACACGCTGAACTTGCTCGAGACGATTGGCGCGTTCATCATCGCGCTGTCGATCCTGACCTTCCTCTGGAACTTGTTCACCAGTCTGCGCGGCGGCGAAAAAGCCGGCAACGATCCGTGGGACGCGCATACGCTGGAATGGACGACCACCTCACCGCCGCCGGCGTACAACTTTGCGGCGATTCCCACCGTCCATAGCCGTCGTCCGTTCTGGGACCAAAAATACCCGCACCTCGCCGACGAGAAGAATGCGCCGGCGACGCCTGCCGCCCCGGCGACTGTGGCGATTCCGCATCTACCTGCCGGTTCGTTCAATCCGATCATCATCGCGCTTGGACTCGCGGCGACGTTTTACGCGATGATCTTTATGCTGCCGCTCGCGATCATCGGCATCGTCATCGTGTTTGTCGGAATTATCGGCTGGGTGCTGGAACCGAGATAGAGACTAGAGGTCACTATGAGCGACATCACTGCACCACAAGAAATCGAACCCACCGCGTTGGGAGTGGATAATCGAAAACTCGCCGTCTGGATCTTTATCGCATCCGAGGTCATGTTCTTTACCGGACTGATCGTCACCTACATCGTGATGCGCGGCAGGAGCACCACCGGTCCGTATCCGGAAGAAGTACTCAGCGTACCGTTGGTCGCCATCAACACGTTCATCCTATTGTCCAGCAGTTTTACGATGGTTACCGCGCTCTCAGCGATTCAGCGCGGCGACGCGCGGGGGATGCGGCGGTGGCTGATCGCGACGGCGGTGCTTGGCTTGCTCTTCCTCAGTGGGCAGGCGATCGAGTTCACGACGTTATTCCGAGATGGCGCGTCGCTCAGCAGCAATATGTTCGGCGCGACCTTCTTCACGCTGACTGGCTTTCACGGAATGCACGTCTTTGTCGGCGTCCTGTGGATCGGGTTCGTGCTGGCGCGCGCGTTTCGCGGCGGCGTGACGCCGGACAACCACCTGGCGGTCGAACTCGTTGGATTGTATTGGCACTTTGTCGATATCGTCTGGATCATCATCTTCACCGTCGTCTATCTCCTCCGCATGTAGAAACCAGGAGACTCGATCATGGAAACCCAACATACCAAGCCGAATTATATCGCTGTGTTCATTGCGTTGGTGATACTCACCGCGGCGGAAGTGACCGTCACCTATCTGCCTGTGCCGCGCCTGCCGATTCTCATTCCGCTGTCCATCACCAAAGCCGTGCTAGTGGTGCTGTTCTATATGCACCTGAAATACGACCGGCGATTGTTCAGCGGTCTGTTTCTGATCGGCGTGTTTGGCGCGCTGGCGGTGATCATCTCGTTCACGCTGCTCTTTGGTCCTCCGCTACTGGATACGGTCAAGTAGAATGTCCGAAAGCGCGCGTGTTCTTTCCACTTGGAATTGGGAACCGAGTGTGCTGCTCGGAATTGCGCTGATCGTCGGCGCGTACCTGGCGGCTGCCGGTCCCTTCCGCGTTCGATTCAGCAGCTCGAGCAAGGTCGAACGCGCTCAAGCGATTTGGTTCTTGCTGGGCGCGTTCGTCTTACTCTTCGCGCTCGTCTCGCCGCTCGACGAACTCGGCGATCGTTACCTGTTCAGCGCGCACATGACGCAGCACCTGCTGCTCACGCTCGTCGCGCCGCCGCTGATGCTCATCGGCACGCCGGGCTGGATGCTGCGTCCGCTGCTCCGCAAGCCCGTCGTCCTGCGCGTGGCGCGGTTCTTCACCAACCCGCTCATTGCCTTCGCGCTATTCAACCTCGATTTCGCGATCTGGCATCTACCGACATTCTACGAGGCGACGCTGGAGAACGAGACGATCCACATCGTCGAGCATTTGCTGTTCATCGTGACGGCGTTCCTCAATTGGTGGCCCATCCTCAGTCCGCTGCCGGAACTGCCGCGCCTGCCGCCGCCCGCGCAGATTCTGTATCTCTTCCTCGAAGCATTGCCCTCGACGTTCCTCGGCGCGTTCCTCGTGTTCGCGCCCGCGCCGCTCATCCCCACCTACGCCGCCGCGCCGAACCTCTTCGGCATTGGACCAATGGACGATCAACTTTTCAGCGGGCTGATTATGTGGATGCCCGGTGGAATGACTTGGCTGCTCGCGCTGACCATCGTCTTTTTCCAATGGCTTGATCGGGAGGAGCGCGCGGAGAGAAATCCGGCGTCGTGATGAAGCGCGTAAAGGTAAACAAGTACACAAGGAAACAAGTAGCCCGGCAATCGGTTCAATCAACGGTCTTGCGATTGCCTGTTTACCTGTCTACTTGTCTACTTCTTTTGCTTGTTTTCGTCAGCGCGTGCGCGCCGTCGTCGCCGCTCAAAGGCACCGACCTCGGCAAGACGCCTGCGCCGGATTTCAAACTGACCGATCAAACCGGCGCGGCGGTCTCGCTTGCCAATTTTCGCGGCAAGGTTGTGGTGCTGACGTTTCTGTACACCCACTGCCCCGACGAGTGTCCGCTGATCGCGTCCAAGCTACACACGGCGAGTGGACTGCTCGGCGACGCGATGAAGCAGGTGGTATTCGTCGCCGTTTCGGTCGATCCGCAAAACGACACTTCGATTGCCGTCGCCAAGTTCATTCAAGATCACCAGCTGCAAGGGCAATTGCGCTACCTCACCGGCACGAACGCGCAGTTGCAGCCGATCTGGCAAGCGTATTCGCTCTACGTCGCGCCCAGCCCCACCTACGCCTCCCTGCCCCTCGTCTCCCATTCCACGCGCGTGATCGTCATCGACCCAGCCGGTAATCAGCGCGTCAATTTCGGCAGCGATTTCGACCCTGCCGATCTGACGTTCGACGTGCGCGCGCTGCTGAGCGAGTAATATTGGACCTGATCGGAAATAGTCCTTCGCGGGACTCACGGAAATCAATTTCCGTGCTACAAAACAGCGTCGGATCAATCCAATTTTTCTCAGCCCGATTTGATCGGGCGTGGTTGACTAGCCCGACGATTATCGTCGGGCGTAACGTGTATCCCTTATTCCCGCGAATGTCTATTCCCAAGCCATTTTGCTCTAGTTCATCACTCGAGATATAATAGAAACGTAACTTTGCCTTAGACCCGGTAGTAATTGGATGGAGACGTTGTGTACGGCGTCTCTACATCTCTCTAGTCCGCCGAGTATGTTCGGCACGCGACGAGGGAATGTCCAATGCGATTCGCACGACGAAGCGCGGATCCGAGTCTCAGCACCTGCTGTTTGGCGTGCAACTATTTTGGCGCGCCAAGCGCAGGTGTTTTTCGTTGGGCTTGTCCGCCGCGCCATCAGGGCTTGAAACCACTCACGTGCGGTCCAACCAGCGCAATCGAATAGCCGCCGACCGCGTTGCCGCGTGCCGAGCCGCACACGAGCTAGTCGTATCGTCGGGTAGTCGCGTAGTCACATGGTCATGTTTCGGGTGGTTGAGCAGGAGGGTATAGAGGAGCTATACAGGAGGTATACAGGACGTATAGAGGATGAGCGACGGATGAATGGTGGGATACTCGATAGTCGCGCAGTCGGTGGTCGGGTAGTCGCGTGGTTTCATAGCCAGTTCTTCGTGTAGTTTGGATCGACGCGGAAGCCGGTAAGGAGGATCTAGGTAGGATGTAGGTAGGATGGGTATATGATGATTGGCGTCAAGGGGATAATACTATGGGAAAAACGCTGGAAAGAGGCAGGATTGGGCGGGGAACTTGATGGGCGGAAGGTAAGAATGGGCACATGTACTGGAAAATCAACCAACATGGAAACGAACAGCGAAAAGGACGCAAGATGAACAAATCAGTGACCGAATGGCACTTCAATTTCGGACCGATTGCGCGAACAGATGCAGGCGGGACACATGACACTTTCAATTTGGCCTCTTTGCCTTTGCATGTGATGCTTGATGCGCTGATGGCCGCCACAAGCCGCGATGAATTTGTCGCTTGGCTGTGGCACGATTTATTCAAGCCTGCATTTTATTGGATACCGCAAGGATCCAAAAACTTTTCATGGATTCATATTCCTGGCCTGCCTCCTTTTGTAAGCAGCGAAGCACAGTTTGCGAAAGCAACGGGAATTGCCACCGGGCTAGTACGAGCACATCAAGGTATTCCCAAGACATTATCACCCGCATTCGACCTTAAACCTGGTGAACAGAAGTTGAGTTTCGGAGAAGGCCGAATCATCGAAGACCAATTCGAACAAACAGGCTTGGGAAGTGCCACGTATTTTGTACAGCTTACCTTCACAGTTGAACCTGCAATGTCAACTGCTTTAGTCCGTGCTGCCATTGCCAACAGTTTTATCGAGGTGGTTACCAAAAGTGTGGCCCGAGCACTCCGCCAGAAGCTAGCCACCAAGATTCCTGATTTCTCGCGCGTCCGTTTCGTGTTTGAGGCTCAAAATGGATCCGTATTTTCTGCACCACCCACAGATGCAGAAATCTGGAGCCAAGTCGGTCAACGCTATGACGTACAAGTGCAAGCAGATGAACTTATCCTGCGTCATATCACACCCATTAATACGGTTGAACCGTTCGGGGCGGAGTTTGTTGTGGATTTGACTGGCGCAGCACCTCCACCCGAACAAATGCTGAAAAATGTTTTTGGGTTGGCTGAACTGCTTACCGTCTATCAAGATGATCGCACCATTGTGATGACAGTGCCACAGACTGGAATCTACACCTTGAATGCTGCGCGGTTAAAGGTAGAGACGCTATCGCTCGCGCGGAGTAAACTCGACTCATTGGATGTACTGATCACGGACAAGAATACCGATTTGCTGGAGACTGCCTTTGATTCACAAGTCGAGTTGCGCGAAGTGCCTGATCGCGGTGTTCGATCTCGCCCACTAGATGAAATCATCGCATATCCGAGCGAACGATTAGGTCAAGCGGCTACTCATGGTCGTCGTTGCCGCGTATGTGGGTCGGCATTTGCAAGCAGTTTGCCATCGAAAGACGATTGGCCTGGACATGATTTTACGGATACAGAACATATCGGCATCGGTAATGATCTGTGTCCTCTATGTCGAATCTATACACTGAACAACCATAAATCTCGCACTTCCACAGAGAAAGCGCGCGGCATTACAAGTGACCGTAAAGCTATGCGCGGCTCGTTTGCTTTGATTCTACCTTCATCCCATTTTGATGTGAGAGATGAGGATTGCCGATTAGTCGAGAGGCCACCATTAGACATAGGTGGAAGGTTTGATTTAGCGACGATTCCATTTCAGCGTGTGACTGTAACGCAGCAAGAGTATGCGCTGTTCAATCAAATGTCACGGCGGGTAATTGCAAGTTTGTGGCGAAAGATTGAACCAATTTCTGTGTTGCCGCTGCCGTATCTCGGTGGAATTCTACTAACACATCGAGAGGCAGATCAGGTACGGAAAATCTTGCCCGCCATGCGCGAGCTGTTTGTGTCCGTAAAGCTGCTCGCGTATCCCTTCGAGGTCAAGGTGACTCCGGGTGTGGAGATTGCTCTTGACGTAGCACTGGCCGATTTCAAGCAGCACCACACCAAGCATACATACCTCAAATCGCGCGCGAGTATCGTTCCTATTCGTCCAGATAGTCGGCTATTCGTACTGGCAGATAACAAGTTGCAAATCGAACTGAACCGAGATTGGTTTGAGGCACATGATCGTTTGGAGGCATTTACCGAGGGAATGTCGGCGGGGCAACGTGATGAATGGCTGCGACGGGTAGCGGGAGGAAGTGATGTTATGACCGCCTATTTTGAAAGCGCAAAAACTAGCTTGCGGAGTAAGCGCAAAACCGCCAAGACCGCCGAGCAGACGGCTCTGACATTTGCGGACAGCTTTTGGACAAACCGATTCGGAGGTGACCCATCACAGGGATGGGCAGCGTATGAAGATAAGTTGAAAGACGTTCGGGAGGTATTGAGTCGCTATCCTGCGCTTCCCCAACTATTCTCGGCATTGACCGAGCGAAAGGAGAAAGAAGATGACAACAACAACACAAGCGCCACCGACAAAGAAGCCAATGGATCAGGTGTTGGCAGAGGCACTGGCCGCCACCGACGGACTGGCGCTACAAAGCGAACGCGCGCCCGCCGTCAAGCTGGCGGTTAAAGCGCTCCTCGTTGTGCGTGGAGCGCTACATCCCAAACTGTTTGTTAGAGGCGACTTCAACCCATATCCCGCAATCAACAAATACATTCGTGCGTCCAATCAGGAAACATTAGCGGGCATGGTTGACGACGCATTACGCAACATCTCACCTGAATTCATCACTTTGCAAGCTTTGGGTGATGCGTCTGCCGCCTTGTACGTCGGCGGCGAAGTCGAGAGCCAAGCCGTGACGATTCTCAAAGAAGAAACGATTCCCGTTGTGCTCTTGATGAAGGCACTCTACCAAAAAGCACGCGGAACAGATGAAGCCGATCAGACTCAAACGGAGGGAACACCGTGAACACACTCACCGAAGTGCAATTGACGTTAGCGTATTTGGCTGAGCAACCGATCATTCATACTGAAGAGACGATTGGCAACATCAGCAAAATCAAAAAGATGCGCGTGATAAACGGCGCACAAGTAGGGCAAGTAGCCGCTTTGTCGGGCAACAGTTTTCGCGGACAACTGCGAGACATTTTAGCAGACCGAATGTTTTCGGTATTGAGTGACAACGGACAACACCCGATCACATTCAACAACAACGAGATATACGGCGCGATTTACAGCGGCGGAGCTTTGCGCGAAGAATCGCGTCTTGCTGGGACGATGCAGGGACTAGCGAATGCCTTGCCCATGATTCGTCTAATGGGTGCGGCTTTTGGCAACATTATGTTGCCTTCCAAACTGGCTGTCACGCACGTTACGCCTTGCGCTCAGGAAACCCGCGAGATTCTCGACGCGGTCAAAGAGCCGTTCGGTGCCGATGTATTGCCTCCTACTTCGGCTTGGCCGAAGGCGCGTGATTTGGTTTTCAACGATGGACCATTGACACGTAAGGATGACCGCCGCGATCCTGCGCGCCGACGCTTTGCTTCCCCGGGCACACCGCCCGAAGGTGAGAACGAGCAAGCACAGCAAATGATTTACTATGTCGAGTGCATTGCGGCTGGCACCTGGCTACTGCATCAACTCTATACCAAGTATCCGCTTGATGAGTTAGAGTTGGGCTGTCTGTTCGATGGACTCGGCGCGTGGCTTGCTGCTCCAACTCTCGGCGGACGTAGTGCCGCAGGCTATGGGCAAGTGCGCGCTTATGTGCGAGGGAAGGTTGTTAGCGAGATAAAGAGACCAGAGAATGACTGGCCCCCAGAAGTGATCCAAGCAATTGCCAAATATCAGGAATATCTACAAGACAAACGCAATGAGTTGCTTGGTGCGATGCAAGCTACAGCAGGTGGAGGAAGCGATGGCTAAACGCCAAACGCCCGCGCGGAATTTCTTTGCTGGTAGTCCCGCTGCTGTTGAGCTGCTCAAGCAGTCTGCGTGGACATTTGGAACAACGGGTGCCCCACAAGTATATGAACTGCGCGTACAATTGGCGACACCCGGTGTTTTCACTCCAGCGAAGTCCGACATCCTTATGCCAGGGTTGCCCACGCTGGATGGCTTTCTCAGCTTCGTCGCGTTTCGGGCAGCACTGAACAATGCCTTGGTGCAACACCCTGACATGGCAGGGGAATTGCTCTGGCAATGGAATGCGGCTCTGCGTGATTCATCACTGTGGATAGACTTTGCGTTACCATTGCGCCGCGTCAGGGTGAACGCTACCGAGGTCTTTGATTGCTCAATCGGCCTTCCAGTCATTGGAACTGACATTTTGATTCCAGCGGGTACTTTCTTTGCACAGGGCATGGATCTGAAACCTTACCCAAAGGTGACTGATTCACTGGCTCTGCGTCGCCATGTGGCTGAACCGTATCATCGCCCACTCACGTTGTCTACGCAACTTAATGCTGGCTCTGGCCCGAATAAGGCGTTGGACAATCGCATGTATTACGCCCTGACGAAAGAGTACCGTTTCTACTTTCGTGGTGATGCCACTGGAGTCGAACGCCTGATGACTTTTGCCAGTGATCATCGTGTTGGCATGGGCAAAAAGACAACATTGGGCTATGGACAGGTCAGCCGGTACGAAATCCTCAAAGCGGCTGGAGTTCGAGCAACTTGGACGCGCCCCGTTCCGGGAACCCGACAATTGGCATTACTGAAGACGTTGCCATACGCTATGGTCTTGGCTCAGCGCACAAGCAAAAGTGTGCAGCGTGATTTGTTTGACTGTGACGAATTCCGTTTGCTCAATCCTTTGGAGACACTCGGCGCGTTTCGTCCACCGTACTGGCGACGTGAAGCCCAAACTCAGGTTCTTAGTTATGGGACGCTCCTAATGCCAAAATGACAATGTGTTTCGGAGGTTTGTATGCTCACTAGCACCACCCTCCACCTCCGCGCGCTCGAGCGCGGCGAACTGCCCAACACCGTCGCGCGGTTCGGGCACGCGGCGTTCCTGGGGCTGATCGAATCCGCCGCGCCTGAACTGGCGCAAGCGCTGCACGACAACAACGGGAGACAGCCGTTCACCGTCTCGCCGCTACGCTTCGCTAACCACTCAACCGCGCGACCATCCGACCATGCGACTACACGACTATCTGACCACACGACCAGACTGCGCGAAGGCGACGGCTGCTCGATGCGCTTTACGATTCTTGAGGGCGACACGACGATCGCCCCTACCTTGTTCCAGTCGTTCCAAAGCGCGCTCATCGCCTCATCGCTCGCGGCGACGATCCGCTTGCAGAATATCCCGTTCGCCGTCGAGGAAGCGATCACCACGCCGCGCGCGGAGGAACTCACGGGCTATACCACATTCGCGGAATTGCGTGATGCCGCGCGCGACGAGCGCGCCATCGCGCTGCGCTTTGATTCGCCAACGGCGGTGAGTTTCAACGACGACTCGGGCAAAAAGTTCGACCTGTTGCCGACGCCGTGGCGCGTGTTCGACAGTCTGTGCCGCAAGTGGAACGCGTTCGCCGAGACGCCGATTGCCGTTCCTGAAGCAGTGCGCGCGTGGGTGGAAACCAATGTGCTCGTTTCGGGGCACAACATACGAACAGAGGCGCTGGCATTCGAGCGATTCACGCAAAAGGGCTTTGCCGGCACTGTGGTGTACGAGGCGAAAAGCGACGATGCCGCGATGCTGCGCGTCGTGAACGCGCTCGCGGATTTCGCGTTGTACGCCGGCGTGGGCTACAAGACGACGATGGGGATGGGACAGTGTAGGAGAGTGTGATCGTTGGGTAGTTCGGTTATGCGCGGAGGAAGCACAAGGTACAATCCGCCATTGGCGTCGTGGGGCTTGATCCATACATCGGTTTTCTGCACTCGTCGCAGTACGGCAAGCCCGCGCTCGCGCTCGACCTGATGGAGGAATTCCGCGGTCCGATCGTCGATAGTGTCGTCATCACGCTCATCAACACCGGCGCGCTCAAGCGCGAGGATTTTGTCGAAGAAGCCGGGACGTTTCGGATGAACGATGCGGCGCGGCGGACGTTTCTCGAAAAGTTTGAAGAGCGATTGAACACGCAAATCGAACATCCGACGTTTGGCTACAAGGCGACGTATCAGAAATGTTTGGAATTGCAGACGCGCCTCTTGGCGAAGAATCTCACCGGCGAGATTCCCGCGTATCCGCCATTCTTGGTGCGGTAATCGACTTATGGCAGAAAATGACAAGAATTTTTACGTGATCGCGTATGACATCGTCGATGACAAGCGCCGCAACAAGGTGCACGATGTCCTGCAGGGCTTTGGGAGCTGGACGCAGTTCTCGCTGTTCGAGGTGTGGGTCACGAAGAAGCAATTGCTGATTTTGCAGCAGCGGTTGGCGCGGCACATCAAGCCCAGCGAGGACAGCATCCGGTTCTATTCGCTATGCAACACCTGCGTCGGCAAGACCGAGGTGATCGGCGGTGAAAAGCCGCAAGAGGAAAAGGTCTTTGTGGTCTAGTGTTTCTTTTTTTTGCCGATAGATTGGGCGAGTGCGTGAGCGGTGGCGTGGACACTCGACGCCGCTCGATATAAATTCTTTCCGATAATACGCCATGTTTCGGCAAATCAGCGAATCGAGGAGGTGACGCAAGTGGTTCAGATGGATAGGTGCTCGTCAACATGGTCATCTAGTGGACGATGGCGACGCAAAACCGAGCATGAAAAAGTGGGGATTGTGGCTTTTCGAGCGCCCGCCGCGTGAACGCAGCGAATTCCGATTGAGGAATTGAAACCTGGACACCTGGGTTGTGCCAATCGTCCCGCTCGCCGCGTGAACGCAGCGAATTCCGATTGAGGAATTGAAACTGGCTGTAGAGTCCTGATTTGGTCAGGAAATCTACGCGTGAACGCAGCGAATTCCGATTGAGGAATTGAAACATTTCGTAACGCTTGGGACCGCCGATCTGTGCGATGCGTGAACGCAGCGAATTCCGATTGAGGAATTGAAACTTGTTGGACAATCTACAAACCCTTGAAGGAGGAAAGGCATGAACGCAGCGAATTCCGATTGAGGAATTGAAACTCCGAGTCGTATTTAGTTTTAGTTGAAGATCGACACGCGTGAACGCAGCGAATTCCGATTGAGGAATTGAAACCTCTAGAAAATTCGAGATTTGGCTTATCGATTCGCAGCGTGAAAGCAGCGAATTCCGATTGAGGAATTCAAACATAGTAAACTTG